>Ga0070665_100006483_pt1 | contig 11905 bp, 10 predicted proteins | sample KBSS13metaG_FD_65862 | JGI IMG/M metagenome (GOLD analysis project Ga0070665, IMG submission 65862) | Switchgrass rhizosphere microbial communities from Kellogg Biological Station, Michigan, USA - KBS S1-3 metaG | ecosystem: Host-associated > Plants > Roots > Rhizosphere > Soil ...
CTGGTGCTGCTAAGCGATTGATTTTCCAAGCCCGTCAGATTGGCATAAGGCCTGCACTACCACCACGCTCCGCCGTGCCTCGAGGCCGCGCGTGGACAGTACGGGTCAAGCTGCACGCAAGCGGACTTCAGGACTTACAAGGCGGGACCACCCTTTTCCGGAGAGCGATATGTCACCCACCGATGTCATCAAACTAATCAAAGAAAAAGAGGTCAAGTTCGCGGACTTGCGCTTCACGGACACGCGCGGCAAAGAGCAGCACGTGACCATCCCGGCGCGGCTCGTCGACGAAGAACTGTTCCGCGACGGCAAAATGTTCGACGGCTCCTCCATCGCTGGCTGGAAGGGCATCAATGAGTCGGACATGATTCTGGCGCTCGATGCGAGCACCGCCGTCATCGATCCGTTCTTCGAGGAAGCGACGGTCAACATCCGTTGCGACGTCATCGAGCCGAGCACCATGCAAGGTTACGAGCGCGATCCGCGCTCGCTCGCCAAGCGCGCCGAGGCGTACCTGAAGTCCACCGGCATCGCCGATTACGCGCTGTTCGGGCCCGAGAACGAGTTCTTCATTTTCGACAGCGTCGTTTACAACAACGACATGAACGGCGCGTCCTACCACATCGATTCGGTGCAGGGCGCGTGGAACTCCTCCAAGCAATACGAGACCGGCAACATGGGGCACCGCCCGGGCATCAAGGGGGGGTACTTCCCCGTGCCGCCGGTCGATGCGTTTCAGGACATCCGCTCGGCCATGTGCCTTGCGTTGGAAGAGATGGGCCTGAAGGTCGAAGTGCATCACCACGAGGTCGCCACCGGCGGCCAGTGCGAAATCGGCGTCGGCGCGGGTACGCTCGTGAAGAAGGCCGACGAGGTGCAGATCCTCAAGTACGCCGTTTTGAACGTCGCCGCCGGCTACGGTAAGACGGCTACGTTTATGCCCAAGCCGCTTGTCGGCGACAACGGCAGCGGCATGCACGTTCACCAGTCCCTGCAGAAGGAAGGCAAAGCCCTCTTCGCGGGTGACAAGTACGGCGGCCTGTCCGACACCGCGCTGTACTACATCGGCGGCATCATCAAGCACGCGAAGGCCCTCAACGCCTTCACCAACGCCGGCACCAACAGCTACAAGCGCCTGGTACCTGGCTTCGAAGCACCGGTGATGCTCGCGTACTCCGCGCGCAATCGCTCCGCCTCGATCCGTATCCCCTTCGTGTCGAACCCGAAGGCGCGGCGCATCGAAGTTCGCTTCCCCGACTCGAGCGCCAACCCCTACTTCGCGTTCACCGCGATGATGATGGCGGGCCTCGACGGCATCCAGAACAAGATCCACCCCGGCGATCCGGCGGACAAGGACCTGTACGACCTCGAGCCCGAGGAGGCGAAGCACATTCCGACGGTGTGCCACTCACTCGACATGGCGCTCGAGCACCTCGACAAGGATCGCGAGTTCCTCACTCGCGGCGGCGTGTTCACCAACGACGTCATCGATGCCTACATGGGCCTGAAAATGCAGGAGATCACCAAGTTCCGTATGTCGACCCACCCGGTGGAGCTCGAGCTGTACTACAGCTGTTGATGGGTACAGCGTGACGCCGAAGCACTCCTCCAGAAACCTTGACGTCGAACTCTCCCCGCCTGCCGGCGGGGAGAGGCCGCGAGCGGGGGAGATCGGGAAACGAGCGGTCGTACATCACGAACTCGACCGCTCGGTTTTGTTCCGAGGCGCGCATAGGGCTATGCTGAGTCACTATGCGCGTTCTCCTGTTTACCTTAATGTCGCTCGTCTGCATGGTGGCGTTCTCGGCCACTGTCTATCGGTGGGTGGACGAGAACGGCGTGACCCACTACAGCGACCAGCCGCACGAGAAGGCCGAGAAGGTGCAAGTGGCGGCACCGCAGACGTACAAGCCGGCACCGCTACCTCGGTCGACCGGCTCGCAGAGCGCGCCGCCCGAGGCATCCAACACCTACCAGTGTCAGATTGTTGCGCCGGGGAACGACGATACCTTCCCCAATACCTATTCCCTGAATACCGCGGTACAGGTGGAGCCGGCGCCGCAGGGCGGCGACAAGGTCTTCTTGCTTCTGGACGGGGCGCGAGTGCCGAACTTTCCGACGACCGGCGGCTCGTTCACGATACCCAATATCGATCGCGGTCAGCACACGCTGCAGGCAGTCGTGCAGGACCAGAACGGCAAACTGCTCTGCCAGTCCGCGAACGTGTCCTTCACGGTGTTGCAGCCCTCGGTGCTCAACCCCACGAATCCGAATTCCAAACACTGAGCCGATGCGCCAGGGCGTACCGCGAGGTGCTCCTTGGCGATTGAATATCCGCTCCCTTCCGCGATCTCCCACTTCGATCCGACGGATCTGCTCGATGCGCTGTCGACCGGCATCATCATGCTGGACGCGCAGCTGTGCCCCATCTACGCCAACGTAGCCGCGCAGGACCTGCTCGCCTTCAGTCTGAACAAGGCGCGCGGGCGTCCGTTCGGAGATTTTCTACATGACGCGAACGGCCTGATCGCTCTCCTGCGGCGTGCTCTCGACAATGGTGAGGGATTCGCGGACCGCGAGCTCACTGTGCGTCCGGCTGGAGCGCCGCGCGACATGCGAACGCTCGATATCACGATTACCCCGTTGGAAGGCCAGATTACCGGCAATCACCTGCTGCTGGAGTTGGCGGACACCACGCAGCGCAGGCGCATCTCGCGCGAGAACGACCTGCTCGCGCGGTTGGATGGCAGCCGGCTCATGATCAAACAGCTTGCGCACGAGATCAAAAATCCACTCGGCGGCCTGCGTGGCGCCGCGCAGCTGTTGGAACGCGAGCTCCAGGGAGAATCGCTCAAGGAATACACGCAGGTGATCATCGGCGAGGCCGACCGCCTCACCGCGCTCGTCGACTCCATGGCGGGACCGCACCGGGCCCCGCAAAAAGCCAACATCAACGTGCACGAGATCTGCGAGCACGTCTATCACCTGCTGCGCGCCGAGGCGCGCCCGGGAATCCTGGTCGACCGCGACTACGATCCGAGCCTTCCGAATGCCATTCTCGACCGCAACCAGTTGATCCAGGCATTGTTGAACGTGGCACGCAACGCCTTGCAGGCCCTCGCCCAGGTAGAGTCCGGCGGCAAGGTGTTGTTCCGGACGCGTGCGCTATCCAATGTCAGCATCGGCAACGCCCGGCATCGCCTGGTCGCGAGCCTGCAGATCGAGGACAATGGTCCCGGCGTGTCGGACGATCTACGCTCGAGCATCTTCTATCCCCTCGTCACGGGGCGCGCGAACGGCACGGGTCTCGGACTGGCGGTGGCGCAGGAGCTCGCGACCCGCAACGGCGGCCTGATCGAGTTCGAAAGTGAGCCCGGGCGCACTGTCTTCACACTCTTACTGCCACTCGGAGAAGCAACATGAACGGCCAGAGTCTGCGAGTCTGGCTCGTCGACGACGATGCGTCCATTCGCTGGGTGTTGGAACGCGCCCTACGCAACGGTGGCATGGCGCCGCGTGCCTTCGAAGCCGCGGAGCCGGCGTTGGAAGCCCTACGCCGCGAGTCACCCGACGTCCTCATCACCGATATCCGCATGCCCGGACAATCCGGGCTCGAGCTGCTGAAAAAAATCCGCGATACTCGCCCGGCACTGCCGGTGATTGTCATGACCGCGCACTCCGACCTGGGCAGCGCGGTCTCCGCTTACGAAGGCGGCGCCTTCGAATACCTCCCGAAGCCTTTCGACATAGACCAGGCGGTCGCGCTGGTGAAGCGCGCGGCGAACGCCAGTATCGTCGGAGGGAGCGACAGTGGCGGTACTCCGCGAATTCCCGAGCTGTTGGGCCGCGCACCTGCCATGCAGCAGGTGTTTCGTGCAATCGGGCGCCTCGCGCGCTCCAGCGTCACGGTGCTCATCACCGGCGAGTCCGGTACAGGTAAGGAACTGGTCGCTCGCGCCTTGCACGATCACAGCCCGCGTTCCGGCAAACCCTTCATCGCACTCAACACGTCGGCGATTCCAGGCGACCTGTTGGAATCGGAGTTGTTCGGTCACGAGAAAGGCGCGTTCACGGGAGCCGATTCCCAGCGCCGCGGTCGCTTCGAGCAGTCCGACGGCGGCACCTTGTTCCTCGACGAGATCGGTGACATGTCGACACCGTTGCAGACGCGACTGCTGCGCGTTCTGGCGGAAGGGGAGTTTTATCGCGTCGGCGGCCAGACTCCGATCCGTGTCGATGTCCGTGTGATTGCCGCGACCCACCAGAACCTGCAGGATCGCGTGACTCGCGGGTTGTTCCGGGAGGACCTCTATCACCGCCTCAACGTCATTCGGATCGAGTTGCCACCGCTGCGGGCGCGCTCCGAGGATATCCCGGATCTGCTCGCGCACTATCTGACGGTGGCGGCACACGAGCTGGGAGTCGAGCCCAAGTCGCTTTCCAAGGACGCCGAAGCGCGGCTCGCCAGCTACGGTTGGCCCGGCAACGTGCGCGAGCTGGTGAACCTTTGCCGGCGCTTGTCGGTTCTCGCTCCTGGCACCGAAATCAGCGTCGAAGACCTCCCGCCCGAGCTGGGCGCCGCGGCAACGACCGGCTCCGTCGATGCGGACTGGGCCAAGGCGTTGGCGGGGTGGGCGGACCGGCACGCCATGAACGGCAAGAAGCCCCTGCTGGATGAGGCGCAGCCGGAGTTCGAGCGGGTGCTGATCCGCGCGGCGCTCAAGCGTACCCAAGGCCACCGCCAGGAAGCCGCAAAGCTCCTGGGCTGGGGGCGTAACACCTTGACCCGTAAGCTCAAAGAGCTCGGCATGGACGCAATGGAATAGTCGCGCCGCCCGCGAACGGGTACCTTTGCGCGCTCCAAAAGGTTGATCGGAGCGCGCGACTCTTATGCCGAGCTTGGCGAAGTTCTGGCAGGCGGAATTTTTAGGAAATGACCTGCGCTCGTGGGCTTTTGCCCTGGCGACTTTCCTGATCACTCTGACTGTCCTTCCGCTGGTCAAAAGGTTCATCAGCGTGCGGCGGCGTCATTGGACTGAGAAGGAGCCGCAGCACAATGGCAGCGCAGCTCACGCCCATCACGCCATTGGTCTGGCCACACTGCTCGTCGAACGGACGAGCCTGTTCTTTCTGTGGGCGGTGGCGGTCTATCTCGCTTCGCGCGATCTCGTCTTCACTCCCCGCATCGAACGCTTCCTGACCATCGGAATCGTCCTGGTGTTCTGGGCGCAGGTGGGCCTGTGGGCCATGACCGCCGTGCGCTATGCCATCGACTTGCGCCGGAAGAGATCCGCGGGCCTGGACGCCCTGTTGACGAGCTCGATGGACGTCATCCTGTTTGCTGCGGGGCTCCTCATCTGGGCCATGGTGTTGCTGCTCGCGCTCGACAATCTCGGCGTGCAGATAAAACCCTTGCTCGCGGGCCTCGGCATCGGCGGTATCGCCGTCGCACTTGCCGTGCAGACCGTGCTCAGTGATCTGTTGGCTTCGATGTCCATCGCGCTGGACAAGCCTTTTGGTATCGGGGATTTCCTCACCGTCGGCGAGTGTCAGGGAACTGTCGAGCACATTGGAGTGAAGAGCACGCGCCTGCGCAGCCTCTCCGGCGAGCAGATCATCATGGGTAACACTGACATCCTGAAGTCCCGTGTCCGCAACTACGGGCGCATGCGCGAACGGCGCGCCGTCTTTCAGTTCGGCGTGGCCTACGAGACGGATCCCAAGGCACTGGCTGCCATTCCCGGCCTCGTTCGGGAAATCATCGAGTCCACTGCGGACACCCGCTTCGACCGGTGCCACTTCCTGGCCTACGGCGCCACCACGCTACAGTTCGAGGTGGTGTTTTACGCCACCAAGGCAGATTTCAACACGTACGCGGACGCGCAGCAGACTATCAATCTCGCCATCATCGAGCGCCTGCGCGCAATGAAAGTGAGTCTCACGGCGCCGAATCGCACGTCGGTGTTTTTCGAGAACACGCTTCCGTCAGGAGTCGCGCCACCGGCGGACGATAATCAGGGCCTGCGCACGTAAACGTCGATCTTGCCGCGCGAGCCGATCAGTGTGGAGCCGATCCAACCGGTGATCCAGACAATGAGCGCGGTGCCGAAGGCAGACCCGAAGCCGCCGAAGATGTGAAACCCGGGCAGGAGCCAGGCTACGAGAGCGACCATCCCGGCGTTCACGACGAGCAGGAACAACCCTAGCGTCAAAACGGTGATCGGCAGTGTCAGCAAAATGACGATCGGTCGCACGATGGCGTTGATGACACCCAACAGGAGGCCGGCGAGTACCAACGTGGTGGCGTCGTCGATGCGGATGCCGGACACCCACCGGGTGGCAATCCAAAGGCCGATCGCAGCGATCAGGGCCCGCAGCACGAAACCCGTCATAGTGCCCTCACTGTTCGCGCAGTTGTCTTTCGACCAACACCTTCAGCCGGGTCATGGCCGCCTGCCACCCCATGCGCAGCCGTTTGTACTGCGCATCCCAGTCGACGGTGGCGGGGATCCCCGAGCCGAGCAGGCGCACGATTGTACCGGGAGGCATCGGGTCCAGGATGAAGTCGTCGACGAGCGGATCATCGCTCGGCGGCAGCTCCTTGGACGGAAGGTAGATCAGCCGTAGCCGCCGGGCGGGCTCGAAAACATCGATGTGCGCCTCGAGCTCGATGACGCGGTCGACGCTCGCCCGGAACAATCCGCCGGCTTTGGGGCGGATATCGGCCTTCGGGGAGCACCAGCGCCTCAGGTTCTCCACCTCGACCAGGGCCTTCCACACTTTCTGGGGGTCGCAGGCGACGTCCACCCGGTGCGCATATCCTCTAAGCTTGTCAGGCATACCCTGTCATTGTGCCATCCGTGGGGCGGGCGCGTCCGCAAGCGACTATTCTACGCGCCAAGTTAAGAGCAATCGCCCGTTTGAGGGGAGACGTCCACATGCCGCTGGTTCAACTGGTGATCGGGCTCGCGCTGGTGCAGTTCTTCTTCTTTCTGTTCGCGGTCGGCAAGGCACGGGTCACCTACAAGGTAGCCGCCCCGGCTACCACCGGTAACGAGGTCTTCGAGCGCTACTTCCGGGTGCAGATGAACACGCTCGAGCTGCTCGTCATGTTCGTGCCTGCCATGTACATCTTCGGCCAGTACTGGGGCGGCTACCTGGCAGCGGCCCTCGGCGCCGTCTACCTCGTCGGCCGGCTGATCTATTTCACGAGTTATGTAAAAGACCCCAAGTCCCGCAGCATGGGCTACGGGTTGTCGGTCACGCCGATCATGATCATGGTCGTAGGCGCGATCGTCGGCGCTATCCGCGCCGCTGTCCTCACTCTCTAGGCCTTCGGCCACCTTTCCTGCGTCCGGTATGCCGGCCAGTCGAAGCGACCCGCTACATTTAGCGGCGCTGCGCGCCGATTGGAGAAGCGCGTCGTCGCATCAAGGCCATCACCATGGGCAGGACCGAGACCACGGCGATCCCGATCGTCACCAGACCGAAGTTGTTCTTCACGAGCGGGATGTTGCCGAACAGGTAGCCGCTCCAGATGCACAGCAGCACCCAGCAGAAGCCGCCGGCGATGTTGTACCCCTGGAACCGCGCGTAGGGCATGTGCCCGATGCCGGCTACGAAGGGCATGAACGTCCGGATGATCGGCATGAAGCGCGAAATGAAGATCGCCATGCCGCCATAGCGGAGAAAGAACTCCTCGGTCCGCCTCAGGTATTCGACCTTGAGGAAGCGGTAGCGGCCACTGAAGGCCGCGGGTCCGACGAAGCGGCCCACCGAATAGTTCACCGTATTGCCGAGAATCGCCGCGAGCCCTAAAGAGATCGACAGCACCGGCGCGCTCAGCGTCCCGCTCGTGTCCACGGCGGCGAGTGCGCCCGTGGCAAACAGCAGCGAGTCGCCGGGCAGAATGGGGGTCACCACCAGCCCCGTCTCCGCGAAAATCACGCAGAACAGGATGCCGTAGACCCAGAAGTGATAGTGGCTGATGAGGTCGACCAGGTGCCGGTCGAGATGCAGCACTAAATCAATGAACCAGGAAATCATCAGCGCAGCATAGCGGGAAGAAGCGGCGGACGCTCAGGTCCGCCGCCTGCGGAACGTCAGGGTACGAGCGCGCGGACCGACAGCGGCGTCGCCGGATTGCGGATCATCGCGTTATGGTTCTTCAGGGTCTCGAGTCCGAGCCGCACTTCCTTGTCGCGGGCCGCGAGGGGCTGGGCCGGCTTGCCAGTGATGAGCTCTGCGGGCGTCTCTTCCGGGCCGTCCTCGACGATGTCCGGAATGATGCCTTTGCCATGGATCGATGCACCCGACGGGGTGAAGTAGCGCGACGTGGTGAGCTTCACGGCTCCCCCGTGAGACAACGGCATGACCGTCTGCACCGAGCCCTTGCCGTAGGTCTTGTGCCCGATGAGCTCCGCACGTCCGTGATCCTTCAAGGCACCGGCCACGATTTCCGAAGCGGACGCGGAGCCGCTGTTCACCAGGACCACGAGGGGGGCTCCGTCGATCAGGTCACCCGGGGTGGCATCCATGCGGAACCGTGCGTCCGCCGTTCTGCCGTCGGCCGAGACAATCACGCCCTCATTGAGAAAGGCATCCGCCACGGCGACGCCAGCCTCGAGCACGCCACCCGGATTGTTTCGCAGGTCGAGCACTAGCCCCCGCAAACCCTCCGGATTGTCTCGCTTGAGGCGAGCCACGGCGCGCGTGACGTCATCGGCGGTGGTCTCACTGAAGCTGGTGATACGCAGATAGCCATAACCCGGCTCGAGACTCTGCTGTGCGACGCTGTGGACTTCCACCTTCGCCCGCCGCAGAGAGAACTCCAACAGTCCGTCGGTACCGGCCCGGCGGACGGTCAGATTCACAGTACTGCCCGAAGCGCCGCGCATGTGCGCGATCGCGCCCGCGAGATCGGCGCCGATGTCGTTTCCGTCGATACGCACGATCTCATCGCCAGGCAGGAGCCCGGCCTGTTGAGCCGGCGAGCCGTCGATGGGCCGCAGGATTTTGACCGCTGAGTCTTCCGCCACGACCTCGATGCCCACTCCCGGGTAGGAGCCCATGGTGCTCAGGCGGATCTCTTCGAATTCTTCGCTATCGAGATAAGCGGAATGCGGATCGAGCGCGGCCACCATGCCGCGGATCGCCTTCTCCATCAGGGCGTGGTCGTCCACCTCGTCGACATACTCGCGCTTGATGCGCTCATACACCTCGGCGAACTGGCGCGCCTCTTCCCAAGGCAGCGTCGTTGAATTCTTGGCCTGTGCAGACTCACTGGGCCGCTCTGCCAGCACGCCGCCGGTAACTGCTGCTGAAAAACCGAAAATCGCCCCCGCGACGAGAGCGATCAGCGTGCGCGATCGCATCGACATAGTCCTCAAACCCCCCGGTTTGGCTGAGCGAAACGGATACACCAGGGCCTTGGCGCCGGTCAATCGGATTCTGTTAACAACCTTGCAAGTTGCGCACTAGTGCACAAACTCGACGGCCAGGATTCCACTGTCGTCGAGGCGAGGGCCCCGGGGACGGTCGAGGGAACGGGTGACCGCTGTTGCAGACACCAGCAGTGGCAGCTCGGCCAGCAGGTCATCGAGCGGCGCCGGACGGCCGATCGCAAAACCCTGACCGTAGTCCACCCCGAGCGTGGCAATACGAGCGCGGATCTCTTCGGTTTCCACGTACTCGCCGACTGTCGCAATGGACATACTGCGTGCAAGCTGTGCAATCGCGCGCACCATGGATTCGGCGCGCGGGTCCTTCAGCACATCGCGTACGAAACTACCATCAATCTTCAACATCGTCACGGGAAGCTGGCGCAGGTAGGCGAGCGAGGAAAGCCCTGTTCCAAAATCGTCCAGCGCCACCGCGCATCCCAGGCGGCGCAGCCGCCGGATCAATCCTTCGGCGCGCTCGATGTTTGCAATTGTGGCGTTTTCCGTGATTTCCAGGCAGAACAGCTCCGGGTCCAGGCCGCTGCCGGCGATGCGCTCGAGGAGAAAGTCGGGAAATTCGTCGTCGTTGAGCGACTGTCCCGAGAAGTTGATGGCGAACGCGAGCGCCTTGCTGGCGAGCAGCTCGGCGTGCGGCTGGAGCATTTCGATCGCCTTGTTGAGCACCCAGCGATCGATGGCCGGCATGAGTTGGTAGCGCTGCGCGGCCGACATGAAACGATCGGGCCCCAAGGTGTGGCCGTCATCGTCGATCATGCGGATCAACAGCTCGTAGTGCGGGCGAGCGCTCTCCGCGCCGGCGAACGGCAGAATGAGCTGCGCATCGAGGCGGAAGCGGCCGGCGTCGATGGCGGCGCGCAACTGGCCCGCGATGTTGATATCGGCGAATCGTCGCACCAGGCTCGCATCGTTCGGGTGGTATACCTCGACACGGTTACGGCCGCGATCCTTGGCGGCCTTGCACGCCGTTTCCGCCGCGGCGAGTGAATGCATGAGCTCGCCGGCAGCGGTGTCGAGCAAAGCAACACCAACACTGATGGAGACGTGGAGACGCGAGTCGCCGTGCATGGTGCCGAGTTTCTCGACGCCCTGGCGCAGCGACTCGGCAAAGTTCGCCGCATCCTCCAGCTGGGTCGGCAGCAACAGTGCGAAACGATCTCCGGAAATACGCGCACCGAATGCGCCGCGCGGTAGGCGCTCCCGCACGAGCTCGCCGAGCTGACCCAACACGGTGTCGCCGACGTGCATGCCGAAGTTGTCGTTGGTGACGTGAAGCTGGTCGACGTCGATGTAAAGCGCGGTCCAGTGGCGCGCGCCATTCCTGTCGGCGACGACGCCGCGCACGCGCTGTTCGAATGCAGGACGCATGTACAGACCGCTGAGCGCATCGAAACTGCTCTCGATGATGCCCATGGCTTTGCGGGCCAGGATGTCGCCGAGGCGGGCGTCGCGGTCGACGAAGTCGGCACCCACCTCTTCGCGGAACATCGCGAGGACGCCCATGGTGCGCCCGGACATCGAGCGCAACGGGCAGGACAGGATCCGATACGGCATGATCCCCGACGAGCTGTTGGCGGCGAGCTTGTTGATGATCACCGGCTCGCGGCGCATCTGCGCCATGGAGAGCAACTGGCGATGCGCGCGTGCTACGAGTTGCATGTCCGCCGGCCGCTCTGTGCGCGAGCGAACCAACGCGATGCTCTTGTCAGGAACGATCAGGGCTACGGTCGCACAGTGCAGGTGATCCAGCGCTTGTTGAAGAGTACCCTTGAGCTCATCCGCGCCATCGGCCGCACCGGGATGATCGGCTGCGCCGTCGGCCAACAGCAGCTCCAGGTCTTTGTCGAGCGCGCTGACCGTGCGATTGAGCTCCTCGATGGCGACGCGCGCCATGAGGTCTCTGCGTAAACATTCGATCGCGGGGCGTAGCAGCGAGTAGGTCAAGGAGAAGTTGCGGGCATCCGCCTCCTGGTCGGCCGTGGAGCGGCAGACGACGGCGAGGACCGCCATGAGCCGAGCCGCATCGTCCCGCAGCCAACATAGGTAGACGGGGAGATTGCCGGCGAGCACACGTAGCTGGCCCGCGCTATCGGCTGCCGTGCGGGCGGTCGAAAGAGCATCGTCCACGACGTTGATAAGGTCGGGACCCGTGGTCGTCTCACTCGACCACCGCAGATCACCCCTGGTATCGAACAGCGCCACGCTCGAGGCACGCGGCAGCAGGGACCGGATGAGCTGTACGTAAGGCTCGAAACTGTCCCAGGGATTTGTGTGCGGCGCACTTGCGCTGCTTATTCGGCTCATTCCCCGCCAACCATAGAGTGTGGGAGCCAGGCGGCCAAAGATGAGCCTTTGGTCGAGATCGAACCTTGAGCGAGTTGGCGGTTTGGGGGAATAGCGTGGCGAAATCAGCGGAAGATTGAACCCATTCTCACTGCGCTCCCCCC
>Ga0070665_100006485_pt1 | contig 11904 bp, 9 predicted proteins | sample KBSS13metaG_FD_65862 | JGI IMG/M metagenome (GOLD analysis project Ga0070665, IMG submission 65862) | Switchgrass rhizosphere microbial communities from Kellogg Biological Station, Michigan, USA - KBS S1-3 metaG | ecosystem: Host-associated > Plants > Roots > Rhizosphere > Soil ...
CGATGACGTCAGGCATACCCACCCGACCCACCCGACCTGCCCGACCCACCCGACCTGCCCGACCTGCCCGACCAGAGAAGCGCCGCGCGAGCGAGAGCGAGCGGCGCGATCCCCGGGAAAAGGTGCGGTCCCATCACCTCGTTGATCCGCCACGACGGCACGAGGGACAGCAGCCACGTGTCGGCATGCGATGACGAAGCCAGGAAACTCGCCCACGGCACCGACCAATCCTCGAGCGACCGCCTGAGGCCCATCTCCTGCTGCACGGCGCGGTACGGCCACAACGCGAGCACAGCGGGAACGAGCAGCGCCGCGCCAACAGCCAGATCCGCCACCCTCACCGGAAACGCCCGCGGGCCGCGGAGCACCAGCCGGCACGCGACGACGACTAGCATCGCGAGCAGCAGAAAAACGGCGCCGTGACCGCTCGAAAGCGCTTGAAGGGTGAAGAAACTCGCGGTGAGCGCCGCGTCGCGGCGCCGGCCCGACTCCAGGTACGCGTGGAGCGACGCCAGCCCGAACGGGATCCACTGGATCGTCGCAAGATGGAACTGATCCAGGCGCAGGAAGCGCGGCGGGGAAAACGCGAAGATCAGGCCGCACAGCACGGCGCCGCCGGCCCCGATACCGAGGCGGCACGCCAGAAGGTACGCGCCGACACCGCAGAGCACCGTGGCGAGCAGCACCACGAGGTTCATCGCGAGGACCGGATTGCCGGTGGTCCAGATGACGGGGGCCGCCAGCGGCGCGCTGCCCAGGAGGTTCTCCGAGTAGGCGAGGGTCCGCCGCTCGGGATAGTAGATGTTGGCGTCGAATGCCGATAGCGGCTGCCGCGTCAGCGCGTGGACATCCCACGACAGCGTCCAGAGGAACAGATCGGTATCCGGCGCAGCGGACATCACGTGGCTCGCCGGTCTGATGGACAACGGAAACGCGAGAACGACCGTGGCTGCCGTGTAGAGCAACGCCACGCGCCAGAGCGCCGGCCTGCTGTTCGCGCTGGATGAACCCACGGCGGCTACGGCGGGAAGCCGACGATCTCGTACAACCGCGTCCCCGTCCCCTCGTCCATGTAGAGCGGTCGAAGGTACTGCTCGAACTGCTTCAGGCGCGCGAGCACGTCGTTGCGGTTCTCGGTGTTGTACCCGTACATGTGAAAGACGGCGTACCGGACACGGCCCGGCTCGAGCAGCTTGAACGCGTCACGGCTCGGAAAGGGGGCAATCGTCAGCACGTGCTCGGTGAAATCCGGCGGGATGAAATCGCTGTAGCCGTTGACGAGCGGCATCCAGTGGGATGTCGATGCCAGCATGTACTTGGCGTGCTGGAACAACCCCACCTCCGGGTAGTAGAACGGCATTTCGATGACCGGCCCGCGCGGCGACGCCGCCAGCATGCGGTACACGTTCTCGACCGGCGGCACGACCGGCATCCTCAGCGGCACCATCAGCTCCGCCGCGGCGACGGCGGCGAGGCCAGCGGCCGCCAGGCCCGCGCGGCGTCCGTCGCGCACCCCGCGAAGCAGCGTGGAGATCGCGACGCCGGCGAGGACCGACAGCGCGAAGCACACCACCACGCCGAACCTGGACGGCGCGCGCAGCCAGGCGAACATCGGAAGCGTCGAGTAGAAAACGGAATACAGGCCCGCCGCGGGCCCAAACGAGGCCCAGAACGCCAACGCGGCGAGGCCGCCGTAGATGATGACGACCTCACCCCGCTGCACACGCCGCGCGACCCACAGCCCGGCCACGCCGAAGATGCTGACGACGAAGCCCGGGAACGCGGCCTCGTTCCACCTCGGCAGGTACTCGAGCATCCAGACGTGGGCATGCGCCGAGCTCGCGAGGTAGGCGCTCCAATTCGCCGAATACCGCAACGAGTCGTCGAGCGATCGCCCGAAGCCCTCCTGCCGCTGCAGCTCGCGGTACGGCAGAAACGCGGGCGCCACCAGCGCAACGGCGACGACCGCGCCCACGATCAGGCCAAGCCAGAGGGCTCCGCTCGTCCACACCCCTCGCATCGTCATCACGACGAGCACGCCGAAGCCCACCATCAGAATCGCGAAGACACCGTAATAGCCGCAACCGAGCGCGGCGACGGCCATCACCGCGCCGAGCGTCGCACCCCGGCCGACCGACGGACGCTCGATCAGCCGGTGGAACACCAGCATCGTGAACGGCAGACCGGCCGTCATCAGCAGTTGGATGTGCGGCAGGTGCGCGAACACAAACGGGCAGAATGCGAAACCGATGGCCGCGACGGCCGCGCCCCCCCGATCGCGTGCCAGGTGTCGAACCAGGTAGTAGGTGCCGACGGCCGTCAACAGGAACGCGAGCAGCACCGCGGAATTGTGCGCGGCGTACGGATTTCGCGTGGCCCAATAGACAGGAACCGCGAGCGCGCCGGCCGCGAGATTGGCCTCGGAGTACGCGAGCGTGCCCGTGTGCGGGTAGAAGATGTTGGCGTCGAAAATGTGGCGGGGATCGGCGACGAGCGTTCGGGCGACCCACGCCACGTTCCAGATCGAGAACTGGCCGTCGCCGTTGTCCACCCGGCCCACGTGACCCATGTTGAACGCGATGGGGTACGTCAAACAGGCCGTCAGCACCGCGGCCGCGGCCACTACACAGGCCAGTTCGGTCCAGCTGCCCCTGATCGCCTGACCGTCCGGCCCCGGCGCGGCGTCAGGCGCGCTCATCGTGCCGGCTTGGCGAGAACGGCCGAAAACTTGATCATCACGCCGAGGTTTCGCTTGTCGTCGGATGCCGGCACGCGCAAGTGCTCGGTGAAGCCTTCGCTCGATCGTACCGACAGCAGGTAGGCGTAGCTCTTGAGCCCGCGCACGCCTGAGGCCGGCACGTCGAACGATGCGACCTGTCCCGGCACGATGGGAATCGTCGACACCGGGCCGCCCGCCGACACCGTGAAGACGGTGCGGATCGGCGATTCGGCCGTCATCCTGAGATGATCGAGCGGCCCCTCCGTCCGCACGATGATGTCCGAGCGGCCGCTGCCGGACACCCACACCGCCTTCGGCTCGACGTCGATGTTGTCGGGCAGGTAGGCATGCGTGTCGAGGAAGTACAGCAGGACGACCGGTTCACGTGAGTACAGGACGTGGGCGCGGGAAACGTCGAGCGCCACCGGCAGATCGTTCGCCATCGTCAACTCGACCGGCAGCCGGCGCGCGGCCCCTCGTTCGGTCGACTGGATGGGGAACTTCGCCGCGACGAAGGGGTTCAGCACGAGTTGCGCGGTGAAGAGTGCCCCGCCCGCCCAGGCCAGCATCGCCGGCGCCATGGACATCATCGGAGGCGTGAGGAAGAACAGCACCGGGTACAGATTCAGGAAATAGCGATTCCCGACCGGCCCTCCTCCTCCGCTCCATGTATACGGAAAGAAGACGAGGAGGACGAGGGTAGACGCCGCGAGGCCCAGGAACGTCAGCACCCGCCACGCGTCGAACCTGCGGCGCGAGAGGAGCCACAGCCCGATCGCCACGCACCCCGGGAAGAAGTACGGGACGAAGCCGAAATGGCGCCCGACGAAAAAATACTCGACGTTGTGCGCGAAGCGATTCGGGAACTCCGACGGGTCGAGCACGTTGTCGGCGTCCGAATCGTTCGTGGTCATCTCCACGCTCTGGCGCGCCTGGGCCAGTTGCTCCCAGGTGTGATCCGGCGAGTCGAACGGAAAGCTCGTGTAGAAGGTCCGGCGGTCGCCGCCCTGGTAATTGAACTCGCCGGCGCCGAGGGCGGTGACGCCGAACAGGGCCGCCACGGTCACGCCGAACACCATGCCGACGATGAGTCCGGACATGTATCGGCGGCGCATCCAGAGCAGCAGCACCGGCGGACCGATCAGCAGGATGTTGAGGGGCTTCGAGAACGTCGCCATCCCGAGCAGGACGGCCGCGGCGACGTCGCTCCAGATGCCGGTCGCCGGCGGCTGGCCGTCCGGCCTCGCCGCTTCCTTGTACAGCCAGGCGAAGTAGCCGAAGAATACGAGCGCGAAGTTGAACAGGTCCGACGTCATGAAGACGCCGTAGACCGGCACGACCGTCGCGCCGATGAACGCCAGCGTGAACGCCAGTGCCGGACCCGTCCTGGACCGGGCCGCCAGGAAGGTGTAGCCGCACACACAGACCGCGAACAACAGCAGGACGTTGAAGACGAGAAAGCCGTTGAGCCCGAGCAGCCACACGAACGGGGCCACCGCGACCGGGTAGATCAGCGCCTTGCCGAAATACAGCCGGTCGCTGTTCGGATCGGGCGTCCGGCTGACGTGCAGGAAGGGCGCAGACCCGTTGACGCGCACCCTCACGTGCTTGCCGCGTTTCAGGAAGATGCCGTCGGGCCCCCAGCGGTACAATCCCCAATAACGTTCGAGATCGCGACGTTGGTACGTGAGATCATGGTCGAAGGCCACACTGAGCGCCATCGAGACGTACGTCGCTTCGTCTCCCTTGTTGCCGAAGCCGGTCTTGACGACGTCAACGGAAACCGCGGCGGCGAGCGCGACGATGAGGAGGATGGCGGCGGTCCACCGAACGCCGGCGTCCCCAGCGCGTGAGGACGAGGGTTGTTCAGGAGACTCCAACGCAGACACGCGCACATAATAGAATAATCGGCGGCGATCGCCTATGACGGCTGTGCCTTTCGCAGAACGCGGCGGCGCCGTGCGGGGACTGCTCGATCTCGCGACCGGCTGCTATCCCGCGTTCCTGTTCGGCGGACCGGTCGGCGCCCTGCCCGTCTTTCACTTTCACGACGTGACGCGCGCGTGGCTCGAGCCTCGCCTGCAGTATCTCGTCGACAACGGCTATCGCACAGTGACGTGCGACGAGATCGCGAGGCTGGTGATCGACGGGGTCGATCCGGGCCCGAAACGGGTGGCGTTGACCTTCGACGATGCCTGGGCCAGCGCGTGGACCGTCGCGACGCCGCTCCTGCGCCAGATGAACCTGCGCGCGATCCTGTTTGCGATCCCCGCTCGCATCGCCGATGCCGCCGCCACGCGGCCGACGATAGACGACACGACGGCGAACGATGCCGCCCCGGCTGACCCGGCGTTCGTCACGTGGCCCGAACTGCGCGCGATGCACGCAAGCGGCGTGTTCGACGTGCAGTCGCACACCCGATCGCACGCGAAGGTCTTCTGTGATTCGACCGTCACCGGCTTCGTGACGCCTGGCCCCGCGGGCGATCCGCTCGACCAGCCGCTCGATTCTCCGAACGGTGCCGTCCACTTCGTCGGGTCCGACGCGCTTGGCACGCCCCTCTACCTGCGCCGATCGCGGATGTCCGATGCCCGCCGTTTCCTCCCCGACGAGTCGACGGCCGAACGCTGCCGCCGGTTCGTGGCCCACGAGGGAGGCCCCGCATTCTTCGAACGGCCGGCGTGGCGGACCGAGCTCGAGCGGCTCGCGCAGGGCAACGGGCGGTTCGAGACCGATGCCGAACGGGAAGCCGCCATCGAGGCCGAGATCTCCGAAGGCCGCGCGCTGCTGAACGACGGCCTGGGCACCACGACGGTCCGCCACGTCGCGCTGCCGTGGGGCATCGCGGGCGACGTGACCAGGCGCGCCCTGAAGGACAGCGCGCACCTGACCGCGTTCGCCGAGCGGCCGCTCAGGCGCCGCGGCGTGCGGGCCGGCGACGATCGCTACGGGCTCATGCGGCTGAACGGCAAGTTCCTCATGTGCCTGCCGGGCCGCGGCCGGCAGTGGTTCTTCACCGCCGTTCGATGACCGGCCCTGGACAATTGGAAACGTTTCCCCCCGACGTCGACGTCGCCATCGTCGCGCACAACAACCTCGACGTCCTGCCGGGCACGCTGGCGTCGCTCGCTGGCGCCGCCTGCCCCGCCGATCGCATCACCGTCGTGGACGTCGCCAGCACGGACGGCACCGGCGACTGGCTCGCGCGTGAGTGGCCGCAGGTCCACGTGCGCAGGCTGGACCGCAACGACGGCCCGAGTCCCGGGCGCAACGTCGGCATCCGGGAGGCGTCGCGCCGCTTTGTCATGCTGCTCGACGCGGACGTCCGCGTGCAGCCGAACACGATTCAGCGCCTCCACCAGGCGATGATCGCTGCGCCGGCGGTCAAGGTCGGCAGCCCGATCGTGGTGCACCAGGATCGTCCCGACGTGATCCAGTACGCCGGCGGCGGCCTCCACTACATCTGCGAAGCCATCAACCCGTGGCTGGACCGTCCGCTGGCCGAACGCGGGCCCGCGCCGCTCGACATCGGCGCCGCGCCGACGTGCGGCCTGCTGCTCGATCGGCAGGCGGCCATCGACGTCGGCCTGTTCGACGAGCGGTACTTCATCGGCAAGGAAGACGGCGACTTCACGCACCGGATCTGCCTGGCCGGCTACCGGATCCTCGAGCTGCCGGAGGCGCTCGTGCTGCACCGCAGCCGTCCGCGCGGCACCTGGCTGTTCTACTATCAGATCCGCAACCGCTGGCATTTCATGCTGAAGAACTACCAGTGGCGGACGCTCATCTCGATTCTGCCCGCGCTCGCCGTTCATGAACCGCTGCAACTCGTCGTGCTTCATCTCCAGGGCCACGGCGTCGTCTACTGGAAGTCGGTCGCCGGACTGCTGGGCCTTCTCCCGAGCCTGCCGCGCGACCGCGCGCTGATGCGCCGCATCCGTCGGGTGCCCGACAGCGCGCTGCTCAAGAGCGATGCGCTCGTCGTGCGGGGCGATCTGTCCCGCAATCCGCTCGTCCGCTTCGGCAAGAGCAGCTACGAAGGCTTCCTCCGCGGCTACTGGCGCTTCCTCACGAGCACGGTGCTCGCCGGATGAGCCCGCGCGTTGTCCTGCTGACCACCTATTTCCGGCCCATCGTCGGCGGCGTCGAGAGCAACGCCGAGCGGCTTGCGCGTTTTCTTCACGGCAGCCGGTACGACGTCCGTGTCGTGACGAAGCGCATCACGCCGGCGCTGGCCGACAAGGAAGATATGGACGGCGTGCCGGTCGAGCGCATCGGGCCGTACGGCGTGCGCTCGGCGTCGGGCAAGTGGCGGATGCTGCCGTCGGTCTTCCGCTGGCTCGTGAGCCGCAAGGCCGCCTACGACGTCGTCTGCTGCGTCGACTATCGCGGGGTCGGCGTCGCGGCGGTCGCGGCGCGCGCCGTCACCGGGCGCCCCGTGGTCCTCCAGGCCCAGACGCCGGGCAATCTGCTCGATCCCGCCCTGCTGGCGCGGCCGGTGATCGGCGCGTATCGGCGCGCCGACGCGTTCGCCTGCATCTCGCACGCGCTCGAGCGTGAGGCGATCGCCGCCGGCGTGCCGGCCGGGCGCGTGCACTTTCTGCCCAATGCCGTCGACATCTCGCGGTTCCGGCCCGCTGCAGCGGACGAACGGCAGCGGCTCCGAAACGAGCGGGACATCCCGTCCGGCGCCGTCGTGTGCCTGTTCGTGGGACGCCTCAGCCGCGAAAAGGGCGTAATGGACCTGATGCAGGCGTGGGATCGCCTTCGGCCGGCGAACGCCGTGCTCCTGGTGGCCGGCCCGGACATGACGGACCATCCGTGGAACGAGGGTCCTGCCGCGCGGGAATTCGTGGAGCGCCACAACCTGAACCCATCCGTCCGGTTTCTCGGCTCGATCGCCGACGTCGCCCCGCTCCTGCGAACCGCCGACGTCGTCATCCAGCCGTCGCACTTCGAAGCCCAGGGCCTGTCCGCCGTCGAGGCGCTGGCCTCCGGCGTTCCGGTGGTGGCGTCCGGAGTCGGCGGCCTCCTCGATTTCGTGATCGACGGCGACAACGGCACGCTGTGCCAGCCGCAGGATCCGGCCGCCCTCGCGATCGCCATCCGCGCGCTCGTCGCGGACGACGGGTTCAGGCAGCGCGCGGCCGCCCGGGCGCGCGCGTCGGTCGTGGACCAGTACGACGAGCAGAAGGTGTTCGCGCGGTTCGCGAAGCTGCTTCAGGACGTTGTCTCGAGCGCCGCCCGGCCTGCGTGATGCGATCGGCCCTGCGCGCCCGGCTCCCGTTTCTCGTCGACAGCGGCTACGCGACGCTGACCGCGGGCAGCGCCGCGCTGCTCCTCGTCCTGCTGACGATTGCGGGGCGGTTCCTCTCGGCGGACGACTACGGGCGCTTCTCGTACGCGCTCGCCCTGACGACCATCGTCGAAACGATCATGGACCTGGGGCTCAGCCAGGTCACCGTCCGGTCGGTCGCGCGCGACCGCGCGTCGGCGGACCGGCTGTTTCCGCAGGTGCTCGGCGTCAAGCTCGTGTGGGTCGCGATCGGACTGGCGCTCCTCGCCGTCCTTGCTCCGGCGCTGCGATCGGACCCAGTCATCGTCCGGCTGTGCTACGCGCTGGGAATTTCCTCGGCCGTCCGCTCATACCTCCTGACCGCGCGAGGCCTGCTGCAGGGGCTTCAGCGCTTCGATCTCGAGGCGCTCGCCGTGGTCTCGGACCGCGTGCTGTTGCTCATCGCCGGCGGAACGGCGCTCTGGGCCGGGTACGGCCTGTTCGGCCTGGCGGCGGCGTTCGTCGGCGCGCGTCTGGTGATGCTCGGCGCGATGCAGCTTCTGCTGCGAACGGTGGTCGCGCGCGTCACGCCGACCTTCGACCGCAGTGCGTGGCGCGATATCCAGTCGGCCGCGCTGCCGCTCGGCTTCTTCATGATCGCGCTCAACACGTACGCATACGTCGACACTGTTATACTCGGCCTCATGCGGACCGACGCCGAGGTCGGCTGGTACGCAGCTGCGTATCGCGTCTACGAAGGCCTGACCTACGCGCCCTCGATCCTCGCCGCGGTTCTGACGCCCCGCCTCTCGTATCTCTTCACGCACGACCGCGCTGGCCATCGGACGCTCCTGACCCGTGCGCTCCTGGCGTCGCTGGCGCTGGCCGTCGTGCTCGGCGGGATCGCCGCGCTGGCGGCCGCACCGGTTATTTCCCTGCTGTTCGGCAGCCGGTACGCAGCCGCCGCGCAGCCGCTTCAGATCCTGTCGGCCGGCGCGTTGTTCGTATTCGCGACCTGGATCCTCCACGCCGGGGCGATCTCGACAAACCTCGACCGCCGCCTCCTGGTGACCACCGGCATCGGCCTCGGGGCGAACGTGGCCCTCAACATCGCGTTGATCCCGCGATACGGCATCAGCGGCGCCGCCTGGGCCACCGTGCTGGCCGAAGGCCTGACCGTGCTGCTGCTGCTCGTGCAGATCGAGCGCCGGCTGCGACGTCCATGATCCGATCGGGATCCGATCGGCTGCTGTACTGGGTGCTCGGAGCCGGCCTGCTGGTGTCCTACGCGTACTTTTACCAGGGCGGCGGCTGGAACCAGAACTCCCGGTTTGCGCTCGTGCGGGCGATGACGGAACGCGACACGCTGCAGATCGACGCGTACCGCGAGGCCACAGGCGATCGCGCGGTCTGGAACGGCCACTTCTACTCTGACAAGGCGCCGGGGACATCGTTGCTGTCGTTTGTTCCGGTCGACCTGGTGCGAGCGCTGAACAACGCCGCCGGCATCGATCCCGACTCGGACGCCGCCATCACGCGCACCTCGTACGCAGCCACGGTCGTCGTGTCGGGGATGTTCACGGCCGCCGCGGCTCTCTGCGTACTCTGGCTCTCGCTCGCATGGGGATACTCGCGGGGAGCGGCGCTCTTCGCCGCGACGGCGTACGGCGTCGCCACGCCCGCCTGGTGTTACGCGACGCTCTTCATGGGCCACGCGCTCTCCGCCGGCTGCCTGATGATCGCGTTCACCGCGGCCGTCGCGCTGCGCGATGCGACGCCCCAGCGGGTGTTGACGCTGGCCTGGACGATCGGCCTGTCCGCGGGGTGGGCCGTCGTGTCCGAGTTTCCGGCTGCCGTGCCCGTCCTCTTCATCTGCGGCCTGACTGTCGCGGCGATGTCCGGAGCGCGCCGGGGCCTGGCCGCAACACAGGCGGTTGCGCTCCGCGTGGCCGCCGGCGGTGCGATCGCCGCCGCAATTCTGCTGGCCTACAACACCGCGGCGTTCGGCTCGCCGTTTCACCTGGGCTACGCGAGCGAGGAAGGCTTCGAGCAGCTGCACACGGGCCTGTTCGGCATTTCGCGCCCGGAATGGTGGCGGGTCCGTGAAATCCTCATTGGCAGCTACCGCGGCCTCCTGCCGATCGCGCCGCTCGTGGCGCTCATGCCCGTCGGCCTGGGCCTGCTGGCCGCGTCGCGTCACCGAGTCGCGCCCGCGATGACTGCCGCTGCCGTCGGCGTCTTCTACCTCGTGCTCAACGCGTCGTACTTCTACTGGGAAGGGGGATGGGCGTTCGGCCCGCGGCAGGTCGTGCCCGCGCTGCCGTTTCTCGCGCTCGGCCTGGCGCCGCTCTGGGACAGGTGGAAGGCGGCCGGCCGCGTCGTGCTGGCCGGCGCGTGGCTGTGGGGCGCCGCGCTCACGCTGGTCGCGGTGTCGACGACGCCGCAGCCGCCGGCCGCGATCATGCGGCCGGTGTCCGAGCTGTTGATGCCGGCTTTCCTCGAAGGGCACCTCGCGCTCAACACGCAGCGGTTCACCGACTTTCGCGCCGACGAGGATGCGATCTGGAGGCACGCGGACCCGACCGTCAGCTGGAATCTCGGGATGGCGATGGGCCTGACCGGACGCGCAAGCCTCCTGCCCCTCGCCGCCGTGTGGCTCGCCTGCGCCGTTTATCTCGCGTGGTTGATACGTGGCGCGGGACTTCCAGCCTCGCGTCCGCGGCCCTGAACGGGCCGCGCTGCCTGAGGCGTTGCCGGGGCTTCGAGGTTCTGCTTGATGGCCGCGAAAAACGTGTCAGCGATCAGGTGGTAACCGGCCGCCGTCGGATGAAGCCCGTCGCTGCCAATCAGGGACAGCTGGCCGTTGAAGGCCTGATACACGTCGACCAGCGGAATGCCCTTCGACGCCGCCAGCGCCCGCACCTGATCGTTGAATGGCGCGACCGATGAGGCCTCGACCCCGCGATCGAGTGGATCCGAGCCGTCCGGATTCTGCGGAGGGAGCGTCGCGAGCAGCACCTTCATCCCGCGGCTCTGCGCATCACGGATCATCTGATCCAGGCCTCCAATGATCTCCGAGAACCCGTGCGCCGGGAGATCGTTGGCACCCTCCATCAGCAGCACCACGTCGTACGCGCGGCTCGACGTGTAGCTGACGTATCGCGGAAATGTTGCCGGATCGGTGACCGCTTCACCTGGCTTGCCCGCGTTGAGGATCGTGGGCGACTGCGCGGTATAGCGGGCCGCCAGCAGCGCGCTGAGCGCACCGGGGTACGTGTCAGCCGACGGCAGTTGTACGCGCGGCCGCAACGTCGACGCCGCCACGATCGTGCTCGAATTCCGACCGTCCTCACCCCACGTGATGCTGTCGCCAAACGCCAGAAAGCGGGTGCGTGTCAGGCTCGGCGGCGCCGTCACCGTGACGCTGAACCCGCATGTGGCGGTGCGGCCGGCCTGGTCCGTGACGGTGCAGGTCACGGCCGTCGAGCCGACCTGGAACGTCGAGCCACTTGGCGGCGCACAGGTCAGCGTCGTGGGCGCTGTGCCACCGGTCACCGTGGCCGGCGGATACGGCACCGGAAACGGGGCTCCCGACGGCGATGTGACGGACACAGGCGCGGGGCACGCAAGGGACGGTGCCGCCACGGCCGGCGGCGTCACGATCGGCGGAGTCGGCGAAGCCGGCTGCGCGGGCGTCTCCGAGCACGCCGCCAGCATCAACGGACCCGGCAGCGCGAGAAACACCAGTAAAACCGCACGACTGAAACCGCGAACGCTGTTCACGCGAGCGTCTACAACAGTAGAGCTCCGCCGCAAAAAGGGTCAAGAGGGAGACGCCTAACGGCGGCGCGGGCGGATCGGCACGGGGGCCATCTGGAACGGACTCTGCCGGAATGACGAAGACGACGAG
>Ga0070665_100006486_pt1 | contig 11901 bp, 10 predicted proteins | sample KBSS13metaG_FD_65862 | JGI IMG/M metagenome (GOLD analysis project Ga0070665, IMG submission 65862) | Switchgrass rhizosphere microbial communities from Kellogg Biological Station, Michigan, USA - KBS S1-3 metaG | ecosystem: Host-associated > Plants > Roots > Rhizosphere > Soil ...
CCCCATCATGCCGGGCCCGACCACAGGCCCGCTGTGGGACTTTCGGCCGTAACGCGCCGCGGACCGGCCCGGCATCGTTGCGCCATGACCGCCGTCCCCGCCGTCCCCGCTGCTCTCGGCCTGACCTCCCAGCAGGTCGCGAGCCTGCTGACCGCGGCAGGCAGAGCCCCCTCGCTGCACAACGCCCAACCCTGGCGTTTCCGCGTGCGTCCCCACGTCATCGAGTTATGGGCCGACCCACAACGACGGCTGCCCGCCGCCGACCCCACCGGCCGCGAACAGCGCCTGGCCTGCGGCGCGGCGCTGTTCAACCTACGACTGGCACTGCACGGGCTGGGCATTCGACCCCTCGTCACACTGCACGCCGACGGGAACCACCCCGACCTGCTGGCCTCCATCCGTTTCGGTGGACGACGCCCACCCACACCCGTCCAACAACAACTGCTCGCCGCCATACCCCGACGACGCACCAACCGACAACCCTTCACCGACGACCCGCTCACCCCCGCCGAACGGACCGCACTGCACAAAGCCGCCCTGGACGAAGGCGCCTGGCTGCACCTGGTCGACAACCCGCGCGAGCGATCCGCCCTCGCCCGCCTCATCGCCGAAGCACACACCCTCCAACGCGCCGACCCCGCCTACCAAGCCGAAGCCGCCCAATGGACAGCAGTCCCCCAGGGCCGCGACGACGGCATCCCCGCCCGAACCGGCGAACACCGCCCCGCCGCGCACGAACGCTGGGTCAGACGCGACTACACCGGCGGTGTCGGCGAACCCAACACCAGCGCAGGCATCACGTTCGAGCGCGAACCCGCCATCGCGGTGTTGACCTCCCACGGGTTCGGGCCCTCCGCCGACGTGACGGCGGGACAGGCCATGCAGCGCGTGCTGTTGGCCGCGACCGTCGAGGGTCTGACGACCTCGTTCCTGTCACAGCTGATCGAGGTCGAGCGGGCGCGCGAGGAGCTGCGACGACTCATCGGCGCACCGCGCGGACCCCAGGCCGTGCTGCGCATCGGCCGCGGCTGGCCCGTACCCGCCACACCCCGACGATCGGTCGAGGACCTCCTGCTACACACCACACCCGAAACCGTCTGAGCACTCGTCGTCGGTCAGGGTCCGCAGAGTCGGGCGTTCGGCGTCCGGCATTCCTACCTCCATCACGTCGTCGGTTGCAGAGCGGTCCAGGCCAGCCCGACCAGTGCCACGACCTTGACAGCCTCGAGGGCGACGTAGGCGTGGTGGGCGCGGGACCGCGGACCCTGTTCACCCCGGAGCACCCGATTCGAGCGCCGCACGAGGAGCGGCCGTACCAGGACGAGCTGGGCGACGAGCGCCGCGTAGGCGACGGCGCCTGCCACGACCAGCCCGACCGGGTGCGGGCCGAGTACCGCCGCGAGCAGCACCGCGAGCGCGAGCACCACCTCGGCCCGGTTCAGCGCGGCGAAGACGATCCGCCCGATGCCCAGGCCCAGCGCGAGGGTGACGCCCGGGGCGCGGAACTTCAGGGGTGCCTCCAGGAAGGAGATCGCGAGCACCATCCCGAGCCACACGCACGCCACGGCCCCGACCACCGTGTTCACGTCATCTCCCGGCTCGGCTGTCCCGCGGTCACGCCGGTTGCGGCACGGCGCGGTGCGCGACGACGGTCGCGGTGAACACCGCCGCGGCCAGCGCGGTGAGCGCGAGCAGGACGAAGCCCACGGCGTAACCGCCCGACGCCCCGTACACGAGCCCCATCACCAGCGGCGGGAAGAAGCCACCGAGGCCACCCGCGGCGCCCACGATGCCGGTGACGGCGCCGACCCGCTCCGCCGCGACCATCCGGGCGACGAGGGCGAACACGGCCCCCGTTCCGGTGCCGAGCGCAGCGGCCATGCCGAGGAATGCGACCGTCGCGAGCGGCAGCAGCGGCGGCTGGAACGCGACGACGGACGCGAAGGCGGCGACCACGCTGAACGCGGCGACGAGCACGGGGACCGGGCGCAGCCGGTCGGAGAGCCAGCCGCCGATCGGTCGCATGGCGACGGCGAGGACCACGAAGCCCGCCGTGCGCAGCGCGGCGTCGCCCTTGTCGAGGTGGTACGCGGCGGTGAGGTAGGTGGGCAGGTAGACGCTGAACGCGACGAAGCCGCCGAAGGCGACCGCGTACAGGAACGAGAGCTGCCAGGTCGCCGACATCCGCAGCGTGCCCGCGAGCCGCTCGGCGAGGCTGCCGGACGCGATCCGGCGGTCCGCGCGGTCCCGCAGCAGCACGGCCGCGAGAACGGCGTAGACCACGAGGACGGCGGCGACGAGGTCGAAGGGGAAGCTCGGCCCGAACGTCTTGGCGAGCTGCACGGTCGTGAACGCGGAGATGGCGGTGCCGCCCATGCCGGCGCCGAACGTGCCGAGCGCGAGCCCACGCCGCTCGGGCGGGAACCACGCGTTCACGAACGGCACCCCGATGGCGAACGTGGTGCCGCCGAGCCCGAGGAAGAAGCCGCCGATCAGGTAGGCGGCCAGCGAGTGGGCGAAGTGCCCGAGGTAGAGCACCGGGAGAACGGTCAGCAGCGCCACCGTCGGGAACATCTTCCGCGCCCCGAGCCGATCGGTGAGCGCGCCCACCGGGATCCGGCCCAGCGAGCCGACCAACACCGGCACCGCCACCAGCAACGCCTGCTGGAAGGCGGACAGCCCGAGCTGTTCGCGCAGCGTCGAGCCGAGTGGGGACAGCAGCGCCCACGCCCAGAACGTCAGCGCGAAGCCGAGCGTGGCCATCGCCAGCATCAGCCCGGCGCCGCCGCGCGGGGTGGCCGGTGAACTCGTGCCCATCGTCTTCACTCCTGCCTGTCGGGGTGGCTTGCTACACGAGGATCGATCGCCACTCGTGCCGGTCGACAGAGTCGGGAGCGGGCAGCTGGTCGGGCCCTCAGCCCGCGCGTTCGGGACCAAAGTCCCTTCGTCGAAACCCGCGCGAACCGCGATCTTCTGTAGGGCACACACCGCAGCTCAGGGGGTTGACCACGATGACCGACTCGACGGCGACGGACGCCCTGCTGCGCACGGGTCGCTTCTTCGCCCGCACCGAGACGTCATCCGATCTGCGGGCGGTGTTCCGGACGGGCGGGCGCGACGGCGACGTCTTCTACCGCGACCGCTGGAGCCATGACAAGGTCGTGCGCTCGACGCACGGGGTGAACTGCACGGGCTCGTGCTCGTGGAAGGTCTACGTCAAGGACGGGATCATCACCTGGGAGACCCAGCAGACCGACTACCCGTCGGTCGGGCCGGACTCCCCGGAGTACGAGCCGCGGGGGTGCCCGCGCGGTGCGGCGTTCTCCTGGTACACCTACTCCCCCACCCGGGTGCGCTACCCCTACGCCCGCGGCGTGCTCGTCGAGATGTACCGCGAGGCGAAGGCGCGCCTCGGCGACCCGGTGGCGGCGTGGGCCGAGGTGACCACCGACCCCGAGAAGCGCCGTCGCTACCAGTCCGCCCGGGGCAAGGGCGGGCACGTCCGCGTCTCCTGGGACGAGGCCACCGAGATCGTCGCCGCCGCGCACGTCCACACGATCAAGACCTACGGGCCCGACCGCATCGCGGGCTTCTCCCCCATCCCCGCCATGTCGATGGTCAGCCACGCCGCGGGCTCGCGGTTCATCGAGCTCATCGGCGGCGCGATGACGTCGTTCTACGACTGGTACGCCGACCTGCCCGTCGCCTCGCCGCAGGTGTTCGGCGACCAGACCGACGTGCCGGAGTCCGGCGACTGGTGGAACGCCACCTACCTGCTGATGTGGGGCTCGAACGTGCCCGTCACCCGCACCCCGGACGCGCACTGGATGGCCGAGGCCCGCTACAAGGGCCAGAAGGTCGTCGTGGTCTCCCCCGACTACGCCGACAACACCAAGTTCGCCGACACGTGGCTGCCCGCGCAGCCGGGCACCGACGGCGCGCTGGCGATGGCGATGGGGCACGTGATCCTCAAGGAGTTCTTCGTCGAGCGCCGCGTGCCGTTCTTCGTCGACTACGTGCAGCGCTACACCGACCTGCCGTTCCTCGTGACGCTCGACGAGCGCGTCAGCGGGTACGTGCCCGGGAAGTTCCTGACCGCCGCCGATCTGGGCGATGACGCCGAGGGCGCGGCGTGGAAGACCGTCCTCATCGACGGGCGAACTGGCGATCCGGTGGTGCCCAACGGTTCGCTGGGTTTCCGCTATACCGAGTCGGGCGCAGGCAGCTGGAACCTCGACCTCGAGGGGGTCGCGGCGCAGCTCACCCTCCTCGGCGACGACTCCGTCGAGGTGCTGCTGCCCCGCTTCGACGCCTTCGACGGCTCCGGCGGCGTGCTGCGCCGCGGGGTGCCGGTCCGCCGGGTGGCCGGGAAGCTGGTCACCACCGTGTTCGACCTGCTGCTCGCCCAGTACGGCGTGCACCGCGAGGGCCTGCCCGGCACCTGGCCCGCGGGCTACGACGACGCCGCCGAGCCCTACACGCCCGCCTGGCAGGAGTCGATCACCTCGGTGCCCGCCGCCCAGGCGGTGCGCGTGGCCCGGGAGATGGCCGCCAACGCCGAGGAGTCCCAGGGCCGCACCATGATCATCATGGGGGCGGGGATCTGCCAATGGTTCCACGGCGACGCCACCTACCGCGCGGTGCTCGCGCTGCTCATGCTCACCGGCTCGATGGGCCGCAACGGTGGCGGCTGGGCCCACTACGTGGGCCAGGAGAAGTGCCGCCCCGTCACCGGCTGGGCCACCATGGCGATGGCCACCGACTGGCAGCGGCCGCCGCGCCAGATGATCGGCACCGCGTACTGGTACACCCACACCGACCAGTGGCGCTACGACGGCTACCGCGCCGACGCGCTCACCTCGCCGCTGGCCAGGGGCCTGTTCGCGGGTATGCACACGATCGACACCATCGCGTTGTCGGCGCGGCTGGGCTGGATGCCCTCCTACCCGCAGTTCGACCGCAACCCCCTCGACCTGGTCGACGAAGCGGAAGGGGACGTGGCCGTGCACGTCGCCGACCGCCTCCGGGACGGCACCCTGCGATTCGCCATCGACGACCCGGATGCACCCGAGAACTGGCCGCGGTGCCTCACGCTCTGGCGGGCCAACCTCCTCGGCTCCTCCGCGAAAGGCGACGAGTACTTCCTGCGGCACCTGCTGGGCACGCACGACAACCTGCAGGCCGAGCAGACCCCGCCCGACCGCAGACCCCGCGACGTCACCTGGCGCGACGGCGAGCCGCCGCGGGGCAAGCTGGACCTGCTGCTGTCGCTGGACTTCCGGATGACCAGCTCCACCCTGCTGTCGGACGTCGTGCTGCCCGCGGCCACGTGGTACGAGAAGCACGACCTCAACACCACCGACATGCACCCCTTCGTGCACGCCTTCAACCCCGCGATCGACCCGCCGTTCGAGGCCCGCACCGACTTCGACGCCTTCCACGCCATCGCCCGCCGGTTCTCCGAGCTGGCCCGCACGCACCTGGGCGTGCGGCGCGACATCGTGGCCGTGCCGCTGCAGCACGACACACCGGGCGAGACCGCCCAGCCCGGCGGACGGGTGCTCGACTGGCGGGCCGGTGAGTGCCCGGCCGTTCCGGGCAGGACCATGCCCAACCTGGTGGTCGTCGAGCGCGACTACCCGGCTGTCGCCGACAAGATGGCGAGCATCGGCCCGCTGATCGACCGGCTGGGCATGACGACCAAGGCCGTCACCTACATGCCCGACGCCGAGGTCGCGCACCTGTCGGCGAAGAACGGGGTGATGCTCGGCGGCGCGGGCGAGGGCCGCCCGGCCATCGACACCGACGCCAAGCTGGCCGAGGCCATCCTCACCCTCTCGGCCACCACCAACGGCAGGCTGGCCGTGCAGGGCTTCCGCCAGCTGGAGCGACGCACCGGCACCCGCCTGGTCGATCTGGCCGAGGGCAGCGAGGAGCGCCACATCAGCTTCGCCGACACCCAGGCGCGGCCGGTTCCGGTGATCACCAGCCCGGAGTGGTCGGGCAGTGAGACCGGCGGCCGCCGCTACGCCCCGTTCACCGTGAACGTGGAGCGCAACAAGCCCTGGCACACCCTCACCGGGCGCATGCACTTCCTGCTCGACCACGACTGGATGCACGAGATGGGCGAGACGCTGCCGACCTTCCGGGTGCCGCTGGACATGTCGCGCCTGTTCGCCGAGCCGCAGATCGGCGACGGCGACAGCGCGTCGGTCACCGTGCGCTACCTGACCCCGCACTCGAAGTGGTCGATCCACTCCGAGTACCAGGACAACCTGTTCATGCTCTCGCTGTCCCGCGGCGGGCCGGTGGTGTGGATGAGCCCCACCGACGCCGAGGCGATCGGCGTGCGCGACAACGACTGGGTCGAGGCCCAGAACCGCAACGGGATCATGGTGTTGCGCGCGATCGTGAGCCACCGCATGCCCGCGGGCACCGTGTTCGTCTACCACGCCCAGGAGCGGGTCGTGAACGTGCCGAAGTCCGAGGCGACCGGGCGCCGCGGCGGCATCCACAACTCACTGACCCGGATCATGGTCAAGCCGACGCACCTGATCGGCGGCTACGCGCAGCTGTCGTTCGCGTTCAACTACCTGGGCCCGACCGGGAACCAGCGCGACGAGGTCACGGTCATCCGCCGCCGGGCGTCGCAGAAGGTGGAGTACTGAGATGCGCGTGATGGCCCAGCTGGGCATGGTCATGAACCTCGACAAGTGCATCGGCTGCCACACCTGCTCGGTCACGTGCAAACAGGCCTGGACCAACCGCAGCGGCGTCGAGTACGTGTGGTTCAACAACGTCGAGACCCGGCCCGGACAGGGCTACCCGCGCCGCTACCAGGACCAGGAGCGGTGGCGGGGCGGCTGGGTGTTGGGCCGCCACGGCAGGCTCCAGCTCAGGGCGGGCGGCCGGATCAAGAAGCTGCTGTCGATCTTCGCCAACCCGGTGCTGCCCAACATCCGCGACTACTACGAGCCCTGGACCTACGACTACGAGAAGCTCACCGACGCACCGCTCGGCGACGACTTCCCGGTCGCCCAGCCGAAGTCGCTGCTCACCGGCGAGCCGATGGCGGTCGAGTGGAGCGCGAACTGGGACGACAACCTCGGCGGCGCGACCGAGCACGGCCCCGGCGACCCCGTCGTCGAACGGCTCCGTCAATCCTCCTTGGGTCGCGCGGAGGACAAGGTCCGCTTCGAGTACGAGCAGGCCTTCATGTTCTACCTGCCCCGCATCTGCGAGCACTGCCTCAACCCGTCGTGCGTGGCGTCGTGCCCGTCCGGGGCGATGTACAAGCGGGCCGAGGACGGCATCGTGCTCGTCGACCAGGACCAGTGTCGGGGCTGGCGGATGTGCGTCACCGGCTGCCCGTACAAGAAGGTGTACTTCAACCACCGCACCGGCAAGGCCGAGAAGTGCACGTTCTGCTACCCCCGGGTGGAGGTCGGGCTGCCCACCGTCTGCAGCGAGACCTGCGTGGGACGGCTGCGCTACGTGGGCCTGTTCCTCTACGACGCCGACCGGGTCACCGCGGCCGCGTCCGTCGAGGACGAGCACGACCTCTACGCGGCCCAGCTCGACCTGCTGCTCGACCCGCACGACCCGGCCGTGGTCGCCGCTGCCCGCCGCGACGGCATCGCCGAGGACTGGATCTCCGCCGCCCAGCGCTCGCCGGTCTACCGGCTGGCCAAGCAGTACCGGGTCGCGCTGCCGCTGCACCCGGAGTTCCGCACGATGCCGATGGTCTGGTACGTGCCGCCGCTGTCGCCGGTGGTCGACCGCATCACCGAGACCGGGCACGACGGCGAGGCGACCGACAACCTCTTCGGCGCGATCGACGCCCTGCGCATCCCGATCGAGTACCTGGCCGAGCTGTTCACCGCGGGCGATCCCGAGCCGGTCCGCCGCGTGCTGCGCACCCTCGCGGCCATGCGCTCCTACATGCGCGACGTCACCCTCGACCGCCCGCGCGACGAGTCCATCGCCGCCGCGGTCGGGCGCACCGGGGGCGAGCTCATCGAGCTCTACCGGCTGCTGGGCATCGCCAAGTACGAAGAGCGCTACGTCATCCCCACCGCCTACGCAGGCGAGGCCGAGCAGCTCGAGGAGATCGGCTGCAGCCTGGACGTCGAGGGCGGACCCGGGATGGTCGGCAGCGGCCCGTTCGGCGAGGCGTCGGGCCGACCGATGCCGGTGTCCGTCGAGACCTTCCACGCGCTGCGGGCCCGCCAGACCAGCGACGAGATCGCCGACCCCGGCCGCCCCGGCGCCCGGATCAACCTCCTCAACTGGGACGGCAAGGGCCGCCCCGACGGGCTGTTCCCCCCTCGGCGAGAGGACGTGTGATGCGCGAACGCGACGCCGCCACCGTTTTGCAGGCCGCATCGGTGTGCCTGCAGTACCCCGAGGCCTCGGTGCTCGCCCTGCTGCCCACCGTGCGACGGGCCGTCGACGACCTCCCGGTCTGCCGTCCCCGCGAACGGCTGACCGTCTTCCTCGACACCGCCGAGGCCACCGCGCCCGGCCGCGCGGCGCAGCACTACGTCGAGGTGTTCGACACCCGCCGCCGTTGTTGCCTCTACCTCACGTGGTGGAGCGACGGCGAGACCCGCAGGCGCGGCGCCGCGCTCGCAGTCCTGAAAGCCCGCTATCGCGCCGCCGGAGCCGAGTTCCACAGCACCGAGCTGCCCGACTTCCTGCCCGCCGTCCTCGAGTTCGCCGCCACCACCGACCGCACCGGGGGGCTCGCGCTCCTGCAGGAGCACCGCGCCGCGCTGGAGCTGTTGCGGCTGGCTCTCGTCGAAGCGGCTACGCCCTACGCCGCACCCGTCGAGGCGGTCTGCGCGCTGCTGCCGGGCCCCTCGCCCACCGACGTCGCCGCGGCCAAAGCGCTGGCCCGCAGCGGCCCCCCACGCGAGCAGGTCGGGCTCGACCTCGCCCCGTTCGGCACGCGGCCCGAAGGAGCACGGCGATGATCAGTACGGCGATGACCTGGTACGACATCCTGCTCTGGGGCGTACTGCCCTACGTCGTGGTCGCCCTTCTGGTGAGCGGCACGGTCTGGCGCTACCGCTACGACCGGTTCGGCTGGACCACGCGTTCCTCGCAGCTCTACGAGTCGCGGCTGCTGCGCATCGGCAGCCCGCTGTTCCACTTCGGGCTGCTGGTCGTGATCGTCGGACACGTGATCGGGCTCGTCATCCCCAAGAGCTGGACCGACGCCGCCGGGCTCTCCCAGGACGCCTACCACCTCCAGGCGCTGCTCCTGGGCACGATCGCGGGCATCAGCACCCTCGTCGGCATCGGCATCCTCATCTACCGCCGCCGCACCACCGGGCCCGTGTTCATCGCGACCACCCGCAACGACAAGCTCATGTACGTGGTGCTCGTCGCCGCGATCGTCGCCGGGCTCACGACCACGCTGCTGGGTGCCGCGGGCGGCGAAGAGCACAACTACCGCCTCACCGTGTCGCCCTGGTTCCGCTCGCTGTTCGTGCTGCAGCCCGACATCGCCGCCATGAGCCGCGCGGGCCTGGCCTTCCAGCTCCACGCGCTGATCGGCATGGCGCTCTTCGCGCTCTGGCCTTTTACCCGGCTCGTGCACGCCTTCACCGCGCCGGTGCAGTACCTGTTCCGGCCTTACATCGTCTACCGCTCCCGCGCGACGCGCACGCCTGCCCGCAAGCCGCGACCCGGCTGGGAGCCCGTCGGCCCGGACACGGCGAAGCGCCGATGATCGAGGGTCACCGCACCACGGTGGTCAACACGATCACGGCGTCGACCACGGCACGCAGATCGTGTCGCGCTGGCGGGACGACGAGCAGGTCACCCTCCCGGCCCTCCCACATGTCGTCCCCGCTGCGCAGCACCACCCGGCCGTGCAGCACGTGCACCGTCGCCTCACCCGGGTTGGCGTGCTCGGCCAACACGGTGTCGGCCGTCATCGCCACCAGCGTCTGGCGCAGGACGTGCTCGTGACCGCCGAACACCGCGGTAGCGCTCCGCCCCGAACGCGTCTGGTGGGCCCGCTCCAGGTGCTCCCGCCCCAGGGCGACCAGCGACACCTTCCGCATCCTCGACCTCTCCTTCCGGCAGCCGGACGACCGGTGTTCTAGTCCAGATCGGCCTGCCACAGATCGGGCCCGAACACCTCGTACTGGATGTCGTGGGGAGCGACACCCCGTTCCAGCAACCGGCTGCGGATGGCCTGCATGAAGGGCAGCGGACCACAGAGATAGTAGAGCGCATCGTCGGGGAGCTCGACGGCCGAGAGATCCATGACGCCGTCGTGGACGCTGTCCAGCGCCTCGATCGTCGCCCCGCCCTTCTCGTACCAGACGTGCAGTGAGGCGTTGGGCGATGCGAGGACGTCGGTCACCACCTGCCTGCGGAGCGGGAACGACGCCTCGTCGCGATCGGCGTGCAGCAGGGTGATCGACAGCCCGGATCCGGCGGCCACGAGGTGGGACAGCATGCCCGCCATCGGCGCGATGCCGATGCCCGCGCTGGCGAACACCACCGGCCGCCCGGAGTCGTCGAGGACGACATCGCCGTAGGGCAGCGACAAGGTCAGGGTGTCGCCGATGCCCACTCGGTCGTGCAGCAGGTTGGAGACTTCGCCATCCGGCTCACCGCCGCCTGCGACGCGTTTCACCGAGAACTGCCGATGCCTGCCGTCGTCGACACGGGTGAGGCTGTACTGGCGCGGTTGGCGGATGCCGTCGGGCACGGGCATGCGGACCGTGACGTATTGGCCGGGTAGCGACGTCTTCACCAGCCGGTCGTCGACGCGTTCGACGACGAACGTGACCACTTCCGCGGTCTCGCGGATCTTCTTCTCCACGCGCCACGGCCGCCAGACGGTTTCCGGTCGCACACCGCGAGCGCTGTAGAGGCCCCGCTCCTGGTTGATCAGCGCGTCGGCCATCAGCCAATAGACCTCGTCCCACGCGGCGGCCACCTGCGGGGTCACCGCATCGCCGAGGACGTCGACGATCGCCCACATCAGATGGTCGTGCACGACCTGGTACTGGTCGGGCCGGATGCCCAGGGAGGCGTGCTTGTGCGCGATCCGCCGCAACAGGCTCTCCGGCGTCCGCTCCGGCGTCTCGACGAGTGCTGTGGCGAAGGTGGCGACCGAGCCCGCCAGCGAACGCTGCTGCTCCCCCCTTGCCTGGTTGCCCCGGTTGAACACCCCGTCCAAGAGTTCGGGGTGCTCCGCGAACAAGTGACGGTAAAAGCGCGACGCGATCTCGCCGATGTGCGCACCCACCACCGGCAGCGTCGCTTCGACAACAGGACGGCTTTGCTCGGAAAGCATGCGAACCTCCATTGCACCGGACCCTGCGGAACCGTCGGGCGGAGACGGGCTAAAGGTGGCCGATCCGCTCACCGTGGAGGTCGACGATCTCACCGCCAGGCCATTCCACGCCCATTTGGACACCGTCGGCGTCGAACACGGCGCCGATGTCGCTCACGGTACCGATCCACGTTCCCGTATCACTGAATGCCGACTTGATGACATTCTCGCGCTCGTGGCGCGCCGTCCCGCGCACCCGTGCCCGATGGACGATCTGGACCATCGCTACTCCTCGGCCGACTCGTAACTCCCCGATCACGATTCCCGTGCACAGGGTCGCGAACCAGGGCCGAAGGTCCCGGGGCGCACCTGGGCCACCTACCTCGACAAGACGACGGTCCGCCGCAACGCGTCGCGGTTGTCGGGCACGATCTGCGCCGGATCGTCGGCGTCGTGCAGCGGCATCAGCCGAATGCGTTGACCAGGCGGATCGGGGCTCGCCGGGAACCGGCCTCGCGAGCGGCCCAGCGGGCCGCTGCGAGTGCCGAGGACGTACCGAACCACCGTCTGCCGCTGTCGCGTTCATCTGATGCCACTCAGTC
>Ga0070665_100006488_pt1 | contig 11900 bp, 13 predicted proteins | sample KBSS13metaG_FD_65862 | JGI IMG/M metagenome (GOLD analysis project Ga0070665, IMG submission 65862) | Switchgrass rhizosphere microbial communities from Kellogg Biological Station, Michigan, USA - KBS S1-3 metaG | ecosystem: Host-associated > Plants > Roots > Rhizosphere > Soil ...
TCGGTCTCCCGCAGGGCGGCCTGGGCCCGGGCGGTGCGGTCGGAGCGCAGCCGGTCGAAGTCGATCCGCTGCTCCCAGTCGACCGCCATGGTGGCGCCGTGTGAGGCGATGTTGGTCATCGGTACTTGATTCCTCTCCCGTTCGGCCCTTCCGGGGCCCATTCCGCCGCGCACTGTAATCAGGGTTAAACAGTGTGTCAAGTGAAATTGAAGATTTATTGGGTAGAGCGCGTCACCGCGGCACTCTCCAGCACCCTATGGGTGGCTCTGTAAGCCGCTCTGAGCCCATCTACACACCCACGCCGGCGGTGTTCAGCGGAGATGACCTCGACGCCCCAATGGCCGCTCCAGCCGAGGGTCTCCATCGCGCCGACGAAGCCGACGACGTCGAGGTCGCCCTCCCCCGGCAGCAGGCGGCGGTCGATCGTGTCCTCCCAGAGGCCCCGCGGATCGATCGCGGCGGACGCGTCGTCCAGCTCGACGACGAAGGTCTGCTCGATCGGCAGGCAGTCGCGTAGCTGCTCATAAGGGGTGCCGGCGCGGGCCACGTGCCAGACGTCGACGCAGAGCCCGCCCGCCGGGTTGCCGACCTCGCGGACCAGCTCGGCGCCGGCGGCGATCGTCGTCAGGTTCGACATCGGCATCGGCTCGATCGCGATCCGGGTGCCCGCTTCGGCGGCCTCGGTCGCGAGCCGGTCGAACTCCGCCTTGAAGCGATCCGGGTCGACCGGCTCGGCGCCGAGCTCCCCGCCGACCTTGATCGCCCCGGCGCCCAGCGCTTCCGCGGCGCGCAGCAGCAGGGCGCGGTGGCGATCGGACTCGCGCCGCCGCTCGCCCTCGGTCCACCAGTCGCCGAGGAACTCGAGCTCGACGCAGGTGATCCCGCAGTCCTCGAAGACGCCGCGCAGGTAGGCCAGGTCGACGCTGCGCAGAGCGAACTCGAGGTCGGCGTGGAGCAGCCCGAACCCGGTCCACCCCACCTCGGCGCACGCTTCGATCCGCTCGCGGAGGGGGACCGGGCTGACCTCGTCTCCGCGCCCCGGTGCCGCGTCGCCGGCCGAGGTCCAGCAGGTCGCGAGCAGGTCCGGGCGGGCCGCCATCAGATCAGGTTGCGGATGCTGCCGCCGTCTACTCCCCAGACCGTGCCGGTGACGTAGGAGGCGGCCTCGGAGGCCATGAAGACGACGACGTTGGCGACCTCCTCCGGCGTCCCCAGCCTCTCCATCGGCAGCTGGCGCAGGCCCATCTCGTGCTCGACGGCCTGCTTCGGCTCCATCCCGTGGAATTCGCCGAGGGTCTCGGCGAAGCCGCCCGGCTTGGTCCAGAACTCGGTCCAGACCGGGCCGGGGGCGACCGCGGAGACGCGGATCGCCGGGCCCTCGGAGCGGGCCAGGGCTTTGGTCAGCGAGAGCACCGCGGCCTTGGAGACGCCGTAGTCGATCGGCACCGGCTCGGGCTGGCGGGCGAGGTCGGAGGAGTTGTTGACGATCACCCCGGCGCCGCGTTCGCGCATCAGCGGCAGGACGTGGCGGATCGCCCGCACCTGGGAGAAGAAGTTCAGCTCCAGCGTCCGCTGCCAGGCGGTGTCGTCGAGCTCGTCGAAGGTCCTCACCGCGCCGCTGCCGACGTTGTTGAAGAGGACGTCGACCCGGCCGCCCGCCGCCTCGATCACGGTGTCGAGGCCCTCCTTCACGCCCGCCTCGGTCGAGAGGTCGGCGACCGCGAGGTGGACCGGGGACGCTCCCTCGGCGCCGGCGGCGGTCCGCTCCAGCTCGGCGCTGTCGAGGTCGAGCAGCCCGAGCACCGCGCCCTCGCGGGCGAAGGCGTGGGCGGTGGCGCGGCCGATGCCGGTCGCCGCCCCGGTGATCACGACGACCTTGCCGTCCAGGCCGAGGTTCACGCCGGCACGTCCCCGACCGCGTCCTCGGGCATGAAGCTGACCGCGAAGGCGAGGGCGCGGAACCCCTCGTCGGGGTCGACGGGTTTGATCGAGTGGACGGCGTCGCGGGGGATGTGGACGAGGTCGCCGACGTCGATGTCGCGCTCCTCGCCCTCGATCGTCATCCGCGCCGCGCCGCGCAGCAGGTAATAGAACTCGTCGGTGTCGTGGCGGTGGGGCTCCAGTTCGGCGCCCGGCTGGAGCTCGAACTCGGAGACGAACTCGAGGTAGGAGCCGCTCGTCTGCGCGCGCATCTCCTCCTTCCCCACCAGGAACCAACTGAGGCAGGTGCCGCCGTGCTCGACGATCGGCTCGACATCAGCATTGCGAACGTCCATTCCGTCGCTCCTCCGTCCCAGGGCCGACGGAACCCATTTCCGCCCGGCTTTGTTCGATAATAATAAACAAAACAGCAGGAGAGTGAGTTAGGTTTAACGAGCGTGAAAAGAGACGCAAACCTCCGTTCGTGGCTTGGCGCCTTGGTTTCTCGGACGCTCGTACAAGAAAATCCGTGGGGTTCGTTTAGTAAGTTTGAATGAAGGTGGCAACCGACGCAAAGAAAAAACAGGGGCCAGGCAATGCCGACGGAAAAGGAGCGGCCGCGATTCGCGAGCCGTTGCCGGGGCCGGTGGGCGAACGCCTGCGCGAGCACCGCTCCGACGCCGGGATGAGCCTGCGCGAGCTGGCCCGCCAGGTCGGCGTCTCCCCCAGCCTGATCTCGCAGATCGAGCACGGCAAGGCGACGCCCTCGGTGGCGACGCTCTATTCGATCGTCTCGATCCTCGACGTCTCGCTCGACGAGCTCTTCTTCGACACCCCCCGCGGCGCCCCGGCGCCCGTCGCTCCGGCCGAGGCCGAGCGCTACCTCGACACCGGCAACGAACGGCTGCCGTCGAGCCACTGGCAGGCCCCCAGCGAGGGTCCGGTCCTCCGCGCCGCCAACCGCCTCAGCCTCACCCTGGCGACCGGCGTGCGTTGGGAACGGCTGACCGCCGACCACGACCCCGGCGTCGAGTTCCTCCACTGCACCTATCCGATCGGCGGCGAGTCCTGCCCGCCCGACGATCTCATGTCCCACTCCGGCAAGGAGTACGGCATCGTCCTCTCCGGCCAGTGCGCCGCCACCGTCGGCGACCAGACCTACGAGCTCGACGCCGGCGACTCGATCGCCTTCGACTCCCGCACCCCCCACCGGATCTGGAACCGCGGCGACAGCGAGCCGATGGTCGCGATCTGGACCGTCGTCGGCCGCGACGGCGACCCCCGAGTCGGCTAGCGGGCTTCGTCCCGCAGGACGAACTTGCGGACCTTGCCAGTCGCCGTCTTCGGTAGCTCGTCGCGGAGCTCGTAGCGGTCCGGGGCCTTGAAGCCGGCCAGGAGGGCGCGGATGTGGGTGTCGAGGTCGGCGGGGTCGGGGGTGGTGCCGGGGCGGGGGACGACGAAGGCGACCGGGCGCTCGCCCCAGCGCTCGTCGGGCACCGGGACGACGGCAACCTCGTAGACGTCGGGGTGGGCGGCGAGGGCGGCCTCGACCTCGACCGAGGAGATGTTCTCGCCGCCGGAGACGATCAGGTCCTTGGCGCGGTCGCGCAGCTCGACGTAGCCGTCGGGGTGCATGACGCCGAGGTCGCCGGTGTGGAAGTGGCCGCCGCGGAAGGCGTTATCGGTCGCCTCCTCGTCGCGGTAGTAGCCGAGCATCACGTTGTTGCCGCGCACCACGACCTCGCCGATCGTCTTGCCGTCGGACGGCACGTCCTCGCCGGCCTCGTCGACGACGCGCAGCTGCTCGGCGATCGCGTTGCCGACCCCTTGGCGGGCTTTCAGCGCCGCCCGCCGCTCGGCCGGCAGCTCGTCCCACTCCGGCTGCCATTCGCAGATCGCCAGCGGGCCGAAGGTCTCGGTGAGGCCGTAGAGGTGGGTGACCTCGATGCCGAGCGCGGCCAGCTCGGCGAGCAGGGTCGGGGTCGGCGGCGCGCCGCCGGTGGCGATCCTGATCCTCTCCCCCTCCCGCGTCGTCGGCGCCGCCGCGGCGATCGAGAGCAGCAGGGTCGGCGCCGCGTTCAGGTGGGTGATCGCCTCGCCTTCGATCGCCGCCCAGATGTCGGTCGGGTCGGTGGTCCGCAGGCAGACGTGGGTGCCGCCCGCCGCCGTCACCGCCCAGGTGAAGCACCAGCCGTTGCAGTGGAACATCGGCAGCGTCCAGAGCATCCGGGTGCGCTGGTCGAGGTGGGAGTGGAAGGCCATCGCCAGCGCCTGCAGGTAGGCGCCGCGATGGTGGGCCATCACGCCCTTCGGGCTGCCGGTGGTGCCCGAGGTGTAGTTGAGCGAGAGCAGGCCGCGCTCGTCCTCGAGCGGCTCGGGCTCGAAACCCTCCCCGGCGGCGACCAGCCGCTCGTAGCCCTCGCCCTCGACGACCACCTCGAGCGCCCCGTCCATCGCCGCCGCCACCTCGTCGGCGCGCGCCGCCATCTCGCGGTCGCAGATCAGCAGCGTGGCGCCCGCGTGGGTGAGGACCGCGACCTGCTCGGCGGCCGCGAGGCGGTGGTTCAGCGGCACCATCGTCGCCCCCGCCAGCGGCACCGCGTAGTGGGCTTCCAAGAGCGGCGCCGAGTTGGTGGCGAGGATGCCGATCCGCTCCCCCGGCCCGCCGGACCGCGCCGCCAGCGACCCGCCCAGTCCGAGCGCCCGGCGCTCCAGCTCCGCGTAGGTGAGGCGGAGCTCGCCGTCGACCAGCGCCGGGCGGTCGGCGTGCACCACCGCCGCCCGGCGCAGGAACGACGTCGGGGTCAGGGGCTCGAAAGCAGGTGCTCCGCGAACCATCCGGTCGATGCCTCGCTCGCCTGCGCCAGCAGGGAGCGGTCGCTGTAGAGCGTCATGTGGGTCGAGTCGCCGATCGTCACCAGCTTCTTCTTCGTCGTCGGCAAGGCGTTGTAGACCTCGATCTCGAGGTCCCACAGGGTGAGGTCGTCGCGCTCGGCCACGATCACCAGGGTAGGCGTGTCGAGGATCCGCGGCACGAACGGCCAGACGCTGTAGGACATCAGCAGCTCCGCCGACTCGATCGTCGAGCGGTTCTCGTAGGCCGGCGCTTCGCGCGCCTTCAGCTCCTTGAACGTCGCGTAGGTCTCCGGGAACGGCCAGCTCGAGATCTCGGCGACGTTGTCGGGAGCGGCGTGCGGGAAGAAGCCCTCGTCACCGTCGTTGAACCGCCGCCGCCGGTCGGCGAGGATCGCCTCCTCGAAGCGGCGGAAGCCGAGCGTGCCGTGGACGCGGCGCATGTTGCGGTAGCCGTCGACCACCGGGATCTGCGAGGAGACGCACTTCACCCGCGGGTCGGTCGCGGCGACGATCAGGACGTGGCCGCCGCTGTAGGAGAGGCCCCAGACGCCGATGCGATCGGAGTCGACCTCCTCCAGCGTCTCGGCGTAGGAGATCGCGTTCTTGTAGTCCTCTACCTGGGCGACCGGGTCGATGTGCTGGCGACGCTCGCCGTCGGAGGCGCCGAAGTTGCGGTAGTCGAAGAGGAGGACCGCCAGGCCCTCCTGCTCGAAGCGCTCGGCGTAGTGCGGCTGCACCAGCTCCTTGACGTAGCACCAGCCGCCCGCCATGACGACCAGCGGCACCGGCCCGTCGGCCCCGTCGGGGACGTAGAGCCACCCGCGGACCGTCTCGCCGCCACTCTGGAACTCGACGTCGCGTCTCAATGGACCAGCATGCCGCCGTCGACGTTGATCGCCTGGCCGGTTATGTAGTCGGAGTCGGCGGAGGCGAGGAAGACGCAGAGGCCCGCGATGTCCTCCGGGGTCGAGGTGCGCCCGACGAGGATGTTTTCGCTGAATTCGTTGATCAGCTGGCCCTCGGTCTCGGTCTCGCCGACGTCACGCGAGTCCTGGTCGAGCTGGTCCCAGAGCTCGGTGGTGACGACGCCGGGGCAGAACGCGTTGACGGTGATGTGGTCGCCCGCCAGGTCGCGCGCCGCCGACTGGGTCAGGGAGACGCAGGCGAACTTGCTCGCGCAATAGGCAGGGAAGAGCGGGAAGCCCTCCTTGCCGGCGATCGAGGCGGTGTTGATGATCTTGCCGCCGTCGCCCTGGGACTGGAAGATCCGGGTCGCCTCCTGGATGCCGAAGAGGACGCCCTTGCCGTTGACCCGCATGATCCGGTCGTAGTCCTCCTCCGTCACTTCCATGAAGTGCTGGGTCTTGGAGATGCCGGCGTTGTTGAAGAGCACGTCGAGGCGGCCGAACTCCGCGACCGCGGCGTCGAGCGCCGCTTTCACGCTGTCGCGGTCGCCGACGTCACAGCCGACGCCGATCGCCTTGCCACCGGCGTCCGCGATCGAGGCGGCGGTGGCCTTCGCGCCCTCCTCGTTCAGGTCGGCGACGACGACGTTCGCCCCCTCCGCGCCGAGCCGCTGCGCGACCCCCTGGCCGATGCCGCGCGCGGCACCGGTGATCACGATCGTCCTGCCGTCCAGCTTTCCCATGTGTCTCTTCCTTCCCTACTACTTCGTCTCTACGAGGATCTTGATCTGGTCCCCTGCCGGGTCGATCAGCTGCTCGAAGCCGTCCTCGACCACGCGGTCGAGGGTCGCGTGATCGGACACCGCCTTCTCCACCGGGTAGGCGCCGGAGGCGACGAGGCCGATGATCCGCGGCCAGTCGTGGACCGAGAAGCACCAGGTCCCGACCAGCGTCAGTTCGCGGTGGCTCAGCTCCATCGCGTCGATCGAGGCGTCTTTCACGTGCAACCCGACCTGGGCGACGGTGCCGTGGGCGCGGACCGCGTCGAGGCAGGTGCGCAGGGCGGCGTTGTTGCCCGCGCACTCGATCGCCACGTCGACGCCGATCCCCTCGTGGCGCTCGCGCAGCTCGGCGGCGACGTCGGTCGCGGTCGGGTCGAGGATCTCGGCGGCGCCGAGGTTCGCGGCGCGGGCGGCACGCCGTGCGTTGGGCTCGGAGAGATATACGGGCCCGGCGCCGGCGGCCTGCGCGGCGAGCACGGTGAGCGCGCCGATCGGCCCGGCGCCGGCGACGAGGACGCTGTCCCCCGGTCCCACGCCCGCCTGCTTGACGCCCCACTCGGCGACCGCGCCCGGCTCGACCAGGGCGCCCTGTTCGTAGGAGACCTCGTCCGGCAGCGGCCAGGCCTGGTAGTTCTCGACGACGCCGAGGCCGGCCATCCCGCCCCAGTCCCAGGAGAGCCCGAAGCAGCCCATTTCCACGCAGAGATGGTTGAGGCCGCGGCGGCAGAAGTAGCACTTGCCGCAGAAGACGAGCGGCATCACCGAGATGCGATCGCCGGGGACGACGTTGGTGACCTCGCTGCCGATCGCGACGACGTCGGCGGAGAGCTCGTGGCCGAGGATCTGTGGGTTCTGCGCTCCGGTCAGCGGGTGCGGCTCCGACGGGGTGACGATCGGACCGGCGACGTACTCGTGCAGGTCGGTCCCGCAGATGCCGACCTGGCGCGGCGCGATCAGGACCTGGGTCGGGCCGAGGTCGCCGCTCGGCTCGGGAACCTCCTCGACCCGGATGTCCTTGACGCCGTGATAGCGGGCGGCCTTCATCAGGCGCTCACCTCGCTCACCATCTGGACCTTGACGTTCTCGTCGGTGCGCCGGGCGGCATCGAGGGCCTCGGTCGCCTGCTCGAGCGGGAAGCTCGCGGTGATCACCGGGTCGAGGTCGATGCCGGTGCGGGCGAGGAAGCGCAGCGCCGCGGGCCAGACGTTGGGCGAGCCGATCACGCCGCGGATGCTCAGTTCCTTCGACTGGATCTGGCCGAGGAAGGCGGGGGCGCTGTCGCCGGTCTCGATGCCGACGTAGACGAGGCGCGATTTGAAGCCGGCGAGGTCGATCGCCGAGGCCATCGCGGTCGGGTTGCCGGAGGCCTCGATGATCACCTGCGGAGGTTCGCCTGCGACCGCGGCGAGGCGCTCCTCGAGGCCGTCTCCGGGCTCCAGGGTCGCGATCGCGCCCATCGACTCGGCGATCGCGCGGCGCTCCGGCACCGGATCGATGACGACGACGTCGGCCCCGTGGCCCTTGGCGGCGGCGAGGCAGCAGAGCCCGATCGGCCCGGCGCCGAGGACCGCGACGAGGTCGGAGGCGTTCACGTTCCCGGCTTCTTGCACCGCGTAGTAGGCGACGGTGAACGGCTCGACCAGGGCGCCGTAGGCGAACGAGAGCTCGTCGGGCAGCTTATGCAGCCACTCGGGCCGCACCTTGAAGTACTCGGCCGCGGCGCCGGAGATCGAGAAGCCGAAGTGGTCGTCGCCGATCACGCACTCGCCGACCACCCGGTCGCCGGGCGCAAACGAGGTGACCTCGCGACCGACCTCGGTCACTTCACCGGACCACTCGTGGCCCGGGATCGTCGGGAAGCTGATCGGGATGATGTATTTCCCCGACAGCAGGTCGAAGTCGGAGTGACAGACGCCGACCGCGCGCGAGGCGACCAGGATCTCGTCCGGGCCGATCTCGGGGCGCTCGGCCTCGACCACCTCGGCCTTGTTCGGCCCTTGGAACATCAGCGCTTTCATTTGGCACTCCCTTCCGTCTCGAACATCTCCAACATCAGCGAGGCGTTCTCGAGCTTCGGCTCCAGCTCGCCCGACTCGATCCGGCGCGACAGCTCGACCAGCATCCGGTTGACCGGCGCGTCGCCGCCCAGCCGTTCCTGTTCACGGACGACGAGGCCGCTCATCTCCTCGCCCTCCCCCTTACGCCCCTTCAGCCAGTCCTGCAGGATCGCCACTTTCGTCGACTCCAACGACCAGCCGGCGAGGACCGCGTCGAGCAGGGCGGCGGAATAACGCTCCGGCGGCAGGTCGTCGATTCCCTCCTGCCCGAACATCGGCACGATCTTGTTGCCGAGCGCGAGCGCGGTGTCGAGGGCCTCGGTGCCGGCCGCGTCCATCACGTCGCGCATCCCCTCCACGTGGAGGGCCTCGACCAAGGGGACGCCGAGGATCGCCGAGGGCAGCATCTCGGCCGCGTTGGCGACCAGCTTCATCCACTTGGAGGAGCGCGGGTCGTCGGTCGGTTCGACCGCGCCGGCGCTGCGCAGCGGCTCGGCGAGCTCCTCGACACGGCCGCCAGGGCTGCGCTCGTCATAAGGACCGAGCGCGAACCAGGTGCCGGCCGGCGGCGTCTGGCGTTCGACGACCCCGGGCTCGAAGCAGTTGCCGGCGATCTCGATCGCCGATGCGAAGGTGCGCTCCGGGCCGAGCACGTCGGCCATGTCGTCGAGGGTCATCCCGTTCTGCAGGCCGACCGCGAGGCCGTCGGGCTTCAAGAGTGGCTTGATCAGCTCGGAATGCCAGCGGGCGTCGTAGGCCTTGGTGACGATGTAGACGAGGTCGAAGGGCTCGCGAATCTCGGCCACCTCGCAGAGGTGGTGGATGCGAAGCATGGTCACGGTCTCCTCACCCTGCGGCGTGCGGACCGTAAGGCCGTGCTCGCGGATCGCCTCGACATGGGCGGGCCACTGCTCGATGCAGGTGACGTCGAACCCGGCGTTCGTCATGTCGGCGGCGATCGCCGCGCCATTCGCACCAGTCCCGACAACCGCGATCCGCTTCCCCGACACGCGTCCTCCTTCTGTGTTTAACCCGGCGGTGCGTCCCACGCACCTAGTGTGCGCTCATATTAAACAGCAGATCAGGTGAGAGTGACCACGACCGGCGGGAAACCTGGCGAGCCGACGGCGAAATGGCCGCCTATCGAGCAGTCGACCAAGGGGATCGTGGAGCCGGTGATGATCACGTCGCCGTCCCGTAGCTCCTCCCCCAGGCCGGTGAGATATCGGTCGAGGTAGGCGATCATCTCGGCGGGCGTGCCGCCGACCAGCAGGGTCGGATCCTCGGCCACGTCGATCGTCTCGCCGTCCCGTCGCACCGTGATCGCGCCTACCTCGGTCGAGGGGTCGACCTCGAGGGCGGCGAGGACGGTGCGGCGGTGGAAGATGTCGCCGGCGACGATCTCGGCCAGATCGGCAGGCCCAGAGCCAAGATCGGCGAGCTCGATCGCGAGCCCCAGGGCACCGGGGCGGGCGCCGTCGGAGTCGACCGCCACCCGCACCGCGACCTCGGCCTCGAGCACCGGTTTCTCCCAGCCGGACAGCGACTGGTCCGCGCCGGAGGCGAGCAGGGTGGCGTCGGTGATGAAGCCCACGGCGGGGCCCTTGAGCTCCCATTTCTCGCGGGCGGGCGGGGCGCCGAGGCCGAGCTTCCAGCCGAGCCGGTTCGCCCCCTCGGTCAGCATCCGGTCGCGCGCGGCGAGCTGGCGGCGGGTGCCCTCGACCACCCGGGGGTCCTCCCAGGTTTCCGGCAGCTTCCCTGTGGCGTTCGCCGTCACCGTTCAACGAGAGCATACACTTGGCGGCGATGAAGATCGCGATCCTGGGAAGCGGCGCGAACGGGGCGTCGATCGGCGCCGACCTCACCGAGGCCGGTCTCGACGTGACGTTGATCGACCAGTGGCCCGCCCACGTCGAGGCGATGCGGGAGCGCGGCGTGCGGATCGAGATGCCCGAGCGCACGCTTGAGATCGCCGTCGAGGCCAGACACTTATGTGAGGTGGCGGAGCTGCGGGAGCCCTTCGACCTGGTGCTGGTCCTGATGAAGGCCTACGACACTCGCTGGGCCTGCGAGCTGATCGAGCCTTGGGTCGCCGCCGACGCCCTCGTCGCCGGCGTGCAGAACGGCATGACGCAGGGGGCGATCGCCGATGTGGTCGGCCCGGCGCGGGCGATCGGCTGCGTGATCGAGATCTCCTCGGAAATGACCGAGCCCGGCATCGTCCACCGCCACTCCGGACCGTCGGCCTCCTACTTCGCGGTCGGCGCGGTCGATCCGGCGGCGGCCGGGCGCGAGGTCGAGGTCGCCGCCGTCCTCGCCCGCTCGGCCGACACGGTCGAGGCCCTCGACGTCGGCGAGATCGAGGCGGCGAAGTGGATGAAGATCGTCAGCAACTCGACCACGCTGGTCGGTTCGGCGATCCTCGGCATGCCGATCGCGGCGAGCGCCAAACTGGAGCCGATGCGCGAGGTGATGCTGGCCGCCGGGCGCGAGGCGCTGGCCGCCGGCGCTGCCCGTGGCTACTCCCACGTGCCGATCTTCGGCCTCGGTGCCGCGGAGATGGAGGCGGCGGACGACCTCACCGAGCTCCTCCTCGACACGCTGGTCGAGCGCTTCGTCCTCCCCGAGACCACCTCGACCGTCCTCCACGACTGGCGGAAGGGACGGCGCGGCGAGGTCGACGACATCAACGGCGAAGTGGTCGCGGCGCTCGGCGCCGAGGCCCCTGTGAACGGCGCGATCGTCGAGGTCGCCCACCGGATCGAGCGCGGCGAGCTGGAGCCCAGCCGCGCCAATCTTGACCTGCTGCTGGACCTGGCTCATCCGTCCCACTGATCCCAGGCGGTCATCAGGGCCGCGTTGATCGCCATCACGACGCCGAGGCCGATCGCCCAGGCGCCGTGGCCGGAGACCGCGAGCGCGACGACGGCCGCGGCGAAGACCGTCATCTCGAAGGGGATGCGGGTGGCGCGCGGGAGGCGGTGGGCAGAGCGCGGAGCAGCGAAGCGGGCCCAGAGCAGGGCCACTATGAGCGGGGCGATGATCGCGTGGGCCACCGCGAGGGCGCCGGACTCGCTCTCCGCTCCCCAGATCGCGAAGGACGCGAGGGCGGCGAGCTCGAGCAGGAACTTGAGGGTGAGGTTGGCGGCCTTCATGGCTAAGGACAATAGCCGATAGACTAATGGCATTAGTCCTACGCCTCAGGAGGTTCCAATGCCCGTCAACCGCGTCTCCCGCTTTGGTTTCGTCAACAGCTATCTCGTCGAGGAGGAGGACGGGCTGACCGTCATCGACACGATGGTGCCGCGCAGCGCGAAGTCGATCCTCGCCGCGGCCGAGAAGCTCGGCAAGCCGATCACGACGATCCTTCTCACCCACCC
>Ga0070665_100006491_pt1 | contig 11899 bp, 15 predicted proteins | sample KBSS13metaG_FD_65862 | JGI IMG/M metagenome (GOLD analysis project Ga0070665, IMG submission 65862) | Switchgrass rhizosphere microbial communities from Kellogg Biological Station, Michigan, USA - KBS S1-3 metaG | ecosystem: Host-associated > Plants > Roots > Rhizosphere > Soil ...
GCGCGGCTGCTTGCCGAGCTCGATCCACGGCTTTCGACCGAGCGTTATTCGTTTGAGCTGACGAGCTCCGCGACGCTGGCCGCGGATGCGTTCGCAATCATCCGCGAGGAGGAAGGGCTGACCGCGATCAGGTCGAGCCCGACCGGCCACTGGGCGCATATCGCGATCGGCGTGCTGTCAGACCTCGAGTCCATTGGCCTGACCGCAGCCTTGTCCAAGCATCTCGCGGACGCGGGCATCAGCGCCAACGTCGTCGCTGCACTCCACCACGATCATATCTTTGTGCCATGGGACCAGCGCGAAGCCGCGCTCGACGTGCTGCGCGGCCTTTCGAACTACTGATTCGCCACTTCACCACTTCGTCGAATGGTCGTTGCGTCACGGGCCGCCGCGCATCAGCACCAGCTGAAACCGACGGGGGAGACCATGCGCAAGATGATTTTCGCGGCTGCCTTGGTTGCGGCCCCAGCCTATTCGCAGAACGCACAGATCCTCGATGCGCGGACCGCACAAGCGATCATAAGCGGTTGCGCCACCCACGCCGGCGCGAAGATGCAAAGCCATGCGATCGCCGTGGTCGATACGGGCGGGCATCTGGTCGCCGCGCTCCGGATGGATGGCAACGGCTCGGGCATGATGGATTTTGCGATCGCGAAGGCCGCGGCGGTCGCGGCCTGGGGCTTCGCAACTGCGCAAATGGCCGAAGGGGCAAAAGAGACGCCCGGTTTTGCCTTCGCGCCGCATGTCGTGACGGTCGCGGGCGGAGTCCCGATCTTCAGCGCCGACGGCAAGACCCGGTTGGGCGCCGCGGGTGCATCGGGCGAGGCGCCGGAAGACGATGCCGCTTGTGTGGCCGCCGGGATCGCCGCGGCGGGACTGCGCTCGTCCCGTCCTTGAGCAAGCCGCGCCACCTTTCTATGGGCGGCGCATGCAGAAAATTTATCCCAGCGCGGAAGCGGCACTTGAAGGGCTGCTGACCGATGGCATGACGCTCGCGGCCGGCGGGTTCGGCCTGTGCGGCATTCCGGAGCGGCTGATCGACGCGATCCAGGCAAGCGGGGTCAAGGACCTCACCATCGCGTCGAACAATGCCGGCATCGATAATGAGGGCTTAGGCAAGCTGCTTCGCACGCGGCAGGTCAAGAAGATGATCTCCTCCTACGTCGGCGAGAACAAAGAGTTCGAGCGGCAATTCCTGGCCGGCGAGCTCGAGGTCGAGTTCTGCCCCCAGGGCACACTCGCCGAGCGGATGCGCGCGGGCGGGGCGGGCATCCCCGGCTTCTACACCAAGACGGGTGTGGGAACGCAGGTCGCCGAGGGCAAAGAGGTCAAGAGTTTCGACGGCGAGGATTATATCCTCGAGCGCGGAATCCGCGCCGATTTGAGCGTGATCAAGGGCTGGAAGGCGGACGAGAGCGGCAACCTCATGTTCCGCAAGACCGCCCGCAACTTCAACTTTCCTGCCGCGACCTGCGGCAGGGTCTGCGTCGCCGAGGTCGAGGAAATCGTGCCGGTCGGATCGCTCGACCCCGACTGCATCCACTTGCCGTCGATCTACGTGAACCGACTGATCCTCGGCGCGCCGTACGACAAAAAAATCGAGTTCCGCACCGTGCGCGAGCGGGAGGCTGCATGATGGCGACCGCCGTTGCGAACAAAGGTTGGACCCGCGACCAGATGGCGGCGCGCGCCGCGCGCGAGCTCGAGGATGGCTATTACGTCAATCTCGGCATTGGCATCCCGACCTTGGTAGCGAACAATATCCCGGCCGGAATGACCGTCACGTTGCAGAGCGAGAACGGCATGCTCGGCATCGGGCCGTTCCCCTTTGCGGGCGAAGAAGATCCCGACCTGATCAATGCCGGCAAGCAGACGATTAGCGAGCTCGACCAGTCGAGCTATTTCGACAGCGCGCAAAGCTTCGCCATGATCCGTGGAGGGCATATCGACCTTGCCGTGCTCGGCGGCATGGAAGTCAGCGAGCATGGCGACCTCGCCAACTGGATGGTGCCGGGCAAGATGATCAAGGGCATGGGCGGCGCCATGGACCTCGTCGCCGGGGTCAAGAAGATCATCGTCGTGATGGAGCATGTGTCGAAGGACGGCAGCCCCAAGTTCATCCCGGCCTGCACCCTTCCGCTGACCGGTAAGAATGTCGTCGACATGATCATCACCGACCTCGCGGTGTTCCAGCGGCCGAACCACATGAGCCCGTTCAAGCTGATCGAGCTCGCGCCCGGCGTGACCGCCGAGGAAGTCCGATCGAAGACCACCGCCAGTTACGAGGGCTGAGCTGGGCAAAGCCGAAGCTGTGATCCGCCGCTGGGCGGGGAGTGTCCAGATGCGCGCCCTGTTCTGGGCGGCAGCCCTATTCGCGTTCGTCATGGCGGTCATGCCGCATCCGCCGCGAATCCCGGGCGAGCCGAGCGACAAGATCCAGCACATCATGGCGTTCACGACCCTGAGCCTGCTCGGGTCTTGGGCGTATCCGGAAACGCGGCCGTGGAAGCTGCTTGTGCGCCTGTCGCTGTTCGGCGCGGTGATCGAGGTGATCCAGCTCATACCGGCGCTCAACAGGGACGGCGATGTCGTCGACTGGCTCGCGGATACGGCCGCCGTGCTTGTCGTGTTGCTGATCGTCGGCTGGTTTCGCAGGCGCTCTAGGGTCGGCGGTTAAGCCAGCCGACCACCGTCTGCGCCAGTGCGATGCGGTGATCCGCAAATGGATGGTCGGTGTTCATCTCGATCGCCGTCACGCGGCGGTTGACCTTGCGCAGCGCGGCCGTGGTCGGGCGATTTTCTTCAGCGGCGCCATATTTGGCAGTGACCGTCAGGATCGGCAGGCCAGCGAGGCGCGGCGCGGCTGCAACGAGGTCCCATTGCGAGCGCTTGGCGACGACTTCATCGGCAATCTTCTCCGGAGAGGCGCCGGAATTCCCGAAATCGTCGAAGCCGCTGACCAACTCGTCGCGGGTGACATCGCCTTTGCTGGTGCCGCCGGCGATGTTCCACGCGTCGATCAGAATAAGGCCGTCCAACCCCGTCGCTGACGCGGCGGCCATCGCTGCAGTCGCGCCGCCCATCGAGTGGCCGGCAAGGACGATATGCTTAGTGTCGATGCCGAGCTTGGCCCCGGCGTCGGACCGCGCGAATTCGAGCGCCGCCACCGCGTCCTCCATCGAGTTGGAGATGGAGAAGTCGCCCGGCGAACCCCAGACGCCGCGATAAGTGAAGGTGAGGACGTCCCATCCGGCGCGGCGCATCGCCTGGGCGAGGTCGAGATTGCGCTCGTTGCCCGGAAGCCCATGCATCAGGATCACGGTGTGATGCGGGCCCTTCCCAGCCGCGACGAACAGCAAGGCATTGAGACCAACCCCATGCGACGGGACCAACAGCTGCTTGTTGTGCGCGGGGAAAGCGGCATTGCGGGGCGGATCGACGATCGCGCTCGGCGCGGCAATTGACGGCGTTGCCAGGGTAAGCGCCAGCGCGCCCGCCAGAATGATCGCTTTGCTCATGATCCCTCCCGATGACGCGTTTGGCTGATTGCTAGCGCTTACAGCGCCGCTGTCCATGGCCGCTGGACGCGCCGCCGTCGCGCTCCTATCTCCGCGAGCGAACATACAAGGGAACCGCATGACCCAGTTCGACGACCGTGAGCGCGCATTCGAGACCAAGTTCGCGCACGATGAAGAAATGAAGTTTCGTATCACCGCGCGCCGCAATCGCCTGCTGGGCGAATGGGCCGCCCGGCAGATGGGCCTGACCGAGGCCGAAGCCGAATCCTATGCCAAGGACGTGGTGCGCTCCGACTTCGAAGAAGCCGGCGAGCATGACGTGATCCGCAAGGTTATGGGTGACCTCACCGCCGCTGGCGTCGATTGCGACGAGGACAAGATTACGGAGGCGCTGCGCAACAAGGAAATCGAAGCGCGGCGGCAGATCATCGAGGCAACGAACCTGTAATGCCGATGCCAGCCGAACAGATCGAAGCGTTGATCAAGGCGGCGATTCCAGACGCTGAGGTGACAATCCGCGACCTCGCCGGCGATGGCGACCACTATGCCGCGCGGGTCACCAGCGCCTCGTTCGAGGGACTGAGCAGGATCAAGCAGCACCAGGCAGTCTATGCCGCGCTTGGGGGGCGAGTAGGGGGCGAACTTCACGCATTGCAGCTCGAAACCGCAGTGCCGAGCATGGAGAATTTGAAGTGACTGACCCTAACAGCCGTATCGGCGACATCGTCCGCGGTAACGACATCGTTCTGTTCATGAAGGGCACCGCGCTCTTCCCCCAGTGCGGCTTTTCGAGCCGCGCGATTGCGATCCTCGACCGGCTCGGCGCCAAATATGAAACGGTGGACGTGCTCCAGGATCTGGAGATCCGTCAGGGCATCAAGGAATATTCGGACTGGCCGACCATCCCCCAGCTCTATGTGAAGGGCGAATTCGTCGGCGGATCGGACATCATGATGGAGATGTTCGAAAGCGGCGAGCTGCAGCAGCTGGTCGGAGCCGAAGCCTGAAACGAGGAAGGGGCGGAGCAGCTGGACCAGAGAACCGCTGCGCCGCCCCTTCATTGGCTGTGGAACCAAGTGGACGCGATAATAGTAGCAATGGGCGTGCCAATTCGAAAAAATGGCTGATTTGCGCTATTTTTTCTTGAACCGAAGAAAGGCTGCGTGGCCGTTGCGTAAAATTTTCCGACAGGATTTCGGCTAAATGGGTCGCGACAATCCCAATCCCGGCTTCGAGCCGAAGCTGTTCTGCGACCTTACCCAAAGCTGGTCGGACGTCGGTGGCGGCGTTCGCACTTATTTGCTGCACAAGCGCCGGCACATCCTCGAATCCACGCCGCACCGGCACCTGCTGATCATCCCTGGCCCGCGCGACGAAGTGATCGAGGAAGAACGGGCGATTACGGTGGTTATCAAGTCGCCGAAGGTCCCCGGTAGTCCGCATTACCGCCTGCTGCTGAGGACAGGAGCCGTGCGCAGGGCGCTCGAGCGCTTCCAGCCCGACCTGATCGAGTGCCAGGACGCCTATGTCCTCCCGTGGGCGGCGATCGCCCATCGCAAGCGTCATCCGGCGACCGCGCTGGTCGCCGCGTACATGACCGACTTTCCAACGGTTTATGTCGAGCGGCCCTTCTCGAAATTCCTCGGCCGCCCGATCGGCGGTCTCTGCAGCCGCATCTGCTATTGGTACTGCGGCAAACTCTATGGCCGCTTCGACGCGATGTTCGCGCTCAGCGAGAACGGCGGTGCGACCAAGCTGCGGTCGCTCGGCATTTCCAACGTCGACGTGGTGCCGCTCGGGGTTGAGGTCGGCGAATTCGGTGCCGACCGGCGCGATCCGAGGCTTCGCAAGAAGCTCGGGCTCGCCGACGATCAGCCATTGTTGATTTACGTCGGGCGCCTCGATGGCGAGAAGAAGCCTGATGTGGTGGCGGATGCCTTTCGGCGCCTTCCCGCCAAGCTTGGCGCCAAGCTGGCATTGATTGGCGAGGGGCCCCTCAAGGCCGAGATTGCGGCGCTCGGCGACGATCGGATCGTCATGCCGGGCTACATGAAGAACCGCGCGGAGCTGGCGCGCTGGCTGGCAAGCGCCGACATCTATGTTTCCGGCATGGCCGACGAAACGTTCGGCGTGTCGATCGTCGAGGCGCAGGCTTCCGGCTTGCCGGTCGTGGGCGTCGCGGCTGGCGCAATGGTCGACCGGGTGACCGACGAGGTCGGCCGTCTCGGGCCGGTCGGCGATGCCCAGGTGATGGCCCAAAACGTCCTCGACGTGTGGGAGGCAGGCAAAGGCAAGTTCGCCAAGGAAGCGCGTTCCCATGCGCTCCAGTTCAGCTGGGACCACAGCATGGAGGCACTGTTCACGCGCCTCTATCCGGTGGCTTTCACTCGCCGCGCCGCGCAAAAAGTCGGCGTTCCGGCTGCGGCGGCGCTCGCCGCCTGAGGAAGCACGTGGAGGCCCCCTACGCGAAGCTTGAGCAGCTCGAACCCGGGGTTGCGCGGGTTCTCGCGCACAACCCGTCCGCCTTCACTTATTACGGCACGCAGACCTACCTGATCGGCGAGAAAGAGGTCGCCGTCGTCGATCCTGGGCCCGACTTGCCCGAGCATCTTGATGCGCTGGAGCAGGCAATCGGTGGCCGCCGAGTGGTTGCGATCATGTGCACCCACACCCACCGCGACCACAGCCCTGCGTCGCGTCCCCTCTCGGAAGCGACCGGCGCGCCGATCATCGGGTGCGCGCCGCTGGCGCTGGAAACGGTGGGCCCTCGTGCCGATGCGGCATTCGATGGCGATTACGAACCGGACCGGGTGCTGCAGGGCGGCGAGACGCTCGAACTCGATGGAAAGGCGGTCACGGCCGTCGCGACGCCGGGCCACACCTCCAACCACCTTTGCTTCGCCTACGAGGGGGCGCTCCTGACCGGCGATCACGTCATGGGCTGGTCGACGACCGTGGTCGTTCCGCCCGACGGCGACATGGCCGAATATATGCGGAGCCTCGACAAGCTTCGGCAGCGCGACGATCGCATTTACTACCCCGCGCACGGCCCCGCCGTGACCAACCCTCAGCAATATGTCCGGCACCTCGTTGGGCACCGCATGCAGCGCGAGAAGCAGATACTGGGGCTGGTCGGGGAGAAGCCGCGACCGATCCCGGATATCGTCGCCAATGCCTATCCCGGGCTTGACCCAAGGCTGGTTGTTGCGGCTGGCGGGTCGGTGCTCGCGCACCTCGTGGACCTAGAGCGACGCGGGCTCGTTGAACGCGACGGAGACACATGGACAGCCGTTTCACCAAGCCGGTAGCGATACTCGCGATCATCGTCGCACTGCTGCTTGGCGTGGTGGTCGGGACAAGCACCGGGATCGCGGATCGCATCTTCGGCGGTCCGAAAGCGGAAACGATCGCAGCATCGAGCCTCGAATCGATGCGCGCCCAGAATCGGCTGATTGCGTTCGCTGCGCGCTATGTCTCGGTGACGACCTCGACCACGAGCCGGTTCGGCTTTTCCGCAAAGCGCACGCTCATTCTTCCCGGCGACGTCCGCTACGAACTCGACCTGTCGAAGCTGCAGCCGGGCGACGTCAAATGGGACGGGTCGTCGCACACGCTCGCGGTGAAGCTGCCGGAAATCGAAGTCGCGGGGCCGGACGTCGATTTGAACGCCGTGCAGGAATATGGAGCGGGCGGCGTCCTGTCCGCGCTGACCAACGCCAACCAGAACCTGGACCAGGCCAATCGCGCTGGCGCTGTCGCCGACCTTCGCAAACAGGCGTCCGCGGAGGTGCCGATGCGCCTTGCCCGGCAGGCTGCGCGGGCCGCGGTCGAACGAAGCTTTGCGATGCCGTTGATCGCGGCCGGCTTCAAGGATGCGAAGGTGGTCGCGCGCTTCCCGACGGATGGCACCGACGAGGCTAGCTACATGGACCGTTCGACCCCATATGAGGACGCGATCAAGGAGGCGGAGCGCCGCCGCGCTGCCGAAGGACAAAAATGACCGTCCAGACTGCAAGTCTAAAGGGCCTCGACCTGCTCAGCGAGATCGGGCGGCTCAAGCGCGAGCGCAATGCCGTGATCCTCGCCCATTATTACCAGAAGCCCGAGATCCAGGACCTTGCCGATTTCGTCGGCGACAGCCTCGATTTGTCGCGCAAGGCCGCGGCGACTGACGCCGACGTCATCGCCTTTTGCGGCGTGCGCTTCATGGCTGAGACCGCGAAGATCCTGTCGCCCGAAAAGACCGTGATCCTGCCCGACATGGATGCGGGCTGTTCGCTCGAAGACAGCTGCCCGCCCGACCAGTTCGCCGCGTTCCGCGCCGCCCACCCGGACCATATCGCGCTGACCTACATCAACTGCTCGGCCGCGGTGAAAGCCTTGAGCGACATCATCGTCACCTCTTCGAGCGCACAGACGATCCTAAACCAGATCCCCAAGGATCAGAAGATCATCTTCGGCCCTGACCGGCATTTGGGCGGCTATCTCGCGCGCAAGATGGGCCGCGAGATGCTGCTGTGGCCGGGCATCTGCATCGTCCACCAGGCGTTCTCGGAGACCGAGCTTTTGAAGCTCAAGGCCGAGCACCCGGACGCGCCCGTCGCGGCGCACCCCGAATGCCCGCCGCATATCATCGACCACGCCGACCACGTGGGATCGACCAAATCGATCCTCGACTTCGCCTCGAGCTCGCCGGCGCAAACGATCCTGGTCGCCACCGAGCCGCACATCATCCACCAGATGGAGAAAGCGGCCCCGGGCAAGACATTCATCGGCGTCCCGGGCGGCGACGGTAACTGCAACTGCAACATGTGCCCGTACATGGCGCTGAACACGCTCGAGAAGCTGTACGTTGCGCTGCGCGACCTCGAGCCGCGGATCGAGCTGTCAGAAGAAGTCATGGAGCGTGCGCGCGTGCCGCTCGAGCGGATGCTTGAAATGGCCGGGCGCACGGTCGGGCAGGGCGACGTCGGCAAGCCGATCGTCGACCACCCCGAGGACATCGATCCGCGCATCAGCGGCGACTGAACGCCGTTCGTCGAAGCGTGCGTTGACGCGGCTGATTGCCGCTTTCACTGGTGGCGCCAACCAACGGAGAACAAGTTCTTGCGCAAGCTCGCTTTCGCCGCGGCGGCGGCATTCATCGCGACCGCCGCTTTCGCCCAGACGACCGACGATCCGTACCTCTGGCTGGAGGATATCAACGGCGCCCGAGCCGTCGCTCAGGTCAAGCAGTGGAACCAGGCGACGGAAGACCTGCTGACGCACAGCGCCGCCTATGACGCCTATCGCAAGCGCGCGCTCGATATCCTCAATGACGAGCAGCAGATCGCGGAGCCGGAGGCCGTGCTTGGCGACCAGGTCACCAACCACTGGGTCGATGCGAAAAATCCGCGCGGGCTGTGGCGCATTGCGTCTTTGTCGTCCTACGTCGCAGGCAAGCCGCAATGGCGGACGCTGATCGACGTCGACGCGCTCGGGAAAGCCGAAGGCAAGAGTTGGGTATGGCACGGCGCCAATTGCCTCGCTCCGAACTACCAGCGGTGCCTCGTATCGCTGAGCCCCGGCGGCACCGACGCCGACGTCGTCCGCGAATTCGACATTTCGACCGGTGAGTTCGTCGCGGACGGCTTCACGCTCCCCAACGCGAAAAGTAATACCGCCTGGGCCGATCGGGATCACCTGCTGGTCGGGACTGACTTTGGCGAAGGCAGCATGACGAGGTCGGGCTACCCGCGGATCGTGAAGTTGTGGACGCGCGGCACCCCGCTCAGCTCGGCGAAGACGGTGTTCACCGGCGAGGCGAGCGACGTCTCGGCAAGCCCCTTCACATCGCTCGACGGCGACAAGCGCTGGACCTTCATCAACCGCAGCAAGACGACCTGGACCAATGAGGATTCCCTGCTGACCGACGACGGCCGGCTGGTGAAGCTGCCACTGCCGGACACGGCCGATTTCAATACCGTTCTCCAGGGGCGGATGATCGCAACACTGAATCATCCGCTCGGCGACCTGCCCGAGGGCGCCATCGTATCTTATTCGCTGGCGGACATTGCCGCCGGACGAACTGCAGCGCCGGAACTGGTGATGGCGCCGAGCGCGAGCCAGGCGATCGAGGAAGTGTCGGCGTCCGACCATGTGCTGTGGGTCAAGGCGCTCGACGACGTGTCGGGGAAGCTGTTCGCGCTGACCCGCGCGCCTGACGGCAAATGGTCAAGCCAGGCCATGCCGCTCGCCGGCAACAGCACGATCCACCTCCTCAACGTCGCCGACAAAAGCGATCTCGCCCTCGCCGAGGTCGAAGGCATGCTGACCCCGCCGACCCTGTACGCGGTGACGCCCGGGGCAGCGCCCTTGAAGGTGCAAAGCCTGCCCGCGAAGTTCGACGCCAGCGCCTATCAAGTCGAACAGCGCTTCGCGGTCTCGAAGGACGGGACTCGCGTCCCTTACTTCCTTGTTCGTAAGAAGGGTGTGACCGGCCCGGTCCCGGTGCTGATCCACGCATATGGGGGCTTCCGGGCGGCACAGACGCCGGGCTACCTCACCGGCCAACCCTATCGCGCGGGACCGCTCGCGCTGTTCTGGGTCGAGCAGGGCAACGCCTATGTCCTCGCCAACATTCGGGGCGGCGGGGAATATGGCCCCAAGTGGCATGAGGCCGCGCTGCGTGAGCATCGCCAGCGCAGCTTCGACGACTTCCATGCGGTTGCCGAAGACCTGATCAAGTCGGGCGTGACGGAGAAGGGCAAGATCGGTGCTTCGGGGCGATCAAACGGCGGCGTGCTGATGGGCGCCATCCTGAACCAGCGCCCGGACCTTTATTCGGCGGCGATCATCGGCTCACCATTGTGGGACATGAAGCGCTACACGCACCTGCTCGCGGGCGCTTCCTGGGCCGATGAATATGGCGATCCCGACAAGCCCGAACAGTGGGCCTATTTGTCCAAATATTCGCCCTACCAAAACATGCGAAAAGACGTCCGCTACCCGGCCGTCTTCATCTACGGGTCGACCAAGGACGACCGCGTCCATCCGGGCCATGCGCGCAAAGCCGCCGCGCGGTTCATCGAATATGGCAACCGGGTCTACTTCCACGAATATATGGAGGGCGGCCATTCGGTCGGCGCCGATTACGCCGAGGACGCCAAGCGGTCAGCGATGCTGCTCATGTACCTGGACAAGGAACTTGGGGCTGACGGATCAACGGCTTCAGGAATAGAGCGGGGCCGGTAGAGTCGCGCGCTAGACGATCCCAAGATCCTCTTTTAGCTTTCGGCTGAGGGGGAACAAAAATGGCTCGTCGAATAGCTGCTGCGCTGCTGCTCTGCCTGTTTGGTCCTGCGGCCGCGGCGCAGAATTTTGCAGCCCAGTTCCCGGCGAGGATCCTCGCTGCTCACAATCGCGAGCGCGCCGCGTTGGGCGTGCCCCCGCTGGTCTGGGACAACGACCTTGGTACCGGCGCAGCGACGTGGGCGCAGCAGCTCGCGCTGACCAACCGGTTCGAGCATTCCGACCGCAAGGCGCGCCGCGGGATTGGAGAAAACCTCTGGATGGGGACACACGGCGCTTACTCTCCGGAGGCGATGGTCGGCGGCTGGCTGTCCGAAAAGCGTATGTTCATGCCGGGCGTCTTTCCGAACAATGCCCGCTCCGGGAACTGGATCGATATCGGTCACTACAGCCAGCTGATCTGGCCGACGACGACGCGGATTGGGTGCGCGCTCGCGTCCAACGGCCGCACGGATTACCTCGTCTGCCGCTACTCGCCCGCCGGCAACATCGATGGCCGCTGGGTTGGGCCGGGGCGCGCCGAGCGCGGTTGATCAGGGAACGCGACGCGTCTCCGCCGCGATTGTCGCCGTTTCCGCGTGATGCTTGTCGAGATGGCGCTTGATGATCCGCAGGTTGCGGGTGTTCGAGCGGAAGAAGAAGTCGGGGATCGCGCCGACCCAGGGGATCAGCCCAAGCAGGAAGTCGAAACCGACATTGCCGGCCATGCGCGTCATCTGCCACTTCGACATGCCGAGGTTGCGCGCCTCCCACACCATGTAGCTGCCGAGCGCCGCGCCCGCGACGTCGCCAACTCCAGGAACGAGGTCGAGGATCACATCGAGGCCGATCGGCCGGTTGAGGCCCGGGATGACGAACACGCGCTCAAGCAACTTTTCCATCGCTTCGACGCGCTGGCGAACGGAGTGGGGATCCGCACCAGTCGGGAATGGCAGCTTGTTCTTGTCCAGCACCTTCAGTCTCCGCTGCCCGGCCGTTGCTCCAGGTCGGTCAGCGTGTGACGCGCGTAGCGGTTCCCGGCGAAGCCCTGAATGCGCTTCGACACCAAGGACCAGCGGATCGGCGCCGTGATCGGGATGAAGAGCTGCTGC
>Ga0070665_100006492_pt1 | contig 11897 bp, 9 predicted proteins | sample KBSS13metaG_FD_65862 | JGI IMG/M metagenome (GOLD analysis project Ga0070665, IMG submission 65862) | Switchgrass rhizosphere microbial communities from Kellogg Biological Station, Michigan, USA - KBS S1-3 metaG | ecosystem: Host-associated > Plants > Roots > Rhizosphere > Soil ...
TAGACGCCGAGCGTCACGTTGAACAGCTTCTTGCGGCCGAGCTTGTCGGTCAGATGGCCGAAGAAGAGCGAGCCGAGCACCGCGCCGATCAGGTAGGCGCTGCCGGTCAGGCCGACCTGTTCGGCGGTGAGGTGGAGGCGCGGGCTGGTTTGCAGTGCCGCTGCGACGGAGCCCGCCAGGGTGACTTCGAGCCCGTCAAGGATCCATGTGATCCCGAGCGCCGCCACGACCAGCCGATGGAAGCTGCTCCACGGCAGCCGGTCGAGCCGCGCCGGAACGTCGGTCAGGGTACTGGGTGGAGCCATCGGACAGGCAAGGAAACGCCACACCGTATGAAGCGTTCCAAAAAATCCCTCCGCCAGAACTTCGTTATCCCGCAGAAGGAATGATGCAGGGCTGGTTTGCGCACGAGCAATGGTGGAATGGCGGACCGGTCTTTATAACAAGATCATGACCGACAATACGATGGCGGCCGGCGCCGCTCCGGCAGCCGCCACAGTCACGCCCGCATCCGCTTCGGCTTCCGCCAACAGCACGACCTTCGCGATCATCCTGTCGCTCAGCTTCTGCCATCTGCTGAACGACATGATGCAGTCGCTGGTGCCGGCGCTCTACCCGATCCTCAAGGACAACTACGCGCTTTCCTTCGGCCAGATCGGCCTGATCACGCTCGCCTTCCAGTTCACCGCGTCGATGCTGCAGCCGGTCGTCGGCATGTATACCGACAAGAAGCCCCAGCCCTATTCGCTGGTGGTCGGCATGGGCTTCACGCTGGTCGGCCTGGCGATGATGTCCCAGGCGAGCACCTATCCGGTCATCCTGTTCTCCGCCGCGCTGATCGGCATGGGCTCCTCGGTGTTCCATCCGGAAGCCTCGCGCGTGGCGCGCATGGCGGCGGGCGGCCGCTACGGCCTCGCCCAGTCGCTGTTCCAGGTCGGCGGCAATCTCGGCGGAGCGACGGGCCCGCTGCTGGCGGCCTTCATCGTCGTGCCGCACGGACAGGCCAGCCTGCTGTATTTCTGTGTCGCCGCGATCGTGGCGATGACCGTTCTGTTCCAGGTCGGCCACTGGTACCGCGCACGCGTCGCGTCCAAGCCGGTCGCCCGCAAGGCCGCGAGCGCTGCCGCCGCCAGCACCCCGGTCCTGAGCAGGGGCCGCGTGCTGTTCGCCATCGTCATCCTGGTGACGCTGCTGTTCTCCAAGAACGTCTATCAGGCGAGCCTCGGCTCCTATTACACCTTCTACCTGATCGAGAAGTTCGGCCTGTCGGTGCAGACGGCGCAGTTCTTCCTCGTCGCGTTCCTGATCGGCGTCGTGCTGGGCACGCTGCTCGGCGGCTGGGTCGGCGACCGGGTCGGCCGCATCCCGGTGATGTGGTTCTCGATCCTGGGCGCCCTGCCCTTCGCGCTGATCCTGCCGCACGCCAACCTGTTCTGGACCGGCGTCCTGGCCGTCACCGTGGCGATGATCATGGCCTCCGCCTTCCCGGCGATTCTGGTTTATGCACAGGAACTGCTGCCGGGCCGGGTCGGCCTGGTGGCCGGCATGTTCTTCGGATTCTCCTTCGGGTTGGGCGGCCTCGGCGCCGCCGCCCTCGGCAAGCTCGCCGACTGGACCAGCATCGAGACGGTCTACCAGGTGACGCCGTTCCTGCTATGCTTGGGCCTGTTGACGGCCTTCCTGCCGAAGCACCCCGGAAGGCCCGCGCACCTGCTCTAACGTCCGGGGAGGCCTCCATGGACTCAGCAGCCGACAAGATCCACCGTCCGCTCGACAGCGCGCCGGTCTCGCCGTCCCTGTTTGCCCATTTCGTGCTGCGCACCGCCGATCGCGAGCCCTTGCAGAAATGGTACCAGACGGTGCTGAATGCCCGGCTGGTATTCGCCAACGAGTACATCTCCTTCATCACCTATGATGACGAGCATCACAGGGTTGCCTTCGTCCAGATCCCGAACCTGAAGAAGGCGCCCGACGACAGTTGGGGGCTCGCCCACGTCGCCTATTCCTTCGCCAATCTGGGTCAACTGCTGTCGACCTACCGTCGGCTCAAGGGCGAGGGCATCGTGCCGGTCCGCACGATCAATCACGGCCCGACGGTGTCGATGTATTACAAGGATCCCGACGGCAACCAGGTCGAGCTCCAGGTCGACGTCTTCGACAAGGCGGGCGCCGCCTCCTACTTCCATACCGAAGCGTTCATCAGCAATCCGATCGGCGTGCTGTACGACGCCGACCAGATGCTGGCCGACTACGAGGCCGGCGTGCCGGAAGTGGACCTGCTGCGCCGTCCCTGACCCTGACGCCAGCGCTCCCAAGGCACGGTTACGCTGCTGACGCGAATTGGGTAACCTGAAAGAGTAGGAGCCGACAATTCCTCTCACCGGGGGCGAATTTTCACTTTATATTCAACATGTTGCGATCTGTGGCATTTCTGTGATCAGAATAGTCCACGGGGAAGACTCGCTTGCCGCGCCGCGGCGAACACGCGAATGTCGCAGCTCCTCGCCATATCCGGCAGCCTGGAATGGCGGGCTGTTCGCTTCAGAACGTTTCCTCGCAACCAAACGCACGATGCTGCGTTCATAAATTTGGCCAGCCTCTCTGGGGAAAGACGAATGCTGCAAAGGAGTCTGTGCCGACAGACCTTGGGAATTGGCCTGCTGATGCTCTCTGGATGTGATGTCGCCCACAATGCGCAACGCGACCTCGCCAGGCTGGTTCATTCCGATCCCTTTACCGCCACCAAACCGGCGCCCGCAGCGCGTGTTGCCAGTGCATCTGCAAAGCCGGCGGCGACGGTGGTCGAATCCAAAGCCGATCCCAAACCAGAGCCGCCCAAAGTCGAACCGCCGAGGGAGGCTTCGCTCACGACACCCGTAAATCTCATTGGCAAGAGTGAAGGCCAGGTCCGTGCCCTGCTTGGCCCCCCAACCAGCGTGGAGGAGCGCGCACCCGGCAAGACCTGGCACTATCGCGACGGACAGTGCACCGCTGACGTCCAACTCTATCCGGACGTTCAGACACGGCAATTCGGAACCCTTGCGTACGAGGTGAAGAGCGATGACAACACCGATGAAGGAAGGCGCGGATGCGTGGCCCAGTTCGGCTCCCGTGCTCAGTCCAATGGCGGCTGACGGCACCGACGAGCGCATTCGGCTGATCCTCGTCGACGACGACGACGATTTCCGTGAGGCTGTCTCGGGCGAACTGGCCGACCTGGGATTTGCCGTCGAAAGCTTTGCCGATGGCGCGAGCATGCTGGCATCGGTAGCCGACGGCACCGATGCCGACATCATCGTGCTCGACTGGGGCCTGCCGGCACTGTCAGGCATCGACCTCCTGCCCCGCCTGCGCCGTGAGGGCATCCAGCTTCCGGTCGTCTTCCTGACCGGCCGTACCTCGCCCAATCACGAGCATCTTGCCTTCGACCGTGGCGCCCTCGACTTCGTCGACAAGGCGCGCGGCGTGCCGATCCTCGCCAAGCGGATCAAGGTCATCGTCGAATCCTCCAAACGGCCGCCCGCTCTGGAGGTAGAGGAGGTCCTGCACTGCGGCCGGCTGATGCTGAAGCCCCGGGTCAGCCGGGCCTACTGGGACGAGGCGGACATCAACCTGACACTGACTGAATTCAATATCGTGCGGCTTCTCGCTTCGAATGTCGGCAATCACGTGACGTATCGCGCGGTCTACGACTGCATGCATCACGTCGGCTTCATCGCCGGGAGTGGAGAGAATGGCTACCGAACCAATGTCCGTTCATCCATCAAGCGCATTCGAAACAAGTTCCGCCTTGTCGATGCCGAGTTCGCCGAGATCGAGAACTATCCGTCATTCGGTTACCGCTGGGGAAAGCCCAAGGACGGCGCAGCGTAGCTGGCTCGAGACGGCGCGCCGCTTCGGCGCGTCGCTCACCCTCAAGCTGGTCGGGCTGGTCGCGATCTTCATCGCGCTGCCGATAATCCTGTACAGCCAGTTCGAGAGCGCCGATCGCCAGATGCGCGATCTGGTGATTCGCGCCGTTCAGGACCGCAGCAAGCTGATCGGCCATGCCCTGGCGCCGGTGCTGCGCAACGCAGAGCCCGGCGCCGGCGGCAGCCTGAACGCGGAACTCGCCAAGTTCGCGAGCGACGGCACCGTTCTGAAGCTCATGGTGCAGCCGGCCGCATCGGCCGGCGATCCGCAATCAGGCGGAGGCTTCTATTTCGTCGCCTCGGCACCCGCAATCCGCGCCGACGAGGTGGTGCCCGAGCTCGACGAACTCGCCCATCGCGGCATCCTCAAGCGGCTGGGCGAAGCCTGCATGTGGGAGGCCTCCGACGAGATCCGCTACCGCCAGCCAAACGGCACCGTCGAACTCCTGACCTCCATCATCCCGATCAAGACGGCGAAGGGGTGCTGGGTGCTGACCTCGACCCACACCACCTCGGAATTCCTCAACACCTCGATCGGCCGGCCCTACTGGGAGACGCGCGCCGTGCGGGTGGCGGCGGTCATCTACCTCGTGCTCGCCGTCCTGGCCATGCTGGCCGCGGTCAGCATCTATCTCAGCTTGCGGCGTTTCCGCGAGGTCGCCGGCGAGATCGGCCAGGGCCGCATCGGCGACTACGCCTTCTCCCACCGCAACATCGTGCCCGAGCTGTCGAGCGTGGCGCGAGACTTCGACAAGCTGGTGCTCGACCTCAAGCATCTGTCGCGGCAGATCCGCCAGTCGGCGGAAGACAATGCGCACGCCTTCAAGACACCGCTCGCCGCCATCCAGTCGTCGCTGTCGCCGGTGCGCAAAGTGGTGCCGGCAGAGGAGCAGCGCGCACGGCGGGCGATCGAGATCATCGATTCGGCGCTGGCCCGCCTGCTCGCGCTGGTCAACGCGGCACAGCGCTTCGACAGCAGCACGGCCGACCTGATCGAGGCGCCGAGGGTGTCGACCAACCTCACCCACCTGGTGGGCGAGGCGACACTCAATATTCGGGAAATCCTGGCGAGCCGCGACATCCGGCTCGCCCGCCAGATCGACGACGGAGCGATCGTGCGCGCCGGCAAGGGCATGCTGGAAATGGTGCTGCAGAACATCCTGGAGAATGCCATCAGCTTCTCGCCGCGCGGCAGCACGCTCACCGTCACCCTGCACAGGGGCCGCGACACCGTCGAGCTGCGGGTCGAGGACGAAGGCCCGGGGATCGCCTCCGAGCGGATCGACTACATTTTCGAACGCTATTTCTCCGCACGCCCTAACCAGCAGGACGGCAGCCAGCCGCCGCATTCCGGCCTGGGCCTCTGGATCGTCCGGCGCAACGTCGAAGCGCTGGGCGGCGAGGTGAGCGCAATCAACCGCGCCGGCGGCGGGCTCGCCATTTCCGTCGTCCTGCCACGCAACGGCGATTGACCTGCAGCGCTTAGAGCAACCGCAGATCGCCCTTCCATCGTCTCGACCGGAGCGCGAAGCGCGGAGCGGAGAGACCTTGCCTCCACCGGCAACGGCATGTTGTGGGAGGAAGGTCTCTCCACGCGGCCCTTCGGGCCTTGGTCGAGACGACGGCAAGGTCGTATGCAATAGCCCTGCAACTCAGCGGTCACCGGCGCCACGGTTCTTCTGTTGACCGTGGCATGGCCTGCACGCCACCCTCCCCTGCAGTAAGGCTCGGCGCATCGCGTTCGGTTGATGGCGACCGGGCCACGCTTACCAAAAAGAGAATTCAGGGAGGAAACGAATGCCATGCCTGCGGGCCGCCGTTGCGGCGTTGCTGTCCTGTTGTCTGCTCGGCGCCACTGCGCTCGCCCAGAACAAGGCCGTAAAGATCGGCGTGCTCGATGACATGTCCGGTCCCTATGCCGAGAATACCGGACCTGGCGATGTCGCCGCGGCAAAGTTCGCGATCGCCGATTTCGGCGGCTCGGTGCTCGGCAAGCCGATCGAGCTCGTGAGCGCCGACTTCCAGAGCAAGGTCGATGTCGGCGTCAGCATCGCCAAGCGGTGGTGGGACGACGAGAACGTCGACATGGTCATCGGCATCCCCAATTCCGCGATCGCGATCGCCCTGGTCAAGGTCGCCGAGGAGAAGAACCGCATCGTCATGCCGACCGCGGCGGCAACCTCGGCGCTCACCGGCAAGTCATGCGGCCCCAACAGCATCCACTTCATCTACGACACCTACGGGCAGACCAAGACGATCGTAAATGCGCTCGCCAAGCAGGGCGGCGATAGCTGGTTCTTCCTCACCGTGGATTATGCCTTCGGGCTCGCCATCGAGCAGGACGCCACGCAGTTCATCAAGGCCGCCGGCGCCAAGGTGCTGGGCTCGGTGCGCCATCCGCTCAACACCGCGGACTTCTCGTCCTACGTCCTGCAGGCCGATTCGTCGAAGGCGAAGAACGTCATGGTCGCCAGCGGCGGTGGCGACATCATCAACGCCGTGAAGCAATCGGCCGAGTTCGGCCTGATCAGGAAGGGCGCGCGCATCAGCGTTCCACTCGCCCAGTTCCCCGACATCCACGGCATCGGGCTCAAGATCGCGCAGGGTCTGCTGATTTCGAGCCCGTTCTACTATGACATGACTCCGGAGGCGCGCGCCTACACCGACCGCTTCGCCAGGGAGATCGGCCGACCGCCCTCCTTCATCCAGGCCGGCACCTATGGAGCCGTGATGCACTACCTGAAGGCCGTGAAGGCGGCCGGCACCGACGAGGCCAAGGCCGTGCTGGCCGAGATGCGCAAGATGCCGATCAACGACTTCATGACGAAGAACGGCACCATCCGCCCCGACGGCCGCGTCATCCGCGACATGTACCTGATGCAGGCCAAGACTCCCGAGGAGTCGAAAGGCGAATGGGATCTGGTGAAGATGGTCGCCACGGTGCCGGGCAACGAGGCCTTCCGCCCGCTCAACGAAGGCGACTGCCCGCTCGTGGCGAAGTAGGCGTCGCACTCGCGAGCGACGGCCTGACGATCGGCCGACCGCAGGCGCCTCGCGCTCTTCGGTCGGCGACGGGATCTGCTGCGGCTGGCACAAGACCAGTCGTGTTGCACTGGACAAATTGCCACGTTTGCACTCAGACTGATCTGGCTGAGGCAGACCGCGACGACACAGGGCCGCCTTCGCCAAGGGACAGGATGCCACCGCGCACCAGAACGCGGGGCCGAGGGAAGGAGCCGAACGATGGCGGTCACGACCACGGTCGACAGCCCGGCCGCGGCCACGGACACTGCGCCTCTGGCGCGGCGACGCGGCACGTTTGGCCCGGACAAGCTCTGGGCGTTGGCCTTCGTCACCCCCTATGTCGCCGTCTTCGTGGCCTTCGTGATCTATCCGATCGGCTACGGGCTGTGGCTGGGCAGCGACCCGGCCAGCTATCGCGCACTGTTCAACGATCCGGTCTATCCGCACACGGTGGTGAACACGCTGCTCTACCTGCTGTTCGGCGTGAACCTGAAACTGTTCCTGGCGCTTCTGCTATCGGGCTTCTTCATGCGCAAGGGCTGGTGGTCGAAGGTCCTGCTCCTCGTCTTCATGCTGCCCTGGGCGGTGCCGGCGCTGCCGAGCTACCTGTCCATCAACTGGATGCTGAACGGGCAATGGGGGCTGATCAACAACATCATCTGGCTGGTGGCGCAGGTGGATGGGCCTCCCTGGCTCGACAGTCCGAACCTGGCGCTCGCATCGGTGATCTATGGCCATATCTGGAAATGGCTGCCGTTCTGGACCCTGATCTTCTTTGCCGGTCGCATGGCCATCTCGCTCGAGCTGTACGAGGCCGCCGCTGTCGACGGCGCCAGCCCGCTGCAGAAATTCCTGCACGTGACGCTGCCGCTGATGGCGGGGATGTATCTGGTCTGCACCATGCTCTCCACCATCTGGGCACTGGGCGATTTCAACGCCGTGCGCTTCATCTCGGGCGGCGGACCGGCGCTATCGACACACGTGCTCGCGACCCTGGGTATCCGCAACGCCTTCGAATTGGGCGATCCAAAGCTGGGCATGGCGACCGTGCTGACGGCGCTTCCCTTACTGATCCCGCTCGTGATCCTGCTGATGCGCCAGTTGCGCCGCAACGAGGTGACGATATGACCGTGCACCGCCGGAACCGCATGATCGGCGACATCGGCGCGGCCCTGCTGTCGGTGGTGCTGCTGGTTTGGACTCTGCTGCCGATCTACAACATCATCCGCGTGTCGATGCAGGACAAGGAGGAAGTGCTCAGCACCTCCGTGTTTCCGGTCGCGCCCAGCACGCATGCCTTCAGCGTCGTGTTCCGCCAGGCTTTCTGGCTGCTGGAGACGTTCTGGAACCAGATGGGCAACAGTTTCTACATCGGCATCGTCGTGGCGTTCCTGACCCTGGCCATCGGGTCCCTGACCAGCTTCACCATCAGCCGGATGCGCATCCGCAGCGGCTGGATGCTGACCAATACCGCGCTGCTGACCTACGTCATCCCGGCGTCGTTCCTGGCGATCCCCTTCTACGGCATCATGGGAAAGTACGGGCTCACGAATAACCCGCTCGCGGTGATCGCGGTCGAAGTGACCTTCGCCACGCCCTACGCGATCTTCATTTTCCAGCAGTACAGCGCCTCGATCCCGTTCGAGCTGGACGAGGCAGCGCGCATCGACGGGGCCTCGCCGCCGCAGATCTTCTTCCGGATCTATCTGCCGCTGATGGCCCCGGCCCTGGTGGCGATCGGCACCTATGCGCTGCTGCTGTCGTGGAACGAATATCTGTATGCGTTCCTGCTGCTCTCCGGCGGCAAGGTCATCACCGTGCCGGTGGCGCTCGGGAAGTTCCTCGTTGGGGACGAAGCGCCCTGGAACTACCTGATGGCGGCGGCAATCGTCTACGCCATTCCGCCTTTGATCATCTACTACGGCTTCCGCCGCAAGATGAGCGGCGGTCTGACCATGGGTGGGGTCAAAGGCTGAGCGTCGAACGTGGCTCCAACGGCATCTCGGGAGAGCAGGATGAAGCGCATTTCACGACGGGGAGCATTGGGCGTCCTGGGCGCCGCGGTCGCGACAGGCACCAGCCTGAAGCCGCGTCGCGCGAAAGCGGCCGGAGAACTCGCGGTCTGGTGGACCCAGGGTTTCTACAAGGCCGAGAACGATGCCGTGATTGCCTGGATGGCCGACTGGGAAAAGCGCAACAACACCAAGGTCAATCTGACCATCATGAACGGGCCGGATGTGATCACCAAGCTGATTGCCGGCATGCAGGTGGGCGACGTGCCGGACGTGGTGCACACCGTCACCGGCGACCGCTTCCTGGTCCCGCGCGCGGCATGGAACGATCAGCTCGAGGATGTCTCCGATGTCGTGAACTCCCAGAAGGCCGAGTTCACGGAAACCGCGCTGCTCAGCGCGCGCATGTACAACGTGAAGCAGAAGAAATATTCCTACTATGGCGTGCCGACCAAAGCCTCCTCGCTGATGAATTCGGTCTGGCTCCCGTTGCTGCAGGAAGCCGGCTTCGCCGAAACCGACCTTCCGAACACACAGGACAAGTTCTACGATTTCTTCCAGACCGTGCAGGACAAGCTGCGCTCCAAGGGCAAGCGCATCTTCGGCCTCGGCTATTCGATGGCGGCAAAGGAAGCGGATGCCGGCAATCTGTTCCACCAGTTCCTGGTCAGCTATGGCGGCGTCGGCATCGTCACGCCGGACGGCAAGCTGAATATCGACGATCCCGCCGTGCGCAAGGCGGCGACCACGTCGCTGGAGCGCCTGACGACGCCGTTCAAGAAGGGCTATGTGCCGCCGGGGGCGATCAACTGGGGTGATGTCGACAACAACAACGCCTTCTTCGCCAAGCAGATCGTGATGACACCCAACGCCACCATCTCCATCGCCGCGGCGCAGATGGACAAGGCCGATCTCTACTACAAGGAGATCTCTACCCGCGGCGTCCCCCTCGGCAATGACGGCAAGCCGGTGGCGAGCCTTCTGGCGATTGCCCCCACCATCATCCCGAAGGGATCGAAGAACGTGGATGCCGGCAAGGCGCTGTTGCGCGATTTCATCCAGCCGGCGAATCTGAACGCCTATCTGAAGGAAACTCGCGCGCGCTATCTGCCGGTGATGGGCTCGATCGTGAAGAACGATCCGTACTGGACCGATCCAAAGGACCCGCACCGCACCGTTGCGGTGGATATGGGGCTGACGAAGCCGACGGTGCCGTGGTGGATGTGCTACAATCCCGCTTATTCGGCCGTCCTGTCCGAGCAGATCTGGCCGCAGGCGGAGGCCAATATCACGCAACGCAACATGACCCCGGAACAGGCCACCGAGGAAGCGGCCAAACGGATCAAGGTGCTGTTCGAGCAGTTTCAGAAATGACGCTCGGCGGCGTGCCGATCTATCATCCTGAAAGTTTGTGAGTTCTTGATTTCAGAGGGCGTTACGCTGGGGGCGCGCCACTCTAGTGGCGCGTCTTCCTTGCTGTGTCGATACCGCATGACGCGCCACTGGAGTGGCGCGCCCCCAGCGAACCTGACCTGATCAAAAGTCGCAACCTCTCGGGACGACAGGGAAAGGCCACCTGCGCCCGACGCAAAAGTGACCTTTCCATGGCAAGCCATTGCTTCGGAGTGCTAAGGTCGCGCGAGTAGCGTGAGCGGGGAAAGAACGACATGCAGTTCGGCTGGCTGACCTTGGCGCTGTCGCCGTCGCCCGAGGAGGATGCGGCGCGCATCGGGCAGCAGATCGAGCAGGTCTGCTACGCCGAGCAGCTCGGCTTCAGCGACGTATGGCTGACCGAGCACTATTTCACCGGCGAGAGCGTGTACAACGACTCGCTGCTGTTCGCCTCGGCGCTGGCGATGAAGACCAGCAGGATCCGAATCGGCTTCGCTGTGGTGCAGACGCCGTTTCATCATCCGGTGCGCCTGGCGGTGCAGCTTTCCCTGCTCGACAATCTCAGCGGCGGCCGCATCGATGTCGGCATCGGCAAGGGCACCGTCTACAACGAGTACGAGTTCGTCGGCCACGGGCTGCGCAGCGACGACAGCCGCGAGCGCATGGAGGAGTCGGTCGAGATCCTCCAGCGCATCTGGCGCGAGGCACCGTTCGCCTACGAGGGCAGGTTCCACAAGGTGCAGGTGCCCGAGCTGCGGCCGAGGCCGGTGCAGCAGCCCGGCCCGCCGCTGTGGCGCAGCGTCATCTCGCCCGGCTCCTTCACCGAATGCGGCAGGCTCGGCGTGCCGATCCTGACCGCCCGGCTGCCAGTGGAGCGCATCAAGGAACGCTGGGCGCTCTACGAGGCGGGCCTGAATGCCGGCGGCCACGACAAGGCGACCCGTAACCGGCTGCTCGCGCAGAGCGCGCTGTGGCGCAACGTCTACGTCGCTGAGTCCGACGCGCAGGCCGAAGACGAGCTGAGTGCCCTGCTCACCGAGACCCGGCATCACATGATGCATGTGCGCGAGGCATTCAATCCGCCCGATTTCACGCCCGGTCCCGAGACGCTCAATCCCTGGACCGACCCCAAGGTGAACGACAACATCGCCGTCCCGTACGTGCTCTCGACCGGCTCGCTCTACGGCTCGCCCGAGCGGGTGCGCGAGCAGGTGGCCGAGCTGCGCGACGTCGGCGTGCAGCATCTGCTTTGCCAGACCGGATTCGGCGCCATGAGCCACGAGCAGAACATCGCTTCGATGCGCCGGTTCGGCGAACAGGTCATGCCGGCCTTCTGGCACGAATAGGACGGGGAGCGACAAATGGTTCTCGGCATGTCGCTCGCGACCTTCACCCTGGTGCATGTGCTCATCAGCATCGTCGGCATCGCGTCGGGCCTGATCGTGATGGAGCGATTCATGCGCAACCGTGCGCTTGGCCTGTCCAACACGATCTTCCTTGTCGCCACCATCGCCACGAGCGTGACGGGCTTCCTCTTTCCGTTCAAGGGATTCACCCC
>Ga0070665_100006495_pt1 | contig 11894 bp, 9 predicted proteins | sample KBSS13metaG_FD_65862 | JGI IMG/M metagenome (GOLD analysis project Ga0070665, IMG submission 65862) | Switchgrass rhizosphere microbial communities from Kellogg Biological Station, Michigan, USA - KBS S1-3 metaG | ecosystem: Host-associated > Plants > Roots > Rhizosphere > Soil ...
CTTTTTGTTCTTCGGTTTTCGCTACACCTCACCACAACCCAGTACTGCTACGTGCGTGTCGCCACCGATTGCCCGGCGTGATTCTCGAGGAAGTCGATGATCGATTGCCGGAGCCGCCGGTAGTCGCGGTGTTCGAGGACGTCGTGTCGATCGCGCGGCCGTGCGAAGGGCACGGTCATGATATCGCCGACGTGAGCGGCCGGGCCGTCGGTCATCAACACGATGCGATCGGCGAGATAGAGCGCCTCATCGACGTCGTGCGTCACCATGAAAACCGTCTTGCCGGATTCTTCCCAGACACGCAGCAGGATGTCCTGCAGCTCGAAGCGGGTGAGCGAGTCGAGCATCGAGAACGGCTCGTCGAGCAGCAGGAAGCGCGGCTCGAGCGACAGTGCCCGCGCCAGCGACACGCATTGCTGGGTGCCGAGCGACAGCTCTCCCGGCAGCTGATCGGCGGCCTCGCCGACGCCGACGAGATCGAGATACGACCTGGCATCGGCCGGCCCTTGCCGCGTGCCGGCGCTTGCGCGATCGGCCGCCAGCTGGACGTTCTCGCGCGCAGAAAGCCACGGCAGCAGGCACGGCGACTGAAAGACGAGCGCGCGCTCGGGTCCCGGGCCGACCACTTGTGTGCCGTCGATCACGACCCCGCCGAAGGTGGCGAGCTCCAGGCCGGCCAGGATGGACAGCACCGTGGATTTTCCGCAGCCGGAGTGGCCGAGGATGCAGACGAACTCGCCCTGGTCGATCGTCGCGTTGACGTCCTTCACCGCGACGAACGGGCCCGCGGGCGTGTCGAACACCTTGGTCAGCGCGCTGATTTCAAGCGGCGCGTTCATTTCGGGCCCTCCTCGTCCGCTCCAGATCCTCCGTCAGCGACGCGACGACCTTCGCGCGAACGCGCGCGGCGCAATCGTCGTGCACCAGATCGTTCGCCGATCGCGGACGGGGAAGCTCGACCGCAACGGCGAGGCCGAGTGAGGTCCCTCTGCCTGGCGCGGGACCGGCCGGCGGACGGCCCGTCATCGGCACGATCCGGTCCGAGAGCAGCAGCGCTTCCTCGACGTTGTTCGTAATCATCACGGTCGTGACCGGGCGTTCGACAGCCGAGCACAGCCGCGCCAGCTCCTGCTGCAGGCTCTCGCGCGTGAGCGCGTCGAGCGCGCCGAACGGCTCGTCGAGCAGCAGGATCGCCGGCTCGATGGCGAACGCGCGCGCGATGGCCACGCGTTGACGCATGCCGCCGGAGAGCTGACCGGGCCGGCGCTGCAGCGCCTGGCCCAGGCCCACGGCCTCGAGATGCCGCGTGGCCTGCTGCCTTTGACGTTCCTTCGGCCAATCGGGAAACGCCGCGCCGACGGCCAGCCGGACGTTCTCGAGCGCCGAAAACCACGGCAGCAGCGAGTAGTTCTGGAAGACGAACGCCGCGTCCCGGCGGACGCCGCGCCTGACGTCTACCGCGTCGCCGTCGATGATCACCTGACCCGCGTCCGGCGCGATCAGGCCGGCGACGATCTTCAGCAGCGTCGATTTTCCGCAGCCCATCATCCCGACAACGGAGACGAACTCGCCGCGCTCGACCGACAGCGTGACGTCGTGCAGCACCTCGCGGGGTGCGCCGGCCGACGTAAACGATTTCGAGAGTCCGGTGACTTCGATGAACGCCATCAGAACTGCGTCAGGGACTCGGCCATGCCCATCAGCCGATCGAGCACGAAGCCCACGACGCCGATGGTGAGAATGGCGAGGAGGATGTGGGCATAGATGAGGCTGTTGTATTCCTGCCAGAGGAACCCGCCGACGCCGGGCGTGCCGGTCAGCATCTCGCTGGCCACGATGACGAGCCAGGCGATGCCGAGGCTGAGCCGGAACCCGGTGAACAGGTACGGCAGCGTGGCGGGCACCACGATCTTCGTGAACGTCGTCAGGGGCGAGAGGCGCAGGACTCGCGCGACGTTCCAGTAGTCCTGCGGGATGGCGCGCACGCCGGCCATCGTGTTGATAACGGTCGGCCACATCGAGCACACGGCGATCGCGAAAAGTGCCGCCGGTTCGGACTTCCTGAACAGAATCAGCCCGAGCGGGAGCCAGGCCAGCGGTGAGATCGGCCGCAACACCTGCATCACCGGATCGAACATTCTCGACAGGGTCTTCGACATACCCAGCAGGAAGCCGAGCGGCGTCGCGATCGCGATGCCGAGGAGAAACCCCTGGGCCACGCGTTTCAGGCTGTAGAACGCCAGCAGCGCGATGCCCTGGTCGCTCTCGCCGCGTTTCTCGAACGGTTCGAGGACGTAGATCTTGCTCTCCTCCCAGGTCCTCAGAGGCGACGGCAGGTCCGCCACGAAGGCGCTCGCCGCCCACCAGACGAGCAGCGCGACGCCGACGCCGACCAGCGGCAGCAGGAGCTGGACGAGGCGCTTCATGCGACGCTGTTGACCGGAAAGGACAGCGCGTACTTCTCGGGATCGCCGGCGTCGAGCGTGCTGTCGAAGAGCTCGACTTTCTGCTGCTCCGCGATCTTCGTCTGCACACCCAGCTCCTTCATGGCCTCGAGATACAGATCCGGGCGCATGACCTTCTTCACGATGCCTTTGTAATCGGGCGCGCCCTTCACCATGCCCCAGCGCCGGAACTGCGTGAGCCACCAGGTGCCGTAAACGGGCTGCGGGTAGTTGCACTGCCTCTGCGAGTAGATCATGTAGTTCGGATCCTGCTCGACGCGGCCGTCGCCGTAGTTGTACTTGCCCATCAGCCGCTCGAGGATGATCTCCGGCGGGCAGTTGATGTAGGACGGACGAGAGATGACCTCCGCCGCCGCCGCCCTGTTCTCCATTTTGTCCAGGTGTTCGCTGGCCAGATGGAGCGCCTTGAGCACGGCTTTGACGGTCTTGGGATTCTTCGCCGCGAACTCCTCGGTGAAGGCGCAGACCTTCTCGGGATGGTCCTTCCACATTTTCTGCGTCGTGATCGCCGTGAAGCCGATGCCGTCGGCGATGGCCCGGTTGTTCCAGGGCTCGCCGACGCAGAAGCCGTCCATCTTGTCCACCTTCATGTTGGCGACCATCTGCGGCGGCGGGATCGTGATGAGCGTGACGTCCTTGTCCGGATGAATGCCGCCGGAAGCGAGCCAATAGCGCATCCACATGGCGTGGGTGCCCGGCGGAAACGTCATGGCGAAGGTCAACGGCTCGCCGGAGGCCCTGGCCTTGTCGGCCAGGGGTTTCAGGGCTTTCGGGTCGCGGACGCCGGCCTGCTTCAGCTTGTTGTTCAGGGTGATCGCCTGGCCGTTGCGGTTGAGCAGCCACGGCACCACCATCGGCTTCACCGGCGAACCGGCCAGACCCATCGTGGAGGCGAAGGGCATGCCGATCAGCATGTGCGTCGCCTGGTTTTCGCCGAGCGACAGCTTGTCGCGAATGACGGCCCACGAGGCCTCTTTGGAGACGATCGATGTGATGCCGAACTTCTTGAAATGCCCCAACTCGTGGGCCATGACGATCGGCGCGCAGTCGGTCAGCGCGATGATGCCGAACCGCATCGTCGTCGTTTCGGGCGAATCGTCCGAGTAGACACCGCCGGCCCAGCCGCGGGGCACGCCCGCCAGCAGCGTCGCGGCGCCGCTGCCGGCCGCGACGGCCGTTTTCAGGAACGCCCGTCTCGTCGTCGTGTTCATGAGATCACCTTATTTGGCCGCCAGGAAGACGTAAGTCACCATGACGAACGGAAACGTGTAGTCGGCGCCGGGCGTGACGGTGTCGAGGAACGTCGAGGGGAATACCTTCGCGATGCCGGCCGAGAGCTGCACCTGCGGCGTGAGCAGGTGCGTCACCTGCACGTCGATTTCGTCGCCCACGCGGCTGCCGACCGCACCGCCCGGCACGCGGGCGACGGCGGTGCCGGCGGCGTTGTAGAGCGCGTCGTGGGTGTTGGCGAGCCACCACGAATGCAGGCTTGCCGTCATCGGCCAACCCTTGTACGGCGTCAGCTCGACGATCGATCGCAGATCGCGGATGTTTTTCCAGCCCACCTGATCGGCGAGGCCGAGCTTGTCGTGGCCTGTTGGATACAGCTGATCGAAGGTCTGGCGCCGGCCGTCGTTCGGGTTGGCGTCGCCGCTGGCGGCGTTGTACTCCTCGGCCACGCGTACTTTCCAGGGACCGCCGAGCGTCTTGCCGAGGATCCAGTGGCCGGCCCACGCGCTGACGTTGTCCGACGCGAGTGACCCGGTCTGGACAGCCATCTCGAGGCCGTAGTCGAAGCTGGCCGGGAGCTTCCCGACCCAGCGCGTGCCCAGCGTGGCGGCCGAGAGATTGCCGACGTCGCCTCCCTCGGCCTTCAGCGACTGGTCGCGCCGCCAGAAGACGTAGGGCTCGACGGTCGCTTTGGGAATCCAGTTCGTCGCGGATCCGTACGCGCCCACGAAGCGATTGCCGTTGCCGCTCTTGTCGAACTCGTTGTCGAGAATTCGCACGACCGAGGTGGCGAACGCGTCGAGCTTGAATCCCTTTGTCTTGTAGGTGGCGCGCACGCCGTCGAAGCTCCTTGCGGCGTTGACCCACGTGAGGTGCCCGATGAGCCGCTGCTCGCCGTAGAACATCTCCTGGCGGCCGACCCTCAGTGTGAACGCGCCCTGCTGCGTGTTGCCGATGTCACCGTAGGCTTGCCGCAGGTCGAACGGGTTCCTGAACGGCGCCGTGGTCGAGCCGACGTCTTTCGCCTCGACGCGCGCGTCCTGCGCCTGCACCAGCACGGCGAACCGCGGGCTCGGCTTGACGTTCACGTCGAAGCGAAAACGATTGAGCCAGTAGATGTCGTCTCGGCCCGGCGTGTACGCGATGTTGGTGCCGCCCTCCATGCGATCGCGGAACTCGCCGCGCACCGTCAGCCATTTCGGCGTCAGCTCGTTGAAGCGGTTGGGGTACGGCAGCGTGGACGGACGTGGACCCGGCACCTGCGCCGAGTTCTGCGCCGACGCCTGCGGTTGAGCCTCGGGCTGTTGCGCCAGCGCGGCAGATGACGCGAGTCCCGCGATCGCCAGCGCAAACGTTCCGACTGCGAGGAATTTCGTCATGCTCGCGTAAAGAGCAAGCGGCACACCAGACGGATGGCACGCGCACAGCGCCGTGCCGCACGAAATTCCGTTTGCTTTCTGCAAACGCACCGCGCGAACGCCGCTCGGAACGCGCCAGTTGTGTCGGCTGAAAAACGGAAGCTACGTGAATGTCTATGTCTGACGAGTTGTCAAAGCGGCGATTTTCCGACAGCCAGTGGGCAGAAAGTGCGATCGCGCAACGTTATTGTCGTCGCGAGATCAATTCCCACAAACGTGGCGCCGAGCGCCGGACCCTTAGGACCTCTTGGACCCCTTGGACCCCTTGGACCTCTTGGACCTCTTATTGTCTGCGTTCGGTGAGCTCGTAATAATCGGCGAGGGCGATCATCATCGGGCCCATCTTGGGATGGGCGGGCTGGACGTGAGGAATGACACCCACCGCTCGCAGCGCAGTGGCGCACACGGGACCGACGGCCGCGACGACCACCCGGGCGTTGAGGGCCTCGGTCAGCTCGCGGGTCTTGCCCATCGCGGCGGCGACCTGAAACAGGTGACGGCACTGAATCTGGCTGGTGATGACGATCGCATCGATGCGGCCGTCGATGATTTCGCCGACGAGGCGCTGGAGCGCCGTCACGTCCTCGGGCAGCCGCCATTCGTAGAGGCAGACCTCGCTCACGGCCGCGCCGCGGGCGCGCAGGCCGTCCGCCGCCGTTTCGTTTCGCTCGCCGTAGTGCAGAAACCCCACCGTCTTGCCCTCGACGGCGACAGGCTCGAGCGCCTGCAGCAGCTCCCTGGTCGTGTGCGGCTCGGCTGCCGTGATGTTCACCTGGACGTCGTGCCGACGCAGTACCGCGACGGGTTTGGGACCGCGGCAGACCGTGATCGTGTTTCGCAGCGCCGCGAGGGCGGCGTCGAGCCGCCCCAGCCGCTCGGCCTCGCGGAGCAGGGCGGCCACGCCGACGCCTGTCATGAGCACGACGATGGCGAAGCGGCCGTCGCAGAGGGCGGCAACGAAGGCGCCGACATCCTCCGGCTGCTCGAGCGGCGTCTCGCGGACCGCGGGGACCGAATACGGCACGCCGCCGAAGCGCTCCACCATGGCGGCGAGCTCGACGCTCATGCGCGCCTCGAGCACCGCGACGCGCGCGCCTTTAAGCGACGACACGGACACCTGTCATGCGAGTGATCTTACACGTAGCGTCCGGCTTTAGCCGGACGTCCGCCTGAATGCACGCTACGTGCGAATCGCCGCACGCACGCGTTCGCGATAACTGAAGATTCCGGAGCGCTGGACCGCCTGTGACTGCCAGCGCACCGTCCAGCGCGTCCCCAGCTCGAGCAGGACCAGCGACCCGACCAGGAATGCTGCAGCGAAGGCGAGCAGGCCGATCGCGTAGGTGCCGGTCGCATCCTTGGCGGCGCCCAGCACGGACGGGAGGAAAAACCCGCCGAGCCCGCCGGCCGCGCCGACGATACCGGTCACGATGCCCATGCGCGCGGCGAAGCGCTGCGGCACCAGCTGGAACACCGCGCCGTTGCCCATGCCGAGCAGCCCGACGGTCACGAACAGCAGCGGAACGACGGCAGACAGCGGCGGCAGCGAGGCCACGGCGCTGAGGCTGATCGCCGCGCCCGTGAGCAGCAGGAGGAGCAGACGGTATCCGCCAAGGCGATCCGAGAGCCACCCGCCGAGCGGCCGCATCAGGCTGCCGGACACGACGACCATCGTCGTGAAATCGCCGGCGCTCACCCGCGACACGTGATACTGCTCGTAGAAGAACGTCGTCAGGAAGCTGGTGAAACCGACGAAGCCGCCAAATGTAAGGCTGTAGAGAAACGAAAACCAGAGCGTATCGGGCTCGCGCAGCACAGCGACGTAGTCGCTCCAGCCCGTGGCCGCGGGCCGGGCCGGGCTGTCCTTCGCGGCCAGCGCGAACAGGATCGCGATGCAGACGACCGGGATGAGCGCGAGGCCGAGCGTGTTCGCCCAGCCGATCCGCTCGGCGAGGCGCGGCGCGAACAGCGTGGCCATCAGCGATCCGGAGTTGCCGGCCCCGACGATGCCCATCGCCAGGCCCTGGTATTCGGGCGGATACCACCTGCTGGCGAGCGGCAGCGCCACGGCGAAGCTGGCGCCCGCGATCCCGAGGAAGAACGCGAGCACGAACAGGTGCCACGGTGCCGTGGCCACCGTCCATCCGGCGACCAGCGCCGCGACGGTGAGCGCCAGGCCGATGAGCCCCGCGCGCCGGCCGCCCACGCGATCGGCCAGGACGCCAAGCACCGGCCGGAAGAGCGACCCTCCCAGCAACGGCACGGCCACGAGCAGGCCCTGCGCCGTCGCAGACAAGCCGAACTGCTGGCGCAGGAACGGCGCGAGCGGTCCGAGGATCACCCAGACCATGAAGCTGACGTCGAAGTACAGCAGCGCCGAGACGAGCGTCGGCGTGTGGCCGGATTTCAGGAATGATTTCTGAGTCATCACGCCTCGATTGAAATGACGCCGGCGTCCACGCGCGTGGCGTAGACGCGGACGCACTCGTTGTGGTTGGCGGGCCGGGCGACCTCGCCCGTCTCCAGGTTCACTTTCCACGCGTGCAGCGGGCAGACCACGGCGTCGCCGGCGACGATGCCGTCGCACAGCGGACCGCTCTGGTGGGGGCACCGGTTGTCCATCGCGACAAAGCGATCCCCGAGGTTGAAGATGGCGATCTCACGGGTGCCGATGAGGGCAGCGCGCCCCTCGCGCGGCGGCACGGCGTCGCACGTCGCCACACGTACCCAGGTTTTTTCGATTTGGCTCATGCCACCACGTCCTGAACGGGTCCAATGGGAATCAACGGGATGAACTGCGTGCGGTTGACCGGCGATCGACCTTCCTGCCACGCGTCGTACGACGACGCCTTCGACTTCTGCAGCCGATCGAGCAGCGCGAGCCTCACGGGCTCCGGCGCGTACACCGTTTCCTTGCGGACCTTGTCGATGCCGAGCCGCTCGACGAAGTCGTACGTCCGCTCGAGGTAGTTGCCGTTTTCGCGGTAATACTGGAAGAAGATCTCCGCAGCCTCGAGTGCCTGTTCCGTCGTTTCCACCGTCAGCAGGAGGTCGGCCTTGCGCACGGACTTGCCGGCCGCGCCGCCGACCACCACCTGCCAGCCGCCCTCCTGGCCAACCAGGCCGATGTCCTTCACGGTGGCCTCCGCGCAGTTGCGCGGGCAACCGACCGTCGCCATCTTCACCTTGTGCGGCGTGAAGAGGTTCTCGAAGCGCCGCTCCATCTCGATGCCGGCGCTCGTCGAGTCCTGCGTGCCGAATCGACAGAACTCGGTCCCGACGCAGGTCTTCACCATGCGCACGCCCTTGGTGTACGCCTGGCCGGAGGGCATGCCGAGGTCGGCCCAGACCTTCGGCAGGTCTTCCTTCCTCACGCCGAGGAGATCGATCCGCTGGCTGCCGGTGATCTTCACCATCGGCACGTCGTACTTCTCCGCCACGTCGGCAATCCGCCGCAGTTCCGCAGGGGTGGTGACGCCGCCACGGATGCGGGGGACCACCGAGAACGTCCCGTCCTTCTGGATGTTCGCGTGCACGCGGTCGTTGATGAATCGGGCCGACCGATCCTCGTCGTGATCGCCGCACCACAGCATGTCGAGCATGTAGCTCAGCGCGGGCTTGCAGATCTCGCAGCCGCGGCCGTTGCCGTAGATGTCCAGGACTTCCTGCACCGACTTCAGCCGCTGGCTGCGCAGGATCTCGCGCAGGTTCTCCTGGGCGAACGGCACGCACCCGCACAGCACCTTCCTGCCGTCCTCCTCGAATTCCGGCGCGACCGCCCGCAGCAGGTCCTGGCACAGCGACGTGCAGCTGCCGCACCCGGTGCTGGCGCGGGTGCATTCCTTCAGCTGCGACAGGGTGTTGACGCCCTTCTCGTGAATGGCGGCGATGATGGTGCCCTTGGTGACGCCGACGCAGCCGCAGATCGTCGCCGTCTCCGGCATCTGCGCGATGTCGAGGCCGGCGTCCGCGCCAGGCGGGGGGAACAGCAGATGGCGACGGTGCGCGGCCAGGTCCTCGCCGGTCCTCAGCCAGTTCATGTAGCGATGGCTGTCCGAGGTGTCCCCGACCAGAATCACGCCGGCGAGCTTGCCGTCCCTGATTGTCAGTTTCTTGTAGACGCCGAGCGCGCGATCCTCGAACCGCACCGGATCCGCGTGCTGCTCGCTCCAATCGCCGGCGGAGAACACGTCGACGCCCATGATCTTCAGCTTTGCCGCCTGGATCGTGCCGGTGTAAACGGGACCGCGGTTTCCGGTCATCGTCGCCGCCAGCACCTTGGCCTGCTCGAGCAGCGGCGCCACAAGCCCGTAGCAGATCCCGCGGTGCTCGACACACTCGCCGACGGCGAAGACGTCGGGATCCGAGGTCTCCATCCAGTCGTTGACAACGATGCCGCGGTTGACCTTGACGCCGGCCTTGCGGGCCAGCTCGATATTCGGCCGGATGCCGGCAGCGACCACGACGAGGTCGGTCTCGAGGATCGTGCCGTCCTCGAACGCGACGCCTTCGGCGCGCTCGTCGCCCACGATCGCAGTCGTCGACCGGCGCAGCAGGACGCGGACGCCGAGATCTTCCATCTTGCCGGCCAGGTAGTTTCCGGCATCCGGATCGAGCTGCCGTTCCATCAGCGTCGACATCAGGTGCACGACCGTGACCTGGCAGCCCTGCACCTGGAGCCCTCGTGCCGCCTCGAGGCCGAGCAGCCCGCCGCCGATCACGACGGCCCGCACACCGGGCGCGGCGCGCTCGAGCAGCGCGCGCGTGTCGTCGAGTGTGCGGAACGCGAACACGCCGTCCTTGTCGAGCCCGGGGATCGGCGGCTTGAACGCCGAGCTCCCCGTCGCGAGCAGCAGCGTGTCGTACTCGATCACGCTGCCGTCATCGGCCGTCACCGTCTTGCGTTCGGCGTCGACGTCGGTGATCTTGACGCCAAGCCGGAGGCCGATGTCGTTCCGCCGGTACCACTCGAGCGGGTTGAGCGTGATCTCGTCGGCGGGCTTCTCCCCCGCGAGCACCGACGACAGCAGGATGCGGTTGTAGTTGACGTGCGTTTCCTCGCCGAGAATCGTGATGTCGAAGGCCGGCGCGTGCCGCAGGATCTGCTCCACGCACCCGACGCCCGCCATCCCGTTGCCGACGACCACCAGTTTTTTCATCGCGCAGGCTCCACGCGCACGGCGCATTGTTTGTAGTTGGGTTCCCGCGACACAGGGTCGTACGCGCTCTGGGTGGCCCGGTTCGCGTTGGCTTCGACCCAGTGAAAGGGCACGAAGACCTGCCCGGGCCCGATCGTTTCGGTCAGGCGCAGCTCGAGATCGCGAATCACGCCGCGCCGCGACACGACGTCCACGCGGTCGGTGGGCTTGAGCTTCAGGGCGCGGCCGTCGCGCGGATTCATCTCGAGCCACGCCGACGGCGACAGGTGTTCGAGAATGGCGACGCGCCCGGTCTTGGTCCGTGTGTGCCAGTGCTCGACCGTCCGGCCCGTGTTCAACACGAAGGGGAACTCCTCGTTCGGCGGCTCGGGGAACATCTCCCAGCTCGTCGGAATCAACCGCGCCTTGCCGTCCCCGGTCTGAAACTGTCCGTCTTCGTAGAGCCTCCGGATCGACGCCGCGTCGCGCGCGCCGGCGGGATAGGGCCATTGAATCCCGCGCACGCCTTCGATCAGCTCGTAGGTCATGCCGGAGTAGTCGCACAGGCGGCCGGCGGACACGCGCGCCCATTCGTTGAACGCGTCCTCCGGCTTCGTCCAGCCCGGGAACAGCTCGTCGCGGCATCCGAGGGCCGAGGCGAGATCGAGGAAGATCCTGAAATCGGACCGCGCTTCGCCAGGCGGCTCGACCGCCGCGTTCACCTTGCTGACCCGCCGCTCCGAGTTCGTGTAGGTGCCTTCCTTTTCGCCCCAGATCGCCGCCGGCAGCACCAGGTGTGCCAGCTCGCTCGTCGGCGTCGGATGAAACCCGTCCTGCACGACGAGGAACTCCACGGTCTCGAGCGCCTGCTTGAGTACGCCCAGGTTGGGGAACGACACGATCGGATTGGTCGCGATAATCCAGAGCGCGCGAACGCGCCGGTCGAGCGCCGCCTCGATGATGTCGGGGTAAGCCAGGCCGCGCGAGGTCGGCAGCCGATCGACCGGTACGTTCCACAGGGCGGCCAGTTCCTCGCGGTCGGCTGCGCTCTCGAACTTCCGGTAGCCCGGCATCGACGAGGCGAACCCTGTCTCGCGGGTGCCCATCGCGTTGCACTGCCCCGTGATCGAGAACGGGGAGGCGCCGGAGCGGCCGATGTTGCCGGTGATGAGCGCGAGGTTGTTGATCGCGTTGACCGTTTCGGTTCCCTTGGAACTGTGGTTGACACCCATCGTCCAGCCGATGAACGCGGCGCGGGCGTTGCCGTAGAGCGACGCCGTGCGGTAAATCGCCTCGACGGACAGGCCCGTGATCTCGGAGACGCGGGCGGGGGTATAGGCGCGGACCGACGCGCGGAGCGCGTCGAAGCCTGTCGTGTGGGCGGCGATGTACTCGTGGTCGACGACATCGCTCTCGATCAGGATGTGGATGATCCCGTTGAGGAGCGCCAGGTCGGACCGCGGCTTCACCGGCAGGTGCAGGTCGGCCAGCATCGCCGTCTTCGTCACGCGCGGGTCGGCCACGATCAGCGTGCGCGATCGGTTGGCGGAAAGGCGCTGCCACAGAATCGGATGGTTGTCGGCGATGTTTGCGCCGATGAGGAGCACGACGTCGGCGCGCTCGAGATCCTCGTACGCCCCGGG
>Ga0070665_100006497_pt1 | contig 11891 bp, 6 predicted proteins | sample KBSS13metaG_FD_65862 | JGI IMG/M metagenome (GOLD analysis project Ga0070665, IMG submission 65862) | Switchgrass rhizosphere microbial communities from Kellogg Biological Station, Michigan, USA - KBS S1-3 metaG | ecosystem: Host-associated > Plants > Roots > Rhizosphere > Soil ...
CGTCGGTGTCGGGCTATGGCTGGGCGGATGACGGCTGGGGCGCGCCCGGCACGCCGATCTACTTCGCCGCGGACGGGACCCAGACCGTGCGGGTTCAGCAGCGCGAGGACGGTGCGATCGTCGACGAGATCGTCCTGAGCCCCGACACCTACATCACCAACGCTCCGGGCGTGCGGGACAACGATACGACCATCCTGCCGGCCAACGATGGATCGGGCTCGCCGCCGCCTCCGCCGCCGCCACCGGAGCCCGACGTGGTGCTGTGGACGGCCAACGTGGCTGCGCAGAACATCGATGGCAACTGGCAGCGCCTCACCGACAGCACCGCCGCTGGCGGCGCGGCGCTGTCGAACCCCGACGCCGGGCAGGCCAAGATCGCGCCGGCGCTCGCCGCGCCGTCCAACTTCTTCGAGATGACGTTCAGTGCCAAGGCCGGCGTCGCCTATCACCTCTGGGTGCGGCTGCGCGCACAGAACAACTCACTGTCGAACGATTCGATCCACTTGCAGTTCAGCGACTCGGTGGACTCCGGAGGAGCGGCCATCATGAGGACGGACACGACTGGCTCGGCGGAAGTCGTGCTCCAGGATGGCCCGAACGGCGCGGCCGATCATGGCTGGGGCTGGTCGGACAACGGCTGGGGCGCGCTCGGGGGCAACATCTACTTCGCGACCACGGGCACACACACGGTTCGAGTCCAGCAGCGTGAGGACGGCGCGATCGTCGATCAGATCATCCTGAGTCCAGGGACCTATCTGACGACCGCGCCGGGACCACGCCGCGACGACACGACGATTATTTCACCGTAAAGACCGACATCACCGGTCTGTGATCGGAGGGCATGACTCCGCTGGCGTCCCGGGTGTCGTACACCTGGGACCCCGTCAAGACCAGATTGCTGGCGTCGTGCGAGAAGTAGATGTAGTCGATGCGGCTGTTGCGCGTGTTCCCCGCGGTATTCCCGGCGTAGGCGACGGCCGTTCCGTCCGCCTGCGCCTCGGCCCACGAATCGTAGTACGTCTTCTTCATCGTGGTGTTCTCGGTGGAGGTGGGCGTCGCGTTGAAGTCGCCGGCGATGATCCGCTGTTGGGCGAGCCCCAGCTCCCACGACGTCAGCTCGCCGATTTCGGTCAGGCGATACGACGAGGAGTCCGGATGAAGATGGGTGGACGTGAGGTTGATCGTCCGCCCGTTGTAGGTGATCGCCACGTCGAGCGCCGAGCGGCCGCCGCTCAGCAGCCGCGGCTCGCTGGCGTCGATCGGCACCCGCGACAAAATCATGTCGCCGATCCCGTTGGCCGAACCCGACAACGTCGCGAACTTCCAGTACCACGTCTTCCCGGTCTTCTGCTTCAGCAGCGCCGCAATCGTGACCGGTTCATCCGTGTTGTGGCTCCAGCTGGTGTAGCGCTCCATCTCGTTGAGCGAGATGACGTCGGGGTTGAACTTCGCGATCCAGGTGACCAGCCGATCCGGATCCCACACCCCGTCGGTCCCGGTGCCGCCGTGGTGAGTATTCCACTGCAGCACCCGCAGCGTCGAGCCGGACGGGGGCGGGGGCGGCGGCGGCGGCGCGGAGCCGCCGTAGACCACTTTCAAGACCGGGCGGGCCGACGTGTTGGCATCGTTGGGCGCGACGTATTCGCGGTACGAGTCCGAGGTGGACCCGTCGAGATCCATCAGGGCGATCCGGGTATAGCGCGACGAGCCGAGCTGCCCGGCGACGGCCGCCTGCACCAGCGCGGTGACGTCGAAGGTGACCTTCGTGCCCGCCGTGTTGCCCACGACGGCGTCGTCCAGCTTCGACCCGTAGTCGCCGCCGGGCGTCGGCCAGTTCTCGCCGTTGCGGCGCTGCTTCCAGGTCACTTCCGTTTCGGTCCACGACAACGACGTCTGATACGCCCCGATGGTGCGACTGGCGTCCGCGCTGCCGGTCTTGACCGTGACCGTCATCAACGCCGAGGTGACGACGCTGCCTTTCGGAATGGTGTTCTCGGTATCGAACTTCAGGAGGGCGCGGCGGTTGTACTCGAGATTGTCGGAGGCGCGCGTCTCCAGCAGCCATTGCTCGTTTTGAGTCGCGTAGGTGCCGCCGCGCACCGTCGCCGACACCACCTGGGTTGTCGGCTGACTCAGGGTGACGGTGGTTTGAGCCGACGTCACCGACGCCGCGCCCGTCAGGGCAAGCACGCTCAGCAGCGCGCGAGTCAACACACGGCCGTTACGGCCAGACGCAGAAGTCCGCATTCACACCTCCGACGAGCGAGTCGTTTCCAGGGATCCGGGTCGAGTGAGATGACAGTTACTTGACAGTAAAGACCGACATGACCGGTCTGTGATCGGACGGCGTCACGCCCTTGGAGTCGCGGGTATCGAACACCTGCGAGCTCTTGAGCACGAGGTTCTTGGCGCCATGCGAGTAGTAGATGAAGTCGATGCGGCTATTGCGAGTGTAGCCATTCGGGTTGCCCGCGTACGTGATATCGGTACCGTCGGCCTGCGCCTCGACCCACGAGTCGTAGTAGGTCAGCTTCATCCCCGCGATCTCGCTCCAGGTGGGTAGCGCGTTGAAGTCGCCGGCGATGATCCGCTGCTCCGCCAGACCGTTCTGCCACGAGGTGATCTCGCCAACCTCCGTCTTTCGGTACGACGCCGAGTCCGGGTGCAGGTGGGTCGAGGTGAAGTTGATGATGCGGCCGTTGACGTCGACCGCGACATTGAGAGCCGAGCGGCCGCCGCTCAGCAGCCGCGGCTCGCTGGCGTCGAGCGGGAAGCGCGACAGGATCATGTTGCCGATGCCGTTGGCGCCGCCCGACAGCGTCTCGAACTTGTAGTACCAGGTCTTCCCGGTCTTCTTCTCCATCAACGCGAGCAGGGTCGCCGGCTCGTCGGTGTTCTTGCTCCAGCTCGTCTTCTTCTCGACCTCGTTCAACGACACGATGTCCGGGTTGAACTTCGCGACCCAGGTCATCAAGCGGTCGGGATCCCACACGCCGTCCGAGCCGACGCCACCATGGTGGGTATTCCAGTGCAGCACGCGCAGGGTCGAGCCGGATGGCGGAGGCGGAGGTGGAGGCGGCGGAGGGGGAGCCGTCTTTGGACCGCCGTAGGTCACCTTCAGCACCGGGCGGGAGGCGATGTTCGAGTCGTTGGGCGCGAAGTACTCGCGGTACGATTCCGACGTCGAGCTCTCGAGATCGATCAGGGCGATGCGGGTGTAGCGCGACGACCCGAGCTCACCGGCGACGGCGGCCTTGACCAACGGGGTGACGTCAAAGGTGATCTTGGTGCCCGCCTTGTTGCTGACGGTCGCTTCGGCGAGCTTCGTGCCGTAGTCGCCGCCCGGCGTCGCCCATTTTTCCCCGGTCCGGCGCAGCTTCCAGGTCACCTGGTTTTCGGTCCACGAGAGCGAGGTCTGATACGCGCCGATTTTCCGGGTCGCGTCTTCGCTGCCGTCCTTGACGGTGATGGTCAGCAGCGCCTTAGTCACGGCGGCGCCCTTGGGGACGCCGTTCTGGGTGTCGAATTTCAACAGCGCCCGGCGCTCGTATTCCAGGTTGTCGGAGGATCGCGTTTCGAGCGTCCACTGGTTGTTCCGGTCGGCGTAGCTGCCTCCGCGCACGGTCGCCGACACTACCTCAGAGGTCGGCTGATCCAATGTGACGGTTGTTTGCGCCGACGCTGCCGAGCCGGCGCCCGCAACGGCAAGGACGCTCAGCAGCGCACGGGTAAACAGGCGGCCATTCCGGCCAGACATTCCAGTCCGCATCAACACCTCCGAAAAAACGATTCCCTGTGGTTGGGTAAGGTCGGTGGACAGCCGAGCCTCGCCATGAGCATGGCAAGGAGTCGTCCATTGTTGGTAGCGCGTGAAACCTTAGGGAAAACGCGTTCAGATCCTGTGACGGTGGCGCAGTCGACTCACAACCGGACTCAGCCGTTCTGCAGAATCTACACTCGCTGAGCTCGAACCATCGAAATCATTCGCAAAAGTCGATGTACTCGGTAATAGCTCAGTTGCGATCCCATACGAATCAACAATCGAATCTGACAATTTGGATCTCGTGGAGTCCGTTCTGTCGCGTCTCAAGACACGCACGAGCTCGGCGTGTGGCTTGCACCGTGTCTGAATGCTGATGTCCGAGCGCCTCAAAGTGGCTTTCGTCGCCCCGTCCCTTCGCATCCTCGGCGGTCAGGCTGTGCAGGCCGATCGCCTCCTGTCTGCGTGGCGCGGCGATCCCGACATCGAGGCGTGGCTGGTGCCGGTGAACCCCGAGCCGCCTCGGCTGCTCCGCTTCGCCCACCGGATCAAGTACGTCCGCACGATCGTGAACGAGCTGACATACCTGCCGCTCCTGGCTCGCGAGATCGCGCGGGCGGACGTCGTTCATGTCTTCTCGGCCTCGTACAGCTCCTTCCTCCTGGCGCCATTGCCGGCCATGTTGATCGCGCGAGCGATGGGCAAGCCCGTCGTCCTCAACTACCGGAGCGGCGAAGCGCCGGACCATCTTCAGCGGTCGGCGATCGCCCGCCGGACGATCAAGCAGGTCGACAAGAACATCGTCCCCTCTCGTTTCCTGGTCGATGTCTTTCGAGAATTCGGGATCGCCGCCAGCGTCGTGCCCAACATCGTCGATCTCGAGCGGTTCAGGTTCCGCGAGCGGCAGCCGCTCCGGCCACGCCTGGTGTCGACCAGAAACTTCGAGTCGCTGTACAACGTCGCGACGACCATTCGCGCCTTCAAGATCGTGCAGGAGCGCTGGCCAGAGGCGTCGCTGACGCTGGTCGGCGGCGGCGGCCAGGAAGCCGACCTCCGCGCGCTCGTCGCCGAGCTCGGGCTGCGCCACGTGACGTTCGTGGGCCGGGTCACTCCCGAAGCCATCGCCGGCTACTACGCCGAGAACGACATCTATATCCAGAGCCCCAACATCGACAACATGCCGACGTCGGTGCTCGAGGCGTTCGCGAGCGGCCTGCCGGTCGTGACCACCGAGGCGGGCGGCATACCGGCAATCCTGACGCACGGCGTGAATGGGCTCATGGCGCCGCTCGCGGATTACGAGACGCTGGGCAACCACGTGCTCCAGCTGCTGGCGAGCCCGGACCGCGCGCGCGCCCTCGCTCGCGCCGGCTTCGCCACCTGCAACGCCTGCACGTGGCCCAAGGTCCGGGATCTGTGGGTGCGCGCGTATAGAAGCGTGCTGCCGGCACACCCGTCGTCCACGGCCGTGAAGGCGGAAGATCCGGGAACCCGGCCTGGAACGGCGACAGGCTTTTCGCCGGTGTCGCCCGTCCATTCAGTCGTCGAGCGGTCGCGATGATCGGGCGCCGACTCGCGAAGATCAGGGAGATGGGTGCGGCCGAGATCGCCTGGCGCGGAAAGACCGCCGCGCGGACGCTGCTGGACCGCGCGCGGATGCGGGTGGCCGCTCCAAGGTGGTCGCGCACCGACCTGCTCGCGGCGCTCGCGCCCCTACCGGAGCTGTCGGCGGTCCGAACCGCCCTGACTGCGCACCGATGGGACGAAGCGCACCGGGAGCTGACGAAGCATTTTGCCCAGGCGCCGCGGCGGTTCGTGATCAGTCCCCGATCGAAGCCCGCCCTCGTCGGCCGCGTCCGCCAGGAGTTCCCGGACGCGGCTCGCCACGCCGCGCGACGCGCCGATCGCATCGTCGCCGGCGAGTACGACGTGCTCGGGTACCGAGGCTTGCGCTTCGATCAGGCCGACCTACCCGCCTCGGCTGCCCGGCCTTACCTACCCGCCCGACCTGCCCTACCCGCCCTTCCCGACTGGCAGTGGGACCCGGTGCTGGATCGCCGTCCGCCGCGTTCCTTCTGGTCGACCGTGCCTTACCTCGATCCCGCGTGCGGCGACCACAAGGTCATCTGGGAGCTCAATCGCCATCAGCACTGGCTCGCGTTGGGGCGAGCGTTCTGGCTGACCGGCGATCGCCGGTATCGTGAGCGATGCCTGACCGAGCTTGAGAGCTGGCTCCAAGCCAACCCGCCGCTCACCGGCGTCAACTGGGCGAGCATGCTCGAGCTCGCGTTTCGATCGCTGTCGTGGCTCTGGGCGATTCAGCTGTTCGCGGACCTTGAAACAGGCGATCGGTCGCCGTGGCTCGTGGATCTGCTCGTCGGGCTCGATCGACAGCTGACGCAGATCGAACGGAACCTCTCACAGTACTTCAGCCCCAATACCCACCTGCTGGGGGAAGCGCTGGCGCTCTACGTGGTGGGACGGGCCCTGCCGGAATTCGCCTCGAGCGCCCGGCGCGCAACGACAGGCCGCGCCATCCTCCTGCAGGAGATCGATCGCCAGATCGCCGCCGACGGCGGCCACTGCGAGCGCTCGACCCACTACCATCGCTATACCCTCGACTTCTACGCGCTCGCGCTGATCGTGGCTCGGCAGACCAACGACCAGGCGGTCGGACGATTCGAAGAGGCGGTCGCGCGACTGGGAACCGCCGCGCGCCTGCTCGCCGACGATCGTGGCCGCGTCCCGCACATCGGCGACGATGACGCCGGCGCGCTGACGCCGATGACCGGCCGCGAGCCGGACGACCTGCGCGACAGCCTTGCCATCGCGGCCGCGCTGGTGAACAGGCCGGAGCTTCAAATCGAGCGCGCTCCAGAAGAGGCGCTCTGGCTGGTCGGCGCGACGGCAGGGCTCGAGCCCTCGACCCTCAGCCCTCCGCCCTGCTCTGGAGAGCTTCCCCAGACCGGCTATTACGTTTCGCGCGCCGGCGGCTCGCACCTGGTGATTGACGGCGGACCGCACGGCTACCAGAACGGCGGCCATGCACACGCCGACGCCCTGTCGCTGACCTGGGCCGTCAACGGCGCACCACTGCTGATCGATCCCGGCACCGCCTGCTACACCACCGACGCCGCCCTGCGCGACCGCATGCGTTCGACGGCCCTGCACAATACGCTCACGATCGACAATCGTTCGCAGTCGCTGCCACGCGGGCCGTTTCATTGGTCGCATGTCGCGAACGGACAGGTGCATCGCTGGCGCACGGATCAGGGCTTCGACTATTTCGACGGCTCGCACGACGGCTACCGGCCGATCGAGCACCGGCGCCGCGTGCTCGCCACTCACGCCGATCTCGTCGTCGTCGCCGATTTCGTGGCGGGAAGCGACCCGCACACCGCAGCGGTGCACTGGCACCTCGACCCGCGGTGGACGGTCCAGTTCCGCGCACGCGGCGCCGTCTTCACCCGCGCCGGCAACCGACACGATCGCGTGGGTCTCTCGGTCCCGGGCGGAATCGTCGACCGCTTCACCGGCGACGTCGAGACCGGCCTGGGCTGGTGCTCGCCGGCGTACGGCCGGGTCGAGCCCACGACGACCGTGCGCGTCAGGAACGACGCGACGGCGCCGTTCTGGATGGTGAGCGTATTCGATCTCGATCCAGGCAACCCGGTCGCCGACGTCGACTGGGTGCCGGTCTGGGCAGAAGCCGGAACACTCAATCACGCCACGGCGATCCGTATCACCCGTGCCACGTCGGTCGATCACGTGCTCTTCGCGGAACCGAGCTCCGCGGATGGACCGTTGTGGCGGGTCGGCGATGTCGAAACGGACGCGCGCATGCTGATGTACCGGGCGAGCGTCGGACGTCCGCTCGCCTGCGTGGCCAGCGTCGACGCCACGACGGCGAGAACCAAGAACCTTGAACTCCTGAACCGTGAACCCATCGTGAAGGCTTCCCCATGTGCGGCATCGCCGGTTTCGTAGAATCTTCCGCCACGACGTTTCCCTTCGACCCCGATACGAGCCGCGGGCTCGTTCACCGCATGTGCGACGTCATCCGGCACCGCGGGCCGGACGATGAGGGAGTCTGGGTGGACGAAGGGGTGGCGCTGGGGATGCGGCGCCTGAGCATCATCGACCTGTCGACCGGCCACCAGCCGATTCACAACGAAGATCGTTCCGTCTGGATCGTCTTCAACGGCGAGATCTACAACTTCCGTGAGCTGCGCCGCGAGCTCGAGGCGGCGGGCCATCGCTTCTACACCTCGACCGACACCGAGGTGATCGTGCACGCCTACGAGCAGTGGGGCAAGGAGGCGATCGGGCGGCTGCGCGGGATGTTCGGCCTCGCGATCTGGGACACGACGTCGCGGACGCTTCTCGTCGCCCGCGATCGCATCGGCATCAAGCCGATGCACTATGCCACCGCGAACGGACGCTTCTATTTCGGATCCGAGATCAAGTCGCTGCTCGAGGCGCCCGACCTGCCGCGCGATCTGGACCCTGCCGCGCTCGATCACTACCTGTCGTTCCTCTACACGCCGCCCGACGGATCGATCTTCAAGAGCGTCCGCAAGCTGCCGCCGGGCCATCTGCTGACGTGGAGGGACGGCCGGATCGCGACCGAACAGTATTGGCGGATGCCGGCCGCCGAGACGTTCACTGGTTCCGAGGAGGACGCCGTCCAGCAGCTGCGCGCCGTGCTGAGCGACGCAGTCCGCTCGCACATGATCAGCGACGTGCCGCTCGGCGCGTTTCTGTCCGGCGGCGTCGACTCGAGCCTTGTCGTCGGCCTCATGTCGGAGTTGTCCAATTCGCGGGTGAAGACCTTCTCGATCGGCTTCGACGAGCCGGCGTTCGACGAGCTGGAGCACGCGAGGCGCGTGGCCGATCATTTCGGCACCGAGCATCACGAGTTCGTCGTCAAGCCCGACGGCGTCGGCATCCTCGACCGGCTCGTCTCTCACTTCGATGAGCCGTTTGCCGACTCCTCGGCGATCCCGACGTGGTACGTCTCCGAGATGGCGCGGCGTCATGTGACGGTGGTGCTCTCCGGTGACGGCGGCGACGAGCTGTTCGGCGGCTACGAACGCTACCTGCCGCACCCGCGCGTCGTGGCCTTCGACCGCTACAGCCCGCGCGCGTTTCGCCGGGTCGCCGCGATTGCGGCGGCGGGACTGCCGCATGGCGTGCGCGGCAAGAATTTCCTCCGCCACGTCGGGCGAGACGAGCAGGGACGCTACCTGGACGCGATCCGTTTCTTCGGCGCCGACGAGAAGCCGGCGCTGTTGAGCGCCGACGTCAGGCAGGCGATCGAGGGCGCCGATCCCGAGGCGCGTCTTGCGCGCCACTTCGAGCGCTTCGCGGCGCTCCCATGGCCGAGCCAGATGATGCGCTTCGACGCCGAGACCTACCTGCCTGAAGACGTGCTGACCAAGGTGGATCGAATGAGCATGGCGCATTCGATCGAGTCGCGGGTGCCGCTGCTCGACAACGAGGTCGTCGCCTTCGCGGCCGCGCTGCCGGCGGCGATGAAGATCAAAAACGGCCGCCGCAAGCACGTGTTGAAGGAAGTCGCCGCCACGCTCGTGCCCCGCTCGATTCTCGACCGGAAGAAGCAGGGCTTCGGCGTCCCGCTGGGCACCTGGTTCCGTGGCAACCTGCGCGAGCTGTTCGCCGATACGCTGCTGTCACCCGCCAGCCTCCAGCGCGGCTATTTTCAGCCGGCCTTCGTCCGCCGCATCGTCGACGAGCATCTGGACGGAACCCGCGATCACACGCTGCGGCTGTGGCAGCTCGTGGTTTTCGAGAAGTGGCAGCAGCAGTACGTCAATTCTTTTCCACTCTCCACACCCGCGCTTCCCAGCCCGGCGGTGGCGCAGTCATTCTGAGGAACTTCAGGGCGGTTTTTCAGAACTCTGCTGGCACTTCCCTTGCTCGGTTGAGATGCGTGACGTCATCCATTCCCATTGCCGTGGTGATGACCAGCTTCGAGCCTGGCGGCACCGAGCGGCAGATGACCGAGCTGCTGCGGCGGCTCGACCCGACGCGATGGGAGGTTCATCTCGCGTGCTTCGAGGCCAAGGGTCCCTGGTTCGAGCGCGCCGCCGAGCGCGCCGCATCAGTCGCTGAGTTTCCGGTCCGGAGCTTCGGCCGTCCGGACGTGCTGCGCCACGTCTGGAACTTCGCGAGCTGGTGCCGCGACCGGCGCATCGCGCTGGTGCAGACGACCGAAATCTACTCGAACATCTTCGCGCTGCCCGCGGCCGCGCTAGCCGGGGTGCCGGCGCGCATCGGCAGCCGCCGCGGCCTCAACACGGATCGGACGCGCGGTCTCGTGACCCTGCAGCGCCTCGCCTATTCCTGCGCCACGAAGGTGGTCGCGAACTCACGCGCCTCTGCCGATCAGCTACGGCTCGAGCACGTGCCGGAGCACCGCATCGCCGTCGTGCCCAACGGCCTCGACTTCGGGCCATTTACCCCGCGGCCTCCTCGCGCGGCCTTGCGAAAGGTGGTCGCGGTCGGGAATCTGCGGCCGCTCAAGGGACACGACGTGCTGATCGATGCGGCGGTCGAGATCCTGGAGCGCTTTCCCGATGCGCGGTTCGCGATCATCGGCGAGGGACCGGAACGCGCGTCGCTCGCAGCCCGGGCAGCGGCGCACGGGGTCGCGCACGCCTTCGACTTCGTCGGGCATTCTGACGACGTCCCGGCGCGGCTCGCTGACGCCGACATCTTCGTGCACCCCTCGCGGTTCGAGTCATTCCCGAATGCGGTCCTCGAAGCGATGGCCGCGGGCCTGCCGATCGTCGCCTCGGATGTCGGCGGGATCCCGGAAGTCATCGAGGACGGCCGCACCGGCTTTCTGGTGCCGCCGGGGGAAGACGAAACGCTCGCCAGCCGGGTGATGCACCTGATGGCGAACCCTGAAGAAGGCACGCAGGTCGGCGCCGCGGCGCGCGAGGCCGTGCTCGCGGCCTTCTCGTTCGATCGCATGGTGGCCCGCTTCGACGACATCTATCTCTCCGAACTCACCCGGCATGGCGCCGTGCCCGCCGGTCATTCCCAACTGGCGGTCTCCTGACATGTGCGGCATAGCTGGAATCGTGGCGGTCGATGGACTGGATCAAGATGCGGCGTCTCGGGCTCTGCGGATGCGCGACATCATCACCTACCGCGGACCCGACGAAGCCGGGCTGCACTGCGACAGCCACGCCGCGCTCGCCCACCGGCGGCTGAGCATCGTCGATCTGTCTTCGGGCCAGCAGCCGCTGGCGAACGAAGACGGCAGCATCTGGGTGATCTTCAACGGCGAGATCTACAACCACGCCGACGTGCGCAAGGAACTGGAAGCGCACGGTCACGTGTACCGGACCAGATCCGACACGGAGACGATCGTCCACGCCTATGAGCAGTGGGGCGAGGCGTGCGTGCACCGCTTCCGCGGCATGTTCGCGTTCGCGATCTGGGACGCGCCGAGGCGGCGGCTGTTGCTGGTGCGCGATCGCCTCGGCATCAAGCCGCTGTACTGGGCGCGCACGGCCGACGCCCTGCTGTTCGGATCCGAGATCAAGGCGATCCTGGCCAGCGGTCTCGTCGAGCCGCAGACCAACCAGGCCGTCCTGCCCGAAGTCCTGAGCACGCGTTACACATCGGGTGAAGACACCATGTTCCGCGGCATCCACAAGCTGCTGCCGGGACACCTGCTCGTCTTCGAAGGCGGCACGATCACCAAGCGGCAGTACTGGGACATTCCTTGTCGCCCCAGCCATCAGCCATCAGCCCTGAGCCATGACGTCGTCGGCCAGTTCGGCGCACTGCTCGAAGAGTCTGTGCGGCTGCGCCTCATGGCCGACGTTCCCCTCGGCATGTTCCTGTCGGGGGGCATCGACAGCAGCGCGATCGCGGCGCTGATGGCGCGGATGATCGGCCGGCCGCTCCAGACGTTCTCTGTCGCCTTCAAGGATCGCGAATTCAACGAGCTCGGCTACGCGCGCGAGGTGGCGCAGGCGGTCGGCGCGGTGTCGCACGAGATCGTGATCGACGACCGCGACTTCTTCGGGGCGCTCCCGAAGCTGGTGTGGCACGAGGACGAGCCGATCGCGCACCCCTCCAGCGTGCCGCTGCA
>Ga0070665_100006498_pt1 | contig 11890 bp, 11 predicted proteins | sample KBSS13metaG_FD_65862 | JGI IMG/M metagenome (GOLD analysis project Ga0070665, IMG submission 65862) | Switchgrass rhizosphere microbial communities from Kellogg Biological Station, Michigan, USA - KBS S1-3 metaG | ecosystem: Host-associated > Plants > Roots > Rhizosphere > Soil ...
TTGGAAATTGCTGCCAGGCTGGGGCTTGATTCAACTTTACCCATGCGCTCCGGATTGGTCGCCAGTCGCGAGGAACAGGAGCAAAGCAAAAGATTGGAGCAGAGCAAAAGACCAACGCAGAGCAAGAGACTGGAGCAGTGAAGCGAGCCAAACAGCCGCCTCAGCAGCACCGCTGCCAGGTTACGGCAGAAGAGTGGCATGACCAAACCCCTGCATTACTCTGGGTTCTTTAACCTTTGAAATAGACAGATCGCGGCTCAATGTAGCCTCGGGCAAGGGCGCCGGGCCGGCGTCTTCGGTTGCGTCACTATTGGCCGTACGGTCGAGGGCCTGACTATCCTTTACCTTCGACTGCAAAAAACGGATACGGTTGTTGATTTTAGTCAGATACTTTTCGGGTACGGCGTTGAGATAGACTATATCCACCAGCACTCGCGAGGCCTGATAGTATTCGGCCCGCTTCTCATAGAGTTCGGACAGGGCGACGCGCAACATCAAATCCTTGGGCTTCTCTTCCTTGAGATAATTGAGGCGCGAAATCGCCTCCTCCAGCAAAGATTTTTCGTTAGTGCAGAGCGAAAGTTGATGATAAGCGTGATACAGGCCGGGCTCAAGCTCGGTGGCGCCAAGATATTCGTGGGCAGCTTCCTTCAAACGGCCGGCCTTCTTTAACGCCTCCGCATAGTTGTAGCGCAGTTTGGCATCGGAAGGTTCAGCTTCGATCTGGCTTTTCATTTGGGCCAGTTCATCGTTCGTGTAACGTTCATTAGCTAGTGATTCGGCGCTACGCGGGGTGCGATGAACCGAGGGTGCGGTCTGGGCAGAAGCCGGCAAGACAGACGCCAGGCCGCTGAGCGCAGCGACCAGAGAGAGAACCAGCGCACTGCTGGAAAATAATTTTGCCGAATCAAGGGCCGTCATTAGAGACACCTAAACTTACAACCTCCACACCTCGGGCTTTGTACCGCTCCAGCCACGTTCTTGTCAAATCCGCTATGAACCACTTTTGCGAATTACGACGGTGGCAAAGCCGCTATCGCCAACCTCCGCCTTCTCTATACTGTGGCCGTCAGCCTGAACACTTTCGGTCACACTCTCGAAAGGCTCGCCTTGATCCAACAGAACCTCAAGCAGTTCACCGCTCTCAAGCTTATCCAGCCTGAGTTTGGTTTTAACAAAATTCATCGGGCAAGCCACGCCGCGCAGGTCCAGTTGGTGCATGAAGACAGAGTATCTAACTTGGCGAAGTTTTACGTGAAGGAAAAACAGTTTTCGGGCAAACAGCCCAGCGGGTCAGGACAAGCAGCGCTGGTCAGATATTTTTTCCATTCTCGGGCGAAACACTCACGAGAAATCACGTAAGGGCCTAAATCTTCCAGCAATTGTTCTCGGCTCTTGCCGTTGTCGCGCGCCAAACAGGCGAGACAAAGAAAGTCTTGCTCAGAGCCCAGTGCCAAATTAAGCACCTGCTGCCGTAAACAGAGCTGTCCCCGGCACGAGCTGCAATTGGTTTCCAGGCCTTCAATCAATAGCAGGCACTGGCTTTTAGCCTGATCGCTCATGGTAGATAAATTTTGCTAGCTCTCACTGGGGAACCTACGCAGTAGATCGTACACCTCTACCTTATCAAAATTAAATACATCGGCTACTGTGGGGCTATGGCGTTGACAAGGGGACGGGCTTGGTAGCCGATAGACTCGATACAAATACTTCAACCGATATCGGTTTAGATCCGCTCAAGTCTCAACTTAGCCAGACTCTTGCGCTCTGGGCGCCCGATCAGGGCACCGGCAAAGACTCCAGTAAACCGTGCCATGTAACGGCCGGGCTCGATACCGCTCATCGGGAGCTGGCGCAATTAAACGGCTCTGGAACAGCAAACGGCTCCGGCGCAAAGACCGAAACAGCCGCCGACGACCATATCGCACTGAAAGAAGGTATCAGCGAATTCGCCTCCAGTCTTTCGGCCGGCGTCGTAGGCACGGTCGTGTTGTCTGTCAGTGCGGCCTATTTGACGCATAACTACCGAGCTTTGACCGTTCCCATGGCTATGGCCGCCGGCGCTGTAACGAAGTACGGCGTCAAAGGAGCCGGCGAACATCTGCTGCTGGATGAGAAGGACCGCACCCTGTCGGCCAAAGACCTGGCCTGGGGCAGCGTTGACGCCCTGGCAGGCATCGGCGCCAGTATGGCTGAAGGCAAAATAGCCAACAGAATGTTCACCAATATCGGCCGCGAAGCGCTTGGCAGTCACGTTGCAGCGTCCACTGCTTTCGATGCCGGCAAAATGATGGCCAAAGAATCACTGATGTATGGTCTGAAAACGAACATTACACGTGGTATTGTCGGTGGTGCTACGGGTGCCGGCATATGGGCAGCTCCGCACCGCCTGGTCGACAACTGGCAGGATATAAGTAGAGATCCGCTCAGCGGGCTGACCAAGACCGGCTACGACGTGGGCGAAGACATGCTCAAAGGCGGACTCTTTGGTGGCGTACTGGGTCTGGGCGGCACCTTGATTGGCCGCCACAACGAAGTGATGGGCCGAGTCAAAGCGGCTATCAATCCCGAAAAGAATGTCTACAGAGTGGACACTTATCACATCAATGATTTTCACAGCAATACAGAACAATTGCCGCGCCTAAAAACATTGCTCGATCTGCGCATGAAAGCTTCAGCCGGGCACGGTACCGATACGCGCTTCGTTGTGCCGGGAGACATTGAATCGGGCAGGGTCAATTTCGCCTTTACGAAGGGCGGCGAAATTGAAAACAAGGCCATCGTGGCTATGGGCGCAAAAGAAATCGTGCCGGGCAACCATCCATATGACGCGCCTGGTGGACGCTTCGACATTCCGCGCTATCCAGCTATGATGGGTCCTATCCTCAAGAACAATCCGGATGTTTCGTTGATAAGCGCCAATCTCGATGTTTCGGCTTATCCGGACTTCTCCAAGATATTGAAACCATATGCGGTGCGCGAAGTGATCACGCCCTGGGGTCCGACGAAGTTGGGCACAATCGGTTTGACCACGGAAGAAGGCGCACTGGGCCAGATTAAGTACAACGATCCGCTGGAAACTGTCATTTCCACCGTCGCCAAGCTCAGAGCCGAAGGTGTCACTATCTTCCAGATACATTCGCACCTGGGACTCGGTGAAGACATTAAACTGGCTCAAAATCTGATTGCCAACAATGTCAAAGTTTCGGGCATCATCGGCGCCCATTCGCACGATGCATTGCCTCGACCTTACTGGGTCGCAAGTCCATCCGCCAATTTAAATCTTGCCGCTAAGCTTCCCCTGGTGAACTTAGCCAAAAACGGTGCCTACGAAATACCGATCGTCCAGGCAGGGCATTCTGGCAACTGGCTCGGCGAATTCCATCAGGAAATTTTGCCGGACGGCACATCGGTGCGCTATCAAACAAGTTCGAGGCTGCATCAGGTGACTCCCGAAATCAGCGAAGATCCGACCATACGCAAATTTTTGGACGACAATGTCGGAGCCATCAACAATTTGAAGTCGGAAACTTACGACAGCCGCGCCATTAAACCATACAGCGTGGCCAATAGCCGCAATCGCGAGACGCCAATCGCCAACCTCTACGCCGATGCACTCTACAACGGCCTCAAAACAAGATTGGGCGACGACGCACCGGATATGGTGCTGGTACACTCGGGAGGCATTCGTTCCGGACTGCCGGCCAATCAGGAATTGAGCCGCCTGGACCTGGCTAATATAGTCATGAACGCCGGCAACGTCGAAGGTGAAAAGACAGAACTGGCCCTGATGAACCTCACCGGAGCACAGCTCAAAGACGCCCTTGAATACGGCGTGCGGGAGCGCATTGCCGATCCCAAGCCATCACTTATGGAACAGGTTAAAGGTCTCTTCACGCATCAACGGGAAGTCCTGGTTGACGAACCAGGCAATTTCACCCAGGTGAGCGATCGTCTCAAGTACACCTACGACGCGAGCAAAGCGCCTATTGCTGAGGCCGGCGGTGGTCAGCGAATAGTCGATATTCAGTTTAAAAACGCCCAGGGTCAATTCGAACCGCTGGATCCAACCAGGACCTACAAAGTAGCGGCGCGTTTCCATCCTTTAGATAAATGGACAAAATTCAAATTGTTCGGTGACAAAACCATTGAACAGGTGCACCAGGAACTGGGCGTGCAGCCGCTCAAGTTTTCGCAGGTCGATTTGATTGCCGAACACATCCGAGGCAAAACGCTGGATCCCGGCGTGCACGGAGCAGTTACGGGCCGCGTCACGGATCTGACGCCAAAGGTTAGCGCGCCGAGTCTGAGACCGGGTAAGTCACTGTTTGTCGCGCCTGTCATGTCGGGCTTTGAATCGATGGACCAGACAAACAAGTAGTGGATAACCAGGACCATGGATAAGGTTGTGACTGAGCTTGGATATGCGGAAGCAATTGCGGCGGCGAAATTGATTGCGTCTCCGGTCACGGTTGTTACGACGTATGACCGCCAGAGCCAGAAGACTCTGGCCATGATCAGCACCGTCTCCTACGCCCAGCTGGACCCACTGACCCTTTCCAGCGGCGTTCTCAAAAAAAGCCATACCGGCAGAGCCATTTTTGAAAGCGGTGTCTTCGCTGTTTCAGTGGTGGCATATGAGCAACTTGATAAATTGGAAAAAATGAGTTTACTGTCGAGCGGACAGGACCAGGACAAGCTTTCGGCCGCCGGATTTGAAAAGGCGCGCTTTGCTGATTCCGGTCTGGAATACATCAAAGACTGCTTGGCCGCCTTTTCGCTCAAGCTGGTTGGCCAGGTAGACCTGGAAAATTATGTCGCCATCGTCGGTGTCGTCACCGAAGTCGTTCATCTTGAGGACCCGCAGGCCAACAATCTTACTGCCCTGATCCGCTACAATCGCTGCTATGGACCAATTGACAAAGGCCGGCTCAAAGAAGCCATTGATTCCTATCCTATTTAGCACCATCATTGCCAGCCAATCCGGCGCGTGGGGCCAGTCCTCGCCAACAGCGCAATCTGTGCCCATGCAGCAGCAGATGCAGCAGCAGATGCCGCAGCAGATGTCGCAGCCGACCATGCAGAAGCAGATGTCGCAACCCATCCAGCAGCAGATGTCGCAGCCGACCATGCCACAGGCGCCGCTGCAGACGGCGCCCAAAGCTCCGACCACGCCGGCAAAAGCAATAGATATCGCAGATTTGAAGGCCGGGAGAGCAGCATTTGACGCCCGGCATTTCGATGAGGCGCTGCGCTTCTTCAACAAATTCAGGGACCAGCGGCCGAACAATCTCTCGGTACACTTCTGGCTGGCGACAACCCTTTCGGCCATGGGACGGGACAAAGAAGCGGTCGCCGAATATGTGGACTGTCTGGATTTGTCGAAGTCGATTGGACTGGACTCGGCTGAATTGCGACACAATCTGGGAAACGCGCTCGTACGCGGCGGCTATTTAAAGGAGCCCTTGTTTGATTTCCAAAGGGCAGCTTTCATCGATCCCAAAAGACCGGCGCCATATCTGGGTTTGGCCAAATGCCTGATTGAAACGGGCAATTTCGACGAGGCGCTCGCGGCCCTCACCACGTATCAGAAGAACGGCGGGCAGGATGTGCACGCTATTCTTCTACACGGCCTGGCCCTGGCAGGCAAAGACCAATACGGCCCGGCTTCTCAAGATCTCAATGACTTTATCAATGCCGTGCAAAATGGAGACTTTAATCGGCCTCCAGACAAAGACTTGACCAGTTTTCGCACCCACTATGTCACTACCGGTGGTGTCAGCAGCGCCGCCGTAGATCTTGCCAAACGCACGTTAAAAGAGATTCAACTGAGACAATAGCCCTGAAAAATTTTGTCATTTGCCTTTTGGCGAAATCTGTACAATGTTATCTCCGATTCTATGGCGGGGACAGGGAAGATAGTGATGATCGCGACTTCCGGGAGCTGTAAAGTGAGCGGCAAAAAGCTTGAAACCCGGTGGGAGCGAGACGCTCTGGGCGAAATCGAAGTGCCGGTCAGCGCTTACTGGGGGCCACGCACGGCCCGCTGGATAGCGGGTCGGAGACAGGATCCGACATTTAGAGGGCGGCAATACTTTCATCCGTATCTTATAGAAGGACTGTGCACCCTATATAAGGCAAGACTTCGGGTGGAGCGAGAGCAATCCGTAAATGAACCGACTTTTAGCCGGATCAAAGCCCAAGTCTGTGATGAGGTGCTGAGTGGCCAGTGGCGCAGCGAATTTGTCGTGACACCGACTAGCTCGGCTGATGGCCTGGCGCTTCTGGACAATCTAGAAGAAGTCGTCGAGCGACGCGCTCTTGAAATCATTGGCAATCTGCCCGGGGCCGGAGAAAGCGCGCCCGCCTTAATCGAAAACAACCTGAGCAATGTTTTGCTTAAAGAAGACAGCTTTATGACAGGAGCCAAGCTGGCCCTGCTTATATCTGCCCGCGAGATGTCCCAGGCCCTGCTTGATCTGGAACGTCTTTTGCGCCGCAAATCGCTTGAATTTGAAAAAGCTCTACGCAGCCGCGGACTGGAAAGTACCAGCGAGCTGGCTCTGGCAAGAGACTTCAACGCCTTCGGTAATGCCGCCGGTCGCCATCTGCAAAGACTGCATCAGGTGGAAGAGCGGTTGCTGGAATTATCGCTAAAATCTGCCAGCAAAGACAGTCGGGTCAAGCTTTTACAAGAATTGAGCAATCTCACTGGTTTCAAAGTCAGAGCCGGAGAGGAATTTGGCCTGGGCACCCACACCCAAGCCGCAGCGGCGGACATACTCAGCGCATCCTCCTTTGTCAGAGAGCTGGCCAACGAGCTGATGCGCCTGGCACTGGGGCTGAGCGCACTCACCTTGGTCAAGAGCAGCGTGCCAGTCCTGGCCAGCTTACAGCTCAATGCGGTATCGGTACTGGCCCTTGATTTTGCGGCGGCAACCGCTATACGCGAGCCTATAGTCAGCGCCGGAGAACGAACATTTGCCCAAGCGCTTGCCGCGCAGGCTGTGGTGGAGGCTTTTTGCAACCTGAGCCAGGTGATCAAGTATTTCAATCAGGAATATTTGCTTGGGGCCACACTGGCTGAAGCATAAGACGATTTGCGCTAAACCGATATCGGTTGAATGATTGCACCACATATGGTGCAAAAGAGCACCAGATCTCACTGCATAAACACTCGATATAAAGTCGGTCGCAACATATTAATTCCACTCCAGAAGCCCGATTATGAAAGGTATTTGATCTTTAGATCGGTTCAAATTTGGTTACCATAGATACCGCCTGGCATCTTTCAATTAGAAAAGAAACGGCATTTACATACACTTTGCACCAATCGCCTTGCTCGGCGTCACTACTGCATTTGGAGACAAGTCTAAAGATGTTTAGCGGATATCGTTTTGAAATGATTGTTGGTTGCATGAGCGCCGGCAAATCCAGTGAACTGATCCGGAGAATTGAACGCGCTAGATTGGCTTACTTACCGACAATTATCGTAAGGCCGGCCACCGACACGCGGTCCAAACCAAATTGCGTCGAATCGCGTAATGGCCTGGCCTCGCAAGCGATAGTCGTTGAGAGTTCAGATGAAATTCTTAAATATTCGTCCCATGCAGTGGTCATAGGCCTGGACGAATGTCAGTTTTTCGACGACGCCATAGTTGATGTCGTGCAAAACCTGTTGCGCCAGAAGAAAAAAATCATCGCATCCGGCCTGGACCTGGATTACCGCGGTGTACCATTTGGCCCAGTGCCGGTTTTGCTGGCGATGGCTGACCGAGTAGACAAACTTCTGGCAGTTTGCCGTAAGTGCGGTTCGGACTTTGCTTGCCGGACCCAGCGCCTGGTTCAGTCACAGGAAACGATTCTCGTCGGGGATGCTCAGTACGAAGCACGCTGTATACATTGTTTTGAGCCACCCGGTGAGTATCAGCTCAGGCTGGACCTCCCAAAGACTGAACTGGCCGTTCCTCAGTTGGTTCTGGCGGCCATGCAAGGTGTAACCCTCGCCAGCTAGGGTAGAGACGGACGCCGGTCAATCTCTTAACCGAACTTAACGAAGATCACATAGCCGTTACCACCGTAGGGGCTTGGGAATACGTCATGAAAGACAGTTCTCCATGTGATCTTCGGAGCAAACAATATGATCTTTATAGAGCGCCTCCGCGAGCTACTTCTAGGCCTGATGCCCAGAAGAAGTGCCCGCTCATCGGACCAAGAATCCTTACTATCGTCAACAGACAGTGAAACCAACCCACGCGTTAATCCCTGGACGCAAGACCTGGAGCGGCTAGCTTGTTACACCAAGACAGAGCCTGTTGATACAGGTCGTTCTGACAGCGGCGAAGTCAAGATACAACTACTTATGGAACAAGCCCGCCTGGTAAAGGCCAAGGAAGTTTTAAAACAGCAGCAACAGCAGCAGCAGCAAAACGCCAAAATTAGCGATCCCGCCGAATTACAAAAACCGAACGAAAAACGAAAAACTCGCACCACCGACGCCACGATTGTAGACGGCAAAGCCTGGTGGGGCCAGGCTGTAGCGACCTGGGACCCCGAAGATGCAAAGAATCTTGGTCCGCAGGGTGAAATTCGTCATCCACGGCAGCATAAGTGGTTCAACCAATAATTTTAATCGATATCGGTTCAGTGCCCGGTTTGATATATTTTCCTGGGTGGTATGATTCATGAAGTTGCACACTCTTGGAGACTGGATAGTCTCGGGAATGGTCGGGAAGTCGACCATTTTAGAGTTTTGGGGGACTGCATGACCTTTTTAAAATCGATAAACCTTGGCGCTACCAAACATGTTTGTTTAATGGCCGCATTGGCGCTAGTTACACTTCCTGTATGCGACGGAGCTGCCCTCGCTAAGGGCAAGCAAACGACGAAGACCCGGCGCGCTCACAGCTACTTTGTTCCGCCGCCGCCGGCCTATTCGCCGTCCATTTTGCCGGAAGTTCAATATCAGACTAATAATCAGTCGGCTAATAGTGGTGACGAACTCACTGAAAAGATAGTCGAAACCGATTCAGCTGATAAATACGTGAAAGCGAAAGAAGGCTACCAGGACCCGAAGGCGGTTCGTACAAATAAATATGTGACTTACTGGAATCAGAAATAAGAATCTCTTTCCGGATAAGAAGCGCTTTCATATTCAAAATAGTTCTGTTTTCAAATCCGCTGGAATAAATTCGGCGGATTTGTCATTTGTGGTCATTACACTGCGACTTTAACGATCAGAGGCGTTACGAACGCGCGGATATCATCAGCCTTTACGGCAGAAGCTCCAGCGCAGACGTCGAGTAGTGACATCTTCGGCCAACGCTTTTTATCTTTCAGGCACCAGTAATATGCGCTGTACAGACCTACGTATTTACGCGCTATTCCGTGGCAGCGGCCTGAAACAAATTCAACAAAATTTGCCAGCTTCTTGCGTTGTTTTTTTGTTTTCTTTGCCTTAGTCCCAATGGAGGAAATAGACGAGGAAACACTGGAGGAAACAGTGGCGTTCATAGACTGCGCATTCACTGAGATTTGCCGCGAATGAGTAACACTGGGATCAAAACGCGCATACGAGCAACCTTTTTTCATTACATATCCCTCTAACTCAAGGTTTAGAAGCACAAGAGACAATGCCGGGACATTCATAGAAGGTGCAACAAGTTTCGCCAGAGCATCAAAGTGGATAGGGGCTTCCGAAAGCAACTCCCACGCAACCTTATCTTCGTCCGTCAAAGAATAGGTTTCGGCACAAGGCGATTGACCAGACATGGCCGCAATCTGTGGATCGAACGTTTGCGCGCCTGTAGACGAAGACATCGGTACAGTCGCTTGTGGAGACGAGGTGCATGTAGATAAACCAGCACTAGCGGCAGTTCCAGAAGCGAAACACGCTGTCTCCATCGCAAATTGTTCGAATTGCGGATGCTCGGCTGCGGGAGTCAGGCTACTGCGCTTAAAAAACGTCTGGATCAAATCAGCCGTCGGCACTTCGATCACACTTTGAAAATCTTCCAAGAAGCAATGTGCTACATAGGAAATCTTCTTCAAAATCGACCAAGCTGTGGAATAGGCAACGCCAGCCACTTTTTGCAAATGTGAGGAGTTAAATTCAACTCCATTCTCAATCAGCCATATGGCCAGCAGCCACGGCCTAGGACTCCTAATTTTATTGAAAAATGTTCCGGCTGTGATATGAACCCGTTTTCGACACTGCCGACATTTTCCAAACCGTTCTCCGTAGTCACGCGCTATATCAGCGCTATCGCAATTGCTGCAGCGAATCAAATTTCTATCCATGTACTTTGAGCAAAGTTGTTCAAGACAATTTCTATCGGTAGCAAAAAGGGCGTCAAATTTTTTCACGTGCTTTTGCACCACGTCCAAAGCCGTCGGACGCTGTTGGGGCTTGCTTTTAGTACTCGGCATTTTTAGGTAATCCATAGCGCTTCCTCCGTGGCGTATGGAGGTAAACGTAGAATTGACACGCTTGGTTCAATTCAAATGCACAAGTATTTTCTAAGAACAATATCATCGCGGAATCGGGCAAGTCTCCGTTATATGGCCGAACGGCGTTGGAGAAGTTTTTGCCGCTAAAACGATATCGGTTGGCAGTTAGCTGCCAACCGATATCGTTTTACTGTCTTATTTTCGAATTTACATTCGTTCTATAATCATCGCGATTCCCATGCCGCCACCGATACAGGCGCTCACACAACCATAGCGACCTTTGCGACGTTGCAGTTCCAGAGCAATCGTCAATAGCATTCTTGCGCCAGTTGCACCAAAAGGATGACCGAGTGCAATTGCTCCGCCATTTACATTGACCTTGCTCTGGTCTAGTTTCAGCTCCTTTTCGCACGCCAGGTACTGAGCAGCGAAAGCTTCATTGATTTCGATCAGGTCTAGATCTTCCATTTTCAGTTTAGCTTTTTCGAGAGCCATTGGAATAGCAGGAACCGGACCAATTCCCATGATTTCGGGGGGCACGCCAACGACAGCCCAGGAAACTACGCGAGCGATAGGTTTGAGGTTTTCCTTTTGCGCCAGCTTGTCCGTTGTGACAATAAGCGCCGCAGCACCGTCAACAATACCGCAAGCATTTCCGGCAGTAACTGTTCCATCTTTTTTAAATGCCGGCTTAAGTTTGGCCAGGCCTTCCACAGTAGTTTCGGGTCGCATGTGTTCATCTTTGGCGACTACAGTCGGCCCTTTCTTTCCAGGGATTTCGATAGGTTCGATTTCCTCACCGAATTTTCCCGCGTCCTGAGCCGCTTTCGCTAAGGTCTGGCTACGAACAGCGTATTCATCTTGTTCTTGCCGAGAAACGTTATGACGATTTTGCAAATTCTCTGCAGTTTCACCCATCGAAGCATTGCAATAGGTATCGCGAATATCAAGGCCATCCCACAATTGCACATGGCCCATCTTATTTCCCCAGCGGTTATTCCAGGCTACATAGGGAGTCATTGAAAGCGAATCAGAACCACCAGCTACGACAAAATTGGCCATGCCCGCGTGAATCTGCATTTCAGCCGTAGCAACGGCATAAACGCCCGAACCGCAGAGCAAGTTCAAGATCAGGCCAGGGGTTTCGACTTTAAGACCGTTCCTCAAGGCTACATGGCGAGCCAGGTAAATAGCGTCCTTACTGGACTGAATAACGTTTCCCATCACGACGGAATCGATTAGCGCCGGATCGATTTTCGAGCGTGAAATTGCACCGCGAGTGGCAGCAACTGCCAAATCTGTAGCTGTTTGAGTGGCGAGGCCACCTCCATAAGCTCCGAAAGCGGTTCTTGCTCCGTTTACTATGACGATATCGCTCATTGGAAATTTCCTACTAAACTTTGAATCCCAGTAAAAGTATAAGCATGCGCAAGAAATACCC
>Ga0070665_100006503_pt1 | contig 11884 bp, 13 predicted proteins | sample KBSS13metaG_FD_65862 | JGI IMG/M metagenome (GOLD analysis project Ga0070665, IMG submission 65862) | Switchgrass rhizosphere microbial communities from Kellogg Biological Station, Michigan, USA - KBS S1-3 metaG | ecosystem: Host-associated > Plants > Roots > Rhizosphere > Soil ...
GTGGCGATCGCGGACTGCAGGATCCGGTCCGCCCACATGTCGCCCCAGGCCGCGCGGGCCTCGGGCGTGGCGTGGCACCAGACCGAGGCCGTCGGGGTGATCTCGGTGAAGCCCGCCTCCCGGGCCCAGGCGAGCAGCCGCCGCCCGGCGTCCGGCTCCGCGGAGTTGCCGTGCGCGACGCTCCGGTACAGCTCCAGCCACCGGTCCAACCGGGGATCGGCGGGGTACCAGGTGAACGCGGCGTAGTCGGCGTCCCGGACCGCGACGACCCCGCCCGGCCTGCAGACCCTGCGCATCTCGCGCAGCGCCGCGACCGGGTCCGACAGGTGTTGCAGCACCTGGTGGGCGTGCACCACGTCCCAGGTGTCGTCGGCGTCGGAGAGGGCGTAGACGTCGTCCACAGCGAACTCGACGCCGGAGCCGGCCGCGCGGGCCTCGGCCAGCGGCGCCTCCACCACGTCGATCCCGCGGACCCGGCCGGGGGCCACCCGCGCCGCGAGGCCGTGGGTGATCGTGCCCGGCCCGCACCCGACGTCGAGCAGGTCGAGGCCCGGGCGCAGCAGCGGGGCGAGGTACGCGGCGGAGTTCTCGACGGTCCGGCCGCGGTGCGACCGCAGCACCGAGTCGTGGTGGCCGTGGGTGTAGACGTCCTTGTTCGCCGGGGGCACTCAGCGGACCTTACGGATCCGGATCGGGCCGCGGGCCGTGTCGAGGTCGACCACCTCGCCGCCCTGGGTCACCTCCACCTCGCCCCGCGCGACCAGCCCGCGGGCGGCCTCGCGCACCTCGTCCATCCGGTCCCGCCAGTCCTCCGGATCGACGACGCGGGCGGCGTCCGACGGGCAGATCGTGCCGGTCCGGGCCGCGAGGAGGTCCAGGATCGCCTGCTCCGCCGCCCCGCCCATCAGACGACGGTGGCCTTGTCCAGCGCGGTCCGCATCGCGTCGACGGGGCCGGGCAGGCCCGTCATCAGCGCGACCTGCTCCACCGCCTGGTGCAGGAGCATGTCGAGGCCGCTCGCGATGCGGCAGCCGCCGACCGCCGCGCCCGCCGCGAGGGCGGTGGGCCAGGGCGCGTACACGACGTCGAGCACCGCGGACCCGGGCTTCCAGCGGGCCCCGGCCAACGCGTCCCCGGCGCCCGCGGGCAGCGTGGACACGACCACGTCCGCCCCGCCCAGCACCCGGGCGGCGGCCTCGGTGTCGGTGTCCGCGCCGGTCAGCAGCCCGCGCACCTCCGGCCGGACGTCGAGGCGCTCGGCGGCCTCGCGCAGCTCGCCCGCCCGCCGCGGCTCCCGGACGAGCACGACCGGCGCCGACACCCCGAGCTCGACCAGGGCCGCGAGCGCGGCCTGCGCGGTCCCGCCCGCGCCGAGCACCACCGCCCGCTCGACCTCCCGGACCCCGACCTCGCGCAGCGCCTGGACGATCCCGCGCACGTCGGTGTTGTCCGCCCGCCGCCCCTCCGGGCCCAGGACCAGCGTGTTCGCCGCCCCGGTGGCCTCGGCGAGCGGGGAGACGGAGTCCGCGATCTCGAGGGCGACGCGCTTGAGCGGCATGGTCAGCGACAGACCGGCCCAGCTCGCGTCGAGCCCGTCGACGAACGCGGGGAGGTCCGCCTCGCCGACCTCGACGGCCTCGTAGGACCACCGGTCCAGCCCCAGCGCCGCGTACGCCGCCCGGTGCAGCACGGGGGACAGGGAGTGGCGGATGGGGGTGCCGAGCACCGCTGCCCGTCGTTCTCCGGTCACCGCGCCAGTATCCGCTACCGGCGGAAGGCCTCGAGCGTGACCTCGTCGGTGCTCGCGAACCGGGCGGCCGCCTGCTCGATCCCGGCCATCGTGGCGACGGACTGGGCGCACCCGAACCCGTACTTCTGCCGGACGCGCTGGTCGGCGATCCGCATGCACACCCGGCTGGTGTCGACGAACTCGGCGACCGGGTAGTTCGCCCCGGCGCGGAAGTAGTCCTCCACGATCAGCGAGGGCGAGTAGAAGGACTGCGTGGAGCCGTCCGGCCAGCGGACGTCGAAGAGCACCTCGGGCACCCGTCGACGGTAGAACGCCCGTGTGTCGCCCATGTTGCGTACCTCGTCCTGATGAATCGGCGACTGTGGTGCTAATGGCCTAACGGCGGCCGCGACAAGCAGGTGTACCGCCGACCGGAGGGCCCGCCTTGACCGCCACCGAGCACACCCGACTCCCCGACGCCGTCCTGCGTGGGGGCGCCGCCGAGGACCCCACCGTCGTGATCCCAGTGATCCCGGTGATCCCGGTCGTGCCGGTGCAGTACCGGCCGCTCGCCGACCCCTACGGTCCGCCCGCGGGTCTCGGCGGCCCCGTCGCGCCCGGGTACGGCCCGGCTCAGGCGCCCCGCTCGCGCCGGGGGCTGTTCGTCGGGGGGATCGTGGCCGGGGTCGCCGCGGCCGGCCTGGTCGCCGGGGTCGCGGCGGCGGCGTCCGCAGCGTCCGTCATGGACGTCGAGGGCACGTTCACCCTCACCGACTCCGGCTCGTCGTACTACTACGGCTCGTCCTTCACCCCGGGCCGCTCCTGCGAGGGCGACGGCGGCTACTCCGACATCCAGGCGGGCACGTCGGTCACGGTCTCCGACGCGGCGGGCCGGGTGATCGCCACCGGCGCCCTGTCCGGCGGGATGGCGACGAGCTCGTCGGTCTGTGCCTTCACCTTCACCGTGCCCGACGTCCCGGCGGGCGAGGACTTCTACCGGCTCGAGGTGTCGCACCGCGGCACCCTGACCTACGACGCCGACGAGCTCGCGGCCGGTCCGATGGTCACCCTGGGGGACTGAGCCGACTCTGCCAGACTCCCGCTCCATGGGCGGGACGGTGCTGGTGCTCGGTGGGCGGAGTGAGATCGGCGTCGCGGTGGCGCGGCGGCTGGCGGGCCGCGAGGCGTCCACCGTGGTGCTCGCCGCCCGGCCGCGCGCGGAACCGGCGCCCGAGATCCCCGGCGCCACCGTCGAGGTCGTCCCGTTCGACGCGGGCGACCTCGCGTCCCACCGCCCCCTGCTCGACGACGTCGTGTCCCGGCACGGCCTGGACATCGCGGTCGTCGCGTTCGGGCTGCTGGGGGACCAGGCGCGGGCCGAGGCGGACGCCGCGCACGCCGTCCAGATCGTGCACACCGACTACGTGGCGCACGTGCAGGTGCTCACCGAGCTCGCGCAGGTGATGAAGGAGCGGGGGAGCGGCACGATCGTCGTGTTCTCCTCCGTCGCCGGCGCCCGGGTGCGCCGCGCGAACTACGTCTACGGGTCGGCCAAGGCGGGCCTGGACGGCTTCGCCTCCGGTCTCGCCGACGCGCTGCACGGCACCGGGGTGCGGTTGCTGCTCGTCCGGCCGGGGTTCGTGATCGGCCGGATGACCGAGGGCATGACCCCCGCCCCGTTCTCCAGCACCCCGGACCAGGTCGCCGACGCGACCGTCGCGGCCCTGCGCGCCGGCCGGGGCGAGGTGTGGGTCCCGCGGCTCCTGCAGCCGGTGTTCGCGCTGCTCAGACACGCCCCGCGGGCCCTGTGGCGGCGGATGCCGCGCTGAGCTGAACGCTCGCTCAGTCGACAGAGTGGTGACGCGACGTCACACCCCTGGCGCGTACGTGACGCTCGTCATATGTTGGGTCGCGCATCTCCCCATGTGACGACGGAGTCCCAGGAGGACGACAGTGCAGACTCGCGGAGCGATCATCCGGCAGGCGCCGGGCAAGTACGAGGTCGTGGATCTCGAGGTCGACGATCCGCAGACCGGCGAGATCCAGGTCCAGATGGCGGCGTCCGGCATGTGCCACTCGGACGACCACATCGCGACGGGGGACATCCCCGTCGGCATGTACCCGTTCGCGGGCGGGCACGAGGGCGCCGGGATCATCACCAAGGTCGGGCCGGGGACGAAGGGCTACTCCGAGGGCGACCACGTCGTCTTCTCGTTCCTGCCCGGCTGCGGCCGGTGTCGGTGGTGTGCCTCGGGCATGCAGAACCTGTGTGACCTCGGCTCGACCCTGCTGCAGGGCTCGCGCTGGGAGGACCCCACGGACTTCCGGCTCTCGCTCGACGGGCAGCCGGTGGGCCAGATGTGCGGCATCTCGACCTTCTGCGAGACGACCACGGTGGCGATCGACTCCGCCGTCGTGATCCCGAACGACATCCCGCTCGACAAGGCCTGCCTGGTCGGCTGCGGCGTGGGCACGGGCTGGGGCTCCGCGGTGAACTCCGCGGAGGTCTCGCCCGGCGACACCGTGATCGTCATGGGCATCGGCGGCATCGGGATCAACGCGGTGCAGGGCGCCAAGCACGCGGGCGCGTCGAACATCATCGCGGTGGACCCGGTGGCGTTCAAGCGCGAGAAGGCGCAGGAGCTGGGCGCCACCCACGCCTGCGAGACGATGGAGGAGGCCGCCGAGCTCGGCCGCCAGTTCACCAACGGGCAGGGCGCGGACTCCGCGATCGTGACCGTCGGCGTGACGACCGGGGACCACGTGGCGCAGGCCTTCGCCGCGATCCGCAAGGCGGGCACCGCCGTCGTCACCGGGCTGGGGGACATCACCGAGGTCGGCGTGCCGATCGCGATCTCCGAGCTCACCCTGTTCCAGAAGCGGCTGCAGGGCTCGCTGTTCGGCGCCTCGGCCCCGAGCTTCGGCATCCTGCGCCAGCTGGAGATGTACCAGCAGGGCGTGCTGAAGCTCGACGAGCTGGTGACCAAGACCTACTCGCTGGACGAGATCGGCCAGGGCTACCAGGACATGCACGACGGCAAGAACATTCGCGGCGTGATCGTCTACTAGTTGTCCCGCGCCTCCAGACGCTCCCGCACGTCCCCGGGCAGCAGCTCGCGCAGCTGCTCGGGGAGCAGCGGGAGGTCCAGGAGGCTGAGCTTGACCCGGCTGCGCCGGGCGTGGAGGTCCGGGTCGAGCCGGACCACCCGCCCGGCGTCCGGCTGGACGGAGACGTCCACGTGGTCACCAGGGCCGACCTCCGCGGACCCGATGCCGTCGACCTCCAGGGCGAGGACGCCGCTGCGCGGGTTCAGCTCGAGCGCCACCGTGTCGCTGTCGGCGAGGACGAGTGGGCGCGAGATCCCGGACATCGGCGCGGACGGCGTGACCACGATCCCGCCGACCGACGGCGACACCAGCGGCCCGCCCGCCGCGTAGCTGTACGCCGACGAACCCGCGGGGGTGGCGACCACGAGCGCGTCGCAGCGGTAGTAGCCGAAGCTGAGCTTGTTCACCGACAGTGTCGCGTCGACCGTGCCGCGGCCCGGGTGGCGGGCCAGCGCCAGGTCGTTGAAGGCGACGTGGTGCCCGCCGCCGGTGTCGATCCGCAGGGCGCTGTGCGGCTCCTCGGTGAAGTCGCCTGAGACCAGCCGCGGCAGCGCCTCGTCGAGCTCGGCGGGGGTGGCCTCGACCAGGAAGCCGAGGTTGCCGAGATGGACGCCGAGCACCGGGACGGGCCGGTCGGCGACCATCCGGAGTGCGCCGAGCATGGTGCCGTCCCCGCCGAGGCTGAGCACGCCGTCGCACTCGGCGGCGAGCTCGTCCGCGCCGACCGGGACGGCGCCCCGGACCCGGCCGGCGTCCGCGGCGCGCACCATGACCTCCACCCCCTGTCGGGCGGCGAACGCGACCGCGCGCTCGGCGACCTCGGTGACGTCGTTGTGGGGATGGAGGACCAGAGCGATCTGCACAGCCCCCATACTGCCGACTGTGCCGATGGTCGACTCCGCAAGCTCCGCCTCGATGCTGCTCATCGACGGCCACAACGATCTCCCGTGGGCCCTGCGCACGCTCGACGGGCCCGAGCCCGATCTCGCCGTCGGTGCGCCGGGCCTGCACACGGACCTGCCGCGGCTGCGCGCCGGCGGGGTGGGCGCGCAGTTCTGGTCGGTGTTCGTGCCCTGCTCGTACACCGGGGACGCGGCGGTGGCGGCCGTCGTCGAGCAGGTGGAGCGGGTCCACGCCCTCGCCGACCGGTACCCGGCCGACCTGCGCGTGGTCACCACGGCGGACGAGGTCGAGGCCGCCTACGCGGACGGCTGGATCGGGTCGTTGCTCGGCGCCGAGGGCGGGCACTCGATCGGTGGATCGCTGCAGGTCCTGCGGGCGCTGCGGCGCTCGGGGGTGCGGTACATGACGCTGACGCACAACCTGAACACCGAGTGGGCGGACTCCGCGACGGACACCCCCGCGCACGACGGGCTGACCGACTTCGGGGTCTCCGTGGTCGAGGAGATGAACCGGATCGGCATGATCGTCGACCTCTCGCACGTCGCCGCGACGACGATGCGGGCGGCCCTGGCGGTGACCCGCGCGCCGGTGCTGTTCACGCACTCGTCGGCCCGCGGGGTGACCGACCACCCGCGCAACGTGCCGGACGACGTGCTCGCCGCGCTGGCCGGGAACGGCGGTGTGTGCATGGTCACGTTCGTTCCGCGGTTCGTCTCCCGGGCGGTGGCGGAGTGGGACGCGCGGCTGGCGGACGCGATGGCCGCCGCCGACGTCGACCATCGCGACCTGCGGGCGCGGGAGGCCTTCGCCGCGTCGTGGGACGGGCCTCCGGTGCCGGGCGCGACGCTCGACGACGTGGTCGCCCACTGCGAGCACGTCCGCGAGGTGGCGGGGATCGACCACATCGGCATCGGCGGGGACTACGACGGCGTCGCCGAGCTCCCCGCGGGTCTGGAGGACGTCAGCGGCTACCCGAGGCTGTTCGACGCCCTCCGGGTCAGGGGCTGGTCGCCGACCGACCTGCGGAAGCTGGCGGGACGCAACGCCCTGAGGGTCCTGAGAGCGGTGGACGAGGTGGCCCACGCCTGACCGCCGCGCGCGGGTGGGCGGGTCAGCGCGGTCAGCGGCGGAGGGTGGGGCGGAGGTCGTCCTCGGTCATCGCCTCGATGCCCTCCTGCTCGATCCGCGCGGCCAGGCGGAAGGCGTGGTGCTGGAGGCCGCGGACGTCGAGCTCCGCGGGGGGATCGCCGATCCAGCGGGCGATGTTGTCCGCCGCGCGTTCGAGCAGGGAGACCGCGCCGCGGGCGTTGCCGCGCTTGGCGTGCGTCAGGCCGGCACCGTACTGGGCCAGCGCCCGCCAGAGCTCGCGGGTCTCGGGGCCCGCGGTCTTCCACGCGGCCTCGAGGACCTCGTGGGCCTGGAAGGGGAGGCCGTCGTCGAGCAGGCGCTGGGCCTCGTCGACGGTCTCGGCGGGGGTGAGGTCGAGATCGTCGGGGATCTGCGGGACGCCCTCGGCGCCGTAGGGGAGGGGGCGCCCCAGCGAGTCCCGGGGGCGGGCGTTGCGGGCGCGGCCCGCCGGGTCGCGGTCCCGCGCGGACCGCAGCGCGTCGCTCACGGTGTTCCCCTCATCCGGTCTCCAGGGACCGCAGCTCCTGGTCGAACTGGTCGAGGAAGCCGCGCCAGTCCGCGATCGGGGTGGCGGGCCTGACCACGAACTTGGTCAGCCCCGCCTCGACGTACTCGCCGACCCGCGCCCTGGCCTCGGCCCACCCGCGCGCGACGATCCGCTCCGGCGCGACCTCCGGTCGCCGGTCCACCGAGCTCGCCAGCGCCGCGGCGACCTGCTCGTCGGTGGCCTCCGGCGGGACGACGGCGAGGTTGGTCCCGTAGTGGTCCTCCTCGATCTCCCGCCCGGCGGCCGCCGCCGCACGCTCGATCGTGGCCCGGCACTCCGCGGCCTCCGCGGGGGTGACGAAGCTGCCCAGCCAGCCGTCGGCCAGCCTGCCGATCCGGTCCAGGCCGACCGGTGCCCGCCCGCCCAGCCACAGGTCGAGCCGGTGGGGGCGCGGACGGATGGTGGCCTCGTCGAGGTGGAAGAACTCGCCGTGGTGGGTGACCCGGTCCTCGGTCAGCAGCCGACGCAGGACGACCAGGCCCTCCTCGAACACCGCGGCCCGGTGTCCCGGCACGGGGTAGAGCTGCCGCTCGACGCCGCGGGCGGGCCGGACCCCGAACGCCGGGAGGATGCGCTTCGGCGCGAGGGTGCCGAGGGTCGCGAGCTGGGCCGCGACGAGCGCGGGGTTGCGGCCCGGCAGGACCAGCACGCCGGTGCCCACCTTGAGGTTCCGGGTGCGGCCGACGGCGAAGGCCATGCCCGCCATGGCGTCGACCGCGTCGGCGCCCACCAGGTCGGCCAGCCAGAGCGAGTCGATCCCGCGGGACTCGAGCTCGTCGACGAGGTCGGCGAACCCACCGGAGCCGGTCGAGCCGCCGACGGGCAACGAGCCGATCCCGATCCGTACCTTCACGGGCTCGACGCTAACCGTGCGACACGGGCCGTGTCGACGTGCTCGGAGCCTGCCTGCTCGGAGTCGGCCTGCTCGGACGGGGTGTGGTCGGTCTCGGCCGGGTCGGAGACGCGGTCAGGGCGACGCGGGGGGTGCGGCGACCGTCGGGTGGCCCGCCTCCGGGACGGTCGCGTCCTCCGCCGGGTCGAGCCCGGTCGAGGACGGCTGCTCCTCCGCCCGCAGCTCCGCCTTGAGGATCCGCGCGGACCGGCCGAGACCGCGGGCCGCGTCCGGCAGCCGCTTCGCCCCGAAGAGGACCACGAAGACCCCGATCACGACGATCCAGTGCCACGCGCTGAGCTCTCCCATGCGCGGCATTGTGCGCCTTGGCACAGTCCTCGGACAGCGCGGGGTGCACATTCTCAGCGGGTCGTCAGGAATTGCGTCCGAATTGCGGGGAAACGTCGGGAACACGGCGTTCGGCCCGTCTGACGGCGGTCGATCCGGCCTGGTAGACAGTGCGACCGTGGGTCGCATGGTGGGTGTCCGGCAGCTCGTCGTGCTGGCGGTGGTGGCGGGGGTCCTGCTCGCCGGAATGCTGTTTCCGCTGGCCGGTGGAATCGGACTCCTCGCCGGTTCCGTGAGCGATTCCGCGGTGGGCACCAACGCCGACCTCGAGGCGGGTGTGCTGCCCGCGGTCACCCGGGTGCTCGACAAGAACGGGGCCACGGTCGCGTCGCTGTACGAGCAGTACCGGGTGCCCGTCGAGAGCGGGCAGATCGCACCCGCGATGAAGGCGGCGATCGTCGCGATCGAGGACCGGCGCTTCTACGAGCACGGCGGCTTCGACCCGATCGGCGCCGTCCGCGCGCTGGTGAACAACTCCCACGGCGGGCAGACCCAGGGCGCGTCGACGCTGACCGAGCAGTACGTCAAGAACTACGACCTGTACGTGGCGGCGCAGACGGACGCCGAGCGCCGCGCCGCCGTCGCGCCGAGCTACGCGCGGAAGCTGAAGGAGGCCGAGCTCGCGGTCTCGCTGGACCACGACCTGTCGAAGGACGAGATCCTGACCCGCTATCTCAACCTCGTCTACTTCGGACACGGGGCGTACGGGGTGCAGGCCGCGGCGCAGGCGTACTTCGGGGTCGACGCCTCGGCGCTGACCGTGCCGCAGGCCGCGCTCCTGGCGGGCATGGTCCAGAGCCCGGCCGAGTACGACCCGATCAGCCATCCGGAGGCGGCCACCGGTCGTCGCAACGTGGTGATCGAGGCGCTCCGGTCACAGGGCTCGATCCCGGACGACAGTGCCACGGCTCAGCCCCTGGGCGTGGTGGCGGACCCGACGATCCCGGGGGAGGGGTGCATCGGCGCGGGTGACGCGGGCTACTTCTGCGACTACGTCCTGGCCTACCTCGACCAGGCCGGGTTCGCGACGGACCGGCTCGCAGGCGGCGGGTACACGATCACCACGACCCTGGACCCGGACGCGCTGGCCAAGACGAAGGCCGCGATCGACGAACAGGTCCCGCCGACCCAGCCGCACGTCGCGGACGTCATGGCGGTCGTGCAGCCGGGCACGGACGCGCACCGGGTCGTCGCGATGGCGGCCAACCGGACCTTCGGCAACAAGCCGGGGGAGTCGAGCTACGGGCTGCCCTACGAGCCGGAGAACATGGGCGCCGGCTCGGTCTACAAGATCTTCACCGCGGCGACGGCGATGGAGCAGCACCTGATCGGCATCGACACGGTGATCTCCGTGCCGCCGAGCGGGTACACGTCGCCGATCTACCGCAACGGCGCCGGCAGGCCGATCCCGGTCGGCAACGCCGGCAACTACCGCACCGCGCTGACCCTGCAGGACGCGCTCGCGGAGTCGCCGAACACGGCGTTCGTGAAGCTGGAGGAGAGCACCGGGGTGCCGCCCGTCGTCGACATGGCCGTGCGGCTCGGGCTCACCTCGCTGGCCGAGACCCCGTACAGCGGCAAGGCCGGGACCCCGTCGATCGCCGACGTGATGAAGGAGCAGAACCAGGCCTCGTTCACCCTCGGCGTGACCCCGACGTCGGCGTTGGAGCTGGCGAACGTGCAGGCCACGCTGGCGTCGCACGGGACGTGGTGCCCGCCCACCCCGCTGGCGTCGATGACGGACCGGACGGGCGCGGCGGTCCCCGTGACGCAGCAGGCCTGCCGGCAGGCGCTGGACCCGGCGATCGCCGACACCCTGATGACCGGGCTGTCCAAGGACGACGCCGCGGGCGGCACCTCCGCCGCCGCGGCCGGGATCATGGGGTGGAAGCGGCCGATCGCGGCGAAGACGGGGACCACGCAGGAGTACAAGTCGGCGGCGTTCGTGGGGGCGACCCCGCAGCTCGCGGGCGCGGCGATCGTGTTCGACGACTCCAGCTCACCCAAGCCGATCTGCGACGGCAACCCGCCGCGGACCTGCGGGGGCGGCAACATCTACGGCGGCAAGGCCCCCGCCCGAACCTTCTACCGCGCCTTCGGGGACATCCTGGGGGACCAGCCCGTCGCCCCGCTGCCCCCGACCGACCCGGCGTACCTGACGGGCACGATGCCCTCGGTCGTCGTCGCCCCACCGCCGCAGGAACAGCAGCCGCAAGACGGCGTCACCCCACCCGCCCCCGACCCGGGCGGCGGCGGCGAGAACGGCGGCGAGAACGCGGGCGGGGACGGTGGTGGTGGCGGTGGTGGCGGTGGCGGGGACGCCGGCGGTGGTGGCGGGGACGGCGGCTGAGGCCGAGGCGGTGGTTGGGGTCTGGCACGTCGGTTGGGGTCTGGCAGGTCTGGCCGGCTTCTTTTTGCACGTTTCGTGCTCACAGCGCGGCAAGATCACGAGTTACGTGCTCTCAGCGCTCCCGACACAGCGCTGAGTGCACACAATTCGCGATCTTGGGCCGCGCCCCAGCGCTTCACCGCACGGAACCGGTGATCATGCAGCGCTGTGAGCACGAAACGTGCGCTCCGGCCGGGCTCAGCGCTCACCGCACGGAACCGCTGATCATGCAGCGCTGTGAGCACGAAACGTGCGCTCCGCCCGGGCTCAGCGCACACCGCACGGAACCGCTGATCATGCAGCGCTGTGAGCACGAAACGTGCGCTCCCGCCCGGCCCAGCGCTCACCGCACGGAACCGGTGATCATGCAGCGCTGAGAGCACGAAACGTGCGAAAAAGAAGCGTTCAGCCGACAACCACGCCCAGAGCCTGGTCGAGGTCTGCGATCAGGTCCCTCGGGTCCTCCAGGCCGACCGAGAAGCGCAGGTGCCCCCAGGTCCGGAACTCCTCGGGCCAGTACCGCGCCCGCCCCGAGTCGTCGGTCGGCTCCGCCTCGGCGTCGCTGGTCGGCTCCGCCTCTGTGTTCATGGTCGGCTCCGCCTCGGTGTTCATGGTCGGCTCCGCCTCGGTGTCCCCCGCCACGTGCACGATCAGCGACTCGTCGTGGCCCAGCGAGACCGCGGACGTGATCAACCGCAGTGCCGCGACGAACCGGTTCTGCGTCGAGGGGTCCCCGCGCACCGCGAAGGCGAGCATCCCGCCGAACCCGTCCATGGTCCGCGTGGCCAACTCGTGCTGCGGGTGCGAGGCCAGGCCGGGGTAGGCCACGTACGCCACCCG
>Ga0070665_100006504_pt1 | contig 11881 bp, 9 predicted proteins | sample KBSS13metaG_FD_65862 | JGI IMG/M metagenome (GOLD analysis project Ga0070665, IMG submission 65862) | Switchgrass rhizosphere microbial communities from Kellogg Biological Station, Michigan, USA - KBS S1-3 metaG | ecosystem: Host-associated > Plants > Roots > Rhizosphere > Soil ...
ACCCCCATGATCGTGTCGGCGCGCGTGGTGAACACGTACATCCTGCCGTCGCCGATCAGCGCGCCGGCATCGTCCCGGATCGTGTGCGGAAACGCGAAGCGCACGCCTTCGCTCTTGCCGATCCAGTTCGCCTGCATCACCTTGACGCGCTCGGGCCAGCCCGGCATGCGGTCCAGATAGTCCAGGAGCTCGTCCGCGTAATCCGTGATCCTGAGGTAGTACATCGGGATCTCGCGCTTTTCGACCGGCGCTCCCGAGCGCCAGCCGCGCCCGTCGATCACCTGCTCGTTCGCGAGCACGGTCTGGTCGACCGGATCCCAGTTCACGATGCCCGTTTTCTTGTAGGCGATGCCGCGCTCGAGCATTTTCAGGAAGAACCACTGGTTCCACCTGTAATACGCCGGATCGCAGGTCGCGAACTCGCGCGACCAGTCGATCGCCCAGCCCATCGCCTGGCACTGTTTCTTCATGTAGGCGATGTTGTCGTACGTCCACTTCGCGGGCGCCTGCCGGCTCTTCATCGCGGCGTTCTCGGCGGGCAGGCCGAACGCGTCCCAGCCCATCGGCATCAGCACGTTGAAGCCCTTCATGCGCAGGTGCCGGTACATCATGTCGTTGATGGTGTAGTTGCGCACGTGTCCCATGTGCAGCTTGCCCGAGGGATAGGGCAGCATGGAGACGCAGTAGTACTTGGGCCGGTCGGCGCGCTCGACGGCACGATAGGCGTCGGCCGCGCGCCATGCGGCCTGGGCGGACGCCTCGATTTCCTTGTGGTGATACGGCTTCATGAAGATGGCGCCCTTGCGCGTTTCCGGCGAAAGCGCGCCTCGGTGGGTGGAATTTGCAAGTCGTTGATTATACCGGCGGGGCCTCTCGCGCCTGCTACGCGGGCATGCCCGCGTAAAGCACCCACGCGCCGAGCGCGGCGAAGAGGACCGCAGCGGCGATGCGAACGGCGCGAAACGGGATCCGGTCGGCCGCCAGGTGGCCCGCGAACACGGCGGGCACGTCGGCGATCAGCATGCCGAGGGTCGTGCCGGCGACAACCGCGGGAAGCGCATTGAAGCGCGCCGCCAGGATCGCGGTTGCGATCTGCGTCTTGTCGCCCATCTCGGCCAGGAAGAACGACACCGTCGTGACCGCGAAGACACCGAGGCGCGAGAGCGGCAGCGGGGCCTCTTCGAGCTTGTCCGGCTTGAGCGCCCATGCGGCGACCGCGAAGAACGAGAGTGCGACGCCCCACTTGAGCGCCTCCGGCGACACGACGGTTCGAAGCCATGTCCCGATCGCGCCGGCGATGGTGTGATTGACCAGCGTCGCGACGAGTATGCCCGCGACGATCGGCCACGGCCGGCGAAAGCGCAGCGCCAGCATCAGCGCGAGCAGTTGGGTCTTGTCGCCGATTTCACCGAGCGCGACGACAGCCGTGGAGACGAGAAATGCTTCCATGCGGAGGGATGGCCTCGCGCAGGGAAGATGTTTGCGCGGGATGGTGGTGGCAAAAGGCGGGCGAGCGGCCGATTCTAGCCGATCGCCGGATCGACGCCCGGGAAGTAGTCCGGCCCGACAGCCCCGCGAGGAAGACCGGTGCAGCGCGGTGCGATAATCCCGGTACAGGACACGATGCTCGTGCGAACACACCTATCGATGGGCGGCACCGCGGCGGGACGATCGCTTTTGCGCATCGCGCGCGCCCGCTCCGCGGCTGCGCTCGCGCTTGCCGCGGCGACGATCGCGTTCGCGGCCGCGCCGCATGCGGCAGCGGTGCGTACCGACCACGTGGAGGCGGAGCTCGTCGCGGCCAAGGACGGACTCACGCCGGGCGTTCCCGCAATGCTCGCCCTCCGCCTCAAGATCGAGGACGGGTGGCACACCTACTGGCGCAATCCGGGGGATTCGGGGCTGCCCACGACGCTCGAATGGAAGCTGCCGCCGGGCTTCACCGCGGGCGGCATCGAATGGGTTCCGCCCAAGGCGCTGCCGGTCGGGCCTCTCGTCAACTACGGGTACGAAGGCGAGGTGCTGCATCTCGTGACGGTGACGCCGCCCGCCGATCTCGCACCCGGCGCGAACGCGACGCTGCGTGCCCGGGCCGACTGGCTGGTATGCAAGGAGACGTGCATTCCCGACGGCGCTGACGTCGAGCTCACGCTGCCGGTCGTGGCCGGTGCTGCGGCGGACTCGAAGGCGGCGACGGCGCTCGGCGCGGCGCGCGCCGCGCTGCCGCAACCGCTGACGGGCTGGAAGGCGAGCGCGCGTGGCGACGGGCCGCGGGTCGAGCTGACGTTGTCCCCCGCTGCCGCCGCAAGCGACCCCGGCGCCATCCGCTTCTTCCCGTACGCCGAGGGTCGGGTGGAGCCGTCGGCGCCTCAGACGCTCGTCCGGAACGCGCACGGCGACTACGTGCTGACGCTGCCTGTCGCGAGCCAGCTCGATGGCACCTTCGATCGCGTCGCGGGGGTCGCCGTCGCGGCCAACGGCTTCGGCAACGGCGGCGCGGCGAAGGCGGTCGAGATCGACGTTCCCATGGCGGGGACCGTCACCGCCGGCGCCAAGCCCAAGCTCGACGCACCATCGCTCAACACTTCCGCGCCTGCCGGCGCGGCCACCATGTCGCTTGCCGCAGCGGTGCTGCTGGCGCTCGTCGGCGGCCTGGTGCTGAACCTGATGCCCTGCGTGCTGCCCGTCCTGTCGCTCAAGGCACTGTCGCTGGCGGGCTCCGGCCACACCGATCGGCGCGTTCTGCGTGTCGCCGGTCTCGCCTTTGCGCTCGGCGTGGTCGCGACCTTCGTGGCCCTCGCCGTTGCGCTCGTGGCGCTGAGGGCGGCCGGCGAACAGGTCGGGTGGGGCTTCCAGCTCCAGTCGCCGGCGGTGGTCGCGAGCCTCGCCATGCTGTTCTTCGTGCTCGCGCTCAACCTTTCCGGCGTCTTCGAGTTCGCGACGATCTTTCCCGGCGTGGCCGGATGGTCGCTGCGGAATCGATACGCCGACGCGGCGCTCTCCGGTGTCCTCGCCGTCGTCATCGCGTCGCCGTGCACGGCGCCTTTCATGGGCGCGGCGCTCGGATTCGCGCTTTCGCAGACGACCGCCGCGACGCTCGCGGTGTTCGTGGCGCTCGGGGTCGGCATGGCGCTGCCTTTCACGCTGCTGTCCTGGTTCCCGGGCTGGCGGCGGGCGTTGCCGCGGCCCGGTGCGTGGATGGAGCGGCTGAAGCAGCTGCTGGCGTTCCCGCTGTACGCGACCGTCGCCTGGCTCGCGTGGGTGCTGGGCGCTCAGGTCGACAACGACGCGGTGGCGCGCCTGCTTGCAACGCTCGTGATCCTCGCCTTCGCGCTGTGGGCCTGGCGCAATGCGCGGCGCGGGGCAGCCGTGGCGTTGCGAGTGACGGCCCTCGTCGCGGTGGCTGCGGCCCTCGTCGTCGCGTGGCCGCTGTTTCGCGGCGATGCGATGGCAGAAGCCGCTGCGCGGAGCGCAGCCACACGCGACAGTGGCGGATGGCTGGCCTTCGCGCCCGCCCGAGTCGAGGAGCTGACGCGCGCGGGGCGCCCCGTGTTCGTCGATTTCACCGCGGCGTGGTGCGTCACGTGCCAGGTCAACAAGCGCCTGGTTCTGAACCGCGCCGACGTGCGCGAGGCCTTCGCGCGCGACAAGGTCGCGCTGATGCGCGCCGACTGGACCCGGCGCGATCCCGCGATCACGCGCGCGCTGGCGGGATTGAACCGCAACGGCGTACCGGTCTATGTGCTGTACCGGCCGGGGCGGGAACCATTGCTCCTGCCCGAAGTCCTGCAAAAGCAGACCGTCGTCGATGCCCTCGCGACGCTCTGACCGGAGTTTCGAACGACCGAAGGAGACAACGATGCAGATTCGCTCATGGTTGCGCGGTATTGCGATGGTTGCCGGGTTTTGTGCCGCCGCTGCGGGGGCGCAGACGCCGGGCCAGGCCGCACCCGACTTCACGCTGACCGATGTCCTCGGCAAGTCCGTGCGGCTGTCCGATTTCAAGGGCAAGTTCGTGGTGCTCGAATGGACCAATCCCGATTGCCCCTTCGTCCGCAATCACTACCGCACCGGCAACATGCAGGGCCTGCAGAAAAGCGCGCGCACCGACGATGTCGTCTGGCTGACGATCAACTCCACCAATCGCTCCAACGGCGAGTACAAGACGCCGGCCATGATGACCGAGTGGATCCGCACGCAGAACGCGTTGCCCAGGTCGGTGCTGATCGACGGCGAAAGCGCGGTGGCGCGTCAGTACGCGGTCAAGACGACACCCCAGATGGTCGTCGTCGAGCCGGGCGGCAGGGTCATCTACGCCGGCGCGATCGACGACCGGCCCTCTACCCGACCCGACGATCCGCCCGCCGCGCACAATTACGTCCAGGCGGCGCTCAAGGAGGGCAAGAGCGGCGTCGCAGTGGCCAAGGCGAGCACGACGCCGTACGGTTGCTCGCTCAAGTACTGACCGACGCTCGCGCTCAAGCGCTCACGGTCCGCGTGCCGCGGCTTCGGTGCGGTGGATGCGCAGGTCGAGATCGGGGTGGGAGTTGAGGTAGCGGAGCAACGGGTCGTTCGGATCCGCCGTGTGCCGATTTTCGGCGAGTCGGCGGAGCAGGTCGGCGAAAGGCTGCAATGGCCGGCCGTGACGCTGCAACAATGCGTAGGCGTGGTCGTCCGCGGCGAGCTCGAACGCCCGTGAGTAGCGGGCGTTCAGGAGCGCGATCGGTGCGGCGACGGCGAGCAGCGTGATGCCCGCCGCGTCGCCCGCCAGCACCGCGATCAGCACCGCGATGCCCGATTGCTGCAGCACCATCCGCAATGCGTGGCGGCCGGCCATGTGACCGATCTCGTGCGCAAGCACGCCCATGAGCTCGTCGTCGTTTTGCACGAATGCAACCATCTCGTCGGTCAGCACGATCGTGCGGCCCGGCAGCGCGAAGGCGTTGGGCGTCTGCATCCTGCGAAATTGCAGGTCGATGTGGTTCCCGGCGGGCTCGTCGTCGACCAGGCTTGCGAACTCGCGCTCGATCGTCTCCCGGCGGGCGGGTGGCAGCTCCGAGGGTTCGGCCAGCGTGGCGTCGAGCGATCTCAGCGTTTGCTCGCCCAGCACCTGCTCGGCCTCGGGACGTATCGACCTCGCGACCGGCTCCGCGGCAAGCGGCAGCACCGCGGTCACGATGAACCATGCGAGCGCAGCGGTGACCACCAAGGCGAGCACCGCCATGAGATTGCGCGATTCCAGCCAGTACGCGACGCGCGTCAGGTTGCTGCGTCCGGGCCACGCCGCGTCCACCGAGGCATGATCGGCAGTCTCGATTTCCGCGCCGCCGGGTAGGCGCAGCCGTCGTGCGACGCCGGGCACCGGGCTGTCGACCTCGATGTCGCTTCGATCGAGCGTCGCGTCCATGCCGGGGCCCGCGATCGCGATGCGCGCGCCATCGATGCGCACGGTCACCGGGTGCGGCGCCGCGGAGCGGCCGTCGTAGAGGATGCCTTCGAGCGCGGTCACAGCGACACGTCCATGTTGAAGAGATCGCCGACTTCGCTGCCGGTCGCGCCCGCGAGCGTGCGCGTGTCGCCCACGTACGATTCGAGCGGCGCATGCGTGCGCACCGCGAGGCTGGCAGCGCGATAGCGCGCGACGCGAATCGTTGCCCAGGCGGTGGCGATGCCGAGCGTTCCGAGCACTGCGATGACGTTCGACAGGTACAGCCATGCCAGGCGGCGTGCGCGCAGCGTGCCGCGGAGACGCAGCGCGCCGACGATCGTCGCGTTGGCCATCAGGTTGAAGGTCCGCGCGCGCACGTACGCGTAGACGGCCACGTACCACGCGTAGAGGCCGAGGACGAGCGCGTAACCCAGTGAAGACGATTCGAGGTCGCGAGTGGCATCGCCCACGATCGTCGCGATCGCGGCCGCGCCGAGCGCCAGCACGACGAAGGCGCCGCCGATCATCGCGGCGGCGAGCACGTAGATCGTCACGAATCCGCCAGCCCTGAGATCGGTCGCGAATGACGTCACGCCGTAGCGATGATGCGCGATGATGAAGCGCGCGCGCCGCGCGCGATACCAGGGATACGCGAGACCCAGGGTCAGGAGCGCGAGGGCGCCGCCGCCGAGAAAAACCCGCGCGGCCTCGCCGATGCGGCCATCGAATCCGAACGCGATGTTGCGGTAGGTCGAGTTGCGCGCGTTGAATCGCGCCGACGCGACGACGATCCAGGGCATCAGCAGGAGCAGCAGGCCGAACAGTCCCCATTGCGCGATCGGCAGGACCTGCCCGGCGAGCGCGATTCCGCCGAATAGCGCCAAGGCGACCACGCGGCCGCGCAGGATCGCGAGCGGCGGCGCGTGATAATCGAATCCGCTGCCGGCGAGCCGCGTATGCGCGTTGAGATAGCGGCGCTTGCGCACCTTGCCCCACGCCGAGTAGATGCCGAGCGTCAGGAGGGACAGGCAGAGGCTGACGATCCAGATGCGGAAGTATTCGCCCGCGCGGCCCGTGAACGAGAACGGGAGGAGCTCTTCGGAAACGTCGGCGGGCTCGGTCATCGGATGGCGTCTCGAGGGGATTTCATTCTATCGTCCGCCGACCGGTGCAAGCCCTGTGTCAGATGGCGGGCGCGCGCTCCATCTCGCGGCGAAATGCCACCGCCGGGTCGGCTGCATCGGCCGCGACATCGCTCCAGCGGATCGGCGCATGCGCGGCGACACGCCGCACCAGCGCGACGCCGTTGGCGAGACCGAGCGGCAGGCCGCCGAGCGCGCGCGACGCCGCGGCGGGGAGAAGCTTGCCGTAGACGGTGTAGCCGCCTTCGCCGTCGAGCTTTTCGCCCGCCTCCAGATTCCGCTTGGCCGTCGCAACGACATCGGCGTGCCACGCCGCAGCGACGCCGGTCGGCTCACGCCGCAGTCCGACCGACGCGACGCTGATGCCCAACTCGAGCCCGATCGCGTGATACGGCTTGTACATCGCGGCGTAGCGCCCCGATGGGTCGGTGGAGAAGCCGTATTCGCGAAAGCACCGCCGCACGTAATCCTCTCCGCGTGCCTCGCCGGCGCGAAAAGTCACGTACACGCCCCAGCGCAGGTCGCGGAAGACGGGACGGCCATCGCGCTCGAGGCTCGAAATGACTTCGACCTGACCGGCATGATGGAGCTGGCCGCCCTCGTCCAGGGGACGCAGGATGCGCGGCAGGTCGTCGACGCCGCACGGCGGAAAGGCAAGTCCTTCCGGAGCCGGCAAAAGGCCGGTCGCGTTGGCGACGGCGGTCATCTCGATCGCACTTTTCGTCCCGTCCAGGAACGAGTTGAACATCTGTGCGTTGAAGTCCCCGCGCGCAACGTCTTCCGGGGTGAATCCATAGTGCGGCCACACGGTGGCGGGTGTCGACTCGTGATAGGCCGGAAGGTACTTGGTGCCCTTGCCGGCCGCGACGACCTCGAACCCTGCGGTACGGCACCAATCGACCATCTCGCAGATGAGCGCCGGCTGGTCGCCGTAGGCGAGCGAATACACGATGCCGGCCTCGCGTGCGCGGCGCGCGAGGAGCGGGCCGGCGAGCGCGTCGGCTTCGACGTTCACCATCACGATGTGCTTGCCGCGCTCACAACAGCGGAGCACATGACGGATCCCCGCCGCCGGATGTCCCGTGGCGTCGATGACGATTTCGACCTCGGGCGCATCGATCAGCGCCGTTGCGTCGTCGCCGATGTACGTGGTGCCATGCCGCGCGGCATCGGCGAAGGAGCGCGCGTCGCGCCGCAGGGCTTCCCATCCCGTGCGCTCGAGCGCGGCGTGCGCGCGGGCAGGCGCGAGGTCGGCAATCGCCACGACGTGGATGCCCGGCGTGTGCTTGGCCTGCGCGATGTACATCGAGCCGAACTTGCCGGCGCCGATCAACCCGATTCGAAGCGGCGTCCCCGCTTCCGCCCGCGCGACGAGCATGCGATGGAGGTTCATTCGAGTTTCGCTAGAGTTCCGAAAGTGTCTTGCGCACGTCGGCGGGGCCCGCCACTTGTCGCGCGACGATGCCTACGCGCGCGGCTCCTTCCACGTTGATCGCATTGTCGTCGACGAAGAGCACGCGATGCGCCGGGATGCCCAGCGATTCGAGCACGTGCTCGAAATAGTCGGCGTCCGGCTTGAGCCGGCCGACCGCGTACGACGGAAAGTTGTGATGGAAGTGGCGATCGAGCTGCCACTCGCCCGTGAAGCGGCGCCAGTGGATTTCATTCGTATTGGACACGCTCGCGAGCGTGTAATGCGGGGCAAGCTCGACCAGCAGGTCCGTGGCCCCCGGATAGAGCGCGCGCGGCCAGCGGGTGAAGGCGTCGAGGAACACCGCGGGATCCACGGGCACGCCGAATTCGGCAATGATCTCCGCGGTGAAATGTTCGTGCGTGGACTGTCCTCTCTCGAATCGCCGCACCGCCGGCGAATGGAGCCAGCGCCGCCACAGCTCGCGCGTATCGGCCACGCCCTGCGACCACGACAGCATTTGCTCGACGCCCGAAAGTTCGACCAGGACACCACCCAGGTCGAACAGGATCGCGTCAATGGAAGCGATCTTGGCCATGGTCAGCGGAGCGCGAGCGTGAGCCCGAGCGGTACGAACACCACGGACAGGACGTTGCCGATCAGCACGATCGACGCCACTTTCGCCGGCTCCTGCCGGAACTGCTCGGCGACCATGAAGTTCAGCACCGCCGGCGGCAAGCATCCGAAGAGAATGAGGAGCCCTTGCTGCATGGCGTCGAGGCCGAGCACCGGCGCGAGCAGCGCTGCGAATGCGATGCCGGTGAGAGGACATACCAGGCCGCCGATGAGGCCGAGGTGCCAGTCGTCCCAGCGCACCTCGTAGAGCCGCACGCCGAGCGAGATCAGCATGAGCGGGATCAGCGCGTCGCCGACCAGCTTGATGGCGACGGCGAGCCATTCGGGAAGCGGCGGATGCACGAGGGCGAACGCAAAGCCGAGAATGGTCGCGATCACCATCGGGTTCCTGAGCAGGCTGCCGAAGCGCGCATGATGGTCGACGATCCACGCGCCCAGCGTGAAGTGCAGGAGGTTGGAGATCGTGAACAGCGCAACCATGGGCGCAAATCCGGCGGTGCCGTAGGCGAGCACCGCGAGCGGCAGCCCCATGTTCCCGCAGTTGTTGAACATCATCGGCGGGACGAAGGTGCGCACGTCGGTGTGCAGGAGCTTGGCGAACGGCCACGCGATGAGCCCCGATCCCAGCACGATGCCGACGCTGCCCAGCATCAGCATCTTGTTGGCGGCGACGTCGAAGTCCTTGCTGGCGAGCGCCGAGAAGACGAGCGCCGGTGCGAGCACGTTCATGCTGAGCCGGTTCACCATCGACATGTCCGGCTTGACACGGCGCGCGTACGCATAGCCCAGCACGATGATCGAGAACACCGGCAGGATGATGCCGAGAAGGCGTTCGAGCATGAAGCCGCCGGTGCGAGGTGAAAACGAAAGGCCGCACGACCGCAATCGAGCGCGCGCGCCAACAGGACTACAGAATGTATCTCGCCAGGTTGTCGTCACCCGCGATGCCGGCCAGGCGGCTGTCGACGAATGCGGCGTCGATCGCGACAGTCTCCCCCGTGCGGCGCGCGGCTTCGAACGATACGTCCTCGAGCAGGCGCTCCATCACGGTGTAGAGGCGTCGCGCGCCGATGTTCTCCTGCTTTTCGTTGACGCCATGCGCGATCTCGGCCAGGCGGCGGATGCCGTCGGGGCGAAAATCGAGATGCACCTGCTCCGTCCCGAGCAACGCTTCGTACTGGCGCGTCAGGCAGGCATCCGTCGACACCAGGATGCGCTCGAAGTCCTCGACGGACAGCGAATTGAGCTCGACGCGGATAGGCAACCGGCCCTGCAGCTCCGGGATGAGATCGGACGGCTTGGAGAGATGGAACGCACCGGACGCGATGAACAGCACGTGATCGGTCTTGACCATTCCGTATTTCGTGGTGACCGTCGTGCCCTCGACGAGCGGAAGGAGATCGCGCTGCACGCCCTGCCGTGACACGTCGGCGCCATGCGTGTCGGAGCGCGCCGTGATCTTGTCGATCTCGTCCAGGAACACGATGCCGTTCTGCTCGGCGGCGGCGAGGGCTTTCGACTTGATGTCGTCGTCGTTGATGAGCTTTGCCGCTTCTTCCTCGGTGAGGACGCGGAGCGCCTCCGCGACCGTGAGCTTCTTCATCTTGCGCCGGCCGCTGCCCATTTGCTGGAACATGCCCTGGATCTGCGTCGTCAGCTCTTCCATCCCGGGCGGCGCCATGATCTCCATCTGCGCCGGAAGGGCGGCGATCTCGATCTCGATTTCCTTGGCATCGAGCGAGCCTTCGCGCAGCATCTTGCGAAATTTCTGCCGTGTGGCGGAGTCCGTCGGCTTGAGGTCGTCGAAGTTCACCTCGCGCACCGGCGGCAGGAGCGCGTCGAGCACGCGATCCTCCGCGGCGTCGTGCGCCCGATCGCGCACCTTGCGCGTCTCGGCATCCCGGGTTTGCTTGACGGCCACCTCCGCCAGATCGCGGATGATGGTGTCGACGTCGCGGCCGACGTAACCCACCTCGGTGAACTTGGTGGCCTCGACCTTGACGAACGGCGCATCCGCGAGCCGGGCCAGTCGCCGCGCGATTTCCGTCTTGCCGACACCCGTCGGCCCGATCAGCAGGATGTTTTTCGGCGTGATCTCGGTTCGCAGCGGCTCGGCGACCTGCTGCCGCCGCCAGCGGTTGCGTAGCGCGATGGCGACCGCGCGCTTGGCGGCGTCCTGTCCCACGATGTGCTTGTCGAGCTCGTGGACGATCTCTTCGGGGGTCATCTGCGACGACATGGCGGAAGCGAAAAAGGCGACGGTTGAGGAGGGAAGCGCCGACGGGAAAAATCCGCGGCCGAAGGGAAAAACGGCGGCTCGTGAAAATCGGAGCCGCCGCGTCATTCTACCTCGGGCGTTCAGTCGGGAATCGTCACCGTGTCGTCTGCGAACGTGATTCGGTCCCCCGGCGCCGGATCGTTCGAGATCGGCGGCACGTTGGCCGCGGTGAGCGCCGGTGCGGCGCCGAAAGTGCCGCCGCGCGGCGTCGTGCGCACCACCTGCGGCGGCGGCAGCGGAGCCCCGGATGTCAGCGTCGCGTACATCCGGTCCATCGCCTGCACGAAATAATAGTGCAGCGGAACGTAGAGCGCGTCGTAGCCCGGCACCGCGGGATTGTCGATGAAGGCGTCGAAGTGTTGCGCGTTCGTCACCTCGATGTAGGTGAGCTTCGATGCGCTGCCCTCGACGATGCGGTTCTGGCCGAAGTAGGGTCGCGAGGTGAACGGCACCGGGATCAGGCCGTCGGCGCGTCCATGCACGATGATCGCCGGCTTGCCGCGCAGGTCGGCCGTGCGCAGCACTTCGCGGATTCCGGCCTGCACGCGCGACGCGCCGGCATCGGTGCCGATCATGAGATTGCGCTGGCAGATCGCCGCGTCGACATCGTAATCGGCGATGCCTGTCGAAGGCGAAATCGACACCGGGTCGCGAAGTGCGCCGCCCGGGCTCAGGTTGTTGACGATGACGATGCCGCCGCCGGGCGGGATGCCGTTGCCGGTGGCGAAGACCTGCGCGAGCGCAGCGCCTGATGCGGGAACCGGCTTGTTTGCGCTGTCGGTCGCGGCGAACGACAGGCCGCAAAGGTTGTCCGCGACGCCGAAGCGCCCATAGCTGTTCGCATATGTCATTGCGATCGCGGGGGTGGCGAGCGCATACAGCGAGGCATGCAGCGGCGTCGATTCGGTCTGCCATCCCGCAGCGAGCAGCGCACCGAGCGCCTCGTCGCCTTGGCCCGTCGCGGTATCGGCTTTCAGCAGGCCCTT
>Ga0070665_100006507_pt1 | contig 11876 bp, 13 predicted proteins | sample KBSS13metaG_FD_65862 | JGI IMG/M metagenome (GOLD analysis project Ga0070665, IMG submission 65862) | Switchgrass rhizosphere microbial communities from Kellogg Biological Station, Michigan, USA - KBS S1-3 metaG | ecosystem: Host-associated > Plants > Roots > Rhizosphere > Soil ...
GGTCGGGCGTCGACGGCGGCACGCCGCGCAAGATCGCCAGGGGCGACTGGGTGATGGTGCCCGAGAAGACTCCGCACTGGTTCCAGCAGATCGACGGCACGATCGTACTGATGTCGATCCATTTGCCGCACGCGCCGACAACGACGCCGTCGCGGTGAAGCGTTGACCGCGATCGCCGACTCGATAACCGCAGCACATCGCCTCTTTGCGACGGCGAGCCCGGATCTCGCTCGACCGAGCGTGCGGATCTGCGGCGCCGCAAACCACGCAAGAACGCCCCCCAGCGTCAGGTCGAAGGTGAGGCAGAAGGTCGGCCACCATTCAGGCAGCCCGGCGTTTGTGACGAGATGCCCGTGGAAGACATCGAAGACCCCGTGCGACGCAATGGAGACGACAACCAGCCAGGGACTGACCTTGAACCCAGCGACGGCCATCGCCACAAAGGCCATCATCGCGACGGACTCGACCGCCACGGCGAACATCGAGCCGCCCATGACGGCGAACAAGACGTAGTAGGACGCACTCACGACGGCAACGGTGGGATAGAACGCTCCATCGCGGTCGAGGCGCACGATCCTCGCAAAGGCCCAGACGACGAGTGCGAGCGCGAATCCGACGAGATACGCCGTCGGCACCGAGGCCAGGATGAGCATGGCTGCCGTACCGTTCTTCATGGTTTCTCCTTGGTGACGATGCTGAACGCCGTGATCACGTTGCCCTTGAGTTCGCCGGTCGGCACGACCGTTTCACCGGCGTGGACGCGGAGCTGCTTGTTTCTCTGATCGGCCAGTTCGTTGCGTGTGACGGCTTTCATCAATGTGTCCTCGGTCGGATAACGCGGAAAGCGACCAAAGAACCCTTATCCAGCAGAAGTTGGGCGTGCCCGAGGCCTGTGGTGTTGTCGCAACTCCGGGCACCCTGGCGTCCCGGGCTTCGACGTCGCCGGGGTGGTAGAGGCCGTTGGCGGCGGCGAGACGACGTTCCGCCCCGGTGATGCGGTGTTTGGTGCGGGTCAGATCGGAGGTGATCCTTGGCCAAGATCGCGCCGGAGCCACGCTCGTGCGTGCGTCCATTTTCCCTCTACCGTGCTGACGGACACACCGAGATGCTCGGCGACTTCGGGCACCGAAAGACCTGAATAAAATCTCAGCGCCACAATTTCCGCCCCGCGCGGATCAATCGCTTCTAGACGCGCGAGTGCGCTTTCGAGAGTGAGGAGATCCTCCACCGGCACCGCGGCGGTCTTGGCTGCGTGCAGCAGATCGTCGAGTTCAACGTGGGGGAGACGGCCCCCTCGTTTCTGACTCTTCTGATGGCGGCCGTGATCGATCAGCACACGCCGCATGGCTTGCGCGGCCAGCGCGAGTCCCTGCGTCCGGCCTGGTAGCCCGGCCCCGCGCTCTTTCTGGAGACGGAGCCATGCCTCGTTCACCAGCGCCGTCGGCTGCAACGTGTGATTCGATCGCTCGCGTCCGAGGTATCTCCCCGCGAGGCGCCGCAGCTCGCTGTACATGAGCGGAAAGTGCTCCTGAATCGGTCGCTTCGTTGAGGCCATGTCGTCCTCGCTACTCTTGCAGGCGAGCGAACTCCCGCCGGGCTTCGGTGAACGGCAGGAGATTGTCATCGGCGTCCTTCCACAACGTGAAGAACGCCAGGTACGACTGCCGTGCGCCGGCACGGTCGCCTCCTGATGCCCGTGCCCGAGCGAGGCCGAGATGCGCCAGCGGATACAGCAGTGAGTCGGCCATTTCGCCTCGATGATCGATGATGCTCCGATACTCGTCGGCGGCCGCCGCATGGCGCCCGAGTTGGAGTTGCGCCTCCGCTCGAAGATAGGCCGGCCAGAATTCGGCGACAGGCGAATGATCCAACCGTTTCACGGCCTCGAGCCGTTCAACTGCGCGCACCGGCTGTCTGACCCAGATCGCGGTCGCCGCCTCGATCACTGGCAGGAGGAGATCTCTGATAAGGGTGGCCTCCGGAAAGCGTTGCCGCAACTCGCTCGAGAGGGCCGACGCCTCGGAAGTGGCGCCGCACCGGGCAAGGGCGAGGGCCGTGGACGCGAGTGTGAGACTGTCGCGGCTCAAGACGCCGGCCGCGGTCGCCTCCCTTCGCGCATCCGGGCATTGGCCGACCACCGCGTGAGACATCGCGTCTTGCGCGCTGTACAAACCGGACATTTCGGTGAGCCCCATCCGAGTCGTCGCCACGATGCTCGCGCGAAACTCCTGGTGGGCTTGCCTGAGGCGGCCGCCGAAGGACGACATCCGCGGCTGCCAGTTGCTTGCCCAGGCCCCTTCGGGCCTCGCGAGCGCGGCATCCAATTCGCGCTTCATCTCCCCTGAGTCGTTGCCGAGAAATGCCAGGACGTAGGCCTGCCGGTGAAGCGCGATGTGATCGAGCTTGGCGGCGCGTGCCGCCTCGAGCACGCTCCTGGCATCGTCGAATCGGTTCAGCTCGGTCAGCGTCGCCGCAAGGTTCGAGACGGGTGGGATGAACTTCGGATCGAGTCGTATCGATTCCCGCAGCGGCTCGACCGCCTGCTGGTTCTGTCCGAGTGCCCGCGCCGCGAACCCGAGACTGTTGAACGCGAATGATTCCCTCGGATACGCCGCGGTCCACGATCGGGCGAGATCCAGTCCTTTGTCCCACGCTTGAACGGCATCGCGATAGAAGCGCCACGAGATAAAATACCGTTCGCGCTCACTCACACGATCCCGCAGCTCGAAGGCCTTGCGCGACCACTCCGGCGCGAGTGCCGTCTGTCCGGTGTTGGCATAGGTGCCGGAAAGCAGCGCCATGGCGATGGCAAAGTGGGGATCGAGCTGGATGGCCCGCTCCAGATGCGGAATCGCCTGCAAGCGTGGATTGACCCGGCCTTCGTCGAGTGCGAGCGCATACGCCTGCAGCGCTTCAAGGGAGGGGGTCGTTGCCTGCGGCAGCGGCACGTCGAAGCGCTGGATCGAGGTGAGCGACTCGCCAAGCTTTCGCCGCAGTCTCGAGACAGCGGCGCCGAGGGACGCCAGCACCTCTTCCTTGCTGTTCACCTCCACCTGCTCGCGCGCCATCACGTCGCCACTCTCGGCGTTGACCGCCTCCAGACCCACGACGTAGTGGCGGCCCAGGCTGGTGATCGAGCCGGCGACGAGCGCCTTCAACTGTTCACGCTGCGCTATCTGACGCGCGAGCGCTCGGCTGACGCCCTCGTCAGCCGAGCGCTGCATGAGCAGCAGGTCCGCGCGAGCGCGCTCATCCGGAAACACTTTCAGGAACGGCGATTGCTCCAACGCAACGGCCAGGGCGACCTTCAACGTGCTGTCGAACACCGGATCGCCGGTGCTGTTCAGGAAGTCGGCGAGGATGATCGTGTCGCGAGCCGTCAGGGCGGCGTTTGGCGGGCGGGTCCAGACGAAGGTTGCGGATGCCACGACCAAACCGGCCATGACCGCTGCGACGGCCAGCCAGATCGAGAGTCTTGCCGGCCTGCCGCTGCCCTTCGCCGCGTCGATGTCTGGCAGCGCTGCCGCCATCTCGAGGGCCGTCGCCGGCCGGTCCCGGGGATCTCGGTTGGTCGCTTTCAGGATAGTGCGTTCGAGTTGAGCGTTTACGCCGGGAGCGAGCGGCGACGGTCGCGACCGTCGCCCCGTCGCCGGCCCGGTCTGATGGCGCTCACCGGTCACGAGCTCGAACAGCACGACGCCAAGGGCGTACAGATCCGTGCGCTCCGAGAGAGCAGCGCCGGGCATGAACTGCTCCGGGGCCATATAACCAAGGGTTCCGATCATCGCCTGCGGTTCGATGTCGCTCTTCGTGACCGCAATGCCGAAGTCGGTGATCCGAACCAGTCCGTCCTGATCGATCAGGATGTTCGCCGGTTTGAGATCACGATGGAGAACACCCTGGGCATGAGCAGCCGCCAAACCGGCGCACAGCTGGCGCGCGATCTCAACGACGCGCTCGGATGTCAGGCGCCCGGTGCGCTTGAGAAGGGCCGAAAGATCCTCTCCCTGGACGAACTCCATCGAATAGAAGATCGTCTCGCCGTCCTCACCAACATCGAAGACCCGGCACACGGCTGGATGGGTGATCTGCCGCGCGAGCCGAACCTCTTGAAGGATGCGGCTTCGCGCGGGCGGGCTGGCGGACCTGATCAACTTCAGCGCGACCGGTGTCTTGAGCGTCAGGTCGTCGGCTCGCCAGACATCCCCCATCCCACCACGGCCGACGCGCGCGATCATCCGGTAGCGGCCGGCGAAGACGTCGCCGGCTGAAAACTCCTCTATCTCCTCGCCTGGATCGGCTCCGCTCGTGTCACCGCCCTCGTGAAACATCAGGAGCGAGCCCACCTCCCGAAGCAGCCCCTCGTCCTCTCCGCACGCCCCAACCAAGAACGCGTCGCGCTCAGCCGCGGGCCGGGAGAGCGCCGCGAGGAACACCTCGCCTGCACGCTCGTGAAGGGAAGACATGGAGTGTGGGGAGTTTACGCCCAATGCCGGCCCGTTCAGGGGTTTTTGGTCGCTTTCCGCGTTAGGTCAACGAGGACCATCCGATGAAAACCATCACCCGCATCGCCGCCCAACGCTAAGGGTTGTGACCATGAACATCCCCAACCTTGGTCGAATCGTCGTCGGCAGCCTGCTTGGCGGACTCGCGGTCGCGCTGACGCTCGTCGCCGGACCGGTCGCGGGCGCTCAGGAACACGTCATTACCGGAACGGTCCTGCTCGCGTTTGCGTCGAGTTGGGCGTTGCTCGCGGCGCTGTCGATCCTCTGGACGGCGCAGCCGCAGCGCTGGGCCGCAATGCCCGCCGGCTTTATGGCAGTGGCCGGCGGCGGGCTTCTGGCGTTCGCCCCGAACGGCTCGGTCATCGACGCGCTCGGGTGGATCTGGCCGCCCGTCTTTCTTGTGCTGCTCGGCGGGACGGTGGTTCGAGCCCGCAAGAACCTGCCCGGACGCACGCGGTTCCTGGTGGTATATCCGCTGCTCGCGGGCTACGCCTTGTGTGCGGTCGGCGGAGGCTATCAGACCCTCCGAGCGTCGATCGACCGGCGCCTCTATAAGGCGCCAGGGGAACTGATCGATGTCGGCGGCCACAGGCTTCACCTGAACTGTGTCGGAACTGGGAGCCCCACGGTGATCCTGGAATCAGGGCTTGGCGAGACCGGCGCGTACTGGGAGTGGATCTCGACCGCGGTCGCCCGTGACACAAGAGTCTGCCGCTACGATCGCGCCGGTCGAGGGTGGAGCGATCCATCGTCGGTAGCGCAGGATGGGATCGCCGTTGCCACGGACCTCCACAACCTGCTTGATCGCGGGCACGTTCCCGGCCCCTTCGTGCTCGTCGGTCATTCGTCGGGGGCGCAGTACGTGCGGATCTTCGCCGGCCGGTATCCGGAACAGGTGACCGGAATGGTCTTGCTCGACGGCCAACCTGCCGAAGCGTTTGAAGGTCTGCCGATCTTCCCCGCTTTCTACGCTGTGTTCCGCCGCGTCTCTGCACTATTGCCGTCGCTTGCACGGCTCGGAGTGGGACGGCTGTTCTATGGCGCCGACGTCGGCCATTTGCCGGCGAACGCCCGCAGCCTACGCGATGAATTCGCCGCGTTACCGACGTCGCTGGCGCAGGCTCGTTCGTTTCAGAACCTCGGCGACCGGCCGCTTGTCGTCGTGACCGCTGCGGCGGATGCTCTCGCAGGCTGGCTGCCTTTGCAGGACGAGATGGCGACGTTGTCCACGAACAGCAGCCACCGCGTTGCGCCGTATACCCACGACGCACTCATCACTGACCGAACCGCGGCGCAGACATCAATCGACGCGATTCGTGACGTCGTCCATGCAGTGCGGTTCGCTGTCCCCCTGAAGAAACCCTAGTACCAGCCCTGGACCCCGGCCCAATCCGGCGAATCCAGGTGGGATCGGCGGCTCAGGTCGGCAGGTCACGTTTTTGACCACACCACGACCTCGCGCAAAAGTACAATCGGCTCGTGTCGCCCGCCGACATCGTCGCCTCACAGGTGCCCGAGGGCGATTACATCCTCTCGAAGCGGCCCACGCGCTGGTTGATCTGGCGCTCGCTCGGCAAGGGTGCCAGCCGCACGACCTGGAACTTTACCGACGAAGAGCCGGCCCTGGCGCAGGTGTTGGCCTTTGCGCGGCGCGACAAGACCGCGGTTTGGCTGAAGGTCAGCGAATACCAGTTCCGCTTGATTCAGAGCTTCCGGCCCTAGCCAGCCAACCGCCGCGCCCGCGGAATGGCGGAGGAGACAACCATGACGATATCGCCCTCAATCAGGACTGTCAGCGTCTGTGCCGTCGTGTGTCTGACGCTGGTCGCGATGCAGGCACAACATCAGGACGCCGCCGGCGCAGCGAGCGCCGGGCAGGACACCACCCAGGCGGCACCGGGTCGCGGCCAGCGCGGCGGCGGTCGCGGCCGCGGCGACACGCCCACGGTCGGCCCAGGCAATCTGGTGACCGGCGTCTGGGGCGAGAATGCGACCGCCGTTGATTCGCGCGGCTGGGGCTGGATGAGCCAGTCGTACGTCGGCGCAAGCTACAAGCGCCCGTTCTACAACAAGGCGAAGGAGATGCTCTTCAGCGGCAAGCAGGTCACCAGCTACACGATCAGCACCTTCGATCCGGAGTTCTACTGCGAGGTCCGCAAGCACTACGGGTTCGTCTGGTTCGAGATGCAGCACAGCACGATGTCGTGGGACAACGTCGCGAAGATGATCGCGGCGTGCCCAGGCCCCGACGGCGCCGCGCCGTTCATCCGCATGCCGGATCAGCTCGAGTCGAGCATTCAGAAGGCCACCGACCTCGGCGCGATCGGCCTGATCTTCCCGACGATGCGCGATGGCAACCAGGCGCTGGAAGCGGCACGGTACTCGCGCTTCCCGCCGTTCGGCCGTCGCAGCTCGGGCTCGGGACAGGCCGGACAAATCTGGGCGGGCGTGCCTGGCGGTTACCAGAACACGTATAACGACAACATGCTCGTGGTCGTGATGCTCGAAACGCTCGACGGCATCCTCAACGCCGACGAGATTGCCAACACCTTCGGCATCGACGTCGTCATCCAGGGCAACAACGATCTGTCGCGCTTCTCCGGATGGGCGCAGACCGATCCGCGTTATCAGTCGCTGCTGACGATCAGCCGCAACGCCACGCTGCACGCCGGCAAGTACTGGGGCAACGCGGGCCAGCAGTACCTGACCGGCAACCCGCTCAGCGCGGACGTGCGATTCGTGCAGAATGGGCCGTCGATGGATGGCTGGACGCCGCCGGCGCGCGGGCGCGGGACGAGCGAAGAGCCGACGATCGGGGCGCCCGAGGGACGCGGCCGCGGCCGTGGCGGGCGTTGACCTATTTGATGGTCTTCAGATACGCGACGATCTGAGCGACTTGCGCGTCGCTCACTGCTGACGCCGGCACCGGCGGCATGTTGCAGACCGGATGCCGGATCAGCTCGAGCGCTTCCGCATAGCTCCAGTCGAATGGAATGAGAGACGGCGCCTGCGCCGTCCCTCGTCCCTCGGCGCCGTGGCACCGTTGGCAGTAGCTGCCGTAGAGGCGTTCGCCGGAATCATCCGCGGCACGTCCCACACTCAGCCCGCAGACGGCCATCATCACAATCAGACCGCCGAAGACTGCACGAGTCGCGGTTCTATCGCTGCTGGTCACTCGTCTTGGCGCCCATCCGCGCCGCGTACGCCTTCGCATCGCCGATCGCAAACTGGTTGTTCGCCTCGACGAGCTTGCCGTCCTGGAAGTTCATGAAGAGCGCCTTCTCGGTGTGGACGATCCGGCGGCCGTACTCGTCCTTCAGCACGGCAATCTCCTTGTGGGTCTTCACGTCGACGATGATGCTGTCGCCGAGCAGCGCCAGCTTGCCGTCGTTGGTCATGTCGATCCAGCTGTGCTCGACGCCCGCCGACGGCTTGATCGTCTTGGACGGGTTGTAGACCGGGTTGCGGCCATCGCCGGGATTGTCCCAGACGTGCCACAGGCCGTTGACCGGATCGGCCACCCAGATTTCGCTTTCGTCCGGTGTCATCCCGATCCCGTGGCTGTACCCTTTTCCCTTCCAGTCGCCGGGCGCTTCGAAACGCTTGAGCATCTTGCCCGTCTTCACATCGCCGATTTCGAAGCCGATCAGATCGTTGACGTTGACGTAGACCAGGCTGCCGTCATGGTTGATGGTCAGGGGCCGCACCATCTCAGAGAACGTCATGTAGCGCAGCACCTTCCGGTTCGGCACGTCGAGTACGGCGACGCCGGCCTTGCCGTTCTTCGGGCTCGACATCGAACCCGTGATGGCCAGCTTGCCGTCCGCCGTCACCGCCAGGTTGTGGGCGACGTTGGCTTCGGGCGTCGGCAGTTTGAACAGGCTCTTCCCGGTCTCGCCGTCGATGTAATACCACCACGCGTTGTAGCTCGAGCCCACCAGCAGCGTCTTGCCATCGGGCAGCGTCCACGGACGCTCGCAGCAGCCGCTGGCGGCGCCCCTCGTGCGCTCGACCGGCGCGCTCTCGCCGTTGAAGGTCCAGGCCACCTTGTCGGTGGTCAAGTCGATCGCCTTCATCCAGCCGTCGCTCGTCACATAGAGCATCTGCAGAGGCAGGCTGACCGTGATGCCGGAGATTTTCGGACCGGGCATCTTGCTCGCCGGCAGGTCGTACGAGATCCGTTTGAGAAAGCTGTAGCCCTTGTCGGCGTCGAGCACGACGACGCCGGACTGGTTGTCGGTGCCGTTGTCGCCGGGTGTCGCGATGTAGACCAGGTGCCGGATCGGCTCGACATTCGACGGCGGCCGCTGGCCTCTCTGCGCGCTGACGTAGGTCGTGGCCGACACCGTGACGACCGCGCAGGTCGCCGTCAACATCGCCGCTCTAAGTTTGTTCATAACCACTCCTAAAACGAGATGTCGAAGCCCGCCTTGATCAGCAAGCCGCGCTGGATGCTGCTCGCCTGCCCGTAGGTCGGTCCCAGCTGCGTCGTCCGGGCGAGGATGGTCGCCGCATTGGTCAGGTTGAACAGGTCGAGCCTCGGTTCGATCGTCTTGCTGCCGAATTTGAACGCTCGCCTCACGGTCATGTCAAGTGACCGGACGGCAGGTAGCCGCGTGTCTCCTCGAGGGGCCACCGTAACCACGGTCGTGCCCTGGGTCAAGGCGACGGTATTATTACCCACCGACACGGTCGTCAGCTCGGGAAATCCGGTGCAGTACTGCATCGTGCCGCTGGACGAAAATCAGATACGGCAGTTCGTACACGCCCGACAGCCGGAACGAATTCGTCGAATCGTCACCAACCAATCTGAACGCGATCAGGCCGGATCAGATTCCCACGTCCATTCACCGCACCGTTCGTCGCATTGATGATCGAACGTCTTGCGAGCCAGCTTGTCCGCTTTGCCCTGGGCGGTCGCCAGATGCTCCACGGTGCGCGGAATCGTGACCATCACGGTCGGATTGCCGGCGAGCCACACTTTCGCGCCCCACGCACCGCGTCCGTCCGCGATCACCTGCGCAACGATATCCGGTCCGTGGGAGCGCCGCCAGGCGTTGGAGGACATCGGGATGCCAACTCTATTCGCGTCAAGGGCAATTGGTTGCACACCTAATTGTGGAGATGTGTGAAGCCGTGAAGGGCGGCTGTCTTTTTTGGAACAGACGCCCTTTCCAGCGACCGCTACGATCCGATGATGTCGAACCTTCCCCTAGCCACCTTCATCGAGGTCAACCGGGATGAGCTCATCGGGCGTTGCCGGGCGAAAGTCGCGGAACGATCGGAACCGCCGGCGACGCACGCGGAGATCGATCACGGCGTGCCGCTGCTCCTGACCCAGCTGGCCACGGAGCTGAAACGCGGAGTCCCCAGAACCGACCAAATCAGCGACAGCGCGCGAAGCAACGGTCACGCGCTGCTCGTTCGCGGGTTGAGCGTCGATCAGGTCGTGCGCAACTACGGCGACGTGTGCCAGGCGGTCACCGAAATGGCGGTCGAAACCGAGACCGCGATCAGCGCCGAGGACTTCCGCACGCTGAACCAGTGCCTGGATGACGCCATCGCCGGCGCTCTCACGGAGTTCGCCAAAGGACAAGAGAAGACCCGTGACGGAGAACTGTCCGAGTTGTGGAGCCTGGTGAACTCCGCCAGCGTGGCGTTTGAAGCCCTGCAATCAGGTCGCGTTGGCGTGCGCGGAGCGACGGCCGGCGTAGCCCGCCAGTGCCTTGCGGCCTTGCGCGCCTATGTGGATCGCCGCGAGGTCGATGCCGCGCGGACGGCTGGCGCGCACGCAGTGGCCCCCGAACGTACGCCTCGCGGGTAGCGACCGACCCTAGCGTCGTCCGGTGCGGCCCGCCGTCGCCGCGACCAGACCCGCGATGGCCTTCTGCATCAGGTAGATCGCCTTCGAATGATCCATCAACTCGGCGTGCACGTCGTCGAAGTAGGTCACGATTCGCTCGAGGGCATCATCCTGCTCGAGCGGCCCACGCATGCCCCTTGGCCCATGATGACCCGGACTTCCGATGTGGCCCTGCCGTCCGGGTTTCCCGATGTGGCCCTGCAGCCCCTGATGGCCGGACGCGCCGGCCAGTCCCTTTGTGCCTTTGCGCCCCGGATTGCCGATATCCCCGCGGTGGCCGCTGACGCCGGTTGCGCCCTTGGCGCCTCGGGGGCCGCGCCGCCCCGTCGCGCCTGTCCGTCCCTGCAGTTTCATGTGCGCAATCATTCCCAGCGTTGCCGAAGAAACGGCCGGTGATGAGCGGTCCGCTTTACGAGAATATTCGACCCGCACCGGGTCTGCTGTCTCTATTGGCACACGTTGAAGGAAGACGTGGACGAAGCCGTGGGGCAAGGTTGGCTGGGCGCCCGAGGGCGCCCAGCGCGAGTTCGAACTGAGGTTCAGGCCAGGGCTTTTCCGTACAGCACGAGCAGACGGCTCCAGGCCTTCTCCGCCTGCGGCTCGTTGTAGACGCCCGAGTCCGGCGGACACCATCCGTGCGCGGCCCCCGTGTAGACTTCGATTTCCGCGGGCAGGCTCGCTTTCTCGAACGTCTCCTTCAGCACGGTCTTGTCGTTGGGCGCGCGCTGGTCGTCGTTCGCGGCGACCGCGACCAGGAACTGCGCCTTGGTCTTGGCCGCCTGAAGATGCGGACTGTTCGGCGTGGTGGTGACCAGTCCGCCGCCGTGGAACGACGCCACTGCGCCAACGCGGTCGGGAACGGCCGCCGCCGTGCGAAACGCCATCGGACCGCCCATGCAATAACCCTGCGTCCCCATCTTCCGGTTCTTGGCGACCGACGGCTGCTGATCGAGCCATCCGATGAACGCCTTCGCATCGGTCATATGCGTCGTCTCGTTCAGCGCCTGGGCGAGCGGCATCACCTGCTGGATGGGCGTGGCGGCGCCGTTGTCCGCGGTCGGCGCCTTCTTGACCCGGTAGAACGGATTCACGACGAGGACCGCATAGCCCGTTTCGGCGAGCCGTTTGGCCATCTGGTGCATCGCCGGGCGACGGCCGAAGATGTCCGGCCACAGCAGAACTCCCGGGGCGGTGCCGCTGGCCGGATGCACGAAGTAGCAGTCCGCGGCGCCGTCCGGCGTCGTCACGGTCACATCGGCCTCGGTGACTCCGACCGCGTCCACGACGCGCGGCAGCATCATCGCGACGCCCGCACCCAGCAGCACGCCGAACTGCCGGCGCGTCACCAGCCCGCGTGATTCGAACTCCTGCCGATCCTTCTCATACTGATCTTGATCGCACATGGTCGCTCCTTATTGAACCTGGATAGATCCCGCGGTCACCGTCGCCGGCCAGCCGGCTGCGTCGACGTGACGATGTGGCGCGGGGCGATCGGTGGCGGCGGTGGC
>Ga0070665_100006508_pt1 | contig 11874 bp, 8 predicted proteins | sample KBSS13metaG_FD_65862 | JGI IMG/M metagenome (GOLD analysis project Ga0070665, IMG submission 65862) | Switchgrass rhizosphere microbial communities from Kellogg Biological Station, Michigan, USA - KBS S1-3 metaG | ecosystem: Host-associated > Plants > Roots > Rhizosphere > Soil ...
CACGCCCAACTGGTAGCGCGCGAAGCCTTCCGAGGCCGAGTAGAACTGCTCGCTGTACCGACCGTACTGCAACAGGTTGGCACCCGTCAGGTTGATCGCATCAAAGAACACCGAGAGGTGTCTGTTGATGTCGTAGCTCGCGCTCATGTCCAATTGGCCATACGCCTTCGTGTAGACCGGCTCGTTGTTCTGGTCCGTCTGGTTCAACGCCGAAAGGAAGTCGCCACGATGGCTCCAGGCCACACGCGCCTGGAAGCCCCATTTCTCGAAGAAGCCCACGACGTTGTAGGACTTGCTCAGGCCCGGCAGAGCAAACTGCGTTCCGATGACGAGCGGATTCCACTGCGCACCCCCCTGCGGCAGCGAATAATTGGCCTGCAGACCGAAGCCGGTGTCCCCGAACAACTGCTGCACCGAGAACTCCCAGCCATGGATCTGGGTGCGGTTGGCGTTGGAGGGCTTGGTAATGTCCCAGGTCACCAGCGGGTCGCCCGGCTGGCCGGTAAAGGTCAATTGTCCGGGGTTATCCGCCAACATCTGCGCAAAGATGTTCTGGGCACTCAACACCTGGTTGGCCGCAGCCACCTCTGCCGCGGCCTTCTGTTCCAACGCACCGGCGTTCGGATCGGTGATCCCGAACAGAGGACCCTGAGTCGTGGTCTGCGTCAGGAAGTTGGTCACCTTCTTGGTGAACCAGTTGACCGCCAGGTAGCTGCCCTTGGAGTAGTACCACTCAGCCGCCAGATCGAAGTTGTTCGACTCGTACGGCAGCAACCCGGGGTTGCCTGCGGTGGCGGTGCGTGAGCCGGGTTTCGGCGTGGAGGTCACCGACGTGGTTCCGATCATGGAGTTCAGATCGGAACGCGCGATCGTCTTGCTGTAGGAAGCACGCAGCAACACATCCGGATGCACCTGCAGGCTCATATCCAGGCTCGGCAGGAACTCGTCGTACGCGGCATGCACGTTGCTGTAGGTCGGGTTGTTCGCGTAGTTCGTGAAGAACTCGGTCGGATTCGCCCAGGTGACGGAGGTCGGCACCTTCTGCAGGCTCGCCGCCACAATGTCGCTTCGCTCGAAGCGGATACCGGGCAGCGCCCTGAAGCGCATTCCATCAAAGTCCGTATCGATCTCGATTTGCGCATACGGGGCCGGCGTGACCTCACGAATGTGATCGTCATTGACGGGCGTTTGGCTCTGCTGGAACGTGTACGGAGGGAAGTTGCCATCCGTCGGCAAACCGCCGGGCTGCGTGTAGCGAATCGCATCCTGCAGGCTGTAACTGTAGAAATACGGTACTGCGATGCCGCAGCCGCCGCCCGAGATCCCCTTCAGGATCGAACAGCTCGACACCTTGGTGAACATGCTTGCCGGCAGGATCGCGTTGTTGACGTAGGCGCCGTTGTAGTAACCCCAGGCGAAATTGCCGCTGTTGAAGGCAATCGCACGGGTCGTCATGCGCTTGAAATCGATGCCGAGCTTGATGCTCTTGAGACCGTTGTCGGCGGAGGTATTCTTGAAGACCGCTTCCAGGCGCGCCTCGTCGATGACGTTGCGGTATTTGTTGTTGTTCGCCTGCCCGAACAACGGCGTTATGGTGGCCGTGGTGAGATTGTTGAGGTTCAACCCGTCCTTGTAAGTCCAGGAAGTGGTCGGAATCGTGGTTGTGCCGAGACTGAAGAACTTGTTGAGAGCCTCGGCCGGGTTCTGGCCCACGATGCCGAAATTGTTGTTACCGAAGGCACCGCCGCCCGAATCCGCCGCTGAATGATGGGCGTCGAACACAATGTTGATGCTGTCGGTGACCTCCCATTGCACATTGAAGCCGGCCGAGCCGTTCTGGTTGATGAACTGGTCGGAGGCTGTGAAATACGACAGGTCACTGCCGGTATCCACCAGGTCGGTGACGGTACCGTGGGAATTGATAGTCGCGCTCGACGGGTTACCGGCGTAATCGAACCACGCACCAAAGGTATGGCGGTCGATGTTGTCGCGGTAGAACGAGTACGTGTAGTCGGCAGTCGCCACCAGCGAATCAAACGGTTTGAACTGCAATACCGCCTGACCGTTGACCCGCGTGCGATCGTGATCGGCTACACCCCAGCCCTCATTGCGCGGCGCCCAATTGTGCCCATCGGGGTTGGTGTTCGAGCTCGTTACACGCGGATCGCCGGCCGCGAACTGGTCCTGCAGCCAGCCGTCGATATTGGCGAGCTCCTCGCGGCTGTGGCGCTTCGAGTAGGAGCCGTTGACCAGTACGCCGATGTGGTCATCGAAAAATGTGTCGCTGAACAACCCCGAGAACTCCGGGGTGGTTTTGCTCTTCACCTCGGCCGAGGTGTCGTAGTTGGCCTTGGCGGAAAACGAGGCCTTCATGCCGCTGTAGTCGAACGGGCGGGCCGTCGCAATGTTGATGGTCGATCCGATACCGCCGCTGGCGATGTCTGCACGGCCCGTCTTGTAGACGGTTACGCCGGCAATGCCGTCGGCGGACAGATTCTCGAAATCGAACGAACGGGTGGCGCCCGGCTGGCCGGCAATGATGCTGCCGGGCATGGAGCGGCCGTTCAGGGTCACCATGTTGAAATCCGGACCAAAGCCGCGCACCGTGACCTTCGATCCTTCGTTGTTCATACGGTCGATGGTGACGCCCGGAACGCGCTGCACCGCTTCCGCGAGATTGGTGTCCGGAAACTTGCCGATGTCCTCGGAAGTAATGGCATCGACGACGCCGGCGGTTTCGCGCTTGATGGTCTCGGAAGTAACCAGCGACTGACGCAGGCCGGTGACGACGATTTCCTCAACATTGTCATTGGCCGGTTCGGCGGCCGGCTCGGCACCCAATGCAGCGCCCGAACAACACATGGCAATGACGACGGCCAGTGGTTTTTTCCGCAGTTGCGACAGCGCCAACCCCGGATTGCCTGACGCACGCGCACACTTGGACTTCTTCAAGATAACCCCCCTCTCTCTCACAAAAGCTTCGAAGCTTGTTAGTTCTGCTGCGCTGAGAGCCCCCTCTCTGCGAGCGGTTTCTGAAACCGGTTGCAGGACGCAATATGCAACCAGTCGCCCGTAAATACAAGTGCCCTTGACTTCGGCGGCCGTCCGCCCGAGCATGCTTCTGAAACCGGTTGCACCGGACCGGGGCGCAAGACCCCGGCGGCGCTGTTGTGACCGGTGGAGGGGGGTCCGTTGAACCATTTTCTCGGCGATGTTGCGCACAGCAAACACGAGCCGCAGGCCGAAGAGGTGCCTCGAGGGGCACTGACACCGCTGTCAGGAGCGCGGCTCCTGGGTGTGGCCTGCACGGTGGCGTTGGGTGGGTTCCTCGTAGGATTCGATGCCACTGTCATATCGGGGGCCGTCCCCTTCATCCGCGGTTACTTCAACCTGGAGGGCGCTTCCGGCGGCCTGCAGTTGGGTTGGGCGGTCAGCAGTCTCGGTTGGGGGGCCATGGCCGGCAATCTGGCGGCCGGCTTGCTGAACGACCGCTTCGGGCGCCGTACCGTGTTGCTTCTCGCGGCCGCCCTGTTCCTCGCCTCGTCGCTGACGGCCGCTTTTGCTACGACTTTCGCCGTGTTTGTCGCAGCGCGCGTCTGCGGCGGACTGGGCGTCGGGACGGCGATCCTGACTGCACCCATGTATATCGCTGAAATCGCGCCGGCACGGCTGCGCGGCCGCCTGGTTTCCCTCAATCAACTGATGATTGTCATCGGCATTTCCGTGTCCTTCTTTTCCAACTACTTCCTGTTGTCGTTAGGCAATGACAGCTGGCGCTGGATGCTGGGCGTGCAGGCCGTCCCTGCCGCCGTCTTCTTCCTGCTGCTGACCCGCGTACCAGAGAGCCCGCGCTGGCTGGCGGCCGCACCCCGTGTTGATTTCCGCGACCTGTTGGCGAAGCGCCTGCGTTGGGTGCTACTGTTCGGATTCGGGATTGCATTCTTTCAGCAGGCGACCGGCATCAACGCCATCTTCTATTACCTGCCGACCATCTTCGCGCAGGCCGGCGGGGGACTGGCGACGGCCTTCGGTCAATCCGTGTTTGTCGGCCTGGTCAATCTCGGTATGACCTTCGTAGCCATCTGGCTGGTCGACCGCCTGGGTCGCAGGCCCCTGCTCCTCATCGGCCTCGCCGGCATGTCGGTGGCCCTCCTCACCATCAGCTGGGCGTTCAACAGCGGCGCGCCCTCAACCGTGATCCTGGTCGCCATTGCCGCCTATGTGGCGTCGTTCGCGATCTCCCTGGGCCCGGTGATGTGGGTCATGTTGTCCGAAATATTTCCCACTGAGCAGCGGGCGGCCGCGATCGGCGTCGTGGGGTTCTGGAACTCTTTGGTGAGCGCCAGCATCACACTGTTGTTTCCCAAGGAACTCTCGAGCTGGGGACCGGGGGGGACGTTTCTCGCGTATGGTCTGACGGCTGTGGCGGGGTTTTTGTTTATTGCGGCGTTTGCCCCGGAGACGAAGGGCAAGACGCTGGAAGAACTGGCGCAGATCCTGACGCCGGCGGTAGAGAGGAATCGATGAGTGTGAAATCCGGTTCGGTACGGACTCGGGGCAAAAGCGGCCCGGCGCCCCGTAAGTCCGCGACCTTGAGAATGGTGGCCCGCGAGGCCGGTGTCTCGGCCAGCACCGTATCGCGGATCATCAATGGCACGGTGAACGTGAGTGACGGCCTGAAGCATGCCGTCGATGCCGCCATCGCGAAGTTTGATTTCCGGCCGAACGCCGCCGCCCGCGGTCTCGCGCTCGGCAGGACATTGACCATCGGTGTCGTCGCGCAGGCCATTGACAGTCCGTTCTACGGTGAAGGCCTTCGCGGCATCGAGGCTTGCCTGCGCCATCGCGGCTATGCCCCGCTGTTCATGAGCGGCAATTGGGCGGACGAGGATGAGGACCGCTGCATGCGGGAATTCATCGGTCGCGGGGTGGACGGAATCATTGTGTTTGCCGGCCGGCTCGGCGACGCCAAGCTGCGTAGCTACGCCAAGGAAGTCCCTATAGTCGTAACAGGCCGCAAGCTCCGTGCGCAGGGATTGTTCAGCCTGCAGATTGACGACCAACATGGCGCGGCGCTCGCGGTACGCCACCTGGTGGAGCTCGGACATCGCCGGATCGCGTTCATTACGGGCTCCGACAATCATCCTGACGCGCTGGAGCGGCTCGAAGGTTACAAGGCGGCGCTGCAGGAAGCGGGCATCAGCTTCGATCCGCGCTTGATTGCAACCGGCGACTGGCACGAAGACGGCGGCGTGCGCGCCACCCGCTCACTCCTCGAGTCCGGAGTGAAATTCTCCGCCATCTTCTGTGTAAACGACCAGACCGCCTATGGCGCCTGCCTCGCCCTGTTCCGCAAGGGCCTGGCGGTGCCGCGCGATGTCTCGGTCATCGGCTTCGACGACCTGCCCTCGTCCGCCTATCGACTGCCGCCCTTGACCAGCGTACGCCAATCCATCGGCGAGTTGGGTGAGCAGTCCGCCGAGGCCATCCTGCAGCTGATTGCGGGGCACCGGCCCAAAATAACACCCCGACCGGTCGAGTTGGTGGTGCGCGAATCCACGAGCCCCGTTGCCAAGAGCTGAAGTATGACCGATCGCGAATCTCTCCAAGCGCTCCGAGCGCGGTTTCCGGCAACGTTTGCCTGGGGTGTGGCCAGCAGCGCGTTTCAGATTGAAGGTGCTGCCAACGCCGACGGCAAAGGCCCCTCCATCTGGGATGAATTCTGCCGCCGCCCGGGCGCCATTGCCGACGGCACCGATGGCACAGTCGCCTGCGACCACTATCACCGCCTGGAATCGGACCTCGACCTGATTGCAGCGCTGGGCATTCGCGCCTACCGGTTTTCCATCGCGTGGCCACGCGTCCAACCCACAGGATCTGCCACCCTCAACCCGGCCGGGCTCGACTTCTACAACCGGCTGGTGGATGGCCTGTTGGAGCGGGACATCGAGCCCTACCTCACGCTGTACCACTGGGACCTGCCGGCCGCTCTCCAACACGCCCACAACGGTTGGGCCGACAGAAGCACTGCCCTGCGATTTGCCGACTATGCGGGCGCAGTTGCCGAGCACCTCGGTGATCGTGTGACCTCATTTACGACTCACAATGAGCCGTGGGTGACAGCGACGTTGGGACACGAGATGGGCATTTTCGCGCCAGGCGTCAAAGACCGACGCATCGCCACCCAGGCATCCCATCACTGCCTGTTGAGTCACGGCCTCGCGGCACAAGCCATCCGCAGCGCCCGCAGCGAACTGGAGGTCGGCATCGTTCTGAACCTGTCGCCCGTGTTCGCCGCATCGGACTCCGCTGAGGACCAGTTGCAGGCGCGGCGCGACGATGGTTTCCTGACTCGCTGGTATATGGATGCTCTGCTGGAGGGCGCGTATCCGCAGGACATCATCGACTTCCTTGGGAAAGATGCGCCCGTGCAGCAACCCGAGGATGCGAAGTTGATTTCGCAGCCGTTGGATTTCCTCGGAATCAACTACTACTACCCGATCACCGCCGTCGCCGGCCAACCGTTCAATCCCACGCGGCCGGGAGTGCCTGTCACTGATATGGGTTGGGAAGTTGCCCCGGAGCGGTTGACGGATCTGTTGTTGCGCCTGGATCGGGACTACGAGTTGCCGCCGCTGATGATTACTGAGAATGGCGCGGCTTTCCGCGATCGTGTAGTCGATGGCGATATCCAGGACGAGGACCGCCGTGCCTACATTGAAACCCATGTCCGCGCGATTGCCTCGGCCCTTGAGCAGGGCGTCAATGTGCAGGGTTACTTTGTGTGGTCGCTGCTCGACAACTTTGAATGGGCGTCGGGGTACAGCAAACGCTTCGGCATTTATTATGTCGACTACGCCACGCAGGCGCGGATTCTCAAGCGCAGTGGGCAGTGGTATCGGAGCTTCGTGACCACCGGCTGACCCGGTGTATTGCAAATGATTCTCATTACCGATAGAGTACCGGCATCGTGTCTCCTCTCGTTGATGAGTGGCTCCATACCGACCCTCGCAGGGTCCTTCCCGGGCTGAGTCTGCTGGCTCACGACGGCGACAGCCAAGCACAACTGTTGCTCGGCCAACTCCTGATCAACGGAGTGGGAGCTTCACGCGATCCGCAGCGTGCGCTCCATTGGTTCATGGAAGCAGCACGCGCACGTCATCCGATGGCAATCAACATGGTCGGACGGTGCCACGAATATGGCCTCGGCACACCGGTCAACCATGAAGAAGCCGCCAAGTGGTATCACCGCGCGGCCACGTATGATTGCGACTGGGCCATTTATAACTACGCTCACCTGTTGGCCAGCGGCCGCGGCGTGCCGAAAGATCGAGCCGCGGCATTCACCTGGTTCCGGCTCGCCGCCTCTCGCGGGCATGCGCGCGCCATGCATTTCCTCGGGCAGTACTACGAATACGGGTGGGAAACCCCCGTTGATCCAGCGACCGCGTTCGAGTGGTACCGCCGCTCCGCCGAGGGTGGGGATTTCCGCGGGCAGTGCAGTCATGCCTCCGTCCTTGCCGAGCAAGGGAATGTAGCCGAGGCCGTTTACTGGCTGCGGCTGGCGATCAAGACGGCAACGCCCGACTATCTCGGCCACTTGCGGCAGGCACTGGGTCAGTCGCAACATGAGGAGCTGCGGGCGCTGGCAAAGGAGATCGGCGACGCAAGCGAGGGGCATGCATGACCGACCAGGACAAGCTTCGCGTCAACGATACGACCACCGTATCGACCCTTTGGGAATCGCCGCGCAAAGCAAAAGCATGCTACGTGCTGGCTCATGGCGCCGGCGCCGGCATGTCACACGCCTTCATGCAATCCGTGGCGACCGCACTGGTCGAACGGCAAATCGCGACGCTGAGATTTCAGTTTCCCTACATGGAAAAAGGATCCAAGCGCACGGACTCCCCCAAGCTCTGCCACGCGACCATCCGTGCTGCCGTCAGCTACGCGCGAGAAAAAACCGACGTCCCGCTGATTGCGGGTGGCCGCTCTTTCGGAGGCCGCATGGCCTCACAAGCACAGGCCGATGAACCTTTGCCGGGCGTCGTGGGCCTCGCCTTCCTGGGGTTCCCGCTGCATCCACCGAAGGTGCCTTCGGATGAGCGCGCCGAGCACCTGGACGATGTGAAAATCCCCATGCTGTTTCTGCAGGGGACGCGCGACGAGCTGGCGGACTCAACGCTCCTGAAAGCGCTCGTGAAGCGCCTCGGCAAGCGCGCGACACTGAAGCTTTACGAGGATGGCGATCACTCGTTTCACGTGCGCGCCCGCAGCGGGCATACGGATGCCGAAGTCTTCGAGACGATGATGAACGACCTGGCCGCCTGGGTGGACAATATTTCCGGCAGCTGATTCGTCGTAATGGTGAGACCCACCATTAGAGTCGCTCATGCTCCATGCTCAGGCTTTAATTGCCATTCCAACACCGGCCCGCTACATGGCGAGGCTTTGCAATCACTTCGCCCACCGCGTCACCGTGCAACGCGAAGCCACCAGCGCCAAAGTCGCATTCCCGAACGCCCCCTGCACCATGGAGGCGACCGATGATCACCTCGAAATCCGCATCGAGACGGACGATCCAGCCAATCTCGAGCGCCTGCAGGGCGTCGTCACTCGTCACCTGAAACAGGTGGCGCCTGAGGAGACGTTTGAAGTTACGTGGAGTGTGACGTAGCGTTGAACCAGCTCTCCACGAGTCGCACCCACATCGAGGCTCCCAGCGGAATGAGCTGGTCGTTGAAGTCATAACTCGGGTTGTGGAGCATGCACGGGCCGCCACCATGGCCGCCGTCGCGGTGCGTTCCGTCACCATTGCCGATGACGAAATAACACCCCGGTTTCTCCAGCAGGTAGTAGGAGAAATCCTCCGCGCCCATGGTGGGCTCGAATACCTTCACGTTCTGCGCTCCGACCATCTGAGTCAACAGGCCGCGCACGAACTCTGCTTCGGCGGGGTGGTTGATGGTGGGCGGGTAGTTGCGTTTAAAAGTGAAATCGCAGGTGGCGTCGAATGCCGAGCAGATAGCATGTGCAACGTCGCACATCCGGCGCTCGATCAGGTCGAGCACGTCCAGTGTGAATGTTCGTACCGTGCCCTGCAGCTCGCAGGAGTCGGGAATGACGTTGGTGGCCTCGCCTGCTTTCACCATCGTCACTGAAATAACAGCGGCATCAATGGGCCGCTTGTTGCGAGTGATGATGGTTTGAAAGGCCTGCACCATCTGACACGCCACCGGAACCGGATCGATACCGTTGTGAGGCATGGCTGCGTGCGCGCCTTTGCCCTTGATGGTGATCTTGAATTCGTTGCTGGAGCCGAAGGCGGGTCCTGCGTTCACGGCGAACTGCCCTGCTTCCAGCCCGGGCCAGTTGTGGATGCCAAACACGGCATCCATGGGGAACAGATCGAACAACCCGTCCTTGATCATCTCACGCGCGCCACCGCCACCCTCTTCCGCTGGTTGGAATATCAGGTACACGGTGCCGTCGAAGTGTCTGTGCTGCGACAGATACTGTGCTGCCGATAACAACATCGTCGTGTGGCCGTCATGGCCACATGCATGCATCTTGCCTTTCGTGACGCTTGCATGCCCGAACGTGTTGAACTCTGTAACGGGCAATCCATCCATATCGGCCCGCAAGCCGACGGCCCGGTTGCTGTCTCCGTTGCGGATGATCCCGACGACACCTGTTTTTCCCAAACCGCGGTGAATGGGAATGCCCCAGTCCGTCAGCATCTGGGCCACGAGATCGGACGTGCGCTGTTCCTCAAAGCAAAGCTCTGGATGGGCGTGGATATCACGCCGGACGGCGGCGAACGCGTCCGCTTGCGCGACGATAGGCTCGATCAGAGTCGTGGGCAGCGCCATGGGCTCTCCGCAAAAGGCTTCGACCGGTATGATGACGCCATCCGGATGGAGAGTCACATGATCTATACCTTAGGAGACCGAAAACTGGAGACCCAGGGCGCGGATTATTATGTCGCACCCAGTGCCCAGGTCATCGGCTCCGTCATTCTGGGGCGTGGCGCCACTGTGTGGTTTAACTGCGTTTTGCGCGCGGATTCGGACCGCATCATCGTTGGCGATGGGACCAACATCCAGGATGGAACCATCATTCATGTGGATCCAGGCAGTCCGACGCACCTCGGCAACAACGTCACGATCGGCCACGGCGCGCTCGTGCATTCCTGCTTCATTGACGACGGCAGCCTGATCGCAAATCGCGCCATGGTCCTCGACCGCGCCCGCATCGGCCGTAATTGCCTGATCGCCGCCGGCGCCCTCATCCCGCCCGATAAGGAAATCCCGGACGGCTCAGTGGTGATGGGCGCTCCTGGGAAAATCGTCCGCCAAGTGACGGATCGCGACCTGGCGATGATGCGCCACGCCTGCGCACATTACATCGAGCGCGGCCGCGAATATCGCGAGCTGCTGAAGGTCGCCCAACCCGATTATTAGCGGCTACACCACGACGGCAGCGGCGATTGCCCAAAGCTGGGCCGGAAACAAACATAGAGATTTTCCGACGCACACGCGTGCGCCGCGTCGGAACTAACCGTGTGGCACGGACGTCGGTAGCGACGCTGTAGTACTACTTCTGGAAGAAGTTGAGGGGGATTGCGTCGGCCATGGCTTTGTAGCCGGCGGCGGATGGGTGAAGGTGGTCACCGCTGTCGTAGTCGGCGCGCATGTGGTCAGGATGGGCGGGATCTGCGATTGTTTTGTCGAAGTCGACAAATGCATCGAAGTGGCCCGGTGCGCGGATCCAGTCGTTGACCTGCGTGCGGTCGGATTCGTTGGCGGCATCGGGGTGATAGAAGCCGGAGCCTACGAAGGGAGTGATGGTGGCGCCCATGACTTTGATGCCGTGCGCGTGGGCGCGCAGGATGATCTGTTGATACGCACCGATCAGCGAGTGAACCAACTGCGCGTGTTGTGCTTCGGTGGCAGGTTGAGTGCGTGTCAGGTTGCCGATGTCGTTGATTCCCTCTAGCACCATCAGATAACGGACCCCGTTCTGCGACAGCACGTCGCGGTAGAGTCGTGCGGGAGCGTTGGGGCCGGTGCCATCGAGCAGCAGGCGGTTTCCGCCGATGCCTTCGTTCAAGATACCGAACGTGCGCTTGGGCGCTGCATGTTGGAGCCGGACGGCCAGCACGTCGGGCCAACGGTCGTTGCCGTTGGTCGTGGCACCGTGGCCGTCGGTGATTGAATCGCCCAGGGTGACAACCGCTGCGGCGTCTGAGTTGACACTCACATCGACGCCGGACAGGAAATACCAGTGCTCAATGGACTGGGCACCGGCTGGCATTTCGGCCGCTGAGGCCGTTGCTCCAGTGGCCAGGTAAGAAGTGGCACGGGAGCCTGGGTGACCGGTTTGATGCTCAGGCGCTACTTCCAATTGCATTGTGACCGCGAGGTCCGACAGGGGCGCGGCCTTGTAGTTGATCGGGTCGGAGGTGTATTCGGCGCCGGCCGGGATGAAGACGTCGGCCCGCTGGTCGAATGTAACAACAACATCGGTAGCGGGGTCGATGCGGCTCGCGGCGGGTGACGGGGCGTGAGCTACGTGCAGGGCGATGAGGTGCAGCGGGGCCGTGCCAAAGGCATTTGAGATCCGCACGCGAATCTGGGGGCCGCCGGCGGAGAGATGGACGATCTGGCGGAGCGTTCCGCCGCGGAACAGGTCGCTGGGGGCGGCATTGTTCTGGTCAGCGATCATCTGCGCCGAGGCCCAGGAGCCGAGCCACTGCACACTGGTGTGGGGGGCCGCCACTACGGTGGTGGAGAAGGCTAACAGCGCCAGGCACAGGGTTTTCATGGCGGCGTACGTTAGCGCTACCACCGGGCGGTGTAAACGCGGCACCCC
>Ga0070665_100006510_pt1 | contig 11874 bp, 9 predicted proteins | sample KBSS13metaG_FD_65862 | JGI IMG/M metagenome (GOLD analysis project Ga0070665, IMG submission 65862) | Switchgrass rhizosphere microbial communities from Kellogg Biological Station, Michigan, USA - KBS S1-3 metaG | ecosystem: Host-associated > Plants > Roots > Rhizosphere > Soil ...
GCGTCGAGTCGTCCGCAGGCGACATAAGCCAAGTCGAGCGCGGCGCTGCCTCGCACCCGGCATTTGCGCACGCGATGGATCATTTGCTGCAGCAACGGGAAATTTGTGTTGATCGTCTCGGCGGTTTTCGCGAGTCCAATGGAAACGACAGCTTCAGCGAGATCTGCGCGATCGCTTACGTGGAATGGATAGCCATTCAATTTTGGAATCTCGCCTTTTTGTCCTTTCCACATCTCCCGACGAATGGGGTCGTAGATCACACCAACCATGACCTCGCTGCGGACACGCAATGCAATCGAGACGCAAAAATGTGGAATGCCATAGAAATAATTTACGGTGCCATCCAGCGGATCGACGATCCATTGCTGTTCGCTGGATTGATCGCCCACGATTCCTTCTTCACCGTAAAGCGCGTGCTTGGGAAACTCTTTGAGAAGGAGTCTGCTAATTAATTCCTGTGCCTGAACGTCGATCTCGAGCTTGATATCGTGCGCTGCGAAAGCATTGACCCGTTGTGGCCGTCGGAAATTTTTTCGAAGTAACTTGCCGGCTGCGCGCGCGGCTTTTTCGGCCGCATCGAGGTAATGTTTCATCACGAAGTTGACCCGTTGAAAAGTCGAGAAGTTAAGTCGATTCAGAATAGCGTTTCCGCTCGGAGGCTCAACCTCTCAACTCCTCATCGGCAAAAATCCGTTTGCTTTTGTCATGTCGAACCAAAGTCGAGACGTCCCGATTTTTTCTTCCAGAGTCACATCACAGATTCCTCAAGGCTACGAATGAAGCTACGGCTTGGCGGGCGACAACACTGGAATGACAGGCGAGCGCACAAAAAAACCGGGAGGAAAATAAATTCTCCTCCCGGGTTGAAGTTAGGGTTGTGACTCCGAAAGCCTTCGGAGCCGTTGATCAAGCGTGGGGCGTTAATGCCTCTTTTTCTTCGCTGATTTTTTCTTTGCTGCTTTCTTTTTCTTCGCCATCGACTAATTCCCCCCTTTCATCCGCAACACGCGCGGAGCTCTGTGAAGAGTTGGGAATGACTTCACTTAAAGAAGTTCAGTTAATCATCACATTTTTTTTGTCAAACATTTTTGTTGCGAAAGTTGAAAATATTTTTACGAGCTCGCACGCAATAATTTTTTTTGGCGCCCGAGAAATTTTCGTTCTTTCGCCGTTTCGAAACAAAATTATGACTTCGTTCGCCTCGCTCTCCATTCCCGAATCTGCGCCGCTTACATCGTTTGCGACTATGATGTCGCAATTCTTTGCGCGCAGCTTCTTAGCGGCGTTTTCTTCCACGTGATCCGTTTCCGCCGCGAAACCGACCAGAACGAATTGTCGATCCTTCTGTTGGCCTAACGAATCGAGAATGTCGCGTGTGGGAATTAATTCCAGCGAGAACTTCGCGCGGAGCTTTTTGATTTTTGTGGACGAAACGTTTACCGGCTTGTAATCGGCAACCGCGGCGCACAACACGCATATGTCGCATTCGTCTGCATAGCGGCGGACTGCTTCGAACATTTCGTCGCTGGTCGAAACAGAAATCAACTTTGCATTTCCCGGCGGCTTGAGATTCACCGGACCTGAAATCAGCACGATCTCGTGCGCTTCAGCGAGCGCCGCTTCAGCGATGGCGTAGCCCATTTTCCCGGATGAACGATTTGAAATATAACGAACCGGATCGATCGGCTCGCGCGTGGGCCCGGCCGTGATAAGGAATCTCACGCGATCAAATTATCCTGACGAGCGAGCAGGAACTCCGCACGGAACGCGATGTCGTTCACTTTCCAAAGTCTGCCGATGCCTTCGTAGCCGCAGGCCAGCATTCCTTCTTCTGGTCCGATAAAATCAACGCCGCGCGCTTTCAATTTTTCCACGTTGTCCACGGTAGCAGGATGCCCCCACATTTTTCCATTCATCGCCGGCGCGAGCAGAATTGGAGCGCGCGTTGCCAGTGCGATGGCTGCAAGTGGATGATCGGCCAGCCCGTGCGCGAGTTCGGCAATGATGTGCGCTGTCGCCGGCGCTATCAGCAACAGGTTCGCGCGGTCGGCCAGCTCGATGTGTCCGGGCTGCCAGCTTTCCTTCTCGTCAAAGAAGCTGGTTGTCACAGGATTTTTTGAAAGGGTCTGCAACGTCAGCGGAGAAATAAATTCAGTCGCATCGCGTGTCATGACGACAAAAACTTCGTGGCCTTGTTTAACCAGCAAACTGGCGAGCTCAGCCGACTTGTACGCAGCAATCGACCCAGTGACTCCTAGCACAACCGATTTCGCGCCGGGGCGAATGCGTACAACCTTTCGCCCGCTCGCCTTGTCGCGTTTCTTTTTGGAGTCTCTGCCTTCTGCAATCATTTCTCGATCAAACGCCGGCTCAAATAATTTTCCGCCTCCATGATTTGCCGGAACCTCTGCAAATCTTCCTCCACCGATCCACTGATAATAGTATAACGGTAGTCGCGCCAGTGTTCCATCTCCCCGGTGGCGGTGGTCAGGCGCGAATCGATTTGCTCCGCGGTTTCCGTTCCGCGCTTTAGCAAGCGTTTTCGCAATTCCTCGAGATCGGGAGGCATGATGAAAACGTCGGCCAAAGCATCTCGGATCATCGGATCGCCGCAGTTACGGATAAAAGCAGCGCCTTGCGTATCGATGTCGATCAAAACATCCTTTCTGCTTTTTAGATTCGTCAATACCGGCTCTCGCAATGTGCCGTAATGGTCTCTATGCACTTGCGCGTGTTCCAGAAAATCCCCTTTCTCGATTCGCTCCCGGAAATCTGCATCGGAAAGAAATTGATAATCCTGGCCGTCAATTTCACCGGCCCGCGGCGCCCGCGTTGTGCAGGAGACAGAATAAAAAAGATTTGGGGTTCGCCGAATTCTCTCCACGAGCGTGGTTTTACCCGCGCCCGATGGAGCAGAAACCACAAAAAGAATCCCGCGACGGCTGAAGTTTTTACTCAAGATTTTGGGCTTGCTCGCGAATCTTCTCCAGCTCCGCCTTACACGCGATGACGCGCTGCGAAATTGCAGCATCATTTGCTTTTGCGCCGAGCGTGTTGAGTTCTCGAAACATTTCCTGGGCGATAAATTCCAGTGTGCGCCCAACCGGTTCCTTGCTGCGCAGATGGTGCGCAAATTGGGTGAGATGACTTTCCAGACGCGTCAGTTCCTCCGACACGTCTGCGCGATCAGCAAAGAACGATATCTCTTTTAACAAACGTTCATCGTCACTGGCAATGGGTAAACCAGCCTTCTGAATGCGATCGATAAGCACGGTGCGATATCTCTCGACCACATCGGGATGGAACGTGCGGATTTCCTTGAGCTTTTTGCGAATTGCTTTGAGGCGATGAATTAAGTCCTTGGCCAGATGTTTTCCCTCGCGTTCGCGCATTTTGACTAAATCGGCCAGGGCACCGCGCAGAGCGCGATCGATGGCCGGCCATGCTTCCTCAGCGTCGAGCGCCTGTTCAGGAAAGCGCATCACTCCCGGGGCTTGCAGGATTGTGCTGATCGTAATCTCGCCGGGAGAATTCAACTCCTTTTGCAACGCACGCATCGCTTCGTGATAGGAGCGGGCCAATTCAGTGTCGAGCGCCAGGTTGCGTGAGCCATTTGGGCCGCTGTGAAGGGTGACCGTGGCATTGGTTCGGCCGCGCGAGATATTTTCATTGATCGTCTGGCGAATGCGCGGTTCGAGCTCGGTTAGGTCCCGCGGAAGATTAATTACGATGTCACTCTGCTTTCGGTTCACCGAATTGAGTTCCACGCTAAATTTTTTCCCGGCATGGACCACTTCCGCCCGGCCGTAACCAGTCATGCTTCTCATAGCTCGATGCAAAAGTTTATCGCAGAGAACCGTTCAACGTTCAATTTGAAACAGCGAAAGCAAACCAAACACCGATGGCGTTGAAAAGGGGCTTCTCATCCGTTATGCACGCGGGTGAACCATTGGCAGCGGGAGTTGGTTGCAAGCGCGATCTTTGCCATCACCTACGTTCTCATCAGCGGCCGCCAACTCAAGGTGCTGCCCTTGAATCGTCCTGCTTCCGCGTTGTTGGGCGCGGTGCTGATGGTTGCGACGGGTGTAATGACGCCGGAGCGGGCATATCGCGCAATCAACTACGATACGCTGGTATTGCTGCTGGGTATGATGCTTATTTCGGCCTATCTTTATTTCGCGCATTTTTTCGAATGGGCCGCGGAGCTGGTCCTGAATTTCTCGCGAACTCCTGAGCGCCTTTTACTGTACATTGTCCTTACGTCGGGAATTCTTTCGGCCCTGCTGGTAAACGACACGGTTTGTCTGATGCTCACACCGCTTGTGGTGGCCGTTATCCGGCGCGGGAAGCTGCCGCTGCTTCCGTTTCTCATCGCGCTCGCGACGAGCGCAAACGTCGGCAGCGTGGCTACGCTGGTGGGCAACCCGCAAAACATGATCATCGGACATTTCTCACGCATTCCGTTTTCGGAATTTTCGCGGGCTCTCCTGCCAACGGCTCTTGTTGGGTTGGCGATTAATTTTTCCATTTTGCGTTTTGGTTTTCGAAAGATGTTACGGAAAACAACAATTGATCGTACCGAACACCCAGTTCCAAAGCTCGAGCGCAGTTTGTTCGTGCTTGTTTGCGTTGTGTTGGTGTCGATCTTTGCCGGTTTTCTGGCCGGCCTGAACCTGGCGTGGACATCGATGGCCGGTGCGGCAGTTGTGATGGTGCTCGCGCGGCGCGACACCCACAATGTGTTCAAGCTGGTCGATTGGCATTTGCTCCTTTTTTTCGCGGCGCTATTTGTCGTGGTCGACGGCTTAAATAATACCGGGTTGCCAGAGGCGATTTACTCTCGATTGCAACCGATCTTTGGATCAAGCACCCCGGCGCAAGCTTGGAACCTCACCTGGTTTTCCGTAGTGGGATCGAACATTTTCTCAAACGTGCCGTTCGTGTTGGTGGCTGGAAATTGGATCGGGCGATTTACGGACCCGGTTTTGATGTGGAAAGTGCTTGCGCTTGCGACGACGTTTGCTGGCAATCTAACAATCATTGGCTCGGTCGCGAACATGATCGTGGTGGAATCAGCGCGCGATCATATCCAAATCGGTTTTTGGGATTACACGCGTTTTGGAGTTCCGATTACAATCCTGACAACCGTCGCCGGCGTGATGGTGCTACTTGTGTTGCGCTGAGCAGGGCTTGCGCTGCGCGCCGATGAGGCGATGGCATCGCGATGTCGTCGATGGATTCAAACCAGCGCTGCGTCGGAGAAACTCTGTTTGGCGTTGCACGACGGTACACCGCTAACGCAATCCGATGATTTGTGAATGGAAATGTAGACCTGTAGAGCAGCTGGTCAGAAGATCCCGTTTCGAACCGCGGCAAAATCCACATGCCGCGCCAGCGGGCGGTTGAATGCTCGAGCAGGATCCTGCCATTACTAAGGACAAATGCGTGTCTTTCGATAAGTCGCTTTGTGCGCGGTTTGGATTTCTTGATGGGCAGGGCTTCAGGATTTTTTGCGCTGCAGAATTTCTTTACCGGGCAGACGCTGCATTTCGGTTTATTCGGCCGACAAACAAGGGCACCAAGGTCGATGAGCGCAGAATTAAAACGGGCTGCATTGCGCTTCGGGACAAGTTGTGCGGCAAACATCCAGAGTTTTTCGGTGCCTAACGCGGAATCGACCGGGTCGCGCATGTCGAGCAATCGGGCCAGAACACGCGAGCTATTCGCTTCGACGATTGGGACTGGTTGATTGAAAGCAAAGGTTGCGACTGCGTTCGCGATATAACGACCAACGCCCGGCAATTTGCGAATTGCAGCGACATCCCCGGGCAAGGTCCCGCGGTGCCGATCCTGCACAATGCTGGCGGCAGCACGAAGGTTTAGCGCCCGGTTGTAATAGCCGAGCCCCTGCCACGCGTGGAGTACATCGTTTTGCGAAGCGCACGAGAGTGAGGCGAAATCAGGAAATCGGTGCAGCCATTTATCATAATAGGGAACTACCGTGGCGACCTGAGTTTGCTGGAGCATGAATTCGGACACGAGAATGGCGTAAGGATCGTGGGCCTTGCGCCATGGGAGATTTCGCCCATGACGGCGGAACCAGCAGAGAAGAGAACGGCGAAAAGGAGAAATATTTTTCAGTGAGGTCACAATTTGGCAGGTAACGTCTAACGTCCAACGCCGACCGTCCAACCTCGAATTCGGAGTTGAGCGTTGGACGTTGAGCGTTCAGCGTTAGACGCTTTCTGTGAATGAATTCATATACACATCCGCTCAGTAACGATCAGGTAGCAAAACTGCGGGTCTTGCTCGAAGAACTCGGCTTCAAGTTCTCGCCGAAGGAATGGACGATTTTTTTCGGGCAGAAGAACAAATTGAGCGTGGCAGTTTACGAGAAAGGGCCAAAGGTGCTCGTGCAGGGAAAAGGCGTGGAGGAATTCGTGCAGTTTGTGCTCGAGCCGAACATTCTCGGCGAAGCGAAGCTGGGCTACGAAGAAGTGCATTCGCCGGAAATGTTCCAGCCGCACTTTGGTGTGGACGAAAGCGGTAAAGGGGATTTTTTCGGCCCGCTTGTGATCGCGGGCGCGTATGTCGACCAGGGGATCGCGCGCAAACTTCTGGACTCCGGCGTGGTGGACAGCAAACGGATCAGCTCAGATGCGCGGATTCGCGCTTTGGCAGACATGATCCGAAAAAGCTCACTCGGACTCGTGGAAACCGTTCTGATTGGGCCGACGAAGTACAACGAGCTGTATGAGAAATTTGGGAATTTAAACAAACTGCTTGGCTGGGGGCACGCGCGGGTGATTGAGAATTTGCTGGCGAAAAAACCGGACTGCCCAAGGGCGCTGTCCGACCAATTTGCGGACGCGCGCGTGGTGGAGCAATCGCTATTGCGTCACGGGAGAAGGATCAACATCGAACAACGGCCAAAAGCAGAATCAGATATCGCGGTGGCGGCCGCATCGATCCTCGCCCGCGAGGCGTTCATTAACTGGCTGGAGCGTAAAGGGAAGGAAATCGGTCTGCGGTTGGACCGGGGAGTGTCGGCGGGAGTGAAAGAAAGCGCCAAAAAGCTCGTGGAAATGAATGGGCCGGCCGCATTGCGCGAGGTTGCCAAAGTGCACTTCCGCACCGCCCACGAAACGGCGCCGGACTATTTTCCTGCTCCACCTCCACGCGAGAATTGGCGGCGTTAACTCGTTAAAGCTTTGAACCGTCCGAATTGCCAAGCCGCTTTAACCTTGTAATGAGTCCCGAATCATGTCAGCTTTTCCGACACCGTTTGGCCTTGTGGCGGAAGACGTTACCCGTTTAAAAAATCGCGTTTTTGTGCTTCATTGAGCCACCACAAGAGCAACACGGCACGAATACTACAATAGATATGGCAAAGTTAACCAAGCGCGACATCGTCGTCGCCATTAGTAACCAAACCGGTATGGTCCAGCATCAAGTCTTCGATGTAGTCCAGCGGACGCTTGATAAAATTACCGACAGTCTCGCTAGCAACATCCCGGTTGAACTGCGCAATTTTGGCGTTTTTCAGCCGCGTCTGACCAAGCCGCGCGTCGGTCGAAACCCAAATCAGCCCGGTAGCAGTTTTGTTATTCCACCACGCGCCACCGTGAAATTCAAAGCTGGCAAGATCATGCGCCAGCGCGTTGAGAAGCTTTCACGGGAATTAAAGGAAGCGGCAGAGCACAGGACGAATACGGAAACGGCCGCACCGAACAGCGGATAGGGAAGCGCAACGGGCTACGGCGCCAAAAGAAGCCCTACAAAAGCAGATTCTGGATCGTCTTTTCCAAGCGCTCAAAATTGATCGGCTTGGTGAGATGCTCGGAGAACCCTGCCGCTCTCGCTTGATTTACGTCCTGTTCAGTTCCAAAGCCGCTAAGTGCGATTCCGGGCAGGTTTTTGTTGAGACGCACTTCACGCATTAATTCGTAACCGCTGCGGTCCGGCAATCCGATGTCGCTAATAAGCAGGTCGAAGTCCTGTGTGCGCACTTTCTCCACGGCCTGATCAGCGGAATGCGCTACGGTAATTTCGTAACCACGGCGCTCCAGCATCCGTTTCATGCCGATGCACGTGTCATGATGGTCGTCTACTAGCAGGACGCGTCGATGTCTTGCAACGGCCAATTCCCGCTCCGGTCCTGGCGGTTGAACCTGTTTCTCGCCGTCGACGCCAGCCGGCATGACCACGGTGTTTAGTTCCAACCAAAAGGTTGCGCCCTGATCTTTTCCAGCGCTTTCCACGCGGATTTTTCCGCCATGTGCGTCGATCAGCGCTTTTGAAATCGCAAGACCGAGTCCAAGCCCTCCAAAACGTCGGGTGATCTCGGTCTGTCCCTGTTCGAACGCATTAAAGATTTTATCAATCTTTTCCGGGTCGATGCCGATCCCTGTGTCGATAATGCGTACCTCAATTGTATTCGGTGTGGGGTTGAACGTTTCGATCGTGATCCGTCCCTTTTCGGGTGTAAATTTCACACTGTTCTTGATCAAATTCCAAAGGACCTGTTGTAGTCGCGCCGGATCTCCTTCTACGTGGGTTTGAGTAGCGCGGAGATGAAATTCCGCTTCCAGATTCTTGGCAGCGATTTCCTCCCGGCATATTTCATAAGCGCGCTGCAGGAGTTGATGCACGCAAATCGGTTCAAAGCTCAATTGTAACTTGCCCTTGGCAATTCGGGTCACGTCTAGCAAATCGTCAATGAGCCGTGCTTCTAGTTCCACATTACGCCGAACGACCTCAAGTGCTTCCCTAACAGGCCGGGAATCTGGCAACTCGGCTTCCAACTCACCGACCATCGCAATTACCGGCGAGAGTGGACTTCGCAGCTCATGTGACAGCAATGCCAGGAATTGATCCTTTGCGGCATTCGCGCCAATCAATTCCTGCCGTAGTGTGACATCCCTTGTCTTGTCTTCGACCAGATAGAGTACGCCTTGAATGGTTTCCTGCGAGCCTTGCAACCGGAGCAAATTGATATTCAAAAAGTGCGTCATACCCGTCTTATCTTTCAGAGGGTGTTCAATTAGCTGAAATGGCGTTCCGAAGGTAAGTACCCTCTCCATCGCGCCCGGTGGGGCGATCTTCACGTCGTCGTACGTCGTTTCGGTGATATCGCGACCGGGTGGTACGTCGCCAAAACGTTCCGCCATTTGGGCGAACGCATGGTTGGCGTGGACGAAACGGCGCGAAGTCGGATCGATGAAGGCGATGCCGCTGGGCATGTTCGCAAGCATTTTTTCGTTGAAGATCACTTCGCGTTCCAGCCGCTGCTTGGCTTCCAACTGGCGCTGGTAATACGCACTGCCCAGCCACGCCAAGACCGCGGTGAGAACGATCAACCAGGCTGCCAGTACTGTCATTCTTCCCAAAAGATCGTGAACCGGTTTGTATGCCAGGGTTCTCGGCTGCTCCACCAGGGCCACCCAACCACTCGATTCAATCGGGCTGAAAGAATAAAGGTTACTTTGCCGCTCGAAATGCCCGCTTTTGCTCTGGCTGATCTCTTTGATTAATCCTTCATTTGCCTTTGGTGCCGGTGTTATGGGATTTGGCTTAAAATCGCTGGCAAAAAGCGCCACCCCATTTTGGTCAAGTACCTCAAAAACAAGCCGATCTGAAAACTCGATCGTGGACAGGCGTCTGCCAATTCTTTCCACCAGAACGGAAACTCCTACGTAACCTAGGATGGTCCGGTCTGGCGCGCGCACTGCGCCGACGATATCTGTAACCGGTCGGTTATCCGACAGCCTGGGATGAATTGCGGAGACAAATGTGGCGTCTGCCGCCGCCGCTTGCTCGCGCCAGTATTCGGAGCCAAAATCCTTGCCGATCATCTCTGAAGCGGTTGGGATCGACGCAATCAACTCGCCGTTGGCTGCGGTGATGAACATTCCGTCGATCTGCGGATGGGAATAAAACGCGGAGTTGAGCCATTGCTGAGCAAGTTCTGGATTCGGCGCGGTTAAATTTTTCACCATTTCCGGCAGCGTCTGATAGTATTCAATAACGCTGCTGCTGCGGCTCAGGTCATGGGCGACGAGGTGTGCCACCAGTTGAATTAAGGTCTGCCGGTCGCGTAGAATTCTGAATTCCAGTGTGTCGCGCAGGATCGTATAGGAAACAATGAGCGTCAGAATCGACGGGATCCATCCTGCCAGAAGAATAGGAAAGATAATCTTGAAACGTTCGAAACGGTCGCGCCTTCGTTTCGTCATAGTGTCTCCCAACTGATGCCTGCTGATTGCGAAAATTGGCCCATCACCGTTACTCTGCTCGGTGCTACAGGCAAGGATGAATGTCGCCAGCAAAAGCCGGGTGAGACCGATCGGCACAGTCCAATCCACACGAAAAAATCGCCCGGCCTTTGACAATCAAAGAGATTGCCGGACCGTTCGCCCTTCCAATTACGAAAACCGAGAGGAGATTGTTGTGTATCAACAGAATGCGGCGACAATTTTCAGAGGCAAAACTGCGATTTTTGCATTGACGCACATGGTGAAAGCGGCATCATGTCGGGCTTACTGCCTCAACGATTGGCAGCTGTAGAACTCCCATGCAAGGAAGCCTCGCACACATTATCTGGTCGATTTGTTATCTGGGTGTGCTCATCGGCCTGTCCGCTTATGGCGTCCATCGCTATTTCATTATCTATCTGTACCTCAAAAACCGAAAGCATCCGCCGGTCCCGGCACGTCATTTTGAAAAGTTGCCAAAGGTCACGGTGCAACTTCCGATCTTTAACGAAGTATATGTCGCCGAGCGTTTGCTGCGTTCTGTGAGCGAATTGGATTATCCGCAGGCGCTTCTGCAAATCCAAGTCTTGGACGATTCAACCGACGAAACCCGCGAGATCACCGCTGCCTGCGCGAAGGAACTACAAGAGCGTGGCTTTAATGTTCAACGTATTCATCGAGTCGATCGCACTGGTTTCAAAGCGGGCGCGTTGGCCATAGGGCTTGAGGCTGCCGAAGGCGAATTCGTTTGTATCCTGGATGCCGATTTTGTCCCGCAAAAAGATTTACTGAAGCGAACCATTCATTACTTCACCGACCCGAAAGTGGGAATGATCCAGACCCGCTGGGGACATTTAAATCGCGGTTATTCGTTGCTCACGCGCATGCAGGCGATTTTTTTGGACGGACATCTTTTGCTGGAGCAAACCGCTCGTAGCCGCAGCGGCCGGTTTTTCAACTTCAACGGAACGGCCGGACTCTGGCGACGTTCTTGTATCGAGCAAAGCGGAGGCTGGCAATATGATACGCTGTGCGAGGATCTGGACCTTAGCTATCGTGCCCAGCTCGCAGGGTGGAAATTTATCTATCTTTCGGACGTCGTGACTCCGGCCGAGCTGCCGGTGGACATGAATGGCTTCAAGTCCCAGCAGCATCGATGGACGAAAGGCTCTGTTCAAACCTGTAAGAAATTATTGCCCACCATTTGGCGCAGCCGCCTTCCGTTCCCGATCAAGCTCGAAGCCACCGGGCATTTGATGTCTAACTTTGCCTACCTGCTGCTGGCTTGTCTCTGCGTGCTTTTGCACCCCTCGTCAGGGGGACCTCAAGGTGGATGGCTGCGCACATTGCTGATTGATATTCCGATTTTTCTCGCCGCATCCGCTTCGGTGGCGGTTTTTTATATTTGTGCCCAGCGCGAGCTGCACCCACGGACATGGATGAAAGAGATTCTCTTTTTGCCATGCCTGCTGGCGTTGGGAATCGGTCTTTCGCTCAATAACGCTCGAGCAGTTCTGGAAGCGCTCATCAACCACAAATCCGACTTCACGCGCACACCCAAGTATGGCATTGAACGAAGGTCGCAGGCATGGCGCAGTTGCAAATATCGGCCGCTCAAATC
>Ga0070665_100006511_pt1 | contig 11872 bp, 8 predicted proteins | sample KBSS13metaG_FD_65862 | JGI IMG/M metagenome (GOLD analysis project Ga0070665, IMG submission 65862) | Switchgrass rhizosphere microbial communities from Kellogg Biological Station, Michigan, USA - KBS S1-3 metaG | ecosystem: Host-associated > Plants > Roots > Rhizosphere > Soil ...
AGTGCCCGATGCGCCGGCTCCCCCTCTTCGCGCCTGACTTCCACCAGCGTCAGCAGATCGTCGATCTCTATGTGCAGGCGATCGGCGGGAACGACCGGGGCGAGGATTCGCCTGGCCACCTCCGCACGAGCCTCCTCGGTGTCGCGAACGCGCAGGGCGTGGCGCGGGAGTTTGGCGGCGCGAAGGAGCGCGCTCAGCCACTTCCCGTCCCACGACGGCGCGCTGGCGAAGAGCATGTGGCCGGAAAGCTGCTCGACCATGCGCCGCGCCACGACGTCATGCGGGCTGCCATCCTGCTCCAGCATTTCGCGGGGGATGTGGTGGACGGCCTGCGCCTCCGCATCCCAGTCCGTCCACTGCGGCGCGGGACGGATCAGATGGGATTCGCTGGCGCCGTCTTCGAACACCCAGGCGACCTCGATCGGATAGCTGAGCTTGGCGAGGGACGAAGCCTCGAAGTCGAGAAAGACGAACATGGGGGCGGAAATGACGGGTGGGGTGATGGGCTTCATCCTCGGAACGATCAGGACAGGACGCGGCGCGCAAAGGCGGTCGCGGCGGCCAGTCCGTCCGGCCCGACGCTATGGCCGAGGCCCGGCGAGGCATGAGTCTCCACCGACAGGCCGACGGCGGCCAGTGCCGACGATGCCAACTCCATCGACCGGAACGGGACGACATCGTCCTGCGTGCCGTGGATCAGCAGAACCGGCGGACGGTTGCGAATGTCCGACTCCAGCCGATCGGGCGCGACCAACATGCCGGACAGGCCGACGATGCCCGCGATGGCATCTGCCCTGCGAAGCCCGACATGCAGCGCCATCATCGTCCCCTGGCTGAAGCCCAGCAGCAACAGGCGGTTGCTGGCCAGACCCGCCTTCTCCAGCTCCTGCGAGATGAACGCGTCGAGAGCGGGCGCCGCCGCTGCCGCGCCAGCGGCGCGCTCGGCCATGGAGAAGGTCTCGATCGGCCACCATTGGTAGGCGGCGGCCATATGGGGCAGTTGCGAGGGGGCATTGGGCGCAACGAAGGCAGCATGGGGCAGCGAGGGCTGCATCATGGCCGCCAGAGATATGAGGTCGTCGCCATTGGAACCGTATCCGTGGATCAATATGACCAGAGCGTCGGGCTGCGAGCCTGATAGCGGAGCGAGGCGTGGGCCGTCGAGCAAAGAGAGCGTCCTTCCAGTTCAGCGATCGGCGGCGAAGTGTCGGCAACCGCACGGCCTTCCAATAGACGGTAAGGCTTCTCCGTGCCAATCCTCCCTGAACTGGCCGATGGCAGCGCGGAGTCTCATCGGGATTATCCGATATATTATTGACGCCTCCCATTCTATCGGATAATTCCGATGCATGGAAACAGGTACGGCTCTCTCGATCCTCACGGCGCTGGCGCATCCCACGCGGCTATCGACTTTCCGGCTGCTGGTTCAGCATGAACCCGATGGCCTTTCGACCGGCCAACTGGTGGCGGCCAGCGGCCTCAGCCAAAGCACATTTTCCACCCATCTGGCGGTCCTCGTAAAGGCCGGGCTGGTGGTTCCCGAAAAGCGCGGACGCCAGCAGATACAGCGCATCAGCATCGATGCCTTGCGCGACCTCATGCTGTTCCTCGCCAAAGACTGTTGCGGCAGCCGCGCCGATCTGTGCGAGCCACTGCTTGCGGAACTCACCTGCTGCTGAAGGACCAGCCCGTGACCGACATCATCATCTACCACAATCCCGACTGCGGCACGTCTCGCAACACGCTCGCCATGATCCGCAATGCCGGCATCGAGCCGCATGTGGTGGAGTATCTGAAGACGCCACCCTCACGGGCGCTCCTCATCCAGTTGATCGGCCATGCCGGCATGTCCCCCCGCGACCTGTTGCGTCAGAAGGGGACGCCCTATGCCGAACTCGGCCTGGATGACGTGACGCTGACAGACGACGTCCTCGTCGACGCCATGATGGCGCACCCGATCCTCATCAACCGGCCGCTGGTGGTGACGCCACTGGGCGTAAAACTCTGCCGCCCGTCCGAGGCCGTGCTCGACATTCTGCCGGACCCGCAGCGCGGTTCCTTCGCCAAGGAGGATGGCGAGCAGGTCGTCGACGCAGCGGGCAACCGCATTCTGCCCGCGTGAACCGCCGCGCCCTTCTGGCCGAGGCGCTCGGCAGCCTGCTGCTGTTCGCGACCGTCATCGGCTCGGGGATCATGGCGGAGCGTCTGTCTGGCGGAAACGTCGCCGTCGCGCTGCTTGGCAATACGCTGGCGACCGGCGCCATGCTGTTCGTGCTGATCACGATGTTCGGCCCGATGTCGGGCGCCCACCTGAACCCTGCCGTCACGCTGGTCATGCGCCTGCGCGGCCAAATCTGCACCGGCACGGCGGCAGCCTATGTCGCAGTCCAGTTGGCGGGCGGCATTGTGGGCGTATGGCTGGCGCATCTGATGTTCGACGTCCCGTTGCTCCAGCTATCCCACAAATTGCGCGATGGTCCGGGGCAATGGGCCGGAGAGGCGATCGCGACCTTCGGGCTGGTCCTGACGATCATCGGGACCGTGCGGATGCGCCCGGACAGCATCCCGGTGAGCGTCGCCCTCTATATCGTGGCCGCCTATTGGTTCACATCTTCCACCAGCTTCGCAAACCCTGCCATCACCCTTGCCAGATCTCTGAGCGACAGCTTTGCCGGAATCGCCCCTTCCTGCGTGCCAGCCTTCGTCGCTGCGCAGATTTGCGGCGCGATATCCGCCCATTTAGCCAGCGGTTTCATCTTTTCGAAGACTGAAAAGAGCTCATCGGGGGCGCTGCGCATATAGAGACCGCTGCCAGCAACATCGTTATGAAGTGGGGGAACCACTTTTCCGCCGGGCGGCGAAAATCTCTCGATCGAGAGGAAAAAACCACCTGATTTCAAGGTGGTGACCCCTACGGGAATCGAACCCGTGTTTCAGCCGTGAAAGGGCCGCGTCCTAACCGCTAGACGAAGGGGCCGCATCCAGTGTCGCTTTGTTGGAGCGTCGCTGCGAAGCGAGGCGGGCATTAGGCGGAGGCCGCGAAACGGTCAACCCCCTTTTCGTCAGGAAAATGACAAGGGGCGAAAAAATCCGCTCACGCCATCCAACTCATTCCACCCACGCCGCATCCTCCAGATGCAGTTCGGCGGCGGGACGCGAACCCCAGTCGTCGATCTTCGCCCGGCCCGCGATCCACAGGCGGCGGTCACGCGGCGCGCCGAGGATCGCCTGACCCAGTTCGGATTCAGCCTGACGAAAAGCGATGGTCTTGATCGACCGGCCATCGTCGCCCGCCATGATCGCGCGCAAATGGCCGTTGCCCACCACATCCGCCTTGATGACGCGCATCGGGCCGGATGCGATCCGCGGCGCGGGCCAGCCCGCGCCATAGGGGCCGCCCGCATCGATGGCGGCGACGAAGTCCGGGTTCACGCCCGCTGGCGCCAGCACCGCGTCGATCAACAGCGCGCGGTCGTCGCGCGCCCTGGCCACGGCGCTCGCCAGCCGTTCATCGAGAAAGTCGGCCAGCGCGTCGATCCTGTCCGCCGCCACCGTCAACCCCGCCGCCATGGCATGGCCGCCGCCCGCGACCAGCAGGCCGCTGTCCTTGGCCGCCAGCACCGCCGCGCCCAGATCGACGCCGGATATGGAGCGGCCCGATCCCTTGCCGGTGCCTTCCCCATCGATGGCGACGACGATGGCGGGCCGGCCCGCCTTTTCCTTGATGCGACCCGCGACGATGCCGATCACGCCGGGATGCCAGCCTTCGCCCGACACCAGCGCCACGGCGCGATTGCCCTGCGCGGCGAGCAATTCTTCCGCCTCCGCCTGCACCGCCGCTTCGATGGCGCGGCGCTCTTCGTTCAACAGGTCGAGTTCGGTGGCAATCTGCGCGGCCTCCGCCGGATCTTCGGTGATCAGCAGCCGCACGCCAAGGTCCGCCTTGCCCACGCGGCCACCGGCGTTGATGCGCGGGCCAAGCGCGAAACCCAGATCGTGGCAAAGCGGCGAGCGCGTCAGGCGACTAGCGTCGATCAGCGCGGACAGGCCGATATTGCGGCGCTTCGCCATGATCTTCAGCCCCTGCGCGACGAAAGCGCGATTCAGCCCCTTCAATTGCGCGACGTCCGCCACCGTGCCCAACGCCACGATGTCGAGCAATTCCATCAACGGCGGTTCCGCCCGGGTGGCGAACCAGTTCCGCTTGCGCAGCACCCGGACCAGCGCCGCCCCCAACAGAAATGCCACGCCGACCGCCGCCAGATGACCATGCAGCGCCGCCTGCGGGTCTTCGTCCAGCCGGTTAGGGTTCACCAGCGCCAGTGCTTCCGGCAGGGCCGTCGCGCATTGATGATGGTCGACCACCACCACATCGACGCCGACCGCTTTCGCCATCGCCAGCGCCTCGAACGCCTGCGCGCCGCAATCGACGGTGACGATCAGGCTGGCCCCCTCGCCCGCCAGCCGGACCAGCGCCTCCCCCGATGGGCCATAGCCCTCCATCAGCCGGTCGGGGATATAGGGCCGCGCATGCAGCCCCAGATCGCGCAGCAGGCGAATGAGCAGCGCCGCGCTGGTCGCCCCATCCACGTCATAATCGCCGAAAATGCGCACATCCTCCTGCGCGACCACCGCGTCGGCCAGCCGCTCGGCCGCCGCGTCCATATCGCGGAACAGGCTGGGGTCGGGCATGAAATGGCGGATGGTGGGATTGCGATGCGCCTCCACCGCGTCACGCGGACAGCCGCGCGCCAACAGCAATTGCGTCACCAGATCGTCGGGCCGATAGCCCGGATCGCGCCCATCGGCATTGCCCCCGCGCCATCGCCATGGCTGACCGAGTATCGAACGGGTGATGTTGAGCGCGAATGTCATGTCCCGGCTCTAGACCTGTTATGAATCGGAGGGAAGCATTGCAAACCGTGACGCAGGCGGAACCGAAGCAAGCGCTTGCGCGTATTGCTATTTCCGCCTTAACCGAGCGCGGAACAATGAAGGGGCGAAGCGGTTTTCATGGCGGCAAGGCAGGCGAAGCGGGTCCGGCAAGCCTTGGGTCTGATGATGATTGCGGCGTCCCCCCTGCCTCTGCTGGCCCAAACCCCCGAACCGCCTGCCCAGCAGGAAGAACCGATTCTGCCCGATGCCGAGTTCGAGGCGCGCTTGCCCAAGGCGGGTGAAGCACCCGACAGGACTTCCAGCGACGCTAACGCGCCCCTTCCGTCCATCGACCAGTGGATCGACCAACAGATGCCGCAGGCGGACGCCTCGCCCGACCTGCCGCCCTCGACCGATCCGAAGGAAGAACAGGAACTGGCCCAGCCGCTGCCGCCGCTCGACAGCGTGCAGGTGCCGCTACAGGTGGATGTCAGCAATCCTGAGCAGAAGACCGAGGCGGTGCGCTATGCCGTGAGCGTCGAAGGCTTCGGCAAGACCGGGCTGGAAGATGATTTCCGCGACGCATCCGCCCTGTTCGACGGCAAGGGCAAGGCCGACACCGCCGCGATGGTGCAGGCCCGCGCCCATGAGGATGAAACGCTAGCGGTGCGCCTGCTCCATTCGGAGGGCTATTATGACGCGACCGCGCTTGCCTCGCTGGATCAGGCGGGTGACGGAACGTTGAAGGCGGTCGTCTCGGTCACGCCGGGCAAGCGCTACAGGCTGGCGCAGATCGTGGTTCATGCAGGGCCAACCGTGCCGCCCGATCTGGTGCGCGACAGCCTGCCGCTCAAGCGGGACGATTTTATCGTCGCGACCCTGATCGAGGGGGCGGAGGCCAATGTCGGCGTGCGTCTGCCCGAACAGGGCTATCCCTTCGTGCAGGTCGGACAGCGCGACATATTACTCGATCCCGCGACGGTGACGGGCGATTATACGCTGCCCGTGGAGACGGGGCCGCGCGGGTCGTTCCGGGGCATCACCACCAGCGGAGAGAAGCAGGCCTTCGGCGCGGATCATATGAAGGTCATCAGCCGCTTCAAACAGGGCGAGCTTTACGACAGCCGCAAGGTGGACGACCTGCGCCGGGCGCTGGTGGCGACGGGGCTGTTTTCCAGCATCGCGGTCGATCCGGTGCGCACCAATGAGGCTGGACCGGACGGCACCGAATATGTCGATCTGAACGTGGTACAGGAAGCGGGACCGCCGCGCACGCTGGCGGGCGAGCTGGGCTATGGCACGGGCCAGGGCTTCCGCGCGGAGGGGACATGGACCCACCGCAACCTGTTCCCGCCCGAAGGCGCGCTGATCGCGGGGATCATCGCGGGGACGCAGGAACAGGGCGTGTCGGGCACTTTCCGCCGATCCAATGCGGGCAAGCGGGACAAGACATTCCAGACCGGCATCACGATCAACCACCAGAATTACGACGCCTATGAAGCCTATACGGCGGGCCTCAACATCGGCTGGTCGCGCCAGTCGACACCGATCTTCCAGAAGCGCTGGACCTATGGCTATGGCGCGGAGGTGCTGTTGACCAACGAGCAGGTGGTGATCGACCCCGCCACCGCCGACAAGACCCGGCGCACCTATTTCATCGGCGGCCTGCCGTTGCAGATCGGCTATGATCGATCGAACGATCTGCTCAACCCGACCAAGGGCTTCCGCGCCAACCTCCGCGCCGAACCGGAAGGATCGTTGCAGGGCAGCTTCTCCCCCTATCTGCGCGCCACCTTCGACCTGACCGGCTATTATCCCGTGTCCGACAGTCTGGTCATCGCGGCGCGGACGCGGCTGGGCACGATCAGCGGTGTGGACCGCGACGATGTGGCCCCCTCCCGTCGGGTCTATGCGGGCGGCGGCGGGTCGGTGCGCGGCTATGGCTATCAGGAACTGGGGCCGAAGGACGCCAATGCTGATCCTATCGGTGGCCGCTCCGTCAATGAATTTGCGGTCGAGGGCCGCTATCGCTTCGGCAATTATGGCGTGGTCGCCTTTGTTGATGCGGGTCAGGTCTATGAAAGCGCCATGCCGCAATTTTCCAACATCCGTTACGGCGCAGGCATAGGCGGGCGCTTCTACACCAATTTCGGGCCGTTCCGCGCCGACATCGCGATGCCGATCAACCGGCAGCCGGGTGAATCCAAATTCGCCCTGTACATCGGCATCGGGCAGGCATTCTGATGACAGAGGATGCTTCCACCCCAGCCACCATGACCGTGGCTCGCCCCCTGTGGCAAAAGGTCGCCATCGGCGCGGTCGGCCTGATTGTCGGCCTTGTCGTGCTGGTCGCGGGGTTGCTGCTGTTCCTCAACACCCAGCCGGGCAAAAAATTCCTCATTCGCCAGATCGCCGCGCTCAAGATGGAATCGGGCATGGCGATCGAGGTCGGGCGGATCGACGGGTCGATCTATAGCGACATGACGATCCGCAATCTGGTGCTGCGCGATCCCAAGGGGATTTTCGCGGTCAGCCCGGAAGTGCGCGTGGTGTGGAGCCCCTTTAGCTACATCAACAACCATATCTCGGTGCGGCTGCTGGAAAGCCCGCTTGTGGTGCTGGCGCGCAGCCCGCAGTTCAACGTCACCAAGACGGACCCCAACGCCCCGATCCTGCCGGACCTCGACATCGATGTCGACCGGCTGAAGATCGCCAAATTCCTCGTCGCCAAGCCGGTCATAGGGCAAAAGCGCGAGATCGCCATCGACGGCGTGACTCATATCGCGGACGGTCGCGCCATCCTGTCGGCCAATGCCGTCGTGGACAGCGGCGACCGGTTGCAGGCGAGCCTCGACGCCGTGCCATCACAAAACCGCCTCGCCATGAAGGGCACGCTGACCGCGCCAAAGGGCGGCGTGATCGCGGCGATGAGCGGCCTCACCGATGGTATGACCGCGACCCTTGATGGCAAGGGAACATGGCAGGCGTGGGATGGCCGCATCGTCGCGACCTCGCCCAAGGGTGAGTTGGCGAACATCGCTCTGGCCGCCCGCGAGGGCAATTTCACCGCGAAAGGCCCGGTGCGTCCGGGGCTGATCATGGCGGGCACGGTCGACCGGCTGACCGCGCCGCAACTGGACGTCGATCTGTTCGCGGGGCTGAACGAGCGAAGGGTCAACCTCAAGGGCTCGCTCAAATCGCCTGCGCTTTCGGCGACGGCTAACGGCCTGATCGACCTTGGCAAAAGCCAGTTCAGCGGCCTGAAGATCGACGCCGTCCTTCTCACCCCCGGCGCGATCATGGAGAAGGTGAAGGGGCAGGACGTTCGCGCGTCCGTGGTCCTTGACGGGCCGATGGCGACGCCGTTCCTTGACTATAGCATCACCGCGAAAAGCCTGGCGTTCGACGCGACGGGGATCGAGAATCTGAGGGCCAGCGGGCGCGCCATGATCGATGCCGACCGCATCCGCATTCCCGTGAACGCCACCGCCAGCCGGGTCACGGGCCTGAATGCGGCAGCGGGCGGCCTGATGAACAATCTGCGCGTGAAGGGCGACTTCGCCTATGCCGCGGGCAAGCTGATCAGCGACAATCTCAAGATCGACAGCGACCGGATCGACGCCACCGCCATCGTCCTCGCGGACCTGGAGCACGCCATTTATCGCGGCGCGCTCAAGGGCCGGGTCAATGATTACAGGATCGACGGCGTCGGCATCGTCAATCTGAACACCGATGTGAAGCTGGTGCCGGGGCCGAAGGGCGGCTTCGGCCTGTCGGGGCGCTTCGGCGTGTGCACGGCGCGGTGGGAAAATGCCTCGGTCCGCGATTTCCTGGGCGGCAATGCCGTCGCTTCCGGGCAGATCGGCATGACGCCGGAGGGCAAATTCACGCTGGCGGGCCTGAAAGGCGCGGCGCCCAATTTTCAGATTCAGTCCGGGTCGGGCAGCTACGATACAAATGGCGCGATCACGTTCGACGCGAAAGCCTCCTCGCGCCAATATGGCCCGCTCGCCCTTACCGTGCGCGGGACTATGGAGCGGCCCCAGGCGGTATTGCGTGCATCGCGGCCCAATGTCGGCGTGCAGCTCAACGACGTGGTGGCGAAGCTGAATGGCGAGGCGGCAGGCTATCGGCTGGAAGCCACGGGCGGATCGCCCTATGGTCCGTTCTTCGCCAATGTCCTGATCCGCACGGCCAAAGGCCCGCTGACCATCGATATCGCCAAGGCGCGCTTTGCCGGGATCGATATGAACGGCCGCGTGCAACAGAGCGCCGCCGGTCCCTTCACCGGCCAGCTTGCGATGAACGGCTCCGGCATCACAGGCATGGCGCGCCTGTCGGCAGTCGGCAAGGCGCAGGGGGTGAATGTCAACGCCACCGCCAGCAATGCCAAGCTGCCCGGCGAGGCCGAGGTGGTGATCGGCCGCGCACTGCTGACCGCCAATATGGTCATGACCGACCAGCCGCAGATCACCGCCGACGTGCAGATGGCGAACGCCGCCTATGGTGACTATGTCGTGCGCAAGGCGCGCGGGCGGATCGACTATCAGGGCGGACGCGGCCGGGCGCAGCTTGTGGCGGACGGATCGACCGGCGTGCCCTTCTCCATCGCGATGAACGCAGCGCTGCGTCCCAGCCTCTATGCCGTGGCGCTGGAGGGCAAGGCGAGCAACATCCCCTTCCGCCTCGCCCAGCCCGCCATCATCCGCATCGAAAAGGCAGGCTATCGCCTCGAACCCGCGCAACTGGTGCTGCCGCAGGGCAAGGTCGATCTGGCCGGGCGCTTCGGCGACCGGACGGCGGTGCAGGCGCGCTTCAAGGATTTCGACCTCGCCATCGTCAATATGCTCAGCCCCGGCATCGGCATCGGCGGCAAGGCGACCGGCACACTGGACTATGCCCAGAACGGGACGGCATTTCCCACCGCGACCACGCGGCTTTCCATCAGCGACTTCCGCCGCTCCAGCCTGACCGCCGTGTCCGACCCGGTCGCCATGGCCATGGAGGGCAAGCTGTCGAGCGCAGGCGGCGACCTGCGTGGGCTGATCCGCCGGGGCAACGCGACGCTGGGCCGCTTCGTCGCGACGCTGGCGCCGCCGGGACCGGGGGCAAGCTGGAGCGAACAGCTTCAATCGGCACCCTTGGGCGGCGGCATCCGCTATGCCGGGCCAGCCGACGTGCTCTTCTCCTTTGCGGGACAGGCCGACCAGCAACTGACCGGGCCGATCGCCGTCGCCGCCGATTTTGGCGGGCGGCTGAGCGCGCCGCGTTTGAACGGACTCGTCCGCGCCAATGCGCTGACCTATGAGAATGAGACGTTCGGCACGCGCATCACCCAGATGCGGCTGGATGGACGCTTCACCAACGACCGGCTGGAACTGCGCGACTTTTCCGGGCGCGCGGGCGACGGCACGGTGCAGGCCAGCGGCACGGTGGGGCTGGCGGCGGACAGCGGCTATCCGATGAATCTGGCGGTGAAGCTGGACCGCGCGCGACTGGCCCGCAGCGAGGCGATCACCAGCGTCGTCAGCGGCAATCTGGCCATCACCAACAGCGCGGCGCAGGGCGGGTTGATCAAGGGCGATCTGTGGCTGCCCGAAACCCGCTATCGCGTGGCGTGGCAGGGTGGCACCGAAATCCGCCAGTTGACCGGCGTGCGCCGCAGGGGCGAAGGCACCGATATTCTCGACCAGCGTCAGCGGCAGGCGGCGGCCAAGCCCACGCCATGGAAGCTGGACGTGCGTATCCGGGCGGATAATGAGATTTACGTGACCGGCATGGGTCTCGATTCCGAATGGAAGACCAACATGCGCGTCACCGGCGCCGCCACCGCCCCGCGCGTCAACGGCAAGATCGAGGTGATCCGAGGCCGCTACAGCTTCTCGGGCCATCAGTTCGATCTGGAGCAGGGCGTCATCACCTTCAACGGCGAGATGATGAATCCCACGCTGGCGATCCGCGCAGAGACGAAGATCGACACGGTAACGGCGGGCATCGCCGTGGCCGGATCGGCGCAGAAGCCCGACATCAGCTTCATATCGACGCCCACCTTGCCGCAGGACGAAATATTGGCGCGCATCCTGTTCGGCGACAATGTCGCGAACCTGTCCGCCGTTCAGGCGGTCCAGCTAGGGGTGGCGCTGAACGGCCTGCGCGGGGGCGGCGGCGGGCTGAACCCGATGGGCAAGTTGCAAGGCGCTTCGGGCCTTGACCGCATCGGCATCGTCGGCGGGGACGAGGCGACCGGGCGCGGGACGTCGCTGTCGGTCGGTCAGCATATATCCAACAATGTCTATGTGGAGGTGATCACCGACTCCAAGGGTTTCACGGCGACCCAGCTTGAAATCGCCCTGTCCAGGACGCTCAGCCTGTTGTCGAAGACCGGCACCAACGCCGGATCGTCAGCGAACCTGCGCTACTCGAAGGATTATTAAGGGGAGTGGTCAGGCAGCAAAGCTAAAATGCGGCAGGCAGAAACCCATGAGAGCTGTGGAAACGCCCTATTCCCCGATCGCCCGTGCCAGCGCGGCCCGGATCGCCTCCAGCCGAGGCAGCCATTCGGCCGGACCCGTCACTTCCGGTTGCGCCACCTCCTGTCGGGGCGACGGCTCGGGCGCTTCGCTCACCCCGTCCTCCAGCGCCTTTTGCGCGCCGCGCACGGTAAAGCCTTCGACGTTCAGCAAATGGTGGATGCGCCGCACCAGCACCACATCGGCCGGGCGGTAATAGCGGCGATTGCCCGCCCGCTGCAACGGACGAAGCTGGGTGAAACGCGTTTCCCAATAGCGCAAAATATGCTGCGGCAGACCCAGTTCGCCTGCCAGCTCACTGATGGTCAGAAATGCACCCTCGGCCTTTTCCATGACCATGATGTTGCACCTTTCGCAGCATAAAGGTCAACCATTGGAAAAGCGGCTATTTTGCACGGCGCCTACCACGGAGCCTGGGCCGATCCCCCAACCGGCCCACACTCATGCGCTGGTCGGCTTCAGACCGA
>Ga0070665_100006512_pt1 | contig 11871 bp, 14 predicted proteins | sample KBSS13metaG_FD_65862 | JGI IMG/M metagenome (GOLD analysis project Ga0070665, IMG submission 65862) | Switchgrass rhizosphere microbial communities from Kellogg Biological Station, Michigan, USA - KBS S1-3 metaG | ecosystem: Host-associated > Plants > Roots > Rhizosphere > Soil ...
CCCAGCTCTCGCGTTTCGCGCTCGCTCGTCGGTGGGCTCCAGGTCGGCTCGCTGCCCTTGAAATCGACGTACCCCACCAGGCTGCGGGCCTGCGCCGCCGCCTGGGTCACCAGGTCGATGGAGATACGCATCGCGTCGGGCTTCGAGAGCCACGGAAGCGGTGCTGCCATGTGCGCCATCGACGGACGTCGGTCGAGTACGCAGACGACGTACGGCGCCTCGTCCGCGTAGCGCTCGCGCACGATGAACTCGTCCTGGCCGCGGGCGGCGGAGAGCTTCGCGGAGGAAGCCCAGTCGATGGCGTCGACGTCGTCCCCCGGTCGATACGGTCGCGAACCGGCGACGTCCGAGCCCATTCCTCGCCTCGCGCTGTGCATCGCACCGAAAGCGAGGCCGAGCAACCGCCTCCGTGGGACGAGAGTGAACGCTAGCTGCGGGCCTGCCAAACGCCGACCTTCTCCGACGGCCCGGACCAGAGCGGAGACTGGTCCGACCCGGGTCGGGGAGCAGCGTGGAAACAGGCCGTCTTCAATGACTCGATCGCCTCGTCCCACCCGACCTCACGCGCCATCGCGTGAAACGTCGGCTTGTAGACGATCCGATGGAGGAGCACGGACTCGAAGAGCCGCTCGACATCGCTCGGTACGACGTATCCACGCCCGTTGAGCAGCGCCCAGGCACGGGCTGCTCGCTCGAGCGCGAGGCTCGCACGGACCGAGCCGCCGATCGCGACGCCCTCGGCGCCGCGTGTAGCGCGAACGAGGTCGATGACCCAGCGCTTCAGCAGGCGGTCGACGTACACGCTCCGCACGGCGAGCTCCAACTCGCGGAAGTCCTCGATCGAGACGACCGGCTCGAGGAGCTCGAGGGGGTGCACGTAGCGCTGCTCGTCGAGGATGTGGAGCTCGTGCTCGGCGCTCGGATAGCCGAGCGCGGTCTTCAGGAAGAAGCGGTCGAGCTGCGCCTCCGGGAGAGGAAAGGTTCCCTCGTATTCGATCGGGTTCTCGGTCGCAAGCAGGAGGAACGGGTCGGGGAGCTGCCTCGTGACGCCGTCCACCGTCACTTGTCCCTCCGCCATGGCCTCGAGCAACGCCGACTGCGTCTTCGGCATCGCACGATTTATCTCGTCGACGAGAACGACGTTCGCGAAGACCGGTCCTGCACGGAACTCGAAGTCCCGTGTCTTCTGGTTGTAGACGGAGAGACCGGTGACGTCGGTCGGCTGCAGGTCCGGCGTGCACTGGATCCTTCCGGTCGACGCGCCGACGATGGTCCGCGCGAGCGCACGGGCGAGAACCGTCTTCGCGGTTCCCGGCACGTCCTCGAGCAACACGTGCCCTCCGCACGTCATCGCCGCGAGAACGAGCTTGATCTCCTCCGACTTCCCGTGGACGACCGTCTCGACGTTCTCGAGAAAGCGCGCTGCGGTGCCAGCCGCTCGTTCGAAGTCGGGGGACTCCTCGAGTGGCACTGCTTCAACGCTCATCGAGCTCGACCGTCCGTCCGCACCGTCTCCTGAGACGCCCACGTGTCCGAGAAGTTTGCCTGGCGGGTGCCGGCCCGGACGGCCGGTGAACGACCTCAGACGAGGGCTTCGGCCCCGCCGACCACCTCGAGGATCTCCTGGGTGATCTCGGCCTGGCGGGCGCGGTTCATGCGCAACGTGAGTGTGTCGATGAGCTCGCCCGCGTTCTTCGAGGCGTTGCGCATCGCAGTCATGCGCGCACCCTGCTCCGAGGCCGTGGACTCGAGCAGCGCACGATAGATCTGCGTTTCGAGATACACGGGCAGGAGCCGCTCGAGGATCTCCTCGGGCTCCGGCTCGAAGATGAAGTCCCCGCGCAGCGTGTCGGCGTCCCGCTCCTCGTCGTCCGTCTCGAGGATCTCCGGCGAGATCGGGAGGATGTCCTGATCGGTGACGCGCTGGGTGAGCGCAGAGACGTACGTGTTGTAGACGAGCACCACGCGATCGACCTCGCCCTCCGTGAACAGCTCGGCGACGCGGTGCGCGATCGCCTGCGCATCCTTGTACGTCGGCTGATCGGTGAACCCCGTGAAGGCGCCGACGAGCTCGCGCCGGCGGAACGTGAGCGTCGAGCGCCCCTTCTTGCCGACCGCGACCCAGCGCACGGCCTTGCCCTCGGCCTCGAGCGAGCGCTCGAGCGCGAACGCTCGGCGGATCACCTGCGCGTTGAACGAGCCGGCGAGCCCGCGATCGCCCGTCAGCGGCACGATCGCGACCGTCTCGACGGTCTCGCGCTGCTCGAGGAGCGGCAGGCGCACCGACGAGGCGGCGCGGCCGACCCCGGAGATGAGCTCGTTCATCGTCTCGGCATACGGGCGCAACGCAGTAATGCGCTGCTCGGCCCGGCGCAGCTTCGCCGCCGCGACGAGCTCCATCGCGCGCGTGATCTTCCGCGTGTTCCGGACGGACTTGATGCGGCGCTTGAGGTCCTGAACCGAGGCCACTCGACTAGCCGCCCAGCCCCTTCTCCTCCTCGATGTTGAAGACGCCCTGGAAGTGCTCGAGCTCCTTCCTCAGCTTCTCCTCGGTGTCCTCCGAGAGATCGCCGGTCGAGCGGATCGACTCGAGGACCGTCTTCTCGGTCCGCAGGTGCTCGCGCAGCTCGTCGTGGAACCTCGGCACCTGAGGCACCGGGATCTTGTCGAGCCACCCGTTGATGCCCGCGTAGATCGCCACGACCTGCTCCTCCATGGGCCACGGCTGGTACTGCGGCTGGTTGAGCGTCGCCACCATTCGCTCGCCCCGGCCGAGCGCGCTCTGCGTCGCCGCGTCGAGCTCGGAGCCGAACTGGGCGAAGGCCTCGAGCTCGCGGTACTGAGCGAGGTCGAGACGCAACCGACCGGCCACCTTCTTCATCCCCTTCGTCTGGGCATTTCCGCCGACACGCGAGACCGAGGTGCCGACGTTGATCGCCGGCCGCACGCCCGAGAAGAAGAGGCTCGACTCGAGGAAGATCTGCCCGTCCGTGATCGAGATGACGTTCGTCGGGATGTACGCGGCGATGTCGCCCGCCTGCGTCTCGATCACGGGCAGCGCCGTCAGCGAGCCGCTGCCGAGCTCGTCCGAGAGCTTGCACGCGCGCTCGAGCAGCCGCGAGTGGAGGTAGAAGACGTCCCCCGGGAACGCCTCGCGCCCCGGCGGGCGGCGCAGGAGCAGCGACAGCTGGCGATACGCATCCGCATGCTTCGAGAGGTCGTCGTAGATGCAGAGTGCGTGCTGCCCCGAGTAAAGGAAGTACTCGCCCATCGCGCAGCCGGCGAACGGCGCCATCCACTTGATCGGCGCGGCCTCCTGAGCTGGTGCGGAGACGACGATCGTGTACTCCATCGCACCGGAATCGCGCAGACGCTCGACGACCTGGGCCACCGTCGACCCCTTCTGCCCGATCGCGACGTAGACGCAGATCATGTCTCCCCCGCGCTGGTTCAGGATCGTGTCGATCGCAACGGCGGTCTTGCCGGTCGAGCGGTCGCCGATGATGAGCTCGCGCTGGCCTCGGCCGATCGGCGTCATCGAGTCGATCGATTTGAGTCCGGTTGCCATCGGCTCCTTCACGGGCTGGCGCTGGATCACGCCGGGCGCCTTGAACTCGAGCGGACGGCGTTCGGTCGCCTCGATCGGGCCGAGCCCGTCGAGCGGGTTGCCGAGAGGGTCGACGACACGACCGAGGAGGCCAGGGCCGACGGGAACGCTCATGACCTCGCCGGTGCGTCGCACCGGTTCGCCCTCCTTGACGTGCTGCCACTCGCCGAAGAGCGCCGTACCGACGTTGTCCTCCTCGAGGTTGAACGCGATCCCGGTGACGCCGTGCTCGAGCTCGAGCCGCTCGAGCGCGACGCAGTTCTCGAGACCGTGGATGCGTGCGATGCCGTCGCCGACCTGGAGGACGCTGCCGACCTCCGAAAGGTCGGTCTCGACGTCGAACTGCTGGATCCGATCCTTGAGGATCGAGGTGATCTCTTCGGGTCTGAGCTTCAAGGCGTCTCCTTACTGAGCTGTTGCGAGTTCGTGTCGTAGGCGTTCAAGGCGGCCGCGGACGCTTCCGTCCGCGCGATGTGACCCGATCTGTAGGACGATCCCCCCGATCAAGCCCGGGTCGACTGTACGCGTGGCCTCGACCCGCCGGCCGGAGGCCTTCTCGATCGTCTCCACGATCGACTTCGCCTCGGCGTCGGAGAGCTCGTACGACGTCGTGAGCTCGACGGAAAGTCGGTTTTGTGCCTGGGCGACGAGCGTGTCGAGCTCCTCGCTGAATTCCTGGAGCTCGCCGGCGCGGCCCTTCTCCGCCGCGAGGCGGACGAAGTTGCGCACGAGCTCGTCGGCGTCGACCGTGACCTGCTCGAGCACGGCGGCCTTGCCGGTCGGTTCGACCTGCGGGTTGCGCAGGAACGCTCGCAGCTCGGGCACGTCCTCCATCGCCTCGGCAAGCGCAGCGAGGTCGGCGGACACCGCGTCCACACGGCCCGCCTCCTGAGCGGCCTCGAAGAGCGCGCGTGCGTACATGCGCTGCGCGACGGCCAACTACGCGCCTTCCTTCTCCAGCGCGGAGAAGTCGAGCTCGGAGATCGCCTCGTCGATGAGGCGCCGCTGATCCTCTGCGTCGAGCACCTTGCCGGTCACCCGCGCGGTCGCCTCGAGGGTGAGGTCTGCTACCTCGGAGCGGATCATGTCGAGCGAGCGCTTCGTCTCGGCGTCGATCTGCCGCTTCGTCTCCTCGAGCCGGCGCTGTCGCTCCACCTCGGACTCCTCCTTCACGCGTTCGACCTGCGCGTCCGCGACCTTGCGCGCGTCGGCGAGAATCCCCGCCGCCTCGCCCTTCGCGTCGGCGATGAGCTGCCGGTGCTGCTCCAGGAGCTCGCGCGCCTCCTCGCGGGCCTTGTCGGCTTCGTCGACGGCCGCGCGTATCCGGTCACGCCGCTCGTCGATGGTCTTCTGGATCGGCCCGAACGCGAACCTCCGGAGCACGAAGAACGTGATCGCGAAGCAGATCAGCGTCCAGATCATGAGCCCCGGGACGACGTCGATCAGGCCGCCCGAGGACTCTTCGGTGGCTGCGAGGAGGAACGACGGCATCACTCAGACCAGGACGTACGCGAGCAGGCCGCCGATGAGGCCGTAGAAGACGACCGCCTCGGTGAGCGCGAAGCCGAGCCACTGGATGCCCGTGAGCTCACCGCGGAGCTCGGGCTGCCGGGCGACGGCCTGGATCATCGAGCCGAAGATGTTGCCGATGCCGATGCCGGCTCCGAGCGAGCCGAGACCGATACCGAGGGCGAGCGCGATCGCCTTGCCGGCGTCGGCGCCGTCCTCGGCTGCGGCGAGGAAGAAGAACGAGGAAAGCATTGCGGGGACTCCTCCTTAGTGCTCGGGCTCGATGGCCGAGCCGATGTAGATGGCGGACAGGGCGGCGAAGATATACGCCTGGATCGAGACGACGATGACGACCTCGAACAGGTAGAAGGCCGTCGCCGCCGGCACGGCGATGACGGCGAGGAAGACGTTCTCGAGCACGAAGATGAGCCCGATGAACGTGAGGATCAGCATGTGGCCCGCGAGCATGTTCGCGTAGAGACGGATCGAGAGACTGATGAGGCGCATGAACTGGCCGAGGATCTCGAGCGGGATGATGAGCGGCAGCATCGCCTTCGGGACGTCGGGAATCCAGCTCTTGAAGTAGGCCCAGGTCCCGTTCTCGCGGATCCCCTCGATGTGCGTGAACACCCACGTCATGAGCGCGAGCGCGAGCGTGACCGAGAGCGTCGAGGTCGCCGCGAAGATCGCGAACGTCGGGATGCCGATGCCGCCGACGTGCCAGCGCTCGTCGGACAGCGGCAGCGGGATGAAGCCGAGAATGTTGATCGTCCAGATGAAGACCATCAGCGTCGCGACGTAGGGGAACCAGCGGCCGATCGCCTTCGTCGGCAGCCCCTGCTCGGCGACCTGCACCTGCGCCACCTCGTAGATCGTCTCGCCGAGCGCCTGCCGGCGGTTCGGACCGCGGCCGGGCTTGACGCGCATGAGGACGATCCCGATGAGGATCGAGCAGACGGTGCCGAGCATGAGGTACGCGACCGCCTTGTTGATCGACATGTCGATCGGCCCGATCTTCAGCTCCGGCCCCCAGGTGTGGAGGTTCCACTCCTCGGACGGGTCGAATTTCGTCTCCTCGTCGCCCGACGCGAGCGCAAACGACGGGAGCGTCAGCGCGAGCAGCGTGACGATCGCGAGGGCGCGCTTCACGCTTTTGCCTCCCCGCCGAAGTAGGTCGCGAGGCCGACGCCGAGCTCGACCGTGAACGCGACGGCATAGAGGAGCGCAGCCGAGAGCCCCACGGTCTCGTTCTGGACCGTGACGATGACGAGCACGACGCCGACGAGCAGCGCGCGCGAGGTTGTTCCGATGCCCCGCATTCCTGCGGCGGCGAGGTTATCGGGGTTGTTCGGCAGCCGCGCCAGTAGCAGCGCGAAGATCTCCGACGCGACCCAGAGGACGGCGGCGAGCGCCCAGCCCTGCACCGGCCAGCCCGCGATCGCGAAGATCGGGAGGGCGAGGGCGAAGATCGAGCCTCCGGCGAGCGTCGGGCCGATCCGGCTCGGAAGCGGTCGCGGCGTCGAGAAGATCCCTGCGCTCATACCGTCTTGGTCCGGCCGTAGACCTGGTAGACGACGAGTGCGCCGAGTGGGATGCCGACGATCGCCCCGATGAGGAGTCCAATCCCCCAGCCGCCGAGCCCCCATCCGACGAGCGCGCCGACCAGCATCGCAGCAGCGAGCGTGCCCAGGAGGAGCCCCGAGGCGGTGGCGAGAGAGTGAGGCGAGGGGGCCGCGTCCGGCGTCATCCCGGCCGGAGCATATCAGCGAGCTTGTAACACCAGAATGGCGCTTTACTGAACGGAATTTGCCCGACTTCGTTACAGCACGTTACGATCGCCCGATGGAGCGGATCGTCCTCGTCCACGGCAGCGTCATGGGCGGCCGCGGGACATGGGCCGCTCAGCGTCCACTCGTCGAGCGGTTCGAGCTCCTCGTGCTCGACCGGCCCGGCTTTCCGCCGAATCCGCCCGTTGAGCGCATCGACTTCGAGACGGACGCAGCCCTCGTGGCCGGACTGCTCGAGGAGGGCGATCACCTCGTCGGGCACTCGTACGGCGGAATCGTCTCGCTCCTCGCGGCCGCGTCACGGCCCGATGTGCTCCGCTCGCTGACCGTGATCGAGCCTCCGTGCACGCGTGTCGCCGCGGGCGTTCCTGAGGTCGACGCCTTCGCGCGGGCAGGGATGGAGCTGTACGCGACCGCCCGGAGCGGGGAGCCGGACGAGTACCTCCGCCGCTTCCTCGCCGCAGTCGGTTCCGAATTCGACCCGCCCTCCCCGCTCCCACCCGAGCTCGAGCGGGGCGCGCGCAACCTGGCCATTGAGCGTGGCCCGTGGGAGGCGGACATCCCGCTCGCGGCGCTCGCCGGCACCCCGTTCCCGAAGCTCGTCGTGTCCGGCGCTCACCTCGACGCCTACGACGTCATCTGCGACGTGCTCGAGCGCGAACTGCGCGCGGAGCGCATCGTCCTTCCGGGCTACGGGCACGCGGTGCAGCGGCATCCGGACTTCAACGATCGGCTCGCGGACTTCGTCGAGAGCGCGAGCGCCTAGGCGCTCAGACGCTCGCTGTCCTGCTGCTGCTCCTTCTCGCGCTTGCGGACGCGCGGGTTCGCGAGCTTCACGATCTCGAGCAGGTAGACGACGTAGATCGAGAACGCGATCGCGAAGAGCCCGATGACGAGGACGATCAGCGTTTGCAGCGGGTGCCAGTCACCGCCTTCGCGGAACGGCACGAAGCGCGTGGCGAGCGCCGCGCCGGCGAGGCTCGCGCACCACAGCCACATGGTCACGGCGGCACGCTGCTGCGAGAAGCCGATGTTGAGGAAGCGGTGGTGGAGGTGGCTGCGGTCGGCCGTGTAGATCGGCCGGTTGTGCTTGAGACGCTTCGCAACGACGAACGACGTGTCGATGATCGGCACGGCGAGCACGAGCAGCGGGAGCAGAAGGACGACGGTCGATGCGGTCTTCAGGAGGCCCTGGATCGACACGGCGGCGAGGATGAAGCCGAGGCAGAGCGCGCCCGAGTCGCCCATGAAGATCCGGGCCGGGAAGAAGTTGTGGCGCAGGAATCCGAGGCACGAGCCGGCAACGATCGCCGAGAGGATCGCGGGGTCGGGCTTGCCGAGCGAGAGTGCGAGGATCGCGTACGTCACGCCGGCGATCCCGCAGACGCCTGCCGCGAGGCCGTCCATCCCGTCGAGGAAGTTGACCATGTTCATCACCGCGACGATGAACACCATCGACAGCGGGACGCCGATCCACGCGGGGATGTCGAGGACGCCGAGGAGCGGGAACGTGATGTGGTCGATCCACACGCCGAACGCGCACGGAATCGCGGCTGCGACGAACTGCCCGAAGAGCTTCACCGAGGGTGAGAGCCCGCGGAAGTCGTCGACTGCGCCGACGACGGTCGCCACGGCCGCCCCCAGGAGGACGCCTCGGCTCTCCCCGGAGAGGTCGAGGAACGCGAGCGACGGCACGAGGATCCCGAGGAAGATGGCCAGGCCGCCGAGGCGCGGGATCGGGCGCCGGTTGATCCTGCGCGCGTCGGGCCGGTCGACGGCCCCGAGCATCCGCGCCATCCCGCCGACCGCGGGCGTCAGGAGGACGACGATGACGAACGCGATGATCGCCCCGTACAGGACTTCCGGCGTCGCCCGCAGCTCGTCGAACATCGGTAGCGCCTATTTCGTGCCGTACAGCCGGTCGCCTGCGTCGCCGAGGCCCGGGAGGATGTAGCCCTTCTCGTTCAGCTCACGGTCGACGGACGCCACGACGATGTGCACGTCGGGATGGTCGCGGTGCACCCGGGCGATACCCTCCGGCGCCGCGATGAGCGCGATGAGCCGCACGGACGTCGCTCCACCCCGCTTGACCGTCTCGATCGCGGCGGCGGTCGAGTTGCCGGTCGCGAGCATCGGGTCGAGCAGGATCACGTCGCGTACGGAGAGGTCGTCCGGAAGCTTCACGTAGTACTCGACGGGCTGGAGCGTCTCCTCGTCGCGGAAGAGGCCGATGAAGCCGACGCGCGCGCCCGGGATGAGCGACAACACGCCGTCGAGCATCCCCATGCCGGCCCGAAGGATCGGGCAGATCGCGACCTTCTTGCCTGAGATCCGCCGTGCGCTCATGTGCTCGAGCGGCGTCTCGATCTCGATCTCCTCGTCGGCGAGGTCCTTCGTCGCCTCGTACGTGAGCAGCAGGGTGAGCTCGTTGACGAGCTGACGGAACATCTGCGTGGTCGTCGTGACGTCGCGCAGCAGGCCGAGCTTGTGCTGGACGAGCGGGTGCGTGACCTCCGTGACGAGGCCCGTAGCCACTGCGTCGAGGTCGGCGGTCGTGTCCACGAGCTCCTCCTAGTCGGCGAAGGACGGGAAGGCCGGAAGGCCGGGGTAGAGCGGACGGCGCTCGAGCAGCTCGGCGCTGCGGGCGGCGAGTGCCGCGACGTCCGCGTCGGCGACGAGAGCGCCGCAGATGATGGCGGCGACCTCGCGGAAGTCGTCCTCGTCGAGGCCACGCATCGTCATGGCGGGCGTTCCGACGCGGAAGCCGGAGGCGACCGTCGGTGGGCGCTCGTCGAACGGCACGGTGTTGCGGTTCACCGTGATCGCGACCTCGGCAAGGCGTTCCTCGGCCTCCTTCCCGCTCCACGCAGTGCGCCTGAGGTCGACGAGCAGCACGTGGGTGTCGGTCCCGCCCGTGAGGACGTCGAGCCCGCCTTCCTCCAGCGCTGCGGCGAGCGCGTCGGCGTTGGCGCGAATCTGGCGCTGGTAGTCGCGGAAGGGCTCGGAGGCAGCGATCCTGAAGCACGCGGCCTTCGCAGCGATGACGTGGTTCAACGGCCCACCCTGCATCCCCGGGAACACGGCCCGATCGAGCGACTGCGCATGCTCTTCCCGACAGAGGACGAACCCGGAGCGCGGGCCGGCGAGGGTCTTGTGCGTGGTCGAGGTGACGAAGTCGCAGTGCTCGACGGGGTTCGGATGAAGCCCCGCCGCGACGAGCCCCGCGAAGTGGGCCATGTCACAGAGAAGCAGTGCGCCGACCTCGTCCGCGATCTCCCGGAACCGCCACGCCTCGACCGTCCGCGGGTACGCCGAGCCGCCGCACACGATGAGCTTCGGACGGTGCTCTTTCGCCAACTCGAGCACGTCGTCGTAGTCGACGAGGTTCGTCTCGCGGGAGACGCCGTAGTGGACGATCGTGTAGAGCCGCCCCGAGAAGTTGACCTTGAGCCCATGCGTCAGGTGGCCGCCGTGCGAGAGCTCCAAGGAGAGGATCGTGTCACCGGGCTCGAGTGCGGCGAAGTAGACGGCCATGTTCGTCTGCGCACCCGCGTGCGGCTGGACGTTCGCGTGCTCCGCGCCGAACAGCGCCTTCGCGCGGTCGATCGCCAGTTGCTCGATCTCGTCCACGACCTCGCAGCCGCCGTAGTAGCGACGCCCGGGATAGCCCTCGGAATACTTGTTCGTCGGCACGCTGCCGACGGCCTCGAGCGTTGCGCGCCAAGTGAAGTTCTCCGAGGCGATGAGCTCGATCTCGTCGCGCTCGCGCTCGAGCTCGCGCTCGAGGAGCGCAGCGACCTCCGGATCGACCTCGGCGAGCCCGGCTGTCCGCAGCTGCTCGAACGTCAGCGGGGTCGTTGCCATCGGCCGGATGCTACTGCCGCACGTGCGCCAGAGCCTCTGCGGCGGGGATTGCCCCCTCCCGGAGAACGTGTGGCTCCGGCCCGGTCAGGTCGACGACCGTCGAAGGCGTACCCGGGAGCTCTCCGCCGTCGAGCACAGCGCCCGCTGCGTCCAGGAGCTCGCGCGGTACGTCTGCGACCCGGCGAGGATCGGCGCCTCCGTGGAGGTTGGCGCTCGTGGCGGCTACCACACCGACCCGTGCGAGCAGATCGGCCGCATCGCCACTCACGGCCGGTATGCGAACGCCAATCGTCTCCAGATGCGCTCCTGTGAGCCACGGCAGCCGCCGCGCCGGATTCGGTAGCACGAGCGTGAACGGGCCCCGCGGAACGTGATGCCCGGCGAGCTCGGGCAGGAGCGCGACCAGTGCGTCGAGACTCCCGGCGACGAGCGCGATCGGCTGCTCGGGGGAACGACCCTTCACGGCAGAGAGCGCGCGCACCGACTCCTCACGGTCCGGGCGGCACGAGAGCCCGTAGACCGTGTCAGTGGGAATGACGACGAGCCGACCCGCGGCGATCGCTGAGGCGACCTCGTCGACCGAGCTCACGACCGCGTCCCCTCGACGACTCGGTCGCGGCCCGTCAGGTCCTTCGTCGCGACCACGTCGACGTAGCCGAGCGCCTCGAGAAGCGTCGCCACGCGCGACGCATCGGCGGCAGCGACCTCGAGGACGAGTGCTCCCGGTTCGGCGAGGACCTCCCGAGCGCCCCGCGCCACCGCCTCGGTCGCCCCGACTCCTGTGAGCGCCTCGCGCGGCTCCCAGTCGCGCACCTCGGGCTCGAGCGTCTCGATCTCCTCAGGCAGCACGTAGGGCGGGTTCGAGACCACGAGATCCCAGGGCCCCTCGGGGAGCCCGGTGAAGAGGTCCCAGGTGCGCAGATCGATCGCGATCCCCGTGCGGACGACGTTCGCACCGGCGACCTCGAGCGCACCGCTCGACGCATCAACGCCGGTCACTCGCGCCCCCGGATGCTCGTCGGCGATCGCGAGCGCGATCGCGCCGCTGCCCGTCCCGACGTCGAGGACTCGCGGCTCGGTGAGCGTCCCGATCCGGGCGAGGCA
>Ga0070665_100006515_pt1 | contig 11868 bp, 12 predicted proteins | sample KBSS13metaG_FD_65862 | JGI IMG/M metagenome (GOLD analysis project Ga0070665, IMG submission 65862) | Switchgrass rhizosphere microbial communities from Kellogg Biological Station, Michigan, USA - KBS S1-3 metaG | ecosystem: Host-associated > Plants > Roots > Rhizosphere > Soil ...
CCGAACAGCACGAAGGCGGCGACCCCGGGCACGAACAGCCTGCCGATCCACAGCAGCTGGACGACGGCGATGCCCAGGGCGTAGCGCCGCGCGGTCACCCGGCCCTCGGGGTGCTCCCGGGCGGCGCGCAGCCACTGCAGGACCTGGGGGATCCGCATGACCGCGTACCCGACGGTGGCGATCGTGAAGTCGTAGTCGTTCAGCGCCGCGGGCACGCCCGCCGCGAGGATCAGGGCGCCCGCCATCTGGAGCAGGACCAGGAGACGGTAGGGGACGTCGTCGACGTCGTAGGCCGAGGCGAACCAGGTGAAGTTCATCCAGGCCCACCAGATGGCGAAGAACACCATCGCGAAGCCGACCAGCGCCGCGACGGTGTGGTTCTCCTCGATCCCGTGGGCCAGCTGGGCCGCGGCCTGGGCGATCGCGACCACGAAACACAGGTCGAACAGCAGCTCCAGGGGGGTCGCGGCGCGGGGCGACTCCTCGGGGTCCCGCCCCGCCATCCGCCGCCGCCAGGGCACCTGAAGTCCCGGAACCGCCACCGTGATCCCCCTCCCGCGAGGTCACCAACCCTAACGGGATAGGTTCTCGCCGACGGTTGGGCGTGGCGCGTTGCCCCCGGGACCTGCAGTTCCTACGCTGCGGCCCAGGTAGGGAGATCACTCGGAGGCGGAGCTCGCGCAGCCGACCATCCGACGAGGAGCCACATGGACACACCACCCGCTGGGGACGGTCCGGGCCCCGACTACGACCCGACCGTCGAGGAGCCGTTGCAGACCGCGGGCAGGCACCGGGTCGGCGCGCCCGAGCCCGCCCCGCTGACCGACCACGGGCCCGCCCGCGTGATCGCCGTCGCGAACCAGAAGGGCGGGGTCGGCAAGACCACGTCCACCATCAACCTCGGGGCGGCACTGGCCGAGTACGGCCGCCGGGTGCTGCTCGTGGACTTCGACCCGCAGGGCGCGCTGAGCGTCGGGCTCGGCGTGCAGCCGCACCAGCTCGACGCCACCATCTACAACCTGCTGATGGACCGCGGGGTCGAGGCGGAGGACGTCATCCTCGAGACCAACGTCCCCGGCATGGACCTGCTGCCCAGCAACATCGACCTCTCCGCGGCCGAGGTGCAGCTGGTCACCGAGGTCGGGCGCGAGCAGGCGCTGGGCCGGGCGCTCAAGCGGGTGCTGGGCAACTACGACATCGTGCTGATCGACTGCCAGCCCAGCCTCGGGCTGCTCACGATCAACGCGCTGGCCTGCGCCGACAACGTCCTCATCCCGCTGGCCTGCGAGTTCTTCTCGCTGCGCGGCGTCGCGCTGCTGATGGACACCATCGACAAGGTCAAGGACCGGCTCAACCCGGACCTGGAGCTGATCGGCGTGCTCGCGACGATGTTCGACTCCCGCACGCTGCACACCCGCGAGGTGCACCAGCGCGTCGTCGAGGCCTTCGGCGACCTGGTGTTCGACGCCGTCATCAACCGGACCATCCGCTTCCCGGAGACCACGGTCGCCGGTGAGCCGATCACCACCTGGGCGCCCACCTCCAGCGGGGCCGCGGCGTACCGGATGCTGGCCCGCGAGGTCATCGCACGGTGACGGCGCTGGTGACGGCGCTGGTGGCGGCACAGTGACCCTGGCCGACGACCGGACCCCCGAGGCCGCCCTCGACGCCGGCCCGGCCAGGCCCCGGTTCACCGTCCGGCTGTACAACTTCGAGGGCCCGTTCGACCTGCTCCTGCAGCTGATCGGCAAGCACCAGCTCGACGTGACCGAGATGGCGCTGCACAAGGTCACCGACGACTTCATCGCCCACCTCACGGCGCTCGGGGACGACGCCGACCTCGACGAGACCACCGAGTTCCTCGTCGTCGCGGCCACCCTGCTCGACCTCAAGGCCGCCCGGCTGCTGCCGAACGCCGAGGTGGAGGACGAGGACGACCTCGCGCTGCTGGAGGCGCGGGACCTGCTGTTCGCCCGGCTGCTGCAGTACAAGGCGTACAAGCAGGTCGCGAGCCTGTTCGCGGAGCTGGAGAAGACGGCGCTGCGCCGCTTCCCGCGCTCGGTCTCCCTCGAGCCCCGGTTCGAGGGGCTGCTGCCCGAGGTGCTGCTCGGGATGACCCCCGCCGCGTTCGCGGACCTCGCCGCGAGCGTGTTCCGGCCCAAGCCGCCGCCGGTCGTCGGCGTCGACCACGTCCACCAGCACGACGTCTCCGTGCCCGCCCACATGCAGGTCCTGCGCGAGCGGCTCGCCGAGCTGGGAGAGGCGACCTTCGCGGCGCTCACCGAGGACTGCACCGAGACGATCGAGATCGTCGCCCGCTTCATGGCGGTGCTGGAGCTGTTCCGCGAGCAGAGCATCGAGGTCGATCAGCCCGAGGCCTTCGGCACCCTGACGGTACGGTGGTCACCCGGACCCACCCCGTCCAGCGAGCCGGAGCATGAGCCAGCCTGACGAACCGACCGACCTCGACGCGCTCGAGGCGGCCTTCGCGGAGTCGACCATCGGCACCACCGCCGTCGAACCCGGCCTGCCCGTCCTGCACCGCGACGACGAGCTGGCGGCCGCGCTCGAGGCGTTGCTGCTGGTCGTCGACACCCCGGCGGACGAGGCGTCGCTGGCCACGGCCCTGGACGAGCCCGTCGGCCGGGTGGAGCGGGCGCTGCGGCACCTCGCCGAGTCCTACCGGGAGCGCGGCAGCGGGATCGACCTGCGCCGGGTGGGGGAGGGCTGGCGGTTCTACACCCGCGACCTCTACGCGCCCTACGTCGAGCGCTTCCTGCTCGACGGGCAGCGGGCCAAGCTCACCCGCGCCGCTCTGGAGACCCTCGCGGTGGTCGCGTACCGCCAGCCCGTCACCCGTGCGCGGGTCGCGGCGGTACGGGGTGTGAACTGCGACGGCGTGCTGCGTACGCTCGTGACGCGCGGTCTGGTGGAGGAGGCCGGTGTGGACGGGCCCACGCAGGGGACGCTCTTCCGCACCACCGAGCTCTTCCTGGAGCGGTTGGGGCTGTCCTCGCTGGAGGACCTGCCCCCGCTGGCGCCGCTCCTGCCGGACATCGACGCTATCGACGAGTTGTGAGAAGGATCAGAAGATGGTGGACTCCGCACCGACAGGTGTGCGGCTGCAGAAGGTGCTCGCGCAGGCCGGTGTGGCCTCGCGCCGGGCGTCCGAGGAGCTGATCGCGGCGGGCCGGGTGTCGGTCGACGGGAAGATCGTGCGGGAGATGGGCCGCCGGATCGACCCGGAGACCGCGGTCGTGCACGTCGACGGGTCGCGCATCCAGATCCGGGACGACCAGGTCTACCTCGCGCTGAACAAGCCCGAGGGCATGCTCTCCACGATGTCGGACGACCAGGGCAGGCTCTGCGTCGGCGACCTGCTGATGCACCGCACCGAGCTGCTGAACCAGGCCGGGCGGCTGTTCCACGTCGGGCGGCTGGACCAGGACACCGAGGGCCTGCTGCTGATCACGAACGACGGCGAGCTCGGCCACCGGCTGATGCACCCCTCCTACGAGGTCGAGAAGACCTACGTCGCGGAGGTGCTCGGCCAGGTCCCGCGAGACGTCGGCAAGCGCCTGCGGGAGGGCATCGAGCTGGAGGACGGGCCGGTCCGCGTGCACTCCTTCCGGGTCGTCGACTCGCTGCCCGGGCGGTCGATGGTGGAGCTGGTGATCCACGAGGGCCGCAAGCACATCGTGCGGCGGCTGCTGGACGAGGTGGGCTACCCCGTCCAGCGGCTGGTGCGCACCGCGATCGGCGAGGTCCGGCTCGGCGAGCAGCGCCCCGGCAAGATGCGCCCGCTGAACCAGAACGAGGTGGGGGCGCTCTACAAGGCGGTGGGGATGTGAGCGAGCGAGCGAGCGAACCATCGACACAGCGAGCCGAGGCGCCGACCGAGCGAAGCGAGGGAGAGCGGTGAGCGAGCGAGCTGTTCGGGCTGTTCGGGGCGCCATCCAGGTGGACGACGACTCCCGCGAGGCCATCCTCGAGGGCAGCGCCGAGCTGGTCACCGCCGTCCTCAAGCGCAACGAGCTGACCAGCGACGACGTCATCTCGATCCTGTTCACCGCCACCCCGGACCTGACCGCGGAGTTCCCCGCCTACGCGGCCCGGCTGCTCGGCCTCACGGACGTCCCGCTGATGTGTGCGGTGGAGATCGCGGTCCCGGGCGCGATGCCCCGGGTGCTGCGGCTGCTGGCGCACGTGGAGACCGGGCTGGCCCGCGCCGAGCTGCGCCACGTCTACCTGCGGGGTGCCGCTGCCCTGCGCCGCGACCTCCCCTCCTGAGGGCTCGCGCAGGTCACCGGGCACAATGGGCACGAGGCTCGCGCGGAGGTGGGGGCGGATTCTGCGCGTGAGGGGTGGGGCATGGTGCTGACCGGCGTCGTCGCGATGGACGGACCGTCCGGCACCGGCAAGTCCACGGTGTCCCGGCGGCTGGCCCGCGAGCTCGGGGCGGCCTACCTGGACACCGGCGCGATGTACCGCGCCGCCACGCTCGCCTGCCTGCGCGCCGGGCTGACCGCCGAGAGCGGGCCCGAGCGGCTCGCCGGCGTCGCCGTCACCGCGGACCTGGAGTCCGTCACCGACCCGGCCGCGCCGCGGATCCTCCTCGCGGGCGAGGACGTCGAGGCGGAGATCCGCGACCAGCCCGTCACCCAGGCCGTCTCGGCGGTCTCCGCGGTGCCCGAGGTGCGGGAGGCCCTGGTCGCGCGGCAGCGGGCGCTGATCGACAAGGCGCTGGCCGAGGGCCGCGGGATCGTCGTGGAGGGGCGGGACATCGGGTCCGTCGTCGCGCCGGACGCGGGCCTGAAGGTCTACCTGACGGCCTCGGAGGAGGTCCGCGCCGCCCGGCGCAGCAGGCAGGACCGCCGCGCGGGCCGCGAGGCGGACACCGCCGCGGTGCTCGCGGACGTCCAGCGCCGGGACCGGCTGGACTCCACCCGCAAGACCTCGCCGCTGCACGCGGCCCCGGACGCGCTGGTGCTCGACACGGACGAGCTGTCCGTCGACGCGGTGCACGCCGAACTGCTGCGGCTGGTCGGGGAGCGTGGGCTGGCCGGATGACCCTCATGGAGGTCCGGGCGACCGATCTCCCGGCCGACGCCGACCCCCGGCTGCACGATCTCGCGCGCTGGGTCGGCACCTGGTGCTTCGTGCCGGGGTACCGCGTCCGGGTGCACCACCGGGACCGGATCCCGGAGACCGGGGCGGTGGTCCTGGTCGCCAACCACAGCGCCATGGTGGACGGCCCGCTGCTGTTCGGACTACTGGGGCGCCGCGCGGTGTTCCTGGTGAAGCAGGAGATGTTCGCAGGTCCGCTCGGGCGGGGACTGCGGGCGATCGGGCAGCTGAGCGTGCGCCGGGGTGTGCCGGACCGCGCGCCGCTGACCGCGGCGCTCGCGGTCCTGCGCGGCGGTGGACTGGTCGGGGTGTTCCCGGAGGGCACCCGCGGCAGCGGGAACGTCAAGGCCGCCCAGCAGGGTGCGGCGTGGCTGGCGAGAGCGGCAGGCGCGCAGATCCTGCCGATGGTGGTGCGGGGGACCCGCACCACAGGAGGACGGTTCCGGCGGTTCCGTCCTCGAGTGGACGTGCTGGTGGGAGAGCCGTTGCCGGCCCCCACCGGGAAGGGCCGGGCGGAGCTCGCCGCGGCCACCGAGACCGTGCGCGGCGCCCTCGCCGCCCTGGTCACGGAACTAGACGAGGTACGGAGCAGGACGTGAGTGAGATCAGTGGGACCGACCGGGCGGCCATGGCCGAGCTGGGCCTGGACCCCGAGGAGTTCGTCGGCGAGGTCGAGATCGGCCCGGACGGCGAGCCCGTCGCCGAGGCCGGGCCGACGCCGGTGCTGGCCGTGGTCGGCCGCCCCAACGTGGGCAAGTCCACGCTGGTCAACCGGTTCCTCGGGCGCCGGGAGGCCGTCGTCCAGGACATCCCCGGGGTGACCCGGGACCGGGTCTCGTACGACGCGCTGTGGAACGGGCGCCGGTTCACCGTCGTGGACACCGGCGGCTGGGACCCGGACGCGACCGGGCTGCAGAAGGAGGTCACCGCGCAGGCCGAGCTGGCCATGCGGACGGCGGACGCCATCCTGCTGGTCGTCGACACCCGGGTGGGGGCGACGGCGGTCGAGGAGGCCGCGGCGGACGTGCTGCGCCGCTCGGACCGCCCGGTGCTGGTCGCCGCGACCAAGGTGGACGACGAGCGCGCGGTCGCCGACACTGCCGCGCTCTGGGGTCTCGGCCTGGGCGAGCCGTACCCGGTCTCCGGTCTGCACGGCCGCGGCTCCGGCGACCTGCTCGACGCGATCCTCGAGGCGCTGCCGGAGACCCCGCGCGAGACCTTCGGGAACCAGCCCGGCGGGCCGCGCCGCGTCGCGCTCGTCGGGAAGCCGAACGTCGGCAAGTCCTCGCTGCTCAACCGGGTCTCCGGCGAGGTCCGGTCGGTGGTGCACGACGTCGCGGGCACGACCGTCGACCCCGTCGACTCCCTCGTGGACCTCGACGGCGAGATCTTCCGCTTCGTCGACACCGCGGGCCTGCGCAAGCGGGTCAAGACGGCGTCCGGCATGGAGTACTACGCCTCGCTGCGCACCCAGGCGGCGATCGAGGCGGCCGAGGTCGCACTCGTGCTGCTCGACGCCAGCGAGCCGATCTCCGAGCAGGACCAGCGCGTGCTCACCATGGTCGAGGAGGCCGGGCGCGCGCTCGTGATCGTGTTCAACAAGTGGGACCTCGTCGACGAGGACCGCCGGACCGCGATGAAGCGCGAGCTGGAGCGGGACCTCGTCCGGGTCCGGTGGGCGCAGACGATCAACATCTCCGCGCTGACCGGCCGCTCCACCTCGCGGATCGCGCCCGCCATGCGCACCGCGCTGGCCTCGTGGGACCAGCGGATCCCCACGGGCAGGCTCAACAGCTGGCTGTCCGACGTCATCGCCGCCACCCCGCCGCCGGTCCGCGGCGGCAAGCAGCCGAAGGTCCTCTTCGCCACCCAGGCGGCCTCCCGCCCGCCGACGTTCGTGCTGTTCACCAGCGGCTTCCTGGAGGCGGGCTACCGCCGGTTCCTGGAGCGGCGCCTGCGCGAGGAGTTCGGCTTCGAGGGCTCCCCGATCCGCCTCTCGGTCCGGGTCCGGGAGAAGCGGGAGCGGAAGGGCAAGCGCCGCTAGAGCACTGGCTACGATCACCCCATGGTGGATCCGGTGCGCGTCGTCCTCGCGGACGACGAGGCGCTGCTCCGGATGGGCCTGCGCACCGTGCTGGAGGCGCAGGGGACCGTCGCGGTCGTCGGCGAGGCGGCGGACGGGCGCGGGCTGATCGACGCCGTGGACGAGCACCGACCGGACGTGGTGCTGGCGGACGTCCAGATGCCGGGGATGAGCGGGCTGGAGGCGTTGGCCGTGCTCTGTGCGCGGCCGGACGCCGTGCCCGCCGCCGTGCTCACCACCTTCGACCTGGACGACTACGTGGCCGAGGCGCTGCGCATCGGGGTGCACGGGTTCCTGCTCAAGGACGCCGAGCCGGAGGCGCTGATCCGCGCCGTGCGGGACGTCGCCGCCGGGGGAGCGGTGCTGGACCCGCGGATCACCGCGCGGCTGCTGCCCCGGCTCGTCCCGGAGTCCCCGCGCCCGCAGCCGCGCCCCGCCGACCTGACCCTGCGCGAGACCCAGGTGCTCCGGCTGCTGGCCGACGGCGTGTCCAACGCCGCGATCGGCGTCGAGCTGGGGCTGGCCGAGGCCACGGTGAAGAAGTACGTGTCCGCGCTGCTGATCAAGCTGGGCGCCGAGAACCGGGTCCAGGCCGCGCTGCTCGCGCAGAGCTGGGGGGCCTGATGACGGCGCTGGGCGGGGCGCGGGCGGACCTGCGGGTCGCAGAGCGGCTGCGGGCCCTGTCCCGACCCGGCCACCCGGTCCGCGTGGTGGCTGTGGAGATCCTCGCGATCGGGGTGCCCGCGCTGTTCGTGCTGCTGTCGGCGCCCGGCCCGCACCCCTGGTCGCTGGTCACGGCCCTGGTCGCCTGCGCCCTGCTCCCGCTGCGCCACCTCTGGGCCCCGCTCGGCGTGCTCGGGGCCCTGCCCGCCATCGCGGGCGGACTCGGCTGGCCTGCGGAGATCGTCTCGCTGTTCGTGCTCGGCAGGCGCAGCACCCCGGCGCGCTCGGCGCCCTGGTTCGTGCTGGTGATCCTCGCGGCGGTGGTGCCCGTGCAGCTGCGCGAGGTCCTGACCTGGCAGTCGACCATCCTCTCGGTGGCCTTCGCGATCCTGTCCGCGGGCACCCCGCTCGGGTTCGGCCTGCTCTTCGCGGCCCGCGAGCGGCTCACGGCCAGCCTGCGCGAGCTGGAGAGCGCCCGGGAGGCCACGGTGCTGGCCCGCGAGGCCGCCGCCCGGGCTGAGGAGCGCGCCCGGATCGGACGCGAGGTGCACGACGCCGTCGGCCACCACGCCACCCTGATCGCGGTGGGGGCGGCGGCACTGGCCGCGTCGTCGGACGAACCGCACGTGCGCGAGGCCGCCGAACGGCTGCGGGCTCAGGCCAAGGAGGCGCTCGCCGAGATGCGCACCGCGTTGGGCCTGGTCGGGGCCTCACAGGCCGCCGGGTCCGGAGCCGTCGGGGAGCTGGTCGACCGGGCCCGGGAGAACGGGCTGGACGTCGCGTGGGAGACCGTCGGCACCCCGCGTCCGCTGCCCGTGGCGCCGGACCACACCGTCTACCGGGTGGTGCAGGAGGCGCTGACCAACGCCGCCCGGCACGCCCCGGGATCGCGGGTGCGGGTGGTCGTCGACTGGCGGCCGGACGCCATCCGGGTCGAGGTCGTCAACGGCGGGTCCCGACGTCCGCTGCGCGGCCTGGGCACCGGCGGCGTCGGCCTGGCGGGGCTCGGCGAGCGGGTCCGGTCGGTCGGCGGCGTGCTGCACCACGGGCCCGAGTCGGACGGCTTCCGGGTGCTCGCCGTGCTGCCGCTGGCGCCCGACACCCCGGGCACCCCGCCGCGCGGCCAGGCCGCCACCACCCGCCCGGCGGTCCCGTGAGCACCCTCGCCGCCACCGCCCGTGCGCTCGACGCCGTGCACTCCCGCTTCGGCTTCGACCTCGTCCCCGAGGGACCGGACTGGCATCCGTACCCCACGCTGCCGGTGCGGCTGGGGGAGTGGGCCGCCGAGCTGACCGGGGAGGGCCGAGCGCCGTCGGAGGTGGCGATGTCACTGCTCAGCGGCGTGACCGGGCCCGTACTGCGGCCGCTCGCGGTGGCCTGGGTGCTCCGCGCCGAGCTGCTCGCCGTCGACGCCGCGACGACGGCGGTGCGGCGCCGGGGCCGGGTGACCGACCGTGCGGCCCTGGCTTGCGCGGTCCGCCCGGCCGACCCCGCCGAGCTGGCCGAGCGCCTGGCCGCGATGGGCACCCCGATCATCGACACCCTGCACCGGGTCACGCGCTACGGCAGGCGGAACCTCTGGGGCGGGCTCGGCGACGTCCTGTCCTCGCACGCGCTCTGGGCGGGCAGGCACCGCGGCGACCCGCCCGTCGTGCTGCGGGCCCGGTTCGCCGAGGTCCAGGCCGTCCTCGACCGGGTCTCGGCGGAGGTGGGCGCCGCCTTCCCCCGCGCCGAGCCCTTCCCGCTGGTGGGCCCGGAGCGGGAGACGGTCGCCCAGGTGCGCGGCACCTGCTGCCTGCACTACCGGATCCCGGGCCGCACCCACGCCGACGGCACCCCGCGCTACTGCGGGAGCTGCCCGCTGATCGACGACGAGGACCGCAGGGTCCGGATGCGCCCGCTCGTCGACGAGGCCACCACCACGGCCCGCACCGCGCACCTGGGGTCACCGGTGGCCCCGCCGCGCTGAGCGGCTGCGTCAGCCCGAGCGGTGACCGCCACCGGCAGGACGACCGCCCCGGACAACCCCGCGCAGCAGACGTGTCGCATCGGGGACCCGCATCGTCGAGAGCACTCTCGGTGAGGGAGGTGCGCCCGTCGAGGGTTCGCTCACGAGGTGACCGGAGGACGCCCTCCGGGGGGCCTCACTCCGGAGGTGGACGCCACCACCGTCGTGTCGTCCCCGGAGGGCAGCACGACCTCCGCCCGGGCCGCCGGCTCGGTTTCTCGGCCGGCGGTGGTGTGTGGCGGCGGCGGCCCGGGCGAAGCCCGTGCCGGGCTGCCGCCGCCGAAACGACGGAGGTGGCTCGAGGGGTGGCCCCCCGGGTCTGTGCAGGCCTGAAGGTCCGACGCCACGGCGACTCGGGCCCGGCGACTCGGGCCCGGCGACTCGGGCACACCGACACAGGCGCGGCGCCCGGGCGCGCCGCGTTCTCAGCCGACGAGGGCATCGAGGCCTATCCGCTCGGTTTCGCGGCGGGGTGTGGGGATGCGGCCGACCAGGTCTGGTCGGTGGATGGTGTTGCGGCCCGGTGGTGCTCCGGACCAGGCGGGCGGATGGAACCAGGCGGCCCCGTCGGTGACCTCGACCGTCCATTCGTTGTGGTGGAGCAGGCGGTGATGTCGAGGGCACAGCAGCACCGTGTTCGCCAGGGTGGTGTCGCCGCCGTGGGCCCAGTGGCGGATGTGGTGGGCGTCGGTCCAGCGGGCGGGGATTCCGCAGCCGGGGAACGCGCACCCTCCGTCGCGGACGGCGAGGGCGCGGCGCAGGGCGGGGTGGACGATGCGGTGTTTGCGGCCGACGTCGAATGGCTCCCCGTCGGAGCCCAACACGATGGGGATGATTCCGGCGTCGCAGGCGAGGCGGCGGGCGTCTTCGGCGCGGATGACTCCGCGTCCGATCCCGTCTCCGGCCTCGAGTAGCCCGGCCCCGGAACCCTTCAGGTCCTCGAGGGTGATGGTGACCGTGACCTGGGGGCGGTTCCCGTTCTCGGTGGGCAGCTCGCCGACCTGCAGCATGCGGCGGGCGAGTTCGACGAGGGCGTCGCCATCGCGTTCGGCCGCCGACCGCGGGTCCGGCAAACGCTCCCCGGCGCCGTGGCCGCAGCCAGGGGCCTCACAGGACCCGGGGGCGTGCGCCCCGACGGGTGCGGCCAGCGGGGACAGCGCCGACCGCAGGATCGCGGTGGATTCGGAGTCGAACCAGCCGCTGGCTTCGAACCCGGTGCCGCGTTCGGTGAACCGCAGCCGGTTACGGGTGGGTGCCCCGTCCCGCGGACGGGGCCCGTCGGGGTCGAGCATCGCCAGCGCGTGCTTGCCGACCTTGCGCAGCGCGTTGGGGTCGAGCACGCGGGCGTGTTCGGCGAGGTCTCGTTCCAGCAGTTCGGCGCGGTCGGCGCCGACGTGGGTGGGGACGGCGGCGAGGGTGCGTTCGATGACGACGGCGTGGTCGAAGGAGATCTCCGCCGAGGCGAGCGCCTCGCTCGTGGCCGGCATGAAGGCGGGGAGTTCCTCGCCCTGCAATGTCCGTTCGGGGGTGGTCTTGCGTGCCACCCGGACCCAGGCCTTCGCGGAACCGGCGTTGATGTGTTGCGTGGTCTGCAGGAGGTCTGCGGTGTTGGTGAATCCGTGCTCGGCGGCAAGGCCTTGGGACTCGGCGGCGGCGATGAGAGACACAATCCACGCGTCGACGGAATTGCGTACTCGTTGGGCATCGGCAATGGCGGCGAGGAGTTCCTCGCCTACCAATTCCGGCCTCCGGGTCATGGTGTCGAGTTTACTCGATCAGCTGTTCGATCACCAGCTCTAGCAGCGAAGATGTGGGCAACTTCCGGGCCTGACAGGCGGGGAGAGTTGCCGCTCAGCGCCGCGCGATGTTCGGCATTTGACTCGTCAAATGGTCGGTGCGGAATCGTCCCCGAACCCTGCGTGAAAGCCACCTCCGTCGTTTCGGCGGCGTAGCCCGGCACGGGAGTCGTCCGGGCCGCCGCACACGG
>Ga0070665_100006516_pt1 | contig 11868 bp, 4 predicted proteins | sample KBSS13metaG_FD_65862 | JGI IMG/M metagenome (GOLD analysis project Ga0070665, IMG submission 65862) | Switchgrass rhizosphere microbial communities from Kellogg Biological Station, Michigan, USA - KBS S1-3 metaG | ecosystem: Host-associated > Plants > Roots > Rhizosphere > Soil ...
CCTGCGCAAGGCGCTGAACCTCGCGATCGACCGCGAAGCGGTGGTCGGGCTGATGAACGGGCTCGCCAAGCCCGCCAAGGGCCAGGTCGACCCGTCGAGTCCCTGGTTTGGCAAGCCGTCCTTTGAACTCAAATACGATGTCGCGGCAGCGAAGAAGCTGGTGCAGGAAGCAGGCTACTCGAAGGAAAAGCCGCTGAAGACGACGTTCGTCATCGCACAGGGCGGCACCGGCCAGATGCTGTCGCTGCCGATGAACGAATTCCTGCAGCAGAGCTTCAAGGAAATCGGCATCGAAGTCGACTTCAAGGTGGTCGAGCTCGAGACGTTGTATACGGCGTGGCGCAAGGGCGCGGCCGACGAGATGAATGCCGGCATCACTTCCAACAACATCGCCTACGTCACCTCAGATCCGCTTTATGCCATCGTCCGCTTCTTCCACTCCGGCCAGATCGCGCCGGTCGGCGTCAACTGGGGTGGCTACAAGAATCCGAAGGTCGACGCATTGATCGACGAGGCCAAGCAGACCTTCGATGTCGCCAAGCAGGACGAACTTCTGGCACAGGCGCATGCCCAGATCGTCGACGACGCCACGTTGGTCTGGGTCGTCCACGACACCAACCCGCACGCGCTGTCCCCGAAGGTGAAGAAGTTCGTGCAGGCGCAGCACTGGTTTCAGGATCTGACGCAGATCGGGCTGGAGTGAAGGCATCCAGCCGTCATTGCCGGGCTTGACCCGGCAATCCATCTGCTTAGCAGGACTCTTCTGAAGGGTAGTGGATGCGCGGGTCGAGCCCGCGCATGACAAGCCGGATTGCGGTTTCGCCCAGCGATCAATCAAGGGATGGGATAGCCCTTCCACAGCCACTCCAATGCTGCGGGCAAGGTTTGCGCGACAGTCGGGCGATCGACATGCTTGGCGTTACGCACAAACAAGTACTGGTAATGGTAGCCCTTTTCGGCGAGCACCTTGGCCATCAGCGCAGCTGACATGGTCCAGTCATGCATTCCATCCGGGATCGTCGGATTGGGATAGAACAGGTCCTGATCGCCCATCTCGAACCAGTAACGGATCGGCTTGGTGGGCGCACTGGGTATCAGCGGCGCACCGGGCGGCTCCGATGGCGTCAGCACGCCGGCCTTCACGGTGAGATTGGGACCGGCCGGACCTGTCCACGGGCTGTGATATTCCCAGGCACCGCCGCGCAGCGCCGGATTCCACGGCCATTGCTGGTTGACCATGGTTGGCGAATAGGCCAGCACGCGACGATAGAGCTCGGGATGAAACCACGCCATGGTGAAGGCCGCCGTACCGCTTGAGCTCAGCCCCATGGTCGCGCGGCCTTCAGGATCCTTCGTAAGCTTCACCCCGGCATGCTGCTCGACGAGCGGCAACACCTCGCGCTCCACGAACTGCGCATAGGTCCCCGACACCGTGTCGTATTCGCGTCCGCGCTGGGCGCCCTGCGCATCCTGCCCGCCATTGCCGATCTGGATCGAGACCATCGGCGGCACGCGGCGCTGCTGGATCAGATTGTCGAGCGTGGTGTTCATGTCCTTCCAGGCCGTCGAGCCGCCGTCGCCCAGCACGATGAAGGGCACCTCCGTGCCGCGCACATAGTTCGGCGGGACATAGATCTCGATCGTGCGCGTCCAGGTGCCGGGGTGGCTGGTGGTGACGATCATGTTCGATTTGTCGCCAGGCGCCGTCGTCGTCACCATGATCGAGCTGTTGTTGCAGCCGGGCGTGTCGTCGCGGATCAGGCCAGGATTGTAGATCACGCTGTCCTTTGAGGACAAAGTAAAAGACGTGATCGTGCCGCGCGGCACGCCGTCCTTGGCGACGGTCTCGGGCGCGGGCGCATGAGTCGGGCCGATGATGAAATTCCCCTCGGCGCCCGACGGAGGCAGCGTGCCGTCGGGAAGCTCCGTCGCGCGCGGATAATTCGGGTTCGACGGGTCCCGCGTCGGCGGCGCTGTCTTGAAGTCGAGGCCCGTCGTGTCGATGAAGAAGGGTGCGGCCTTGTCGCTCGTATTAGCGCCCGGCGGAACGACCATGTTCTGGGTAACGCAAGCCGGCTGGGCCAAGGCAGCTGATATGAGCGACATGACGGAGATCGACGCCCCCGCAAGGGCGGCCAGCATGTTGCTCATCTTCGTCTCCCCAAATTGGCGAGTCTTGCTGGCTCGCCTTCAGGGAAAGTATGAAGAGCGGCCGGCGAGCGGTCAAGTTGCCGCCGCCCATACCGCCTCCATCGACAGGTCTTACTTCGTCAGCAGCGCGAACGCGCCGTTCCAGTCTTCCGGCGGCGGGTTTTCGAGGTAGTCGCGGATGCGGGCTTCGTAGAGATTGTAGAGCAGCTCCAGCGAATTTGCCTCATCGGTTCTGCGGCCGCGCGCGATTGCCGCCAGCGCGCCCTCCCAGTCGCGGTGGCGGTAGCAGGCGAGCATCTCGATTGTCAGATTGCGCAGGCGCTGGAAGCGGCCGGACTGCACAGTGTCCTCGCGGCCGGCGATCGCATAAATCACCTCCGGCTCCTTCTTGCCCTTCACCATGATGAAGTCGAGTTCGAGGATCGCGAACTTGTCCTTGACCGCGAGCGCGGTTTTCGAGCCGACGATGATCGGGAAGCCGTATTCCTTCGACTGTCCTTCGAGGCGCGAGGCCAGATTGACGCTGTCGCCGAACACCGAATAGTCGAAGCGCTGGTCGGAGCCCATGTTGCCGACCACGCAGGTGCCGGTGTTGAGCCCGATGCCCGCGTTGAGCGGAATGAACGGCCTTCCCTCTTGCTTTGCCTCCAGCTCGCGCGCCTGGTTCAGCTCGTCGACGCGCTCCAGCATGTCGAGCGCCGCCTCGCAGGCATTAAGTTCATGATCCTTGTCGTCGAGCGGCGCATTCCAGAACGCCATGATGGCGTCGCCCATGTATTTGTCGATGGTGCCCTTGCGGTTGAGGATCGCGTTGGTGAGCGGCGTCAGGAAGCGGTTCATCAGCGCGGTGAGACCTTGCGGGTCTTTCTTGTAGGTCTCCGAGATCGAGGTGAAGCCGCGCATGTCGGAGAACATGATGGTCATCTCGCGCTCCTCGCCGCCGAGCACCAGCTTTTCCGGCGACTGTGCGAGCTGCTCGACCAGCGCCGGCGAGAGATACTGGCCGAAGGCGGACCGGATCTGCCGGCGCTGTGCCTGCTCGCGCACGAAGCTGGAAAAGATCAGCGTAAGATAGATCGCCGTGGTCGACATCAGCGGATAGGTGAAATCGATCAGCAGCCGGTTCTGCGTGTAGAAATACACGGACATGCCGACCAGCATGCTCGCGAACGCCGCGCCAAGCGCGACCAGCGTGACCGGCCCGAACAGCGGGGCGAATGTGATCACGAGCAGCCCGAACAACAGCGCCGTGATGAATTCCACGGCGATGCCGTAGATCGGCTGCGAGATCACCTCGCCGCTGAGAGTGCTCTCCAGCACCTGGGCATGAATCTCCACGCCGGGCATGGCGCGCGACACCGGCGTGGTCTTGATGTCGTTGAGGCCGACCGCCGAGGTGCCGACCAGCACCAGCTTGCCCGCGATCATGTCGGGCGCGACGTTTTTCTCCAGCACGTTGACCGCAGGAACGTAGATCGAGGCATCGTTGCGGGCGTAGTGGACCCAGAGCTGGCCGTTTTTGTCGGTCGGAACCTGCACGCCCTTGAGACCAAGACTCTTGATGCCGCCCTCTTCGGCCTTGATCAGGATCGTGCCCGAGCCGGTCGCCACGCGTAGCATTTCGAAGGTCAGCGACGGCATGGTCTGGCCCTGCGCCAGCATGATCATCGGCACCCGCCGCACGATGCCGTCGCGCTCCGGCTTGATGGTGAACAGCCCCCGTCCGGCGGCGGCATGCTCGAGCACCGGCACGTTGCGAAGCAGGCCGGGAAAATCGAACATGAACCGTTGCGGATCCTCGCCCAGCGTCGCAAGCCCGGTAACCGGGAGTGTCTTGTCGAGCGTTGCGATCTCTTCCGGCAGGCCGGACTCGCCGAGCACGACACGGGAAGCCTTGATGGCTTCGGCGAAAACCTCGTCATTGCTTGGGAGCGCCCGCAGCCTGGCGCGGGTTTCCTCATCGAGATTGCGGAAGGTATCGGCCGCAAAGGCGGGGTTGAGACGGTCGGGCTCGGAAAACACCGCGTCGAAGGCGATCACGACTGCACCCAATCGGGTCAATTCGGTGACGAGGTCGGCAATCCGGGTGCGCGGCCACGGCCACTGCCCGAGCTTTTCAAGGCTCTTGTCGTCGATATCGACGATGGTGACCGGCCTGATGGTCTTCTTGCGCGGGTCGATGCGCTGGAAAGCGTCAAAAACCCTGACGCGAATTTCCTCGACTGGGGCCGGGTCGGCGGCGCGCAGCACGGCGAATCCGATCAGCAGCGCGAGACACAGCAGCCGGTCGTAGCCGATGCGCCGCTTGAACCATCTCGGTAGGGCCCGTAGTCGCTTCATGGCTTCCGATTGTTCGCCTAATCGGCTGCGCAGGACAAGCCAGAAGATGGCATCGGGATGCCGGAAGACGGCATCGGGATCACGGTGCTAGCGCGAATTCGCGGGGCCGCCACACTAGGTAATGTGATGCGGCGACACGATGAAGTCGCCGGCATGCAAGCTGGTGACGGTGACGTTCTTCAGCGTGAGGGTGTCATCACCGAGCGTGATCAGGGTATCCGCCGAATTTGTCGGGCTCTGCACCACATGATCATGCATCCAGCCATTGATGTTGTCGGAATCGACGATTCCGGAGAACAGCCGCAGATCGATGTGGTCCTGACCCGGTGTGAAATCCGTGATCGTATCGGCGCTGTGGCTCTGTGCCGGGGCAAAAATGAACTGATCGGCACTCGCGCCGCCGGTCAACGTGTCGTCGTGGCCGGTCGCGAAAATGACGTCCTTGCCGGTTGTTCCGGTCAATGTCACGGGACCCTGTTCGGCCTCGTTGAACACGAAATTGACGGTGTCGGAATGGCCGAGGCCGTCGGAAACGGTCAGCTTCACCATGTCGGTTTGTGCCGGATCGTCGCCGGGATCGTAGACAATGCCGTTATGCAGCGCGGCGTTGACGGCCGTCAGCGAGCCGTGGCTCGTGGACGGGGTAACGCCGCCGCCGGCACTGTCGGCTGTCGCGCCGATCGTGAAGGTATCGTTCGGCGCGGTGGCGTCGCCGTCGGAGACATACAGGCCCGACACCGTCTTGGTGCCGTCGGCATGCTCGGTGACGGTCAACGCATCGGTACCGATCACCGGTCCGGCGGTGGAGCCGGACGCTGCGTGCGCCGCATTGTCGGCGCCGACGATCGTAATGGTCAGCGGCTGGCTTCCGGTATGGCCATGACCGTCACTGACCTCTGCGACGTAATTGATCTTCAGGATGTCGCCGGCATGGAGGAAGCTGAAATTGGCATTGGTAGGCTGATATGTCCAGTTCAGGACAACCGTTCCGCCATTGCTTGGCGCGCTGCTGAACGTCACGTCCGCCGCATTCACCAGGGCCGATATGTCGACGTTGCCCGGCACTGACGCCGATCCATTGTACTCGATCGTGGCATTGCCCGTTACGAAGGCCGTCAGTGTGTCGCCGATGTCGCCATCATGGACGCTGAGCGAACCCTTGATCGGCCCCGAAAGCCCGGGCGCCGGAACGTATCCGGCGGAAATGTTGTCGATCTCGAACGCGTTCGAGGTGCTGCTCAGCACGACCTTGTTGAAGGTGTGCAGGCCGGAGAATTGGACATAGCCGTTCGACGAGAATGAACCTTGGTCGCCGGTCGGGAACAGCGGGGAAATCTGGTTGCCGGTATAGGAGGCAACGAGCGTCGTTCCGTCGTAGAACTTGATGCTGTTGTAGGAATCGAGCGAACCCCAGTAGAGACCGAAGGTATTCATCTCCGACGCAAAGGTAATGGTCTCGCTGCTGTTGGCGCCGATGGTCAGGTACTTCGTCGTATCCTGGGCTCCGGGGAGCGGCCCGATGAACGGCGCCGCCGAGACCGAAGACGAGCCAATGACGACGCCGGCATTTCCGGACGCTGTAAAGTCGGCCCCGAGCGCAGTGCTGTGGAAATGTGCACCGTTGCCGGTTCCGGTCGATACCTCGTTGAACGTCTCCGTATTCAGACCAAGCGAATTCTCGTTGACGCCCTTGGCGAGCACGACCGGCCCAGTCGGCTCGGCCACGATGATGGTTTGCACGGCGGGATCGACTTCGCTCATGATCGATGGCGCATCGTTGGTGCCGGTAACCGTGACAACAAAAGTCTTCGGCGTCACGCCGCCATCGCCGTCGTCGATCGAAACCGTGTAGGTCAGCGTCAGGACCTGGCCCTGCGCCAGATAGTCAAAAGCAGTAGAGGCCGCGGAGAATGACAGATCGACCGAGCCGGACGAGGAACCGGCGGCTTTATTGACCGTGCCCGGCGTCACCAGCGCGATCAGCGCTGCTTCGTCGAGCGCGAGGCCCGTGGTGGTGCCGGTCGCCACCGCATGGGTGATGCTCGCGGTGTGCCCGACATCCGCCAGATCGACGTCGGTAAACGACACCGGGATCGTCGCGGTCAGCGGTGATGTATCGGTCTGCTCGGTCAGGTTCTGCTGCGCGATGTTGGCAATGACAGGCGCGTCGTCGGTGCCGGTGACGGTGACGACAAAAGTCTTCGGGGTCACGCCGCCATCGCCATCGTTGATCGACACCGTGTACGTCAACGTCAGGACCTGGTCCTTTGCGAGATAATCGAACGCGGTCGAGGCCGCTGAGAATGACAAATCGACCGAGCCGGCCGAAGAACCGGCGGCCTTGGTCACCATGCCGGGCGTCACCAGCGCGATCAGTGCCGCCTGACTGAGCGCAAGGCCCGTGGTGGCGCCGGACGCCACCGCGCCGGTGATCGCTGCGGTGTGACCGACATCAGAAAGATCGAGATCGGTGAAGCTGACGGGGATCGTCTTTGTCAGCGGCGCGGTATCGGTCTGCTCGGTGAGATTCTGCTGCGCGATATCGGCAATGACAGGCGCATCGTTGCTGCCCTGGACGGTGATGACAACGTCCTGCGAGGTGACGCCGCCATGGTGGTCGTCAACCTGCACCGTGTAGGTCAGCATGACCGTCTCGCCATCGGCGAGATAATCGAAATAGCTATCCGGCGCCGAGAACGACCAGCCCCTTGAGCCCTGCACGCCATCGGTGGAATCACTCAGCGGCCCCAGTTTCAGCCAGCTGAGCTGGAGCGTGCCGTTGGCAAGGCCCGCTGTCGTACCGGAGGCGCTGACGCCGGTGATCTTGACCTCATGCGTATCGGTCAGATCGGCATCCTTGAAGGTGATCGCACCGCTTGCGGTATCCGGCGTCGCCGAGCCGTGGGTGTTGGCATGCTCGGAGATGGTCGCGGTCTGCGGGACGCTGGTGATTTTGGCGGTATCGTTGCTGCCGGTGACGGTGATGTCGATCGGCTTGGTCACCACGCCGCCATGCCCGTCATCGACGGTTGCGGTATAGGTCAGCGTCAGGATCTCGCCATCGGCAAGGAAATCGAACGCACCGTCGGCGGCGCTGTAGCTCCAGGTCGCCGAACCGTCATTGGTGTTGTCGGGATCCTGCACCACCGTCAGTGGTTGCCCCACCGCGGCGATCGCCGCGAGTTGCTTGGCCGTGAGCTCCGAGCTGACATCGACGCTGTGTGCCAGATAGGTGAACGTCGTGAAGGCAGCGCTCGCCACCGGACGGTCTGTCAGGTCCACGTCGGTGAAGCTGATGGTGCCGGACGCCGTATGGAGGTCGGGGGATCCTGTCGGATTGGGCTGGTGGAGGTTCGAGAATTCGGCAAAGGCGGCGCTCGTGGTGTCGATGGTGGGCACGTCGTTGGTGCCGACGACGACGACATCGGCGCCGTGGATCGAGACCGTGATCGGCGTGGAGACGACGCCGCCGTGGCCGTCGTCGACCTGGGCGACGTAATTGAGTGTCAGCGTTTCGCCCTTGGCGATGAAGTCGAACTTGCTGTCCTCGATGCTGTAGGTCCAGGTCGCTGAACCATTGTGGGTGTTTCCGGCCGACTGCACCACGCTCAGCGGCACCTCGACGGCCAGGATCGCCGCCCGTTGCGCCGACGTCAGCGACGCGGTGACGTCGTTGCCGTCAGCATCGTAGTAGCTGAACGGATCGGTCGCGGAGATCGCCGCGCTGACGACGGGACGGTCGGTCAGGTCGACGTCGGCGAAAGTAATGGTGCCGGTCACGGTATCGACCGCCGTATTGCCGGTGCCAATGCGCTCCGTGACGGTGCCGCCGGTCGCCGAGATCGTCGGTTTGTCATTGGTGCCGGTGATGACGATCGTGAACGGAACAAACGCGGTCTCGTTGTTCGGCGCGTAATTGTTGTCGATCCGCGCCATGTAGGTCAGCGTCAGCGTCTCGCCGGCGGCGAGGAAGTCGAACGCACCGTCGGCAACGTTGTAGGTCCAGGTAGCCTGCCCGACGTTCTTGCCGTTGGGGTCCTGCATCACGACCAGCGGTACTTCGACCGCCTTGATCGCGGCCAGTTGCTCCGCCGTCAGCGTGGCGGTGACGTCGGCCTTCTGCGCGTTCGTGTAGGCGAACTTGGAAAATGCCGCCTGGACGCTCGGAACATCGCCGGCGTTGACGTCGGCATAGCTGACCTTGCCGGACGCGCTGTTCACGTCGGTGCTGCCGGTGAGGTCGATGCGTTCGGCAACCGAACTGCCGAACGCGGCAGCCGCCGGCGGCCCGGGAATGTGAGTAAGCTGGGGGCCGGGACCCGTACCGGGACCGGTGATGGGCCTGTCCGGCACGTCGATGAGTTGCAGCCGTACCGGGACGATGTCGCCGGCGGCCAGCTTGACGAACAGCGTTTCCGGAACGATGGAGTCGGTAAAGTTGGTCGTAACCTTGGTGTTGGGGTTGTTCAGATCGGTGAACTTCAGCGAAAACACGTCGCTGATGATCTTCTGCGCGTCCGGCGACAGTTGCACCGACGAATTGAAGCTGACGTTGCCCTGCCCGTTGATGATGGTCTGCGTGCCCGCCCGGTTGACGGTCGCCATCGGAGTCAGCGTGGTCTTGTCGTACAGGATATAGGAGCCGGTGGTGCCGTCGGGCTCGACCAGCACCTGGAATTTCGCCGGCGGGGCACCGCCCTGCACCGGCACATCGAAATCGATCTCGACCAGGACAGCGGTGCCACGGATGCCCATGGTCGCGACCGGCGTATCAACCTTCATGTCGCCCTTCTTGGCGGTGGCGCCAGCGACGAAGGAGATGGTGCCAGCCACCAGGCTGAGCAACGACTTGTTGTCAGACCCGTTGGGGTCGTAGACCATTTCGTTCAGCACCATCTTGGCGTTCGACGCGAGGCCGAACACGGTGCCGTCGATAAAGGTGATGCCGAGCGTTGAATCGGAGCCGGACTGGACGACGTCGCCTTTGAGGACGTTGTCACCCTGGTTCAGGACGATCGACACGCCGTTGCGGATGGCGGTCGCGTTGCCTGTCAGCTTGGTGACATGGCCGATGAGGGCGGGAGCGACGCTGGCAGCGCCGCCGGCCTGGGCGAACTGCGTGTAGCCGGACAGTGCGTTGACGATGTCGCCGGTGAGGTGGGCGCCATCGGGCGAGGCAAGCGCGGCGCGTTTCTCACCCTTGAAGTAATCGGGCAGCAGGACCTCGCGGTCACTGCTGGAGAGGATCAGGTCGACGCCTGAACGCTTGAAGTCGCCGTGGAACAGGAGATGGGCATCAGGAACAATTATGGCGTCAGACGGCGCATGTGTCGAAACCTTGTCGACATGGACCTGGCCGGAAGACGAAAGATGACCATGCGGTGACAGCAGAGGCCCGAGGCCAATATCTGCGCCGGAAAAAGGGTCGAGTTCGCCCGATCCGAATTTGCCGGCATAGTTCAATGGGGCACCAATCTAAATAGTTAACAAATATCAAATTTCCCTGCGCGGTTTTCATAACACACAGGTAGGGAACACAAAAGTACGCGACCGCTGAACACCCCTAATATGGGGTAAGTCTGCAACAGGACCGAAAAGGTCCGGAAAATATGTCGGGCGAAAATGTGGCGAGGGAAAGGCTGGCTTGAACCAAGGCTGATCGAAATATGTGCACGCCCTGCCAAAGGCATAAAGCCAAGCAGTCATAATAACTTATCCTTGCCGCAACGCCGCTGAGCGACTTGCTGACGACGCGACAGCCGCGTGAGGTCGATCACTTCCGCTGGTCCCATTGAGGTTGCGATCCCTTCGACGCAACGGGAAACGGTTGCAATTGCGTCCGGTAGCAATCCTGCGGGCAGGGTTAATTCGGGCGACGCTGTGACCCATTCGCAACCGTAACTTTGCCCGATATCCCGCAATTCTTGCCGGAAAACCCGGCGGCTTCGGTGAGCCTCGATCCGGCTGGATCGATAAAATTAGCCGTATCCGGCAAGGCCACGTTCAGGCTGTTTCGCAAACTCCCCGCTCGCGCCCTATCGTTTTAGACAGATCAAAAGAACCCTTGCCCATCCTGCCCATTCCGAAATGATCCGGACACGCGCAGGCAGAAGAAGCCAGCCGATGCCCGGACAAGGGGCGTCAGATGGGAATATCAGTCTACGCGCGCGCATGGCGTGCGGGCATCATTGCGTGCGGTCTGGCCTGGTTCGGGCCGGGCGACCTGCTGGCTGAAACGCAGCAGCCTTTTGCGCCGGCAGAATTGATCCAGCCATCCGCTGAGCCGTTCGGACTTGCCGCGTCATCCCTCTCAAGCGGCGGGCTGCATGACAAGTGGATCGGCGTGCAGCGCCGGCTCGACGACGAAATGGTGCAGCTTGCGCTCTGCGAAGGCGACCGTGACGGCTGCGCGTCTCCAGCCGCGCTGAAATTCCTCGACATCGTCGACGCCGCCCGGTTGCGCGAAGGCCGCGCTCGCCTCGGCGAAATCAACCGCGCCATCAATCTCGCGATCCGGCCGATGAGCGACCTCGCTCAACATGGCCAGATCGACGTCTGGACGTCGCCGCTCGCAACGCTCGCGCGTGGCGGCGGCGATTGCGAGGATTATGCGATCGCGAAATTCTTCGCCTTGCGCCGCGCCGGTCTCGCGCCCGAAGATCTCAGGATCGTGGTGCTGCACGATACCATCCGCGGCGAAGACCACGCGGTGGCTGCCGCGCGGCTCGACGGACACTGGCTGACACTCGACAACCGCCGCATGGCGATGGTCGAGGATATCGACGTCAGGAATTATCGGCCGACATTCGTGATCGGCCAGCACGGCGTGATGCGATACGACGACACTCCCTTGCTCGCCGATGCCTCGGGCAATAATCGTGTGGCGCCGCTCGTGGTGAGTTCTCTCGCCGCTCCGGCGGACCGTTCCTCCCCACGCACCAACTGACGAGCGACCGCGCGCAATTACCTGCGCCGCCGTAGCCGGCAACAATCTGCTTCGCTTGCCTGACGCCTGATCTTGCCTGGCTCTCGATCGATGTTGCGTTGCGGCCTGTATACCAACTGATATTTCGCTCGGCGAAAACACGCCGAGACAGATTTTCTCTTTTGCATTTCGCGCCTCGCATTGATTGACGCGATCCTTCTCACCGGCATAGGATTCCGGCAGATCCGCTAGAGATCACTGGGAGGGGATAAATGACACGTTCGCCGCGCGTTGATTCCGCTTGCCGTTTTTTTCCTGAGATTGCCGCAAATGTCCGTTGGTCGACGCCTCTTGCGCAAGTGGCGATCGCAATCGGCCTCGGCCTGACGTTATCCTGCGGCGCTGCACTCGCGCAGAGCCCCGCCAAGGGATCGCCCGAGCACATCAAGGCC
>Ga0070665_100006517_pt1 | contig 11867 bp, 11 predicted proteins | sample KBSS13metaG_FD_65862 | JGI IMG/M metagenome (GOLD analysis project Ga0070665, IMG submission 65862) | Switchgrass rhizosphere microbial communities from Kellogg Biological Station, Michigan, USA - KBS S1-3 metaG | ecosystem: Host-associated > Plants > Roots > Rhizosphere > Soil ...
GGTTGTACCAACTTCTGAGGCGAACGTCGATCCGCGGCGCCCCGCGGCGGGGCGGCGCCTCGGAGCCGCTGCGGCTCGCGCCGCGAGCCGTCGCGTCGAGCTCCGACGCGTACGCCGCAGCAATGCTCGACGCGTACGCCTGGACGATGCCCGCCGCCGATCCTTTCTCCGCATTGACCGCGAGCTGGATCGGCGCGCTGCCCGTCCGCACGATCGAGGTCTCGAAGTCGCGCGGGATCGTCAGCACCATCGTCACGTCGCCGCGCAGCAGCGCTTCGTTCGCCCGCTCGGGAGACTCCGACTGCTCTGCCACCTCGAACTGCCCCGACGCCCGGAACCTGGTGATCAGCCCGCGCGACAGGCTCGACCGGTCGAAATCGACGACGTAGGTCGGTGTGTGGCTGACCTGAAAGGTGGCGGCGTTCGACAGGACGAGGAGTTGCAGAACCGGCAACACCAGTACCTGTGCGAGGGTGGCGCGATCGCGCACCACGTGCAGCACTTCGGCGCGCGCCAGGAACAGGATGCGGCGCATGGTGCCCTAGCCGTCCAGCCGCTCGTGAAAGGCGCGGGTGCTCGCCGTCAGCAGCACCAGGGCCATCGCCAGGAGCACGAGCGTCGGCTGCCACAGGTAGGCGAGGCCGACGCCTTTGAGCATGATGCTGCGCGCGACCAGCACGAACCAGCGCGCCGGCACGACCACCGAGATCGCGCGTAGCGGCCACGGCATGCTTTCGATCGGAAAGATGAACCCGGACAGCAGCATCGTCGGCAGCATCGTGCCGACGAGCGCACCCATCATGGCCACGCGCTGCGAGGACGTCCGCGCCGAGATCAGGATCCCGAGCGACAACGACACCAGGATGAACAACAGCCCCTCGAACAGCAGCAGCGTGAGACTGCCGCGCAGCGGCACGTGAAACACCAGGCGCGCCTCCAGAATCACGCCGGCCACGCTGGCGAAGCCGACGACCAGATACGGCGCGACCTTGCCGAGGATGATCTGCCACGGCCGCAGCGGCGACACCAGGAGCGCTTCCATCGTGCCGGTTTCCTTTTCGCGGGTCAGCGAGATCGCGGTCATCAGCGACGAAATGATCGTGAGCACGAACGCCATCAGCCCCGGCACGAACAGGTTCGAGCTCTCGCGGGTCGGGTTGAAGCGCATCCGCACGCTTGGAACGATGCGGACGGCCCCGCTCGGCGGCAGGGTGTCCTGCTCGTAGCCCTGGACCACGGCAGTGGCATAGGCGGCGACGATGCTGCCGGTGTTCGGTTCGGTGGCGTCCGCGATGATCAAGAGCCCGGCGGGCAGGCCCCGGGCCAGCCGCTCGGCGAAGCCGGCCTCGAACACCACCGCCCCCTGAGCGGCGCCGCGCCGGAACAGATCCTCCAGCTGATCGATCCGCGGCACCACCGCCACGGTCTCGAACACGCGCGCCGCGCCGAAGCGCGCGCGCATCGCGAGCGTCACCGAGTCGGGCGCCGGATCGACGATCGCCAGCCGCACGTGGTCGACATCGGTGCGAATCGCGTAGCCGAAGATGATCACCTGGAGGACCGGCAACGCCACAATCACGATCAGCGTCCGGCGATCGCGAAGGATGTGGAAGACCTCCTTCCGCAGGAGACCCAGGAGCGCCTTCACTGTGGACGCTCCGGCGGCTGGGCCGCCGCGGCCGGACGGGCGAGCTGGACGAAGAGGTCGTCGATCGACTCGACGCCGAACGTCTGCTTCAGCTCGGCCGGCGTCCCCATCGCGCCAATCCGCCCGGCCACCATGATGGAGATCCGGTCGCAGTACTCCGCTTCATCCATGTAGTGGGTCGTCACGAGCGCGGTGGTGCCCGAGGCGGCCGCTTCGTAGATCAGCTCCCAGAACTGGCGGCGCGTGATCGGATCGACCCCGCTGGTGGGCTCGTCGAGGAACACCACGCGTGGCTCGTGAAGCAGCGCGACCGAGAACGCCAGCTTCTGACGCCAGCCGAGCGGGATGGCGCGGACGAACTGATCGGCGGCGTGCTCCAGCCCGAGGCGTGCGAGCATGCGGCCGGTCCGGTCGCGGATGTCGCGGTCGCTTAGATCGTAGATGCCGCCGTACAGAGTGATGTTCTCGCGGACGGTGAGGTCTTCGTACAGCGAGAACCGCTGGCTCATGTAGCCGATGTCGCGCTTGACGCGCTCGGCCTCGCGCGAGACGTCGTGCCCGGCCACCGTCGCGCGGCCGGAGGTCGGGGCCAGCAATCCGGTCAGCATGCGGATCGCCGTCGTCTTGCCGGCGCCGTTGGCGCCGAGAAACCCGAAGACCTCGCCGGCGCGCACGTCGAAGGTGATGCGATCCACGGCGGTAAAGGCGCCGAAGCGGCGCGTGAGGTCGACGACCTCGATTGCGAGCGGCGCGCTCATGCCGCGCGCGTGCCCTCCGGCACACCCATGCGCGCGATGAAGCTGTCTTCGACGGTCGGCGGCGTCGACTCGACCGCCGCGTCGGCAAACCCGCGCGAGGCGAGGAACGCGCGCAGCTCGGCGGCGATGGTGGAGGCCGCCTCGCCCGTGCGCGCATCCACATAGTGGAGCGTGTCGCCGAACGGGTACACCGCGTGGACGTGCGGCGATTCGCGTAGTGCGAGGAGCGCGGGATAGCGCCGGGCGGCGCGGACGGCGAGCAGCGGCCGCTCGAACGACTGCGCGATGGCCGACGGCGTGTCCACCGCGAGCAGGCGCCCCGCCTGTACCAGGGCGACGCGGTCGCAGCGATCGGCTTCGTCCATGTACGGGGTCGAAACCAGGATGGTCATGCCGGAGGCCTTGAGCGTGCCCAGCAGATCCCAGAACTCGCGTCGCGACACGGCGTCGACCCCGGTTGTCGGCTCGTCGAGAAACAGAATTTCCGGCCGATGCACCAGGGCGCAGCAGAGCGCCAGCTTCTGTTTCATGCCGCCCGACAGCGCGGCGGCGCGGCGATCCTTGAACGGTTCGAGCTGGCTGTAGATCGGCGCGATGTGCGGCCGCTCGCGCTCGACGGTCGTGCCGAACACCGACGCGAAGAAGCGCAGGTTCTCGGAGACGCTGAGGTCGGGATAGAGTGAAAAACGGCCGGGCATGTAGCCGATCCGCCGCCGCAGATCCCAGAGGTCCTTCACCACGTCCTGGCCGAGGACGCGCGCGCTTCCTTTCCCTGGCAGGAGCAGGGTCGCCAGGATACGGAACAGCGTGGTCTTGCCGCCTCCATCGGGACCGACGAAGCCGAACAGCTCGGCCTGCGCGACCGAGAACGACAGGCCGGCGAGCGCCACCGTCGGCCCGAACCGCTTTTCGAGGCCGTCGGCGACGACCGCGTCGCTGGACCGGGACGTCACTTCGCCGCCTGGTTCGGCACGAACTGCACGTCGACCGGCATCCCGATCTTCAGCACGCCGTTCTCGTTGGCGACGCGAACCTTGATTGCGTAGACCATGTCGACGCGCTCCTCGCGCGTCTGAATCGGCGTCGGGGTGAACTCCGCGCGCGACGAGATCCAGGTGACCGATCCCGCCAGGCTGTGCCGCTGGCCGCCACCGGCGTCGACCGACACGCGCGCTTCCTGACCGAGCCTGATGCCCGACAGCTGCGGCTCGGTGACGTAGGCGCGCACCTCCATCGACGCGAGGTTCGCGATGCGATAGAGCGGCTGCCCGGCCTGCACCACTTCGCCGGCCTTGGCGTAGGTCGTCAGGACGGTGCCGTCGATCGGATTGTGAATCTCGGTTTTTCGAATGCGCTCGCCCGCCTGGTTGACCTGCGCCTCGGCGCCGGCGAGTTGTGCCGCCGCGGTCTGTGCCTGCGCGCGCGCACCGCGCACCATCTCGCCCTGCGCCGCAATCTGCCGCTCCTGCGCCTTGATCTGCTCGTCCTGGGCGCTGATCTGGCTGGCGAGGACGCGTTCGTCGCGCTCGGCCTGATCCAGCTGCTGCGAGGTGGCGGCCTGCTGGTCGAAGAGACGGCGGGTCCGTTCATGCGTGCGCCGGGCGATTTCCAGCTGCGTCGCCAGCGCGACGCGCTGCGCCCTGGCCGCGTCGCGTTGGGCGATGGCCGATCCGTGCTGCGCCTCGAGCGCCGCAATCTGCTGACGCACTTCGCTGACCCGCGACCTGGTCGCCGTCTGCTGGGCGGCGAGCTGGTCGCGCTCGAAGCCGAGCTGGGCGGCGTCGATCGCGCCGACCACCGCCCCGGCCTTGACGACCGCGCCTTCGGCGACCGTATACGTCACCAGCCGGCCGGTCGCTTCCGCCCCGACCACGACCTCAGTCGCTTCGACGTTGCCGTAGGCGTCGGGCACGGCTGGCCTGGCGCAGCCGCCGTGGATCGCCAGCGCACCCATCAGCGCGGCGGCCATCGTGTAGTCGGACCGTCGCATCACTGCACCTCCAGGCCGAGCGTCGTCAACACCCGGGCGCGGGCTTGCGCCAACTCGACGCGATGACGCGCCCGATCGAACTGCGCGGTCAACCACTCAGTCCGCCGATCGAGATACTCGGCCGCCGTTATGACGCCCTCCCCCAGCCGCACGCGCGCGGTCTGGTCGATGCTTTCCCTCAGCGAGACGATCCGCTCGTCGGTCGGGAGCGAGGCCTCGAGCTGATCGATCGCGGCGAGATCGGACTCGATCGCCCGGCGAAGCGCGCTCGTGAACGCGGTTTCCTCGGCCGACACGATCCGCTGCTGGAGCCCGATTGCCTCGCGTTCGCGATCCGACGTGCCCCAGTTCCAGGCTTTCCAATTGAGCTGCACGCCGGCCAGCGCGTAGACCTGCGGTTGATCGCTGATGAAGTTCAGACCCGGCCGGCCGAATCCGGCGCGGCCGAACGCCAGGACCTGCGGCCGGTCCGTCGCCTTCGTCACCACCTGCTGGCTGGCGGAGCGGTCGCGGGCGCGGTCGAACTGTTCGTATTCCGGGCGCTCACGCTGACTGGAGAGGGTGCTGCGGACCTGAGCGAGGCGGTCGGCGATCTCGGGAAGCGCGGTCACCGCATCGGCGGCGATCGAGCGGTCGGTGAGCGTCGAGAGGCGTGCGAGCGCCGCCCGGCGAGCGGATCGCAGCGCGTCGGCCTGCTGACGCTGCTGCAGCAGCGTCGCTTCGATCGCGGCCGCGTCGCCCGGCAGCGCCGCGCCCTCGCGCACGCGCGTAGTGGTCTCCTGCAGCCGCTTGTCGAGATCGTCGAGGGTGGCGGTGAGCGCACCCAGTTGCTCCTGGAGGAGCGCGGCGGCAAAAAACGCGTCGTTGACCTCCTGCCGGAGCGCGAACAGCGCCGTGCGCACGCGCGCCCGCGATTCGGCGAGATCGGCGCGGAGCAGATCGCGACGCGGCTGAATCGCGGCGTCGTACACCCGCTGATCGACGCGCAGCGAGGCGTCGTACGTGAACTTCGGCGCGCCGAACAACGGCGAGCCGTCGGGAGCGGTGATCGGCGACTTGGGCACGTCGGACTGATATTGCGACTGCCCGAGAACGTTGACCGAGGGCCGCTGTTCGGCGTCGATGTTGTGCAGGCGCAGCTCGGTTTGCTGGGCGAGCAGATCGAGCTCCCGCGTGCGCGCATCGGCCTCGCGCGCGGCCTGTTGCAGCGCGGCCAGCTGGAGCGGTTCGCGCCCGGCCGCCGGGGTCTGCGCGAACGCCGGCGTGGCCGCGCCGATCGCCGCGGCGGCGAGCCAGCCGAGAAAGAGACGCGTCATGGCTGCAACGCTCCCAGGAAGAACGCCGGCAGATCGCGGCGCCGGCGGGTGATGAACTGCGCGAAGCGGCGATCGTCGAGGCCGAGCATCGCCTGGATCATCGGCCGCACCGCGAAGGGAAAGATGCACAGCGCCATCAGGTTGACGATGAACGACTCGGGCGCGATCGGCCGCATCGTGCCGGCCTCGACCCGCGCCTCGATCTCGCGGCGCAGCGTGCCGAGCACGCGGGGGCCCAGATCCTGGGGCGCCAGCCCGGTGACGGCGGCGATCAGCTGGGCGGCGCGCTCCGGATGGTGCGTCACCTCGCCGATGAGGTAGCCGGGCAGGTACGGCGCGCGCGACAGGTGCTCCAGTTCCAGGTCGATGATGCGGCGCACCTTCTGCTCGAGATCGCCGCCGGACGCGATCACCTCGACCACGGCCGGCATGAACCCTTTGGCAGCGCGCTCGAACGCCGCCTGGGCGAGTTGCTCCTTGTTGCGGAAGTAGTAGTGCAGCAGCGCCTGGTTGACCTTCGCCTCGGCGGCAATCTCCTGCATCCGCGCGCCGGCGGTGCCGCGACGGACGAACACCGCGTGGGCGGCGTCCAGAATCCGCTGCTCGGTGTCGCCGTCCTTCTTCTTGTCCTTCGTTAATCGTTTCATTTAATCGTTTAGTTAACTTACACGACAACCGCTTGTCGGGCAAGCGCGAATCCGTGGCTCTGAGAGGAGGACCGGCATCTCGCCCTGCGAGCCTTTGCGTCAGACCGGAAAACCGGCGCTGCGCTTCGACCCTTACGGGTGGTCGCGGCGGTCCCGGCTATTCGAACATCCCATTTACCAACGATCGGCATCCGGGTTTGCCGAACCCCAGTGTGACCTTCGATCAGACCGCCGCGAAGCGCCTCGCTCCGCGCCGTTTTTCGTGCCACTGACGGTCTGAGCGCAAACGGCTCGCCGCGCGAGATGCCGTTCCTCCACTGCGCTCGCCTCTACACATGTCGTGCAAGTTGCGATCGGGGCCTCGATTGGGCGCTTGTCGAGAGTCGTTAGCAATATGTAGGTGCAGCGCCGGTCGCGGGTGGCCGCGAACGGGCGCCCGCTCCGGCGCGCAGGCGATTTAGCGGAGGCGCGAGAGCGTTTCGCCGAGCACCGGAGTGGGCTGTTCGCGGACAGGCCCCGCCTTGGCGCTCATCGATCGAGCTGGGTGATGCGGGCGGGGCGGCCGATGAAGCGGCCGTAGCGTTCGGCGGCCGCGGCGATCGTTTGCCGGCGCTCGCCCGTGAGCCTTGCGAACGGCTTCAGCGCAATGATGACCGCATCCCTCGTCAGCTGCCGCGTCCAGGTGCCGATGATGCGGCCGTCCAGCAGGATCGTCGGGCCTAAGATGCCGTTGCGCGCGGCCGCGGCGTGTCTGGGATCCAGCGCCGCCCGCCGGTCCTGATAGGCGACGGTGTATTCGTCGTACGGCGGCAGCAGCACCGCGTGCCCCTGAGCGACCGACCCGCGCGACGGCTCGCCGTGCCAGTACACCGTCCCTTCAATCGTCGTGCGGTGCAGATGCGGCCGGGCCCGCGCGAGCCCGGCGCGCGCGTCGCCGGCCGACAGGCCCGACCACCAGATGAAATCTTTCAACGCCGCCGGGCCGTGGCTGGTGAAGTAGCGGCGCGCGAGCTCCGCCAGCGCTTCGTCGCGGGTCAGCGTTTTCGACGAAGGGATCCACTCGTCCAGCAACGCGAACGTGTGCTGGTTTCCTTCGCGCGCGCCGAAGCAGATCAGGCCGTCGTGCGCACAGTGCCAGAGGATATGCGCGCCGCGGCCTTCACCGGTCCTGATGCCGGCGCGCTCGAGCCGCGCGTACAGCCTCGGCCGGGAATGCTGCCGCTCGCCTTGCAGCGCCTTGCTCAGGATCGCGGCGCTCCGGGAAAGCGTGCGCCCATCGAGCTCGAGTTGCTTGAGGCGCGGCCCGGCGCGCGCGATCATCCGCGGCGCGAAGCACGCCAGCATCCAGCGCAGGTCTTCGGGGGCGGTGAAATGGAGCGTGGCTCGCAGCGGCCAGGAACGCACTATCGTCCGCTCCGCCACCGCTCGTTCGACATCAGCCTCGGTCGCGCCGATGGTGCGCAGCCCGACGGCCCACAGCGCACCGGGATATTCCTGGGCCTGCACGGCGCCGAACCATCGCACGACGTCGGCCGGCGTGCGGAAGCCGGCGCCGGCGAGCCGCTGGGTGCGGAGGCGGCGCCGCGCGATGTCGGCGCCAGCCATTACGTCCAGATGCCGAGCACTCGGCGGACGACGACGATCTCGCCGATGTGATAGGCCGCGTGATCGGCGGCCAGCAGGATCTCGCGCAGGTAGGTCTGTCCCGTGCCGTGCGGGATCGTCGCGAACAGATCGACCTTCGGATTGGCCGTCAGACGCTGAAACGCTTTGCGATCGCGGCGATAGGCGGCAATCGACTGCGCCCAGGCCGACGCGCCGCGCGGCGCCGGTGACGCCGGCCAGTAGTCGTCGGGCCACTTCTTCTCTTTGTACTTCGCCGTCCGGCAGAACTCGAGGATGTCGGCCTGGGCGATCCGCAGGTGCTCGACCAGCTGCCACAGCGAATGCTCACCGCCCGCGGGCACCTTGCCGCGAAGCCGCACGGGAATCCCCTTCACGGCGCGATCGAAGCCGACGTGCGCCTCCTCGAAGTCGAGCAGCTTCACCAACTGCGCACGGAGCGCCTGTTCATTCGTCATCGGAGCACCAGATCACGAGGTCCGGCTACCGCCTTCGCGCGCGAAGCGCGCTTCGGCGAGTCTCGCCGTAGCCTCCGGCGGAGGCGGAAAGCCGGACACTACCGAGATCAGCCAATCCCCAATCAATCACCAATCACCAATCACCCAATTACCCGATTACCCGATTACCCGATTCACAGCACTCGTATCAGATCGGATCGCGTGATGATGAACGTCTTGTCCGTCTTGAAGTCGCGCACCAGCACCGCCGGGTTCTGCGGCGTGATCATCGTCTGCAGCAGCTCGACCGGGGTCGACACGTCGACGAACGGAAAGGCCGGTTGCATGATGGAGTCCACCGGCTGCGACTTGATGTCGGCGTTCTTCACCAGCTCGTTGTAGAGGTGCGCCTCGTTCAGCGAGCCGACCAGGCGGTTGTCGCGCATCACCGAAATCTGCGAGAAGTCGTGCTCGCTCATCAGCCGGATGGCGTGCTCGATGGGTTCCTCGGATTCGAGCGAGCAGAGCTCGCCGGACAACTTCATCGCCACCAGATCGCGCGCCTTCATGCCGTGCTTCTCGATGAAGCCCTTTTCACGCATCCACTCGTCGTTGAACATCTTGCCGAGATACCGCGTGCCGTGGTCGTGGAAGATCACCACGATCACATCGTCGGCGGTGAAGTGATCGCGAAGCTGGAGCAGGCCGGCCATCGCCGACCCCGCCGAGTTGCCGGCGAAGATGCCCTCCTCGCGCGAAATCCGGCGCGTCATCATCGCCGCGTCCTTGTCGGTCACCTTCTCGAACGCGTCGATCACGTCGAAGTCGACGTTCTTCGGGAGGAAGTCCTCGCCGATCCCCTCGGTGATGTAGGGGTAGATCTCGTGCTTGTCGAAGATCCCCGTCTCCTTGTATTTCTTGAACACCGATCCGTAGGTGTCGATGCCCCAGGTCTTGATCTTCGGGTTCTTCTCCTTCAGGAAGCGGCCGGTGCCCGAAATGGTCCCGCCGGTGCCGACGCCGCAGACCAGCTGCGTGATCCGCCCCTCGGTCTGTTCCCAGATCTCGGGCCCGGTTTGCTCGTAATGGGCCTTCGAGTTGGAAAGGTTGTCGTACTGGTTCGCCTTCCACGAGTTCGGCACGTCACGCTCGAGGCGTGACGACACGGAGTAGTACGACCGCGGATCCTCGGGCTCGACGTTGGTCGGACAGACGATCACTTCCGCGCCGAACGCCTTGAGCGCGTCCACCTTCTCCTTCGACTGCTTGTCGGTCGTCGTGAAGATGCACTTGTAGCCTTTGACGACGGCGGCCATGGCGAGGCCCATGCCGGTGTTGCCGGAGGTGCCTTCGATGATCGTGCCGCCGGGCTTGAGCTTGCCCGCGCGCTCGGCATCCTCGATCATCTGGATCGCCATGCGGTCCTTGATCGAGTTGCCGGGGTTGAACGTTTCCACCTTGGCGTAGACCGTGCCCTTCACCACGCCACGGGTGATGTGGTTGATCCGGACCAGCGGCGTGTCGCCGACGGCGTCGAGAATGGTGTCGCAGACTTTCTTCTTCACGAATTAAGTCTATACTGCGTGGCTGATGCCGCGTCTCATTGCCGCGCCGGCCGTCGTCGCCGCCGCCGGAACCAAGCCGAAAAAGATAGAGGAATTCGCGGGACGGGTGAACTCCGGCCACGCGGGAGTCAGCATCGCGCGGATGACCTCGCCGTCGGGCTGGCTGGAACCCGGCCAGCGTCCGGCGTTCGAGGAGATCACGGTCGTGCTGCGCGGCATGGTCCGGGTGGAACACGAGGCCGGGGTGCTCGAGGTGCAGGCCGGCCAGGCGGTCGTCACCTCCCCGGGCGAATGGGTCCGCTACAGCACGCCCGGACCCGATGGCGCGGAGTACATCGCCGTCTGCCTGCCAGCCTTCTCGCCCGCCACCGTCCATCGCGACGAGTAGTCGCCCGTGAGACGCTGGCCGCAGCACCGCACCTACGGCACGATGCAGGTCTGCACGCTGCCGCCATCCTGACCCTTGGAGTCGAAGCACGGGGCCAAGGCAGCAGGACCCATGCATCGCGATGCGTTAGCGCGGCGTCACCGGCGAGGCGGCGGCGCCAGAGCGCTCGAGATTTCAGCACGAAGCCGTTCGGGCAGATTGTTCAGTCTCTGCGCTTCCTGCAGGGCGGCGCGAGCACTCGGCGTTGCGATTTCGCCCAACGCCTTGGCCGCGCGAAGGCGATAGCGAAGCACGAACTGCGGCAGGTACAGCTCGACGTACTGCTGTTCGGTCCTTTGCACGGCATTCTGCGGATGGCGTCGTTCGTAATCCTTCAGCGCCTGATACGCTGTCTGAAGGCGCTGCCTTTCGCTCGCGAGGCGCGCATCGTTGGGCCCACTCAACAGGAGGTTTCGGAAACCCGGGACCGCCTGGTCGCCGAGCGTCTTGACGGCATCCAGTTGCGCCGGCGTGCACTCCACGCAATCGAGCCACGCGATCACCGCCGCCGTCGGCTGCGTCGGCTGCGTCGGCTGCTGACCGCCTCCCACCAGCCCGGCCAACATCAACAGGAGTGGATTCAGGCGGCTGCTCAGATGCATGACACGCACTCCCTCGTCATTTCTTGAACTTCAATACGAGGCATTCGGAATCGGCGACGTCGTCTGCGCACGTGCGCTGCAGGCCCGTTCGAAAAGCGCTCTTGTTCACCACGGACTCCTGATTGACGTTGGTCCGGTAGCACTGTCCGAGCGTCAGGGCGGCAGGACTCGAGGCCGGACTCATCATCAGATTGTCCGGCGTCATCTCCAACTTCGGCTCGTTGGCGTGACCGAGCGAGAAGGCGTGACCCAGCTCATGGGCGAGGGTTTCGTTGCTGCTAGAGACCGTGATGATGATGACGGCCGTCTGGCCGTCGGGGCAGGTCTGCCCCTCCAGGCCACTGGGGCCATCCACGTAGAACACCTTTATGCCGGGCTTCGAGGTCAGCAGAGGATCGATGGCATTGAAGCGGCCGACATTGCCGGTGCACTCGGCCGTCAGCAGATCGGCCCTGAACGCCCCGGACGTCTCATCCTTGGCGAGGTTGACGCTGAAGTTCATGCCGCATTCCCCGCTGCTATAGATCTGAGTCGCCCGCGCCACGTCGAGCCTGGCCTGGGCTTCGCGCTTGGCCTCGTCATGGGTGTCGAAGTCGCCCGACATGATGAAAAGATTGATCGGAACCACCAGCTCCGGCGCCATCGTGATCGGCAGCAGGTCGCCAGACGAGTCCGTCCATGCGTTGACGTCGGTTTGTATGTTCATCGCGGTTCCTTCAGCGAAGGCGATGATTTCCGAGTGACACGTCTGGCGCGAGAGCACGTTCCCGAAGAGCGCGGTTGGACCGTTCGCTTTCTCGTCCTCGAAGCAGCCGCCACGGCGCCCATCGAGGACGACCGTCGCCGGCATCGAG
>Ga0070665_100006518_pt1 | contig 11867 bp, 13 predicted proteins | sample KBSS13metaG_FD_65862 | JGI IMG/M metagenome (GOLD analysis project Ga0070665, IMG submission 65862) | Switchgrass rhizosphere microbial communities from Kellogg Biological Station, Michigan, USA - KBS S1-3 metaG | ecosystem: Host-associated > Plants > Roots > Rhizosphere > Soil ...
GAGTGCTTAGGCAACAGGTCACGGTAAGTTCCTGCCAGTGACTTATAAAATGAGCGCTGAAATGACTATTGAGTTTGATCGGCCAGAACGGTGCAGGCGACCTTGGCTGTGCCCATGTTGAGCAGGCCGATCTGATCGGCGGCGGCGTGCGAAAGGTCAATCACTTTTGATTTTGTGAAAGGTCCGCGGTCATTTATAACGACCACACATGAGCGTCCGGTGCGTTTATTGATGACATGCACTTTGGTGCCGAAAGGCAGCGTGCGATGCGCGGCGGTCAGTAGATGCTTCTTCAAAACCTGACCGGAAGCCGTTTTTCTACCATACAAGGTGTGATGGTAGTAGTCGGCCAGTCCGATAAATTGTTTGCCTTCGGCCAGAGCAAGCGGCGCGAAGCTGAGACAAGCAGTCAAAAGAGCAAAACAAGCAATCACTTGGCGCTGCATAAACCGTCCTCAAGGGGCTCATGCATTGTCATCAAAACGACGGCGATTTGCCTTAGAGATTTTCAATTAATGGCCTGAGCGCTGACCAGTGCACCCTTTCGGCCGGCCAGGGGGGTGGGGTACGCTTGGGGTATATTGGTCTTATAAGGATTGGTGAGAGTCGCAAGGCAATGTCTTCTTTTTCCGATAGCTCGAAGGACAGCGAAGACGGCGCAGCCAGGCCTGTTCCGGCCCCGCAGTCCACTCCTCCGGGGGGCGCCGGCAAGGGTAAGACACGGATAGGTTCCGGTGATATGGGAGGTGTGGGCGGCTCCTCTTGGCAGGGTGGTGGTCCTCTTGAGGGCGATAGCCAGCGCAGTGTTCCTCATAGTCATTTAAAAGATATGGCTATCGACGCTCTGGAGATTTCTCGTATCAGGGACCAGCAAGCCGTCTGCAGTAGTTTGGCCCGGACACTTGGCTCCTTCGACATGCAACCGGAGCTCGCGGAAGTCCTTTCATCCATGGTCTTTTCGGCATATTCCAGCGCTCAAGAATGCAGCGATGATCGTATGCTATTCCTTGCCTACTCTTGTTTTACGGATGCGCAATTGAGGCGCATTTTTCGTCTGGCTCGCGGCATTTGAGAGCTGGCCCCGAAGAAAATTCCGGTTTGCCGGAACAGGAAAAACTGGCATGTGGAAGAGAATATAAAGGCCAGATTAATATCTAGATTAGTAGTTTAAGATATCCGCCATTGGATTCCTCGGCGAAGCAGTTTTGCTTGCCCAGGAATTCTCGGGGTCCTATATATAAACAATGACAGACGCGCGAGAGGGCGAACATCAATGACCACAGCAACCAAAGAAAAAGAAGAAACAACATTTAGCTACGACAATGTGCCCTATGACAGCCATCCGTTTCCGCAGTCACACCCGGATCGCTTGGCAACAATCGCCACTCTTTTTGGCATGAAGCCCGCGGCAATCGATAATTGCAAAGTATTGGAATTGGCCTGCGCCAGCGGCGGAAACATTATCCCGCTCGCCCAAGCTCTCCCTAAATCTCATTTCGTCGGTATTGACCTCTCCAAGCGTCAAATCGAAGACGGTCAGAAAGTCGTCAAAGCTCTCGGTTTGAAGAACATGGAACTCAAGCATGTTGACCTTCAGCACCTTGATGAATCCCTCGGCAAATTCGACTACATCATCGCCCACGGCCTCTTCAGCTGGGTTCCCGGCATGATTCAGGAAAAAATCCTTGAAGTATGCGAAAAGTTCCTCGCTCCTAACGGCGTTGCTTACATCAGCTACAACACCTACCCGGGCTGGCACTTCCGTGGCATGATCCGCGACATGATGCTTTATCATGCTGGTCCTATCCAGGATCCTAATGCCAAAGCCGGTCAGGCTCGCGCTCTCCTCGATTTCCTCGCTCAATCCGTTCCGACCGAAGGCAATGCTTATGGCATCATGCTCAAGAACGAAGTTGAAGTGCTGCGTAATCAGCGCGACAGCTACCTCTTCCACGATCACCTCGAAGAAGAGAACAAGCCGATGTACTTCCACGAGTTCATCGAAAAAGCCAACAACCATGGCCTTCAGTTCCTCGGCGAAGCTGAGTTCAGCACAATGCTCACCTCCAACTTCCCCGCTCAAGTCGGCGAAACACTGAGAAAGATCTCCACCGACATCGTTCGCACTGAGCAGTATATGGACTTCGTCCGTAACCGCACGTTCCGTCAAACATTGCTCGTCCGCAAAGACGTTCAATTGAACCGTAACCTCAGCTTCGAACACGTCAAACAGTTCATGATTGCTTCGCCGATCAAACCGATCTCCGAAACCTTCGAACTGCAGACCGGCAAACCCGAAACCTTCGCTCTGCCGAACAACGTTCAATTGACCACACCTCAGCCCCTCGTTAAGGCTGCTCTGCAGTACCTCGGCGAAGTATGGCCCAAGGCCGTCAAGTTCGATGACCTCCTGAACACCGCTCTCTCGCGCGTTGCTCCGAACGTTATCCAGGACAAGAACGCTCACCTCGCTCAGACTCAGCTTCTCGGAGCCGACCTGCTCACCGCTTATTCCACCAACGCAGTGGTATTCCGCTCACACGATCTGCCCTTCGTGACTGAAGTAAGCGACAAGCCCAAGGTTTCTGAATTGGCCAAGTTCCAGGCAGAAAACGGCAACTACGTGACCAACCAGTTGCATGAAATTGTCACCATCGACATTTTCTCCAAGCACCTGTTGGCTCTTCTTGACGGTAAGAAAGACCACAAACAGCTTCTCGAAGAGCTCACCAAGCTCGTCAAAGCCGACACCCTTGTTGTACAAAAAGACGGCAAGCAAGTTAAAGAAGGCGAAGCTCTCAAAGAGTCTCTCACCACCGCCATGAACGAAAGCCTCGCCAAAATGGCTAAGGCCGGCGTTCTCGTCGCCTAAGACAAACCTGAGTCCGGATCAGGTCGGGGTAATTTAAAGACACCGGCCTGGTCCTGACCCTCCATCATCGCCCGCCGCTTAGCAATAAGTCTGGCGGCTGAAGGTGAAAGTTCTCGAGCCTGCGATTGCAAGATCGCAGGCTCTTTCTTTTGCGCCGCCGGTAAATCTTGCGGTATGGGCACGTCTTGCGCTACCGGTACATCTTGTTCTTCTCGTTTCGGTGCTTTGCCGACAAATCTGCCGCTCTCGGAGAGCGGATTTCGGCGTGACGATAAGACACCGTCACCAAAGTCAATTTCAATACTGCGTTCTTGATCAAGCTCCGAACTCGGAGGCGGTGCCAGAGAGTTGGAATATCTGGCCGCCAGCGCCGCGCGCTGCGCCGGAGACGGCGGCGGCAAATTGCTTTTTTTGTCGTCAGGCCCTGGCACCTATTTCTCTCCCCACTCTATGGCTTTTATTCCCTCGAGGTAATCGTCATAACTTGCCCTAGTTCTGGATTTACCCCGATAAAGCGATGTCAATCAGCTACACTGTGGAGCCCCGCGTTCCGGAGTCCCTATGTTTGTGTTTGGCAGATCCAGAACGCAGCCGGCCAGTCGTGCGATTTTACTTGTCGCGACACTGTGTCTTAGTGCACTGGCCCAATTTTTTACTATTTCACTACAACCGGCTATGGCGGCTGATATCGGCGGACCGGAGCAGCTGTCTTCCAGCGCCGAATTTTCCAGCCAATATACCGGTCTGACAAAGAAAATATTGCTGGCCGGTGTGGAGCTTGAGCGCTACAGTCTCAACTACAGATTGGAGACGGCCAGACGACCGAAGTTGCGGCAGCTGCGATATTTTCTGGGGCAGGAAACCGGAGCGGCTTGTGGTCTGGCTTTTGAAGTAACCGCAGTCAAACAGTTTAACGTCGGTCGCAACCATCCCTTAAAAGTAAGTCAGCGAGATCTGCATCGTGCCTTCACGACCGCCATGGTCGGCTCAATTGTCGCCGGTGCCGGTTCCGGATTGGAGCTTGCCTCTAACGTTTATTCGGGAGCCAAGCGCAGGCATCAGGGCTATGATGCCGCCAGCGCCACCAAAAAAGTTGCTGCGCAAATTCATGAAATAGACAGACTGATCGCACAGCGCAAGGGGCTCGTTGAGGCCAATAAAGATTCGCCGGCTTATCAACGAGCGGTGATCGAAGGCGAAATACTCGATCAGATGCGCATTGCCTTTGTCGATGAATACTCACATTTCAATATCGACAGTCGCAAATTTTTTGCCACGCAAAATACATTTTTCTTGCTCAATGCCGCCTACAACACCGTAGGCGCGACGGCCGCTTATGTCGCCGACAAGTCTCTGCACAATCCTACTTTGAACGGTGCCAGTAACATCATGTTTATTGTCGCCGGCTCAATTGCTATGGTCAGCCCGGCTATAAGTGTGATGAACGGCCGATTGATGGAGCGCCACGCTCGTCGTGTACTGGACCGCGAGATAGGCAGCGCGCAGACTTTCAGCAAAGCGGAGTTCAACTCCAAAAGTAAACTGCTGGAGGAGCTTTTGCCCGGCGCACAGGGATCGCTCATGCCGTCTTTGCCGGCTACACAGCGCCTTGCCCTTTATACCGAGTCGCGCGATCTCTTCGTCAAACAACTCGACAATGAAACTCGGACGATTCGCCGCTTGCAAGAAGTGGCGCTGCAGACAAATATTCTGGCGCCACCTATCGGCGGTTTGTTGACCACCCAGGGAATCCTGGGCACAATCGGCTATTACAGGTACCGCACCCGCCCGCGTCAACTTCTCAATTACGGCTATGCCGGTGCCATATGCGGCACCGTGGGTACGGGCGTCAGCGTGGTCGGCAACGCGGCCTGGCTTTTGTCCAGCATGGCCTACGAAAACAAATTGAAACGCACCAATCAATTGCCCGAGCAATTGATCAAGGCCAGACTTGGACATCTCGATGACCTGCAGAAATTACTGGAGGCAATCTAAACGATGAGCGAAGAAGCTGAAGACAAAAACGTGCCCGACAGTAATGCCGGAGATAAAAAAGCCCAGGCCAAAAAAGACTTCTGGAAGCACGAAATCCGCGAGCTGTCAGTGATTTTTAGCTATTTGTTCGTGTCCTTTTCGGTGCTGCAAACTATTAAAGCGCTTGTGCTGGTGCAGCAAGGTTTCACTGATTTTGGTCATATGTATGGGGTAGCGGCCATAGAGGCCATTGCCCTGGGCAAAATCGTAGCCCTGGCTCAAAATCTTAAAGTGATGAACGCCTGGGACAATAGGCCCATGTATCAGGCAGTTTTATACAAGTCGGTGTGGATGACGATTATGGTCAACATCGGCGGCGCGCTGGAAGAGAAGCTCTTTCACCATCATGAGGCTGCTTCCGCACATCCCTGGCTGCTTTTCGTCAATCATCAACTGGCTTTTCTCTTTATTTTTGCCGTACTTTTTGCCGTGCGCGATCTGGACCGGCAGCTCGGTCCCAACAAACTTTATCAACTGGTATTCGGTAACCGTTAAAAACAAAATGCACCACTACACCCGGCCTGCCAGGCCAATTTTGAGGTAATACAGATGACGACAGCGCAGTCCACACTAACTAGAGTAGCGGTAAATGAGCAGCAAGCTTACGAGATCGCCGTTGAGGCTTATCACTATTTTTATCCGTTGATTACGATGGAATTGACTCGTCAGCAGTGCACCAATGTCGAGCCCGGCACCAAACCTGGCTTTGGCCCTATGAACATGTTCTCTCACATGCGTGCCTACCCGACCGCAGATTTTAGAGTTGTGGTGCGTCCAAATTTTGACACGCTCTACTCGATTGCCTGGCTCGATCTGACCGAGGAGCCGATGATTGTTTCGCTGCCCGACACGGCTGACCGTTATTACCTCATGCCGATGCTCGACATGTTTACCGATGTCTTTGCCGTGCCCGGTTGGCGGACCTCCGGCACAGCCGCGCGTCATTATGCCGTGGTGCCTCATCACTGGGCCGGTGCGTTGCCCGAAGGCGTTGAGCCGATTGATGCGCCGACCGAATACGTCTGGATCATTGGTCGCACCAAGACAGATGGCCCCGCCGATTATGAGGCTGTGCACAAAATTCAAGATCAGTATCTTGTCACGCCCCTCTCGCAGTGGGGCAAGAAGCCGACCGTGCCTGCTTTTAAATTTGACACCTCGATTGATATGAAGTCTGAGCCGCTTGCTCATATCAATTCACTATCCGCCGCCCAGTACTTCGATCTCGGTGCACAGCTTATCGGCCGTCACCGTCCCCATCTCTCCGACTGGTCCATTGTTGAGCGTATGCAAAGACTTGGTATCACGGCCGGTGAAGAATTTGAGTACGACAAACTGGACGCTAAAATTCAGAAAGCTCTCGATAAAGGCTGCGCTGACGCCCTTAAGTTGATGGTTGATAAGAAATCATCTCTCGGAGTGGCGGTCAATGGCTGGTCAATGAACACCGAAACTATGGGTGTCTACGGCAATTCTTACTTCAAGCGCGCCGCCGTAACAATGCTCGGTCTGGGTGCAAATCCGGCCGAGGATGCCGTTTATCCGATGAATTTCGCCGACGCCGACGGTCAGCCCCTGCATGGCAAAAACAATTACATCCTGCATTTCAGCAAGGAACAGATGCCGCCGGTAAGTGCGTTCTGGTCAGTGACAATGTACGATGACGGCGGCTATCAGGTGGCCAATCCTATCAACCGTTTCGCCGTCAGTTCCTGGATGCCGCTGCAATACAACAGCGACGGCTCGCTTGATCTGTACTTGCAACAGACCAGCCCCGGCGCCGACAAGGAAAGCAACTGGCTGCCTTCGGCCGATTGCGTATTGGGCGTGACCATGCGCCTTTACGCACCCAAAGCCGAGGTTATGAACGGCAACTGGAATCCTCCTGCTGTCAAAAAGGTCTAGGAATTTAGAATTGTGGACCTAAAATTCCACAATCAAAAATTTTCAAGACAGATCCGCTGCCGCTGATTTTGAATTGCGGCCGGTCAATAAATTGAAGACTATCACTGCCGACAAAGCCAACAAAATGAGGCTTGTCGGCAGTGATCTATGCAGGTTGTAAGGCAAGAGTCTCAGCCCCAGCCACTGGATATATGGAGTGGCCCAAATTGCGCCGACGAGAAAGCGGCTGGCGGCACTGCTCCTGATCCAGTCGGATGAGACTATCAGTAGGGCTGGAAGAATGAGGACAACGGCGTCGTAGATGAATGTGTGCACCGAAGTGAAGAGGCAGAGTATAACTGTTGCCGCCGTCAATTTTTTGAATGTTTCGGCGTCAATATTTTTGCCTGATTTCCACCACTGTACGGTCATAAATACCAAGGCCAGGAGCATGACTGCCGCTGTTAACGGGAAAACTGCAGGCAAGTGAAAAATGGTGACCAGTAAACCACGCAGACTGATCATCAGCATTTCTATTTCGGAATTACTTGAGAGGTTGTCACTTCTCAGTACCAGAGCCGGATATTTTGCTACAGCCTCCACTCCTAAAATCAAGCATGCCATTACCAGCAGTGCGATCTCCGTCAGAGCCGCTGCTATGAGCGCCTGCCAGCGCCTCAGTCCCAGGGCCGGTGCGGCCCAAAAGAGTGCGTAATGTGGCTTGAAGCTGCTCAATGCCAGTAAGATACCGGCGATGATATTTTTGCCTTTAAGAAGGCAATAAAAATAGGCCGCTGCCAGAAAGAAGACGAAGAAACTCATCTGCCCCAGCATGGCTGTAATAAAGACAGGCAGAGTGCCCAGTAAGGCAAAGGCAATAGTCGCTTTTTTCCACAGCTTGAGCTGGTCGAAACATATACGGCTGAGTAGATAAAAGCCGGCCAGATAGGCCAGCAGTGAAGCCAGGCAATACGCGGCGAAGGCCTGGTCTGGAGTGAGCAGGGCCAGTGGGATCAAGAGGCAGGCGGCAAATGGAGGGTATTGCATCACGACCGTATCGACGCTCATCGGATCGGTGCCTCGTACCGTGGCCAGATAACGGTGCTGCACAGAAGCGTCGTAAAGTGAGGCCCGTTCCGGAGATGCCGCTATTTTGCCGCCGCAGTAATAAACGCAAAAGTCATAAAAATGATAGAGGCTTTTCTTGTTGTTGCAGTCTTGCTGGAATGAATTTGTGGCGATTGTTTCCACGGCAAAGAGTACGATTCCGACTGTCAGCACGCACAGTGGCAAGAAATAAAGGACGCTCTTAATCGTTTTGTTTTTGTTCAAATTTTATATGCGGCGCGCAATTGCTATAAAGGCTAGAATGCCACAGGTTAAGAGGATGCCGGTTAAATCCCAGACAGTGAATTTATTATCGGGCAAATTGCCCGGCGCAATGGTGGCGTTGATTTCGTTTATTTGCTTCTGCAGCTGGTAGAGAAGCAGGCAGCTCAACGAGCCTACGACCACTACGAGAGCAAACGCTTCCATGAATTTTACGATAAAACTGAGGAGGAAAAAGCCAATAGCCAGGCCCATCTTGCGCTGAACGTGCAGACTCAGACCACGGTCTGCCGCCGCTTTTTCCAGACCGGTCATAAGCGCATAAAATGAAATCGGCAAGAAGAGACCGCATAAGCCGGCAAAAAATTTATTGGTGCTTCCCGGCGCGACAAATCGATACTGTCTGTAGGCCCAGTAAAGTTTGTAGAGGAAGCAGGTAAAAATGTTCATGATGAAGAACTTGCGAGCGCTTACCGCATAGCCGAGTGGCGCCTGTCCTAATTTCAGGCTTTCCTGACCGTCATCGGTGTTCATGGTGTCTCTCACTTTCGGGGTGACCCTAGTTTACATCTTTTGTGTTTTTAGTAAATAACGACAACGTGGGACTGTCCTTGACGGACAATCCCACGTATCACAGTGACGCTGTTTTGACTCAGTACATAACGAAACGGGCTATTGGTGTTTCAGGTGCTATTGCACTTTGGACACTCTTGCAGCTTCGTCTACCTGTGCTTTCGCAGCATCAACATTCGCTTTGATTTGAGTTTTGCAGGCGGCTGCCTGGTCGTTCAAATTTTTATCGGCATAATCGGCACTGGCTTTAATTTTTGCTTTCTCATCGTTGAGAGCGTTAGCCTGCGCGGCTAGGGCCTTCTTCTGTGCTTCAAGATCTTTCAACGCGAGTTCTTTGTTTGTTTCGACATTGTGCTTCAGTTCTGCGGTTTTGTTATCCACCATTTCCAGCTGAGCATCTTTTTGTTTATCAATATCGCTTTTGCGTTCAGATATTTCTTGCGCTTGCTGACTGCATGCAGCCAGTACGGAGGCGCCCGCATAGGCAGCTAGCACCATTTTTATGGAATTTTTGCGTGACATACAATCAACCTCTCCTGACATTTGACTACTAATGAGACAGGAGAGACAGTGGTTCAGTTCCCGATTATGATGGCGAAAGCCAAGGCCATAGCCATTGAGCGCGTGATGCGACGCGGTGAGGGCTTGTTAGTTCCCGGATTCTTCCAGCGTTTTTGCCAGGCCATTCAATATATTAGACCAGCCTTCCTGCGTCTTGCTTTGATAATCGGCCAGCACTTCGTCATGCAAGAGCGTCAGTTTGCAGCCGCCCGATTTTTCGGGGAAGATGTCGATGCTTACGCGGCTGAGGTCTTTGGAAAATTGCGGCACTCCGAATCTAAAACAGATGTGGTCAGGTCTGCTCAACTCAAGATATTCGCCGACGTGTTCGCAATCCACGCCGTCGCGCCGGTCGACAAATACAAATTTGCCGCCCTCCTGGGCGTCAATCTCGCAACGCACCATGGTGCCGTGCGGCGTCGCGAAGAGCCACTTGCCTGTGGTAGCCGGATCAAACCAGGCGTCGTAGACACGCTCCGGTGTGGCGTCAATGTGGCGGGTAACACTGATAGAGACGAGTTGCTTCGCGTCCATGTCGGCTCCTTGGCCGCTTGCGGGCGGCCTGTCTATTTCGCTCAATTTCTAATGATAAACGATCGTCCTGCCGCTTGGTAACAGGACGATCGTTTTGTCATATAGCGATAAGATTGGCTTATTTTGCGAATGTGCCTTCCAGCCTGATACCGTCGCCGGCGGTACATTGTTCGAGCGAATTTTCTTTAGCCTGTATACAAACAAACACCATGTCCGAATCAGGACCGCTTCTCAAATTGCGCGAGCAGTCGGGCAGGACGCGCACGACACTGCCTTCCTGGACCTCTATCAGTTCGTCATCCAGCTGCATCTGGCCCTGGCCTTTGATGATGATATAAAGCTCTTCGTTTTGTTTGTGCTTGTGAAAGAAAGGCAGCGAAGTGTTAGGCGGGTAGGCTGTGATGGACACTTCCATACCTGTCAGGCCCAGGACTTCTTTTAAAAATTGTTTGGAACGTTTTTCTTCGGCGCTGTTTTGCAGAAGTTTGCCCAGCTCACCAAGATCGGCGTGGACAAAGGTTTTGGATTTGTGGGCTGTAAGTGTCATTTTGGTTCTCCTTGGATAGGTTTCTTCCAGGCTGTATATCTTCCTGTCCCTGTATCTATACTTGTACTTGAGCCTGGGCATGCACCTGTACTTGCTCTTGTCCTATCCTAGCAGGTAACTTGCAATTTACAAGTCAAATGCCTGGAGCGTTACATTAAATGAATTGCAAAATGCAATTCATGCAGTACTATTGAATTGTAGGGCGCTGGCGGCAATGTACTAAAATATAAAGATGGAAAAACGATCAATATGCCCTATAGCCTGTACGCTGGATCTGCTCGGCGATAAGTGGACCTTGCTGGTCCTGCGCGACATTGTCATTTTTAAGAAGAGCCGTTTTGAGCAATTCCTGGATTCGCCCGAAAAAATCGCCACCAATATATTGACCGACCGTTTGCATAAGCTGGAAAAAGCAGGACTGATCACCAAGGCGCCTTACGGCAGTCACCGCCTGCGCATGGCCTACACTGCCACAGAGAAAGGCAAAAGTACTGTGCCTCTTATGAAAGAGATAGTCAAATGGGGACTGGCCAATATCGAAGGCACCGGCGCGATGCCGCCGCCAGGTCAAGTCCAGAACGAATCTGCCTCGGAAAAGAAGTAAGCCCATTTAACGCGGCAGACGGAGACGGCACCGTATCTGGTGTTATCTAAGTTTCTGCTGCAATACTTGTAGAAGCTTTTTAGCTTCGGCGAAGCGCCCGGCAATGGCGAGCTGTTGCACCTGAACCAGTTCATTCATGCCGAAGGGAAGCTTCTTGCCGGTGGCGGCGTAAACGGCAATCTTCGTCTGCAAGCCGGTTTGCAATTGCAAAACTTCCTGTCTCAGCCCGGCGGAATTTGCTTGCTGTCGCATCGCCTCTTGATCGTCCAGACTGTGGGAGAGGCTCTGGATCATTGCCAGCGACTGCTTCTCATCGCCCTGTTTGACCAGCTCTTCTATCTGCTGGAAGTACTGCATAAATGATTTGGTGTTGGTGCCTTTGGCTTGAAGTGCTTCGATGCGACTGAGTAAAACGAGTCGTTTATCTTGTAGAAAGCCGGGCGCCACGCCCACGGACAGTGATTGTCCCGCCTGAGTGCCGAAGGGAGAATCGTTTTCTTTAAAAGTCGATATCTCAAGCGACTCTAAAAACTCGTCTTGTTTTATCGTGCCCGAGCCGTAGGACTCAACATCGCCCTTGGTTACTTTAATGGCCGAGCACGTTTGTTTGTCGTAATCGGAAAATAAAACCTTGACCCTCAGTATCTCGCCGGGATAAGTGTCCATGAGTGTTTTGGCCATAAGGACGGCGTCAATTTTACAGTCTTTATCTGTGGCCTTGGGATTGCGTTGAGTGGTGACGATCGCCTCGTGTTCGTTAAAGTTTGCGCGCAAGGGATACTGCGGATTGACGACTTTGGCGTTGCGCAGGATAGCCACCATTTCGGTCGCTGTTGTTTTTGGCGTGCCGCTGCGGGTGATTCCCTGTGAAGACTCAGCCGCCGGGGGCGTTGTCTGGGTAGAGGAAGAAGGAGCGGGAGACGGAGAGG
>Ga0070665_100006520_pt1 | contig 11863 bp, 10 predicted proteins | sample KBSS13metaG_FD_65862 | JGI IMG/M metagenome (GOLD analysis project Ga0070665, IMG submission 65862) | Switchgrass rhizosphere microbial communities from Kellogg Biological Station, Michigan, USA - KBS S1-3 metaG | ecosystem: Host-associated > Plants > Roots > Rhizosphere > Soil ...
GCGACTCTGGCCGCCGCTTTGGGCGTGTATACTGGCTAAATGCAGGAGCAACTCAAGTCACTAGCCCTTTCAAGAACATTCATACTAACTCCCAAAGGTCTGAGCGAACCTCAAGACCAAGAGGGAGATACGCTCCTCAGCACAGCTGCACTGCCGCCCATAATCGACGGCAAATATAAGATCCTCTCGCAGATAGGCGAGGGCGGCATGGGTACGGTCTACAGAGCACATCACCTGCATCTGGACCGCGATGTGGCGCTCAAGACATTGCGCGCCGGCAAAGTACCGCAGGACGCTTTCGAGCGCTTCAACCGCGAAGTGCAATCGGTGGCCAAACTGGACAGCAGAAATGTCGTGCGCGTTTTTGACTTCGGCCTCACCCAGGGCAATCTGCCCTATTACACAATGGAATTGCTGGAAGGCGAATCGCTGGCTGACCGCCTTGAGCGCGACGGGCGCCTCTCAATCGCCGAAGCCGTCTCGGTCTTTATCGGTGTAGCCAACGGTCTGTGCGCCGCCCACGCCAAGGGCATCATCCACCGCGATCTCAAACCGGCCAACATTTTCCTGGAGCTGAAAAACGGCAAAATTCAAACGGCGAAAGTGGTTGATTTCGGCATCGCCAAACTGACTCACGGTACCGACGGTCAGCAAATGACACTGGGGGGCGCCGTATTTGGCAGTCCTTTATACATGAGCCCGGAGCAGAGTCAGGGCGAAGGCAGCGACAAACGATCTGATGTTTATTCTTTTGGCTGCTCTCTATTTGAGGCGCTGACCGGCGAGCCGCCCTATGTCGGCAACAACGCCTTCGAAACTATTTTGATGCATCAGACCACGCGCATTCCCCGACTGGCCAAAAGGGGTGCCAGGGAAGCTTTCCCCGCCTGGCTGGAAACGCTCTCGGCAAGCTGCATGACCAAGGACAAGGATCTGCGCGTGCAATCCTTTCAGGAAGTGCTGGATGTTTTTGAAATGCACAAAGACGACCTCAGTCGACCACTGGTGCACAGCGGTGTCAACCCGCATTCTATCGGGCCTTCCGACAGTCACTACGATCAAGAACAGGATCAATACGAGCAGGAAGAAGAAGAAAATCACCACTTAAATAGCGACGGGCACCGCTCCACGCGCAAACGTCGCATCGATATGGAGCAAACGAGCGAATTTCGCGAACTGACACGAGAGTCGGACAAGCAGCTGAAACTGCTCATTGCCCTTGGTTTACTCGTAGTCGGCGCCGGATTGACCGCTGTTATATTTGTCATTTTTCCAATCGAAAAAGTGCCGCTACCGGTACTTACAAGTCAGGCGCCATCAACTTCTTCGGCTGCGCCTTCGACTTCTTCTTCGGCTGCGCCATCGACTTCTACATCGGCTGCGCCGTCCACTTCTACATCGGCTGCGCCATCGACTTCTTCTTCGGCTGCGCCATCCACTTCTTCTTCGGCTGCGCCGACAAGCGCCGCCACTCCGACAATTTCTACCGGCACTGCTTCCACAACAGATTCCCCCGCAGCGCCCTCATCCAGCACCGTGCTCAACGCCGGAGAGGCGCTTGCCGGGCTGGGAGTGCAGGATCAGCTACCGGTGCCGCCTGCGCAAATGCTGGTCATACCCCAGGGCAACCTTCGTTTTAAATGCCGCCACCACACCATCACCGCCGACAATTTAGAGACCCTGAGCAATTCGTCAATCGAAGACCTGGATCTGCGGCAATGTGTTCTGGACAACGATGCTATAGGCAAGCTGAATAAATTACATCTGCATATTTTGCGCCTGGGCAGCTCGACACTCAATGACAAAGGCGCACTACAGCTGGTTGACTGCAAACGTTTAGCACAGCTGCAGCTAGAAAGCACAAAGGTCACCGATGCCAGCGTCATCCCTCTGACCGCCATCAAATCGCTTACCTGGCTGGACGTGCGCCGCACAGCCATAACCGACCGCAGCATGGAAGCATTTGCAAAAATGCGTCAGCTTAGCACCCTGCAATTGAGCGGCACAAGAATAACGGAAAGCGGTCTGCGTCTGGTTTGCAGCTCATGTAAGCATCTGCGCAAAGTAGAAGTGGCCGCCTGCGAAAACATTTCTCCGGACGTGGTGCACTATTTGCGCCTGGAATATCCGCACATTGATTTTTCAGAAAAAGAAAGACCGGCACTGGGCCCGAACGAATTCTAAATCCGACTCTTAGAGATATTTTTTGGTGACGCCCAGATCAAGAGCGAAGCGATAACCAATCAATTTATAGAGCAGCTTGGCGGCAAGAAAGTTTGGCGCCGACATACCCTTGATCGGTGAGAGTTCTGTCAAATCGGCACAGACGACGTTTTTACGCACACAGACCTGTTTGATAATATCCATCAACTGATACCAGTCGATGCCGCCCGGTTCAGGTGCGCCTGTAGCAGGCATCATGCCGCAATCAAGGACGTTGACGTTAATCGAAAGATAGACATTATCCGAAAGTGTATTGATAATCTCGTTGTAGTCCCATTTGGCTTTATTGCGCGCCCAAAAAATATTGATCTGGGGCTCGTCTTCTTCCATCCAGGCCACTTCTTCCCAGCTGACATTACGCACTCCCACCTGGGTGATGCGTGGATTGGGCAGGGCTTTATACATTTGAAAGGCGGCGCTGGCGTGGCTGTAATCATTGCCCTCGTAAGACGCGCGCAGGTCACAGTGCGCGTCTAATTGCAAAATGGAAAGATTGGGAAATTTCTCAACACAGCCTTTGACGCCGCCCAGGCTGATGGACCGCTCGCCGCCCACTATGATGGGAAATTTGTCGCCATCGAGAAACGGTGACACAGCATCGGATAACTCTTTAAAAGGAGCTTCGCTGTCATTGGTCACGGCATCCATTTTGACTGCAGGCGCAGTATGCACGCCAATTTTAAAGGGCTCGATCCAGAGTTCGTCGTCAAAGAGCTCGACTTGCTGGCTGGCTTCCAGAATGGCTTTGGGAGCGTCTTTGGTGCCCTTGCCATAGCTTGTTGTCGCCTCATACGGCACAGGAATTATAGCGACGCGTGAATTGTCCCTGCCTGAATAGTCAGCCGACAATCCGAAATAATTTTTTGCTGAGCTCGACGACATCTATTACTAAATCTCTTTTGCTGGGAGGACTTAATTTGCTGGCAAACGGCTATCATCCGCCTGCCAAGAATTAGCGGGAGTTGTGGTCGATTTATAGCATTTATAAATAGCCTTTGCCACAGCTTCTGTCCTGACATCCGGTTGACAAGCCTGAGCCCGGCGACCAATCCTTTGTACGCCTCGCCGTGCACGTCTGCTAGACTTTTGACCTATGAAAGCACCCTTGTTTAAGACAAAAAAAGCGGCTCGAATCGCCGCCCTGGCCATGATCCTTGCCGCAGCACCCCTGCTCGGTCTGGCCGCGCCGCAGCAGGCTCGGGCCCTCTTTTTCGGCTACGACCAGCAGGCCGAAGCCTACAAACATCAGGGCGATTACGCCTACGAGACGCAGAATTATCCCAGCGCCTCCAACTATTTCAATCAGGCGATAAATATCCTGCCTTACGACGCCTACCAGGCCAAGTCTGGTCTTTACTATTCCCTGGCGCTGGCCGACGACGTCTCGGGCAGTTATGACCGCGCCACAGCCGACTGGCAACATGCCAAAGAATGCTTTGACCAGCTCCTGCAAGCCGCCCCCAGTAATCCCCAGGCCCGCATTAATACGGCCTGGGCCACCCAGGAAAGCGGCGAACTGGGCAATCTAGTCAAATGGCGCGCCACCTGCGATCCCAATACCTCCGATTACATGGCCAATGTCGGCGTCCGTCGCTGGCCGGCCAATAAATTCCCCCTGCGCATATTTGTCGATGAATCCTCCGGTCGCGGCTTCGGCTCCGGCTCACGCGGCACAATCGAGCAGGCCGCGTCCCAGTGGGTGGCGGCCGATCCCACCCGCCTGCGCATCACCGAAGTCCAGGACATCAACCAGGCCGACATCATTTATCAACGCCCCCAGGCCGGCGAAGTCGCCCAGGGCTCCGGCGGTCGCACCACCTACGACGACTTTGTCGACGGCCGCGGCAGCCGCTGGATCAAGCACGCCTACGTCAAACTGACCTGCGCCACAGTCGACTACAACAACATGAATGCGGCCCAGAAAAACGAACTCTACAATCTGGCCCTGCATGAATCGGGCCACGCTTTTGGCATCGATGGGCACTCGCCCTCGGGTCTCGACGTGATGTATTGGAAATCACCGCTTCTGCGCCTGAGCAGTCGCGACATGGCGACAATAGTCAAAATCTACCAGTGACAGCAAGCGTGAGCAAAACACGTTACGATCAGACCAACCCAAACTCCATCTGAGGCGAAGACAAATGGCAATAACAGGCGCATCAAAACGCAAAGGCACCACCCTCTCCCTGGCCGCATCGGTAGCCGCTTTGCTGGCCTCAACCATGTCTGTCCTAATTTTGCCTACCTTCACCGCACCTGCCCTGGCCGCCGACATGAACGGCGCAGTGGCCAAATACAACGCCAAAGACTATCAGGGTGCCCTCAATGAGTTTAAAGCCGTCTTCGCCAAAGAGCCGAAGAATTCCCTGGCACGTTACTACATGGCGCTCTGCAACCAGTGTCTGGCGCGTGTTGAAGAAGCGAAAAAAGACTACAAATGGGTAATCGACAACGGCGCTCCCAGCCTCAAAGCTAACGCCACCACCGGTCTCAATCAGCTGGAAAAAGTAGGCGGCCGCACCGGCGGCACTACCGCCGCAGCGGCACCGGCGCCCACTAAAACGGCGACTGCGGACACCGCTAAGCCAGGTCCAGACTTGATCGAACGCAATCCGGCCGCGGCCAAAGATCCTAAAGAAAAGACTGCCGCCACTACCCCTGCCACCACCAAACCTGCCGCCGGCGGCAAAGAAGAAGGCGGAGCAGTGGCTCGCGTGATCAATTTTTATTCCGACGCCTCGCGCGGATCCCAGCTGATGGAGCAATCCTGGGATGAAGTAAAAGCAAAATATCCCAAGATCACATTCCAAAAAATCAGCACCGGCGATCCGCTCTGCGAAAAATACAATGTCTCCGAGTTTCCCACAGTAGTGATGATCGACAAAAACGGCAAGGCCCTGGCCACCCAGGCCGGTCCGCAGTCGACCGAACAAATGGAAACAGCAATCAACACCTGCAATCAGAAAAAATAATACGTGGGCTAGTGCAATAAGCTTCCGCAAACACCTATGCAATCACGTCGCCACTTTATCGCCAGCGCCATTTCTACAATGTACTGTATTGCCCATGGGCAGTGGCAGGCCGCCGCAGCGGTAAGAAAATCATTCAGCGGCGAGGGCGTACTGAACGCCGTTTACTCATTATCGTTGCAACACAAATGGCGCAATCTGCCCATCGGTGAAGTCATGGGTAAAATCGCCGAACAGCTGGTAAACACGCCCTATGTCGCCTCAACGCCGGACCGCGATATCAACGAAGAATATTGCACCGCCGACCTGACAGCTCTCGACTGCGTCACATTTTTTGAATCTACTCTCGGTCTGGCTCGCATGATCAAAAAGGGCGGCAGCTCACCCGATGAATTTATGCAGCAGCTGACCTACACCCGCTACCGGGGCGGTAAAGTGACCGATTATACGTCTCGACTGCACTATACCAGCGACTGGTTTTCGGACAACGAAAAAAAGGGCGTCGTCAAAATTTTGACCTTTCCTCAGAGCAAGCCTTTTGCCCAGCACGTCAATTTTATGTCCAGCCATCCGCAGAGCTACGGCCAGCTCAAGGCCCATCCCGAGCTGATAAAGAAGATAAAAAAACAGGAAGAAGCCATCAACCACCGGCCCCTTACTTTTGTACCGAGAGCGGATCTGGCGGCCATAGAAGGTCTTCTTAAAACCGGAGACATTGTCGGCATCTGTACCAGCATGGAAGGCATTGATATTTCCCATACAGGCCTGGTATTGCGCGACGAAGAAGGCGTGCCGCATTTTGTCGATGCCTCCTCGGCCAAACGCAATATGAAAGTAGTAATTGAACCAGGGCCGATAAGCAAGTCGATCACTCGCTCACAAATGACTATCGGCGCCATGTTTGCCCGGCCACTGGAGCCCTAATGCTACCACTTTACCCAGTTAGGCCCCCAAGCAAGCTTGGGGGCCTATTTGACTTTCTTCCAAAATTTTTCAATAATGGAATTCGGGAAGCCTTCTGGGCTCTATCTGAGCGGTCGTAGTAAACGCTACGACCGCTCTATATTTTTCCTAGGATGACCAATGGATAGACTCACAGACATCCAGCGTTCTAATAATTTCAAAGTTTGCGCTCCTTTAGCCGTCTTTGCTCGTTCGTGGTACTTTCCGACGGCCGGGGAAAGCGCCTAAACCTTTAACGCTACCTTTTCAGGTAACTACCCTAACATAACACAAAGAGGGTACAATGCAACAAGGTACTTCGAGGTCTAGCTAATGGCAAAAAAATCAGAACCAGCTTGGGTGAAAAGTGCAAAGCAAGAGCTGGAAGCTCGAAGCGTCGAACTTGCACAGGCGGAAGCTGTTGTCAAGAAGCTTCAACCTCTCGTGAAAAGTCTAGAAAATGTAGTAGCTCATTATGTGGATTCAGAAGAGGAGATAGAGCCAGAGCTACACGTTGCTGTTGAATCCGAAGGGAGCGGTCCTCAAAGAAAGAATAAATTTGCAGAGATGTCTCTTTCAGCAGCTGTTCTTCACATAATGAAGAGTAACGGCAAAGACTGGCGCAGTAGAGATATCACGAAAGAAATCTTTGAATTCAAGGACAAAACCGAATTTAATACGGCTGCGACGAGAGTAGCAGTGACTCTTAGTAAGCTCAACAAACGGCATGAAGTTCGGGGGCTCGGCGAAGGCATTTATCGGCTGGGTTCATTGCACAAACCGTAGCAGCGCCAAAAGTAATCCAAGCCTACCCCATACCTAGATATGGCATAAATTCCCCAAATTTAACCAAGATAACTGTGTCTACACAAGGGTTACACAGGCTAACCACATTACCCTAACCGGACTCGTCCCGCTATACCATTGAACCCGCAGGGTCGAATAGCAGTGAGATGACAGGCATCAGCGCCTGTGCCACAAATCTTGCGGTCTAGGGCTCGTCATATTCCAATTTGACACGAGGCGTGTAACAATGACTTTAGGAGAATACGCCATGAAGTCAAACCAGTACAAGAAAAAGACGGTAGCCAAGAAAGCCTCAAAGGCTTCAAACGGGTCTGCGACAACAGGCCAGTATGTATCTTTTGGCAACAGTAAGGCGTCTGCTGTAAAATCTGTGAGCTACAAACCTGGCAGCCTTTTAGCGCGTAGTGGTGGCATGGTGCCGACTGTCGAGCTTTCCAAGCGTGCCGCCCAAAACATCTCGTAAACCGAAGCCAGCAAAGGCAAAAGCATCAGGGCGGCGCGAACTTGTACTGCTCGATACAGGACCGATTGTCGGTCTCTACAACGAAAATGATGATTGGCATGACAGGTGCGAAGAGTTTTTTGGGCAGGAAATTCGTTACGATTACCTGCTAACGCATGCCGTTTTATGCGAAGTGATCTTTCACATCCAAAAAGATAGGCATGCAAATGCGGCCTCAGAGGCAGTTATAAGCTTTTTGAAGCTGATCGAAGACGACAAATTGAGACTGCACGACGATGATGACAGCTATGTCAGTCGAATAAAGCATCTCCGGTCGAAATACATGGACAAGAAGCTAGACATTGCTGACTTGTCTCTTGTTCTCGCTGCTGAAGACCACCAGATACAGAAAATTGTGACCATTGACCGAAAAGATTTTGGATTTTTGACTTTTAGAAAAAGTGGCAAGGGCAACAAGCGGTCAGGATTCACAATTATTTTGCCAGAGGTGTAATTGGGCAATTCACACTTTGTCCCTTTTTAATTTTAATATCCCAGAGCACAACTTTGCCTGACGAACGGTTGGCCTTGGAGGTGGGTTTGAGAATTAGCTTGGCGCCTGTGTTCGAGGATTTTTGGTTGTTTCCGTCGACCAGAAAACTCGGCCTCAGCATTTTTATTTCACTGATGGTACAGATACCAGACTTCCGTAGATCGATCATCAATATGCAAAAAGATTTCGTTAAAGCACTGCCTGCACACGGGCTCTTTAGGCCTTATCCATGAGCTCAAAGAGAGGGCTGCCTAGGCCAATTTCAATGAGTACCAGAACGGTTACCGAAATCAGTACTTTCTTAGACAAGTAGACGGCCACTTTAGGATCTCACTCTTGGTGTTCGCAAGCCAATGTCATCTGAAGGAAAAAGGAAGACCGACTCTACGATAGACAGCCCATTGCTCTGCCCTCGTTTGCTTTAAAATCAAACTTCATTCGATTTTTCGGCTCACCGCCACCGACCACCAGGGTCCGCTGGACTTGCCGCAAACCGCCGACCAATACCAGGCCGACACATCGGTCCAGGTGCCGCCTGCTTCGTCATAAATACGTTCACGTATTTGCAGACGTTCGGCGGACGCGCTGCCTGCGCCTTCTTTGTAGGCCTCGATTGTTTCCCAGCGACGTCCCTGCGCGTCGGTAAAAAGCGGCAGATATTTGATTTGATACCCCGCCGCCCGGTAACAATCGGCCGCCGGATGCAATTGTCTTGTGGCCCGATCAATATGTCTGTAAACGACCGTACTGATGCCGGCATTGAAAACGGCAATCTGGCCGGGAAAACCCTGGGCAAACTCGGCGGTTGCACGTGATAAAGGCACGGGGCGCATGTACTGCCCGTCAAATGTTGCAGGCCACTGAACGGCTGACGGAGTCTGCTTCTGGCCGCCGGAAAAAGAACACATCTCAAGGGCGACCGAAGTCAGCGCAGACAGTACACAAATGGCAAGGCAGGGCACGTTGAGCGGGTTTTTTACAACCTCCGCCGACTGCGATTTTTCCGGCGCACCATCAGTTACCTGCGACTGGCTGCGGGCAATGGCACCGGCTACAAGCAATAAACCTATGGCCAGCATAAAAAATACCGCCACGCCCACACCCTCGTGCACGGCCGTATTATATTGATCGGGCAGGGAAATGACGCCGGTCTCCAGATAAAAGAGCGATGTCACACGCAGGACATTTGCCACCAGCGCCGCCACCACAGATAGTGCCATAAATAAAAAACCATTTCTGAGCGTCAAACAACGCAAGCTGGCCAGAGTGGCCGCCAGATATAGTCCGGCCCAGAGCATGCGAATGCCGCTGCACGGGGCATCGATTTCCACTACCTGATTGCTCCAGCAAATGGATGTGCCCTGGCAAGAAGCGGCAAAACCGTTGATATTAAGCAGGGGAACAGCGCAGGCTGTAACCGCCAGACGCAAAGGATAACCAAGATAGAAATTGAGAGAGGCCACGACCGGCAAAGACAAAACAATCAAACACCAGTCGCCCGGTGTCAGGCCTTTTGTAATTTTGCCCCCGGAAAGGAAGAGACCCAACGCCACCACAGCCAGAAGAGCGGAGAAAAGTTTGGCGGCGACAAAGAGCGAGACAAAATAGAGGAGCAAAACGACAAGCAAAGCGGGACTGACGGCCCGATAAACCAGCCTGTCGCGGTGCAATATCAGCATAACCGCAAGCGTAAGAAGTGCCACTATCCCCAGTGGCTCATCCGACTTATCTAAAAGCCGCTGTACATACCAGACCCAGACCGGCCAGAAGCCGACTAAGAGCGCATAAATCACGCCTTTTTGGCCCGCCTTTTCACCCGATTAACTACTTTCGCGCCACCAAGTATACCGAAAACGACGGCCAGAAGCATCCAGGTATCGGCCTCAGGCACCGGTTTGCCGTCGGGGCCGACTGCCGTGGAGTTAGCGTCGGTGCCGGGGGCGGAGGCGGCTGGTGTACCAGGTGCAGGACTGCCTTCCATTCCAAGATTGACCCCGGATTCTTTGTTGCCGGCCATGTCCTTGTCCGCCGCGGAGGAAACCGAACCGCCGGCGGCTCTTTCATCTTCCTGAGGCAGAGTCTGGGCTGTTTGCGCGTTCGGGAAACGCGAGAAGTAATTGTGCCTGGAAGTCCAGGCGCTGCCTGGATCCGCATTGGCGGCTGAAGGAGCGTCCAGTGCCTTAGATTCACTGACGACACCGTTTGTTGCACCCTGCAGCTGCGCTGATTCTTCACCGTCACGGCTGCCTGCCTTACCGCGTAACGACGGTACCATCTCTTGTTTCTTCGCTTGCTCGAAACTACCAGCAGCACCAGTGTCCCCCAGACTGCTGAAGGCATCCATTCCACCTACTTCGCTGACTCCACCTCCATTGGAACGTCCGGGATAGGCAGGCGGAGCAGCAGGCGTAGAGGCGCCGCCTAACACTTGATTGTTATATACACTCACGGGCGCAGGCGCCGGACTGGCACTGGCCAGCTTACCAATCTCATTGCTTTGACCATACTGCGCCGCAGCCGGTCCCGTATTGACATTTGAATCGAAACTTTTTTCTATCGGTCGGCCCATAAGCTCGTGGTCTTCTCTCATCGCCGTGCTGCTGCTGGCGGCGGACGAGAGAGAGTTGAGCTGCGAAACCACACTGTGACCGGCCTCAGAAACGGCGCCGCGCAGCTTGCGCATGGCCACCATTGGGTCCATGTCTTCAAGAGCAACCGGATTTTTAGCCAGAACGGGCACGGGAACGGCCAGCGGTTCCGGCGCTACAACAATGGCACTGGACACCGGACTGACTATCTGGAAATCATTGGCCAGCAAATTTGCCTCAAAAGTGCGCCTGTCGTCAGGCACTTCAGCATCCACGCCAATTTGCTGATTGGCCCAAATCTTGGCCAGGCTGTCGTCCACTTCCAGACCTTCCGGAAGTTCAGCCTTACCCTGCACGACTTTATATTCGGATGTATCAACCGACCCACTCTGCGAAACGGCAGCCTCCGTTACAGGACCGCAGGCATTGATCAAATTGGCCACATCTTCGGCCACCGAGCCGGAGCGCGGCACACGCACAAGACTGTCGGGTGTGAGATTACTCAGTATCTCATTTGGGCCGGCCACAAGTTGCATATCAAAAAGCAATTGCTTTTTGGCACCCTGAGCCCTATCCAACATTTCTTTGATATTGGCGTTTTGGGCCGCAGTTACTGGTTGAGCGGCATGGATCCAGACAACGGCGACGCCACTTTTGCCGTTTTCGGTGGCGGTCCGGAGCGCGTCGTCGAGGGCAACGGCATCATCCTGTCCGCCTTCAGCCTTGCAGTTTTTCAAAGTCTCGATAGCCGTGTTGATCGCCTGCGAACCACCGCCGGATAAGGCCCCATTCAAAAGCATCAAATTGTCGCCTACCACACGAATGTCAGCATTTTTGGTTGAGGGCAGAGCCTTTAAACCTTCGGCTATTTGAGGCAGAAACTGCTTCATGGAGGCCGAGCCGTCGATAACAAATATGAGATTTTCTATGCCGTCAAAGTGTGGTTTTTCAACCAATCTTTCCACGGTGCTGTCGCCCATTTTAGCGCCGACCTTGCACCATATGCGGTGACAAGCGGCGTCGCGCTGGACATCCACTACCGCATTAAAACCAGCAAGGTGTGCCGAATCTACCTCACCCGTCAGTTGAAAGTCACCAGTGACAGTATTTGGTACTTTTAGTGGCGCCAGACCGGTAGCGGTAAGAGATTTAGAAGACTTGAGAGCAACGATATTGGCCCCGCTGACTTCAAAATTGCGCTCTAGAAACGCGGGCAAAACGAGAGATCCCGTGCCTTTTGCCGTGACATTGAGCGGCGCGGCCATTTTTAATTTGATCAGCATCGTCTCGCCCGGCTTGACCGGATAGCATTGCACAAGTATCTGATCCTTGCCGCAGG
>Ga0070665_100006522_pt1 | contig 11860 bp, 9 predicted proteins | sample KBSS13metaG_FD_65862 | JGI IMG/M metagenome (GOLD analysis project Ga0070665, IMG submission 65862) | Switchgrass rhizosphere microbial communities from Kellogg Biological Station, Michigan, USA - KBS S1-3 metaG | ecosystem: Host-associated > Plants > Roots > Rhizosphere > Soil ...
GTGGCGAGCACGCCGACAAACGACAGGCCGATGTCCCGCTTGACGCGCGCGACGAAGACCGTCGAACCCTCGTCCACCGAGGCCAGCGACGATCCGTTCGGCCCGGGAATGATCGCGCTGCCGCCGCCGGCATCGTCGGCCACCAGCGCGGTGTAGCGGAAGCCGGCCTCCTTCCCGGTGACCCGCCCGCCCCAGACCGGCGCGGTGATCGTCCGCGTGTAGACCGCCTGGATCGGCGTCTGGAACAGATCGGCCCCTTCAAGGAAGAACGGACGCTTCTCGGGAAAAAAGAGGGCGAAACGTTCGTTCGCCGAGATCTGCGCGGTGTCCGACTCGACCTGGGAGAAGTCGGGCTTCACCGTCAGGTCGATCGCGTTGTCGGCGTTCGGCGTGTACTTCACGTCGATGCCGGCGTGCGGCTTGGCGCCGTCCTCCACCAGCGGCGCGCCGGTGACGTCGTCGCGCGAGTGCGCGTCGGCGGTCCCGCTCACGTACGGTGCGGCGACCAGGTGCCCGCCGCCCGGCAGATGCTCCATCCCTACCAGGACGTTCGAGCGGCAGACGAAACAGTTGCCGCCGCGCGGCATCCTCGCGGAAAAGAACTGGTAGTGGTGATCGCGCGGAAAGTTGCGATACAGCAGGATGCCCCAGGTTTGCGGATCGACGTTCTTGTAGCGGAGCGAGGAGAACGGGATGCGCATCTCCAGCGTCCAGCCGCGCGGGGTGATCTTCGTCGCCGACTCCCAGAAGAAATCCGGTGACGCGTCCTCGTTGGAGGCATCGTCGGTCACCGAGTCGTACTGGATGTTGCGCGGCGTGACGACGAAGAAGGTGGCCGTCCGCCCGGTGTTGCGCGGGTCGATGAGGATGCCGCCGTAGTCGTTGAAGCCGTTGCCGATGTTGTCGCGGTCCGCGAATGGCGCCCGGATGGCCTTGATGTCCGGATCGTCGAACTCGAAGGCGGCATAAAAAAAGTGTTCGTCGTAGGTCAGATACCCGACGCTGCGAACCTTCGGCTCGACGTTATCGCCGGGCTGGGTCTCGTACCACTTGTCGACGCGGGTGGCGTTGCGCCAGCCCTCGTCCGACAAGTCCCCATCGATCGTGATCGTGGCCGCGGTGCGGGAAATGCGAATCGGTTCGCCTGAGAGCGCCGATTGTGCACCCGCGCGAGGTGCCGCCGACGTCATTAGGAAGACGGCGACTGCTATGACACGCCGGTACATCTGGGCCTTAGACGGCTGAGTCAGAGGGAGGGTTCTTTTTCCTCATGCGACGCGTAGTACACTAAATGATTGCGATATGAACCATCATCCATTCAGACACCTCCCACTCCTGTTGCTCGCCCTCGGCCTCTCGAGTCCGTCGGCTTCGGCCCAGAGTCTGGGGGCGCCGCCTCCGACGCCGTCTTCATCCACTCAACCGACGCGATCGTTGCCGCTTGCGGTTCCGCCGGGCACCTTCCTCGGCGGCGTGCCCACGGGTGAGCTCACCACCGCCGTCGAAAAGCTGACCGTCGTCTCGGCCATCTCACGCGCGCTGGAACACAACCTCGGCGTGCTGACCTCCGAGCAGAATTACGGCAAGGCGCAGGGCGCGCGCACCCGCGTGCTCAGCGAGTTGCTGCCGAACATCAACGGCCGGGTCAGCGAGACGCGGCAGACGCTCAACCTCGCCGCCTTCGGTTTCGGCAGCGGCGCGGACTCGCCGTTCGGCAACATCCCGCTGGTGATTGGCCCGTTCAACGTCTTCGACGCGCGCGTCTTCCTGTCGCAGACCGTGCTTGATTTCGGTGCGCTCAACAACTCGCGGGCCGAGGCGCACAATGTCGAAGCGGCGCGGCTGACGTTCCGGAGCGCGCGCGACTACGTCATCCACGTCGCCGGCAACCTGTTCGTGCAGGCGCTGGCGGCGTCGGCACGCGCCGATGCCGCGCGAGCGCAACAGGAAACGGCTCGGACCCTGCACCAGCAGGCCATCGATCTCAAAACCAGCGGCATCATCGCCGGCATCGATGTGTTGCGCGCCGAAGTCCAGCTCAGCACCCAGACCCAGCGGACGACCAACGCGGTCAACGAATTCGAGAAGATGAAGCTGCAGCTCGCGCGGGTGATCGGCCTGCCGCTCGGCCAACGCTTCGATCTCGACCCCGCGCTTCCGGGATTGCCGGTGCCCGACATCTCGATCGAAAGCGCCGTGACGCTGGCCTACAACACCCGCCCGGACTACAAGGCGGCGCTCGAGCGCGTCAGCGCCGCCGAGGCCACGCGCAAGTCCATCGTCGGCGACGCGCTGCCGGCGGTGCACATCGACGCCAATTACGGCGCGATCGGCCTGTCCCCGTCCGACGCGCGAGCGACCTTTGCGGTCGCGGGCGCCGTCAACGTGCCGATCTTCCAGGGTAACCGCACCCGCGGACGGCTGGTCGAAGCCGATGCCGACATCCGCAACCGCCGTGCGGAAGCGGACGACCTGAAGGCGTCGATCTATTACGAAGTGCGTGCCGCGTTCCTCGACCTCGACGCGACCGCCACCCAGCTCGCGCTCGCGACCAAGACGCGCGATCTCGCCGACCAGCAGTTGACCCAGGCGCGGGACCGCTTCGCCGCCGGCATCGCCAACAACGTCGAGGTGGTGCAGGCGCAGGATGCGGTGGCCGTCGCGGCCGAGCAGTTCATCGCCGCGCAGTACGGCTACGACCTCGCCAAGGGAGCGCTGATCCGCGGCACCGGCACATCGGAAGAACTACTGCGACAGATTCTCGGAGGCTCGCGCTAATCATGCTTCAGAACTCACGCGTTCGTTTGATCATCGGCGTCGTCCTGCTCCTGCTCCTCGGCGTCGGCGTCTGGGCCTGGTCCACATCCGGTCGCGAGAGCACCGACGATGCGCAGGTGGACGCCCACGTGACGCAGCTGGCGGCGAGGGTGAGCGGCACGGTGACCAAGGTCGCCGTCGACGACAACCAGCTCGTCGAAGCCGGCGCACTGCTCGTCCAGCTCGATCCCAGCGACTACCAGGTGGCCGTGGACAAGGCACGCGCCGAATTGGCCGATGCCGAAGCAACCGCCCTCGCCGCGCAGAGCGGCGTCCCGATCACCTCGACGACGGCGGCGAGCAACGTGACGACCGCCCGCGGCGGCATCACCCAGGCCCAGAGCGGCGTCGCGGCGGCGGAAAAGGAGATCGAAGCGGCGCGGGCGCGCCTGGTCAGCTCCCAGGCGCGGCTGCGCGAGGCCGAGGCCAACGCCGCCAAGTCGGCGCGCGACGTCGAGCGGCTGCGCGGTCTGCTCGCCAAGGACGAAATCTCGCAGCAGATGTTCGACGCGACGTCGGCGACCGCCGAGGCGCAGAAGGCCGCGGTCGATTCGATGCGCTCGCAGGTCGCCGAGGCCGAAGCCGGCATCCGGGTCGCCGAGAGCAAGTTCGCCCAGGCGAAGGCCGGCGAAGATCGGGCGCATGCGGAGATGGAGACGGCGCAGACCGGACCGTCGCAGGTGACGGCGACCAAGGCGCGCGCCGCGGCCGCGGAAGCGAAGGCGCAGCAGATGCGCGCCGCGCTGGCGCAGGCCGAGCTCAACCTGCAGTACGCGACGGTGAAGGCGCCGGTGCGCGGCGTCGTCTCGAAAAAAGGGATCAACCCCGGCCAGGTCGTACAGGCGGGACAGCCGCTGCTCGCGATCGTGCAGGTCGACGATGTCTGGGTGACGGCGAACTTCAAGGAAACGCAGCTCAAGGACGTGCGGCCGGGCCAGCGCGCCGAGATCGACGTCGACGCCTACGGCCGCAAATACAAGGGCAAGGTGGACAGCATCGCCGGCGCGACCGGGGCGCGCTTCAGCCTGCTGCCGCCGGAAAACGCGACCGGCAACTTCGTGAAGGTGGTGCAGCGCGTGCCGGTGAAGATCGTGCTGGATCCGGGCCAGGATCCGGAGCACCTGCTGCGCCCGGGCATGTCGGTGACGCCGACGGTGTTCCTGAAATAGAGCAATTAATCCTTACTTCCTGCAATCCTGCAATGGAGTCATGAGCGAAGCGAAGCAGATTAATCCGTGGTTGATCGCGGTCTCCGTGATGTTCGCCACCTTCATGGAGGTGCTCGACACCACCGTGGTGAACGTGTCGCTGCCGCACATCGCGGGCACGCTGTCGGCGTCGATCGACGAGGCGACCTGGGCGCTCACCTCCTACCTCGTGGCCAACGCCATCATCCTGCCGATGACCGGCTGGCTGGCGAGCATGTTCGGCCGCAAGAACCTGCTGATGCTCTCGGTAATCGGCTTCACCGCCGCCTCGTTCCTCTGCGGCCTGGCGCCGACCCTCGGCTCCCTGATCTTCTTCCGCATCCTGCAAGGCGCCACCGGCGGCGCGCTGCAGCCGCTGTCGCAGGCGGTCCTGCTCGAAGCGTTCGCACCGCAGGATCGGGGCAAGGCGATGGGCTTCTGGGCGCTCGGCATCGTCGTCGCGCCGATTCTGGGTCCCGTGCTCGGCGGCTGGCTGACCGACAACTACAGCTGGCGCTGGGTCTTCTACATCAACATCCCGGTCGGCATCGCCTCGATCGTGATGACCAAGCTGTACATCTTCGACCCGCCCTACCTGAAGGCCGAGTCGCGCAAGGTGGACTACTGGGGCATCGGCATGCTCGCGGTCGGCATCGGCGCGCTCCAGATCGTCCTCGACAAGGGGCAGGAGGAGGACTGGTTCTCCTCCAACATGATCGTGGTGCTGTCGGTCGTCGCCGCCGTCACCCTCGCCGCCCTGATCTGGCACCTCCTGGTGACCGACGAACCGATTGTCGATCTGCGGGTGTTCAAGGAGCGGAGCTACGCCGTAGGCGTGTTCCTGATGACGGTCGTCGGCTTCGTCCTGTACGGCAGCATGGTGCTGCTGCCGGTCATGCTGCAGACGCTGCTCGGCTATCCGCCGCTGCAGGCCGGAATCGCGATGGCCCCGCGCGGCATCGGCTCGTTCTTCATGATGCCAATCACCGGGATGATGACCGGCAGGTTCGACGCGCGCAAACTGCTCACCGCAGGGCTGCTCGTCGGCGGCTCGACGCTGGTCTGGCTGTCGTGGCTCAACCTGCAGGCCGGCTACTGGGACATCTTCTGGCCGCAGCTGTTCCAGGGCATCGGCATGTCGCTGCTCTTCGTGCCGCTGACCACCATTTCGATGGACGCCATCCCGCGCGAGAAGATGGGCAACGCGACCAGCCTGTTCAACCTGATGCGCAACATCGGCGGCAGCATCGGCATCGCCATGACCGGCACGATGCTGGCGCGCCACGGTCAGTCGACGACGGCCACGCTGGGCGCCAACATCACGCCCTACGATCCCGCGTCGCAGTCGATGCTCGCCGGCCTGCGCCAGGCGTTCATGGCCGCCGGCGCCGACATCACGACGGCGACGGCTCGCGCCAACGCCGCGCTCTTCGGCATGGTCCAGCGGCAGGCGACGATGGTGTCGTTTGTCGGCATCTTCCAGCTGCTCGGCGTGCTGTTCATCGCGCTCATCCCGCTGGTGCTGCTGATGAAGCGGCCCAGGCGCGGCGGTCCGGCCGCCGCGGCGCACTAATCCTTTTCTCAGCGTTCTCGGCGGTTCCTTCTTCGTCGTGGCCATCTACGCCTGCTGGTGCTCGGTGACGGTGTCGTCCGGGAGCTGTTCGCGGAGCCAGATCCGTTCAATCGCCGGGTATGCCGCCGCAATCGGGAGCGCGATGAGCGCGCCAATCACGCCGGCGAGCTCGGCGCCGACGGCAAATGCCAGGATCACGGCGACGTTCGACAGCTTCAGGAAATCGCCGTACGCCCACGGTGAGATGACGTAGTTCTCGATCAGGTGATAGGCGAGGTAGAGCGAGAACACCAGTACCGCCGTGCCGGGCGACACCGTCAGGGCCATCGCGACCGCGAACACGCTCGAGCCGATGAACCCGATCACCGGCACGAAGTCGAAGACGGCCGCCACCAGCGCGAGCAGGAACGCCGAGGGCACCTTCAACACCGAGAGCAGGATCAGGACGAACACCCCCGCGAACGCCGATGTCAGCACGTTGCCCGCGACGTACGCGAAGATCACCCGCTCCGCCTCGTCGAGCGTCTGCGCCACCTTGCCGCGTTTGGTCTTCGGCACGAACGCCATCAGCCAATCGCGCGTCCGTTGGGACTCAATCATCAGATACATGGTCAGGATGAACGCGAGCACGCTGACGACCACGGCGGAGACGGCCGAGCGGCCAAAACGCAGCGCATAGGGACCGATCGCCGACTGGAGGCCGTCCGCCTGGTCGACGCCCACCACGCGCCGAAGCCAGGCCGGCGTGTTCTCGAACAGCTGACGCTCGAGGTCGCCGACGTGCCGTCCGGCGAACCGGGCCTGCTCGGCGATTGAGGCCCACGCAAACCAGCCGAACCCGCCGACTCCCGCCAGAAGCAGCACCGCGACTAGGGCGGCCCCCGCCCATCGCGGCCACCCAAGACGCTCCAACCTGTTCACCACCGGCTTCAGCGCCACCGAGATCAGTACAGCGACCACGACGACCAGGGCCAGCTCGACCAGCTTCAGCCAGATCCACACGAGCGCTGCGGCGGCAATGAGCTTGAAGATGGTGCGCCAGGGCACCTCGACGGTGGTCGGCCGTGATTCGGACATATGGCTGAGAGATACCTCAGCATGGCGCGTGCCCGCCGGGTTCGGTACACTGCACTGGTGCTGATTGCGCTGCTCGCCGCTCTCGCTCTTGGCCAGGAACCGGCCCGGCCGTCGTTCGCCGAATGGCTGACGGCGGTGCGCGCGGAAGCGATCTCCCGCGGCGTGCGCGAAGAGATCGTGGACGCCGCGCTCGCCGACGTCACCGAGCCTCAGCCGGTCATCCTGGAGCGCGATCGCGCGCAGGCGGAAACGGTCTTCTCTCTCGAGAAATACATCGCGCGCATTCTGAAGCCGAAGCTGATCCAGGGCGGCCGGACGGCGCTGGCCGCACATCGCGAACTGCTCGATCAGATCAGCGAGCGCTACGGCGTGCCGTCGAGGATCGTGGTGGCCATCTGGGGGATGGAATCCAACTACGGCCGCTTCAGCGGCGTCCGGCCCACCGTCCCGGCGCTCGCGACGCTGGCCTGGGATCCGCGCCGTGCAACCTTCTTCCGCGGCGAGCTCTTCAACGCGCTCGAGATCCTCAACCGCGGCGACATCGACTTGCCGCGACTGAAGGGGTCGTGGGCCGGCGCGATGGGGCAAACCCAATTCATGCCGTCCAGCTACCTGAAGTTCGCGGAGGACTTCGACGGCGACGGCAAGCGCGACATCTGGTCGACGCCGGCCGACGTGTTCGCGTCGATCGCCAACTACCTGAAGGGGCACGGCTGGGCGCCCGACCAGAGCTGGGGGCGCGAGGTCAAGGTCTCGCCGGAGGCCGCGCACAAGATTGCCCGCGATGTCTCACCGCGCGCCGGCAGTTGCCAGGCGACCCGCAACATGACCATCCCGTTGCCGTTGAGCCGTTGGCAGGAGCTGGGCGTGCGGCTGCCCAACGGCAAGGCATTGCCCAAGGGCGACACGCCCGCCTCTCTGGTATCGGGGGACAGCCGTCACTTCCTGGTCCAGGCCAATTACGACGCGATTCTCGAATACAACTGCGCCCATTCGTATGCGATTACCGTGGCGCTCCTTGGCGATGCGATTGCATCGGACAAGCCGCCGGCGGCGTCTAAGTCAACAAAGGCGGCGGCATCCAAAAAGAAGCACGGCCGCTAGAGTCCGAGGAACCCATGGCAGGAACCGTTCAGCTGGATGATCGCGGCGTCATCGTCGAGTGCACCGCGTGTGGCAAGAAAAACCGGCTCGCCTACGAGCGGCTCGGCGACGCCGTGCAGTGCGGCCAGTGCAAGCAGGCGCTCCGCACGCCGGGTGAGCCGATCGAGGTCCATCAGACAGCTGATTTCGATCGCCTGATCGCGCAGTCGTCGCTTCCGGTGGTCGTCGACTATTGGGCGCCCTGGTGCGGGCCGTGCCGCATGGTGGCGCCGGAGCTGCAGAAGGTCGCCGCCCGTCAGGCCGGGCAGGCCATCGTCGTGAAAGTGAACACCGACGAGTTGTCGGACCTGGGTCAGCGGTTCGGGATCCGCTCCATCCCGACGCTCGCCGTCTTCGAGGGCGGCAAGGAGATCGCGCGCGAAAGCGGCGCACGCCCGGCACCCGAGATCGAGGCGTTCATCGCGCGAGCGCGAGCCGCAGTCCCAGCGCGGTGAGAATCGCCGCGCTCGCCCGCTGAAACCAGGCACGGCGGGCGCGCGACTCGAGCAGGCTCCTCGCCGATCCGGCCAGCCACGCCACTGCCGCGTTGATCAGCGTGCCGGACACGTTGAACACCAGCCCGAGCGCCAGCGTCTGCAGCCCCGCCGGCCCGCGCCCGGGATCGATGAACTGCGGCAGGAACGCGAGAAAGAACATCGCGACCTTCGGGTTCAGGATGTTCGTGATCGCGCCCTGCCGGAAGATCTCGCCGTCGGTGGCCGGCGCGATCGCCTGCGGGCTCTCTCCCCTCCCCGCGCTGCGCCACATGCTGATCCCGAGATAGAGCAGATAGGCCGCGCCCGCGAGGCGGATCAGAGAATACGCACGCGGCCACGCGCGCAGCAGCACCGCCACGCCAGCCGACGCTGCGACGATGTGCACCAGGCAGCCGGCGCTGATCCCCAGCGCCGAGATCAGCCCGGCGCGGCGGCCCTGCCCAAGGCTGCGTGCCGCCACGTACGTCATGTCCGGACCCGGAGCGAGGTTCAGCGCGAGCGTCGCAACGAAAAACGGCGTGAGCGGCATGCCGTATTATCTGCTCATGCCCGCTTCACCTCTGCGTTTTCTCGTGGTCTTCGTCGCTGCCGCCACCATTGCGGTCACCGGCGCCCAGCGGCCGTCGCAGCCGCCGTTCGACGTCGAGGAAGCGACGATCGCCGCCCTGCAGCAGCGCATGCAGTCCGGCCAGGAGACGTCGCGCTCGCTGGTGGACAAGTACCTGGCGCGCATCGAGGCTGTCGATCGGTCGGGGCCGGCGCTGCACAGCGTGATCGAGATCAATCCCGACGCGCCGATCATCGCCGACCAGCTCGACGCCGAGCGGAAAGGCGGTCGCGTGCGCGGGCCGATGCACGGCATCCCGATCCTCCTCAAGGACAACATCGCCACCGCCGATCGCATGATGACGACTGCCGGGTCGCTTGCGCTGGCGGGCGTGAAGCCGCCCAAGGACGCATTCATCGTCTCGCGCCTGCGCGACTCGGGCGCGGTGATTCTGGGGAAGACGAACCTGAGCGAGTGGGCGAACTTTCGGTCCACCCACTCGACCAGCGGCTGGAGCGGCCGCGGCGGGCAGACCAAGAATCCGTACGCGCTCGATCGCAACCCGTCCGGGTCGAGCTCGGGATCGGGCGCGGCGATCGCGGCGAACCTTGCCGCGGTAGCCGTCGGCACGGAAACCGATGGGTCAATCGTGTCGCCGTCGAACAACAACGGGCTCGTCGGGATCAAACCGACACTCGGCCTCGTGAGCCGGAGCGGCATCGTGCCGATCTCGCATAGCCAGGACACCGCCGGTCCGATGACGCGGACGGTCGCCGACGCCGCCGCGCTGCTCGGAGCGATGAGCGGCGCGGATCCGGACGATCCGATTACCACGCGGGGTGTAGGGGTGGAGCTTGCTCCGCCCCTGGGCCGACCAAGGTCGGCCCCTACGGATTACACACGGTTTCTGGATCCGAATGGCCTCAAAGGCGCGCGGATCGGCGTCGTCCGCAACAAGTATTTCGGATCCAGCCCGGCGACCGACGCGCTCGCCGAGGCCGCGATCGCGGTGATGAAGCAGCAGGGTGCGATCGTCGTCGACCCGGCCAACATCCCCACGCTCGGGAAGTTCGACGACGGTGAGTTCCAGGTGCTGCTGTACGAGTTCAAGGCGGATCTAAACAAGTACCTCACCTGGCTTGGCGGGGCGTCGCCGGTGCATGCGCTCAAGGACGTCATCGCCTTCAACGACGCGCACAAGGATCAGGAGATGCCCTACTTCGGCCAGGAGATCATGGCGATGGCCGAGAAGAAGGGGCCGCTGACCAGCGCGAAGTACGTCTCGACCCTGGCGCGCAACCGCCAGATGGCGCGCGCGCTGGGCATCGACGCGACGATGACGAAATACAAGCTCGACGCGCTGTTTGCGCCGACCAGCGGTCCTGCAGGGTTGATCGATCTGGTGAACGGCGACAGCGGCGGCGGTTCGTCGCCGTCGACCGTGACGTCGGTCGCCGGCTACCCGCACATCACCGTGCCGGGCGGCTTCTACCGTGGCCTGCCTGTGGGGATGTCGTTCTTCGGCCGCGCGTGGAGCGAGCCGACGCTGATCAAGCTGGCCTACGCCTATGAGCAGGCCACGAAGCACCGGAAGCCGCCGGCGTTTGCGGCGACTGCCGACGTGACGGCCCGCTAACCCCCGAATGCAGGACTCGCCGAACGATCACGTTCCTGTTGAGGCAGCGGAGGGCGCAACAGTGCGATCGTGTGCAGCGGCGCGACTCGAACGCCCACCATCGTCACGCGCCGCGTGGCACTTCCGTTGCCTGCCTCAACAGTAACGGAGGGTCACAATGTTGATGTTCAAACGGTCGCAGATCTATGTCGGCCTTGGGCTGGCCGCCGTCGTCGAGCTCATCATCCGCGTCGTCGCCCACTAGCGCGCCTGAGGCGTGAAGACGTTCAACGCGGAACTCGCGGAACCCGCAGAATCTTTTCCCTGCGTGTTCTGCGGTTTCTGCGTTGATCGTCGTGATCACTCGGTCGCTTGCCACAGCGCCCGGCCGACGAAGAACGGGCCGAGGCGTTCCAGGTACAACGACGTCTGCTGCGTCTTCCGCATCGTCTGCACCAGCGCGGACAGCGGGAAGAGCTCCTTGCCGATCAGGCCGATGACGAAGTCGTTGTCGTCCTTGTCGAGGCCGTGGCAGGCGAGGCGGATGTCGTGCGCGTAGTCGCCGACGCCGAACGACATGCCGATGGTGCCGTGCTCGGCGAGGATCACCCGCTGCTCCTCGGGCGGCAATTGGGCGAACTTCCCGCTCCGGCGGAGCGGATAGAAGACGCCCCACTTCCAGGCCGGGTTCAGGACCGTGCGCCGCGGGCGATGCAGCAGCACTTCCGGCAGATCGGGCTCGTAGCCGATCGAGTACGTCCGGCCGAGCATCGTGTATTCGGGCTTCTGCGCGAGAGCTGAGAACGGCGGTTCGTTCAGGACGGGACGCACCCGGTCGATGAAGTAGTCCGGATCCTCGTTGAAGGTCAGCAGGCCGATGCCGCGCGGGTCGTTGATATCCTCGTACAGCACGCCGGCGATCTTCGCGCGATCGAGCGCATTGGCCAGCGGCTCGGCGCTCGCACAATCGCCGAACGCCAGGAACTGCATGAACAGCCGCTCGTCGGAGTGCTGGGGTTGGCCGTCCTTGTTGCCGCCCTTCTCGCGCAGGTCGGGAGGTTCCGGTCCGCGTCGTGCCGCCGTTGGGTCCGCCATCCCCTGAGTATAATTCGACGCGTGTCCGCCAATTATCGCGTCCGGCCAGCCTCGCTCGCCGACGCTGACGTGCTGGTGCGCCACCGCATCGCGATGTTCACGGATATGGGCGTCCCGTTCCACGCCGGCGAGTTGGATGTGGCGTTCCGCGCCTGGCTGCCTGGCGTGATGACGTCCGGGACGTACCGTGCGTGGCTCGCCGACGCGCCCGAGGGCGGCGTGGCGGCCGGCGGCGGGATCACCATCATTCCATGGCCGCCGGGTCCGCGGTATGCGGGCGATCGCCTCGCGTTCGTCTACAACGTCTAC
>Ga0070665_100006528_pt1 | contig 11855 bp, 11 predicted proteins | sample KBSS13metaG_FD_65862 | JGI IMG/M metagenome (GOLD analysis project Ga0070665, IMG submission 65862) | Switchgrass rhizosphere microbial communities from Kellogg Biological Station, Michigan, USA - KBS S1-3 metaG | ecosystem: Host-associated > Plants > Roots > Rhizosphere > Soil ...
GTGATGAACGCGCTGGCGCTGGCCGACACGATGAACAAGCAGGGCCTGACGGCTCGCGTCATGTCGGCCATCGGCATCGAGCAGGTGGTCGAGCCCTACGTTCGCCCGAAGGCACTGCAGTACCTCGAAGAAGGCAAGGTCGTGATCTTCGCGGCCGGCACCGGCAACCCGTTTTTCACCACCGACACGGCCGCCGCCCTGCGCGGGGCCGAGATCGGCGCCGAACTCGTGCTCAAAGCGACCAAGGTCGACGGGGTGTACTCCGCCGATCCCAAGAAAGACCCGTCGGCCACGCGCTACGTCAACCTCAGCTTCGACGCGGCCATCGCGCAGAACCTCGGCATCATGGATGCCACGGCCTTTGCGTTGTGCCGCGACCAGAATCTTCCGATCAAGGTGTTCTCGATCTTCAAGCATGGCGCCCTGATGCGCGTCGTGATGGGCCAGGACGAGGGCACGCTGGTACATGCCTAGGACATCGTCATGACCACCACCATCGCTGACATCCGCAACACCACCGACGCCAAGATGAATCAATCCATCGCGGCGTTCCAGAACAACCTGACGAAAATCCGCACCGGCCGCGCCAACCCGGCGCTGCTCGATACCGTGCACGTCGAGTACTACGGCTCGCAGGTGCCGCTGTCGCAGGTGGCCAACGTGTCGCTGCTCGACTCGCGCACCATCAGCGTCCAGCCCTGGGAAAAGGGCATGGGCGCCAAGATCGAGAAGGCCATTCGCGAAAGCGACCTGGGTTTGAACCCGGCCAGCATGGGCGATCTCATTCGCGTGCCGATGCCGCCGATGAGCGAGGAGCGCCGCAAGGAGATGACCAAGCTGGTTCGCACGGAAGGCGAGAACGCGAAGATCGCCACCCGCAACCTGCGTCGTGACGCCAATGAGGCGGTCAAGAAGCTGGTCAAGGACAAGCTGGCTTCGGAAGACGAGCAAAAGCGCGCCGAGGCCGAGATCCAGAAGGTCACCGATCGACATATCGTCGACATCGACAAGCTGGTGGCGGCCAAGGAAGCCGAGATCATGGCCGTCTGATGGCGGCCTGAGCGCTCATGACTGCTCCGGCGATTCCCAAACACATCGCCATCGTGATGGATGGCAATGGCCGCTGGGCCACGCGGCGGTTTCTTCCGCGCGTCGCGGGTCACAAGCAGGGGCTCGAATCGCTGCGACGTTGCATCAAGGCCTGCGCCAAGCGTGGCGTCGGCGTGCTCACCGTATTCGCGTTTTCGTCGGAAAACTGGAACCGCCCCATCGATGAAGTCTCCGGCTTGATGGACCTCATGGTCACGGCGCTGGGTCGCGAGGTGCCGAGCCTGCACGAAGATGGCGTGCGCCTGCATTTCGTCGGTGAGCGCGCGGGCCTGTCGGACAAGTTGACCGAGGGACTGCGTGCGGCCGAAGCGGCCACGGCGCGAAACGCCCACATGGTGCTGAACGTCTGCTTCAACTACGGCGGTCGCTGGGACATCGCACAGGCCGCGGCCCGTCTGGCCGGGCGCTCGGAGCCGATCACGGAATTGGCGTTGGACCGCGAGATGGCATTGGCCCATGTCGCCGACCCCGACCTGTTCATTCGTACTGGCGGAGAACAACGCTTGTCGAACTTTCTGTTGTGGCAAAGCGCCTACGCCGAACTCTTCTTCAGCGACCGGCTGTGGCCGGAATTCGACGAAGCGGCGCTCGACGAGGCCATCGCGGCGTTCGCGGGCCGCGAACGCCGCTTCGGTCAAACTTCGGCGCAAGTCGTCGGCGCCGCCCGGCAACCGGCATAGGCGAGCACGCGGCGCACCGACTGACATGCTCAAGCAACGCATCATCACGGCCGCCATCCTGTTGGCGATCTTGTTGCCTGCGATGTTTTATCCGTCGCCGGTTCCTTTTGCGGTTGTGATGCTGGTGCTCATCGGCGCAGCCGCATGGGAGTGGGGCCGGCTGAACGGTCACGGCCAAGGCTTTTCGCTGTTTCTCGGCGCCGACATGGCTGCGCTGTGCGCGTTCTCGTGGTGGCTGGGATTGCTCGAGCAGTCGCTGACCGGGCTTTGGCTGGTGGCCAGCGCGGCCTGGGTGTTGGGTGGCGCCGCGCTGTTGCGCGTGGGCGTTGCGGGGTGGCCCCGCATTCCGAAGCCCGTGCGAATGGTCGGCGGCTTGTTGGCGCTGTGGGTCGCCTGGCTCGCCGCGGTACAGGCGCGCGGTGTCGGCATCAATTTTCTGCTGTCGATCCTCGTGCTGGTGTGGGTGGCCGATGTCTTTGCCTACTTTGCCGGCCGCGCCTTCGGCATGAAGTTCACGCGCAACAAGCTGGCTCTGTCGATCAGTCCGAACAAGAGTTGGGAAGGTGTCTGGGGCGGCATGGCGGGTGTGGTGCTGCTCGCGGCCGCGTGGGTGTGGGCCGATGCCGCTGCGCAGGCCAGTGTCGCCAGCCTCTACACGCGGCTGGCAGCGCGCGGATGGTGGTTGCTGCTGATCGGGGCGCTGTTTCTGGCGGCCATGAGCGTGGTCGGTGACCTGGTCGAGTCGCTCATCAAGCGCAGCGTGGGCGCCAAGGACAGCAGCCAGTTGCTCCCCGGGCACGGCGGTGTTCTCGACCGGGTCGACGCGCTTCTTCCGACCTTGCCGATGGCGATGATGCTGGCGTGGTTGCCATGAAGACGGCGTCTTCAACACCAGTGCCTCGACAGCGCATCGCCGTCCTGGGATCGACCGGTTCGGTCGGCGCCAACACGCTCGACGTGATCGCACGGCATCCGCAGCGCTACGAGGTCTTCGCGTTGTCTGCCGCGACCAAGGTCGATGAGTTGCTTGCGCAGTGCGCCCGGTTCGCGCCGCGTTTTGCTGCCATGGCCAGCGCGCCGCACGCCGCTTTGCTGGCCGAGAAGCTGGCGCAAAGCGGCATTGCGACGCGCGTGCTGACCGGCGCCGACGCCATCGACATCATCGCCTCGCACGATGACGTCGATGCGGTGATGGCCGCCATCGTCGGTGCCGCGGGCCTGGCGTCGTGCCTCGCGGCCGCGCGTGCCGGCAAGCGGCTGCTGCTTGCCAACAAGGAAGCGCTGGTGGTCGGTGGTGAACTGTTCATGACGACCGTGCGCGAGGGTGGCGCCACCTTGCTGCCGATCGACAGCGAACACTCGGCAATTTTTCAATCGCTGCCCGAGGATGCCTCGACCTGGCCGCGCCGCATCGACAAGATCATCCTCACGGCCTCGGGCGGCCCGTTCCGCTTGCGGGCCGCCGATTCACTGGGGCAGGTCACACCCGACGAAGCGTGCGCGCATCCCAACTGGGTGATGGGCCGCAAGATATCGGTCGACTCCGCCACCATGATGAACAAGGCCCTCGAAGTGATCGAAGCGCGGCATCTGTTCGGCGTGACGCCCGAGCAGATCGAGGTCGTGATCCACCCGCAGAGCGTGATTCACTCGATGGTGCAGTTCGTGGACGCGTCGGTGATCGCGCAGCTCGGAACGCCCGACATGCGCGTGCCCATCGCCTGCGGGCTGGCCTGGCCCGAGCGCATCGAAAGCGGCGCCGCGCGGCTCGACTTCCGGGCGCTCGGTGCGCTGACGTTCGAGGCGCCCGATGCGCAGTTGTTCCCCGGTCTGGCATTGGCGTGGGCCGCGTTGCGCGCCGCGCCAGGCACGACGGCCGTGCTCAACGCAGCCAACGAGATCGCAGTGGAAGCCTTCCTGGCGCGCCGCTTGCGCTTCGATCGCATCCATTCCGTCACGCTCGAAACGCTCGAACGCGTGTTGCCGTCGGCGCCTCGATCGCTTGGCGATCTGCTGGCACTCGACGCCGATGCCCGCACTGCAGCCAACGAAGCGGCCGAGCGTCTGGCCGCCTGATACGCCTCGCATAAGCCAAGGAAACCCGATGCTCACCGTCGTCGCTTTCATCGTTGCCCTGGGTGTGTTGATCGCCGTTCACGAATACGGCCACTATCGCGTGGCAGTGGCCTGCGGCGTGAGGGTCTTGCGCTTTTCCATCGGCTTCGGGCACACGCTGTGGCGCTGGAAGCCAAAACGGCCTCGCGCAGGTCAGGACACCGAGTTCGTGATCGGCGCGTTTCCGCTGGGCGGCTACGTGAAGATGCTCGACGAGCGCGAAGCACCGGTCGAACCCGAAGAGCGCCATCGCGCCTTCAACACGCAGCCGCTTCGCTACCGCGCCGCCATCGTCGCAGCCGGCCCGATTGCCAATCTGCTGCTGGCCATCGTGCTCTACACGGCGGTCAACTGGATCGGCGTGAAGGAGCCGCGCGCCCTGCTGGCGCAGCCGGTAGCCGGGTCATTGGCCCAGCAAGCCGGCCTGACCGGTGGCGAACTGGTCACGCGCGCGGGCTTCGACGGCGAGCTGGAGGCGGTGCAGTCGTTCGAAGACCTGCGCTGGCGCATCACGCGCGGCGCGCTCGACGGTCGCGATCTCACGCTGGAAATCGGCGCCGACGGCCGCCCGGGCCGCGAACTGGTTCTGCCGCTCAGCCGCATCGCCGTGAAGGACGCGGATGCGCAGATGTTCCGCCGCATCGGCGTCATGTCGCCGCTCACCAGGGCGGAGATCGGAGAGGTGATGGCGGGCGGCGCTGCCGATCGCGCGGGCCTGCGGCCGGGGGACCGCGTGCGCTCGATCGGTGCCGCGTCCGTGATCGATGGACAGCAACTGCGCGAGTTGATTCGCACGTCCGGCGATCGCACGCAGAGTTGGATCGTCGATCGCGAGGGTCGCGCCATCGCGCTGGAAGTGCGGCCCGATCTGCGCGAGGAGGGTGGTGCCAAGGTGGGCCGTATCGGCGCCTATGTCGGTTCCCCGCCCGAGATGGTGCTGGTGCGTCACGGCGTCGTCGACGGCGTGTGGCGCGGCGTGGTGCGCACCTGGGAAGTCTCGCTGCTCACCGTGCGCATGATGGGCAAGATGCTGATCGGTGAAGCATCGCTCAAGAACCTGAGCGGCCCCCTCACGATCGCCGACTACGCGGGCAAATCCGCGAGCCTCGGTCTGACTCAGTACCTGGTCTTTCTGGCCCTCATCAGCGTGAGCCTGGGCGTGCTCAACCTGATGCCGCTGCCGGTCCTCGATGGAGGGCACCTGATGTATTATCTTTGGGAGGGCCTGACCGGCAAAAGCGTCTCCGACGCATGGATGGACCGGCTGCAGCGCGGCGGTGTCGCACTGCTGCTGATCATGATGTCGATTGCACTGTTCAACGACGTCAATCGCCTCTTTGGCTAACTTGTCTGCCGGATCTTTCACCACCGGCTCAATCACAGATGAACACAACATTCAGCCGCTTTCGCCTGCGTAGCGTGGCAGCGTTGGTCGCCAGTGCGATCGCCGCCACGGCCGCATGGGCCGTGGAGCCTTTCACGGTGCGCGACATTCGCGTCGAAGGCCTGCAGCGGGTCGAGCCGGGCACCATCTTCGCGTCGCTTCCGTTCCGCGTGGGTGATACCTACAACGACGAGCGCGGCTCCGCCGCGATCCGGGCGCTGTTCGATCTGGGCTTGTTCAAGGACGTGCGCATCGACGTCAGCGGCAACGTTCTGGTGGTGATCGTCGAAGAGCGCCCGACCGTGGCGGATGTGGACATCGTCGGCAGCAAGGAATTCGAGAAAGACGCGCTCAAGAAGTCCCTGCGCGACATCGGCCTGGCCGACGGCCGTCCGTTCGACAAGGCACTGGCCGATCGGGCCGAGCAGGAACTCAAGCGCCAGTACATCAGCCGGAGCCTCTACAACGCCGAGGTGGTGACCACCGTCACGCCGATCGAGCGCAACCGCGTCAACCTGACCTTCACGGTGAACGAAGGTGATTCGACGCGCATCCGCGACATTCGCATCGTTGGCAACAGCGCGTTCAGCGAAAGCACGTTGCTGGGGCTGTTCGACCAGGACAGTGGCGGCTGGTTGAGCTGGTACACCAAGTCGAACCAGTACTCGCGCGCCAAGCTCAATGCCGACATCGAGACGCTGCGCTCGTACTACCTGACGCGCGGCTACCTCGAGTTCCGGGTCGACTCCACGCAGGTGGCCATTTCGCCCGACCGCAAGGATTTGTCGGTCACGGTGAACGTGACGGAAGGGCAGAAATACGTCGTTTCCGGCGTGAAGCTCGCGGGCAATTTCCTCGGCCGCGAGGACGAGTTCAAGTCACTCGTCACCATTCGTCCCGGCGAGCCTTACAACGGTGACCAGGTGACCGAGACCACCAAGGCTTTTTCGGATTACTTTGCGAGCTTCGGCTATGCGTTTGCCCGCGTTCAGGCGCGACCGGAAGTCGATCGCGTGAACAATCGCGTGGAGCTCACCTTGCAGGTGGAACCGCAGCGTCGCGTTTATGTGCGACGCGTCAACGTTGGCGGCAACAACCGCACCCGCGACGAAGTGATCCGCCGCGAATTCCGTCAGTACGAAGCATCGTGGTACGACGGCGACAAGATCAAGCTGTCGCGCGACCGGGTCGACCGACTCGGTTACTTCACCGAGATCAACATCGAGACCCAAGAGGTTCCAGGTTCGCCGGACCAGGTCGACCTGCAGGTCACGGTGGCCGAGAAGCCGACCGGCACCCTGCAGCTCGGGGCGGGTTTCTCGAGCGCCGAGAAGGTGTCGTTCAACTTCGGCATCACGCAAGAGAACGTTTTCGGTTCCGGCAATTACCTCGGCTTGCAGGTCAATACCGGCAAGTACAACCGCACGATTTCGGTCGCGGCCACGGATCCGTATTTCACCGAAGGTGGCATCTCGCGCACTTTCAGTGTGTTCCACCAGACGACCCGGCCGTACTACACGCGCGATGGCGACTACGCTCTCGTCAGCGAAGGTGGCGCCATCAAGTTCGGCGTGCCATTCAGCGAAGTCGACACGGTGTTCTTCGGCGTCGGTATCGAGCGATTCAGGTTCAAGCCGGGCAGCAACCTGCCGATCGTGAATCCGGCGGGTGGCTTCTACTACGGCGTCCCGGCGGCCTACACCAGTTATTTTGGCTGCACACCGCAAGGCGCCTTCAGCCTGCTCGAGTGCACGAGCGATTCGGTGTGGGGCATTCCGTTGACGATTGGCTGGTCGCGCGATGACCGTGACAGCGCCCTGATTCCGACGCGCGGGCGGCTGCAACGTGCCAACCTGGAGCTAGGTGTGGGCGGCGACTACAAGTACGTCAAAACCAGCTACCAGTACCAGCAGTTCATCCCGCTCAACAAGCAGTACACGCTGGCGTTCAACGGCGAAGTGGGCTACGCCAAGGCGTTCGGCGGCAAGGCTTATCCCATCTTCAAGAACTTCTACGCCGGCGGCCTGGGGTCCATCCGGGGCTTCGAGCAGAACTCGCTGGGCCCACGTGATTCGGTCACGGAAGCGGCGTTGGGCGGTACCAAGAAAGCCATCGTCAATATCGAGCTCAACACGCCGTTTCCCGGTGCCGGCAACGACCGCACCCTGCGGCTCTACGGCTTCTTCGATGCCGGCAACGTATTTGCCGAGCGTGGTGTCGGAACCACCGACGTGCAGTGGAAGGCGCAAAAGAAGATTCGCGCCTCGGTCGGCTTGGGCATCAGCTGGATTTCGCCGCTCGGTCCCCTGCGAATCGCCTACGCGTTCCCGATCCGGTCGCAAAAGGAAGACATCTCCAACGGCATCCCGAAGGATAGACTTCAGCGCCTGCAATTCCAGATCGGTACATCCTTCTGATGAAAAATCTGAACCGCTTTGCCAGTCTGTTGCTTGTCTGCGGATCGATCGCATTCGCTGGCCAGGCCATGGGTCAGGAGTTTCGGCTCGGTTACGTCAATCCCGATCGCGTGGTGCGCGATTCGGCAGCCGCCAAGGCAGCGCAAGCGCGCCTGGAACAAGAGTTCCTCAAGCGCGAAAAAGACGTGAAGGATCAGGAGGCTGCGCTCAAGGCAGCTTCGGACAAGTTCGATCGCGAAGCGCCCACGCTGAGTGAGTCGCAGCGCACCACGCGGCAACGTCAGCTGGTCGATCAGGACCGTGATTTCCAGCGCAAGCGGCGAGAGTTCACCGAAGACCTGAACCTTCGCCGCAGCGAAGAGCTGCAGAAGGTCTACGAAAGCGCGGGCAAGGCCATCAAGCAGGTGGCCGAGGCCGAAAAGTACGACGTCATCCTGCAGGATGCCGCATACGTCAATCCCAGGCACGACATCACCGAAAAGGTGATCAAGGCGCTCAACGCGCCGGGTGCAGGCGGCAAGTAATCGGCAGCGGCGACCGTGCTGCGTCTGGCCGACATCGTCGCTGCCCTCGGGGGCGAACTGCACGGTGACCCTCAATTGCAAATCGAGCGACTGTCGCCGTTGCAGGACGCCCAGGCCGACTCGCTGAGCTTCGCGCAACCCAAGTTCCTGAAGGACCTCGTGACTTCGGGCGCGGGCTGCGTCATCGTTCCGCCGTCGTTGCAGGCGCAAGCAGCGGCGCGCGGCTCGCACATCGTCACGGCCGACCCGTACCTGTATTTCGCACGGCTCACGCAGCTTTGGAAGGCGCAACACACGGTCCCCGATACCGTGAATATTCATCCCAGTGCCGTGGTCGATCCGCAGGCGCAGGTCGATCCCACGGCCCGCATCGGTGCGCTGTGCGTGGTTGAACGAGGTGCCCGGATCGGGGCGCACACAGTGCTCAAGTCCCGCGTCACGGTGGGGGAAGACTGCGTGATCGGTGCGCGCTGCATCCTGCATCCTGGCGCCGTGATCGGCGCCGACGGCTTCGGCCTGGCGCCGCACGAAGGCGCCTGGGTCAAGATCGAGCAGCTTGGCGGCGTGCGCATCGGCGACGACGTGGAGATCGGTGCCAACACCTGCATCGACCGCGGCGCGCTCGGCAACACGGTGATCGAGGATGGCGTCAAGCTGGACAACCTGATCCAGATCGCTCACAACGTGCGCATCGGCAAGCATTCGGCCCTGGCAGGGTGCGTTGGCGTGGCAGGCAGTGCCGTCATCGGAGCCCACTGCACCATAGGTGGTGGCGCAGGCGTCGTCGGACACTTGACGATCGCCGACCATGTGCACATCACGGCCATGAGCATGGTCATGCGCTCGATTCACAAGCCCGGTCAGTACAGCGGCTCGTTTCCCATCGACGACAATGCCAGCTGGGAAAAAAACGCCGCCACGCTCAAGCATCTGTATGCCCTGCGCGAGCGGGTCAAAGCGCTCGAAAGAGCGCTCGGGACGACGCAGGACAAGACACCATGACGACGACGCTCGACATCCACCAGATCCTCAAACTGCTTCCGCACCGCTATCCGTTCTTGCTGGTGGACCGCGTGCTCGACATGGAAAAAGGCAAGCGCATCACCGCGTTGAAGAACGTTACGATGAACGAGCCCTTCTTCAACGGCCATTTTCCGCACCGCCCCGTCATGCCGGGTGTGTTGATGCTCGAAGCCATGGCACAGGCCGCAGCGCTGTTGTCGTTCCATTCGCTGGACATGGTTCCGGACGAGAACATGGTCTATTACTTCGCCGCGATCGATGGCGCACGCTTCAAGCGTCCTGTGGAGCCGGGCGACCAGCTCACGCTGGAGGTCGAGATCGACCGCATCAAGTCGGGCATCTCCAAGTTCCGTGGCCGCGCGCTGGTCGGCACCGAGCTGGCGTGCGAGGCGCAACTCATGTGCGCCATGCGGCAGATCAGCTGACCCGGGGCGCATGACGCAGGTTCATTCGACCGCGATCGTCGATCCGCGGGCCGAACTCGATGCCACGGTGGCGGTGGGGCCGTACGCTGTGATCGGCCCGAAGGTGCGCGTCGGCGCTGGCAGCACAGTCGGCGCCCATTGCGTGCTGGAAGGGCGAACCACCATCGGCCAGGACAATCGCATCTTTCAGTTCGCGTCGATCGGCGCCGCGCCGCAAGACAAGAAATATGCGGGTGAAGACACCGAACTGGTGATCGGCCACCGCAACACGATCCGCGAGTTCTGCACCTTCAACCTGGGCGTACCTGAGGCTGGCGGCGTGACCCGCATCGGTGACGACAACTGGATCATGGCCTACACCCACATCGCTCACGATTGCCACATCGGCAACCACACCACGCTGGCCAACAACACGACGCTGGCCGGCCACGTGGTGCTGGGCGACTGGGTCACGGTCGGCGGGCTCACGGGCATTCACCAGTTCGTCAAGATCGGTGCGCACGCGATGGTCGGTTTTGCCAGCGCGGTGTCGCAGGATGTGCCGCCGTTCATGCTGGTCGACGGCAATCCGCTGGCGGTGCGCGGCCTAAATCTGGTCGGACTGCGTCGGCGGGACTATTCGGCGCCGCGGCTGGCCGCGATCAAGCAGATGCACAAGCTGCTCTATCGGCAGAACAACACGCTGGAGAAGGCGCGGGCGGGTATCGCAGCGCTGGCAGGGGAGTTGCCCGATGCCGCAGAGGACGTGGCCCTGATGCAGGGCTTTCTCGACGGCGCCACCCGCGGCATCGCGCGCTGAGGCCGTGACGCAGGCACAGCAGCAGCGGCCCTTCGCGATGGTGGCCGGGGAGGCCTCCGGCGACTTGCTGGCCGGCTTGTTGCTCGACGGCATCCACGCGCGCTGGCCGGACGTCCGGGCGGTCGGTATCGGCGGTCCGAAAATGCTGCAACGCGGCTTCGAAACCTGGTGGCCGCAAGAGAAACTGGCGGTGCGCGGCTACGTCGAGGTGCTGCGGCACTACCGGGAAATCGCCGAGATCCGGCGCCAACTCAAGGCCCGGCTGATCGATGAGCCGCCCGGTCTGTTCATCGGCGTCGATGCGCCCGATTTCAACCTCGATCTCGAAGCCGGCCTGCGCGCGCAAGGCATCAAGACGGTCCACTTCGTGTGCCCGTCCATCTGGGCCTGGCGTCCGGGGCGCATCGAGAAGCTGCGTGCGGCGGCTGGCCATGTGCTGTGCATCTTTCCATTCGAGCCACCGCTGCTCGAGCGCCAGGGCGTGGCGGCGACCTATGTCGGCCATCCGATCGCGAACGTGATTCCCGATGTCCCGGATCGCGTCGCCGCGCGGGTGTTGCTCGGTCTCGATGCGCAGGCGCCGGTGGTGGCGCTGTTGCCGGGCAGCCGTCAGTCCGAACTGCGCTACCTCGCGCCAAGATTTTTCGAGGCTGCATCGTTGATGCAGAAGGCGCAGCCCGATATTCGGTTCATCGCGCCGGTGATCCCGAGTCTGCTTGCCGAGGCGCAGCAGCTTCTGGCGGCGAGTCCCATGGCCGGGCATGTTGCGCTGTTGCCAGGCCAGTCGCATACCGCGCTGGCCGCCTGCGACGTGACGTTGATCGCAAGCGGCACCGCCACGCTGGAAGCGGCGCTCTTCAAGCGGCCCATGGTGATTTCGTACTACGTCAATCGACTGTCGTACTGGGTGATGCTGCGCCAGCAGTTGCAGCCATGGATCGGCCTGCCCAACATCCTGTGCGGTGACTTCGTGGTCCCCGAACTGCTGCAGGATGCCGCCACGCCGCAAGCGTTGGCCGACGCGACGTTGGCGTGGCTGGCGTCGCCCGATAAAGTGCAGGCCTTGCAGGAACGATTCACTGCGCTGCACGCCGACCTGCGGCGCGACACGCCCACCCTTTGCGCCGATGCCATCGAAAAAGTTCTTCACCAAGGCTGAGCAGGCGCGCTTCACGTGGGACGCGCCCGGGCTGATCGCCGGCGTGGACGAGGCTGGCCGGGGGCCGCTCGCTGGCCCGGTGGTGGCGGCGGCCGTGATCCTGGACGACGAGCGCCCGATCCGCGGTCTGGCCGATTCGAAGGTGCTGACGCCCTTGCAGCGCGAGCGGCTGAACGAGCAGATCCTCGCCAAGGCGCTGTGCTGTTCGGTGGCGCAGGC
>Ga0070665_100006533_pt1 | contig 11846 bp, 7 predicted proteins | sample KBSS13metaG_FD_65862 | JGI IMG/M metagenome (GOLD analysis project Ga0070665, IMG submission 65862) | Switchgrass rhizosphere microbial communities from Kellogg Biological Station, Michigan, USA - KBS S1-3 metaG | ecosystem: Host-associated > Plants > Roots > Rhizosphere > Soil ...
AAGATGCGCTCGGGTGTGGCCGCGATTTCCACACTCGCGAGGATCGATCCTGCCTCCAGATCCGCAACTGCCCTGGCCGCCCCACGGCCTCGGAAAGCGTTCATTGTGTTCCTTCCAGGTTACGCTTCAGACGAGACAGGCTCGACTGCCAGAAGCTACGATAACCTTCGACCCAACCCACCACTGCTTGCAGTGGGGCGGGGTTGAGCTCGTAGTACCGTTCGCGACCGCTGCGGGTCTCCAACACCAACTTCGCCTCGCGCAGCACCTTGACGTGCTTCGAGATTGCGGGGCGGGTCTGGCGAAAATCTGCGGCCAGCGCACCGGCGTTGGCGGCGCCGGCGCGGAGACGATCGAGGATCGCGCGTCGGGTTGGGTCGGCGATGGCGCGGAAGACGTCCGCGTTTGCCCGTACTCGATTCATCTGCGCCTCAATCGCGTCGTCTATTAGTTTCCATATTGGTTACAGATTAAGAGAGAGACTGGCCTCTTGTCAATCTACTCGCCAAACGCCGCCGCTGCGCGCGACGAACGGCAGAGCGGTGACGTCGAACTTCAATTCGATGCCTTCGGCCGTTGCGAGCGCCTGCAGGCGCTGGATGTAGGGCGCGAAGCGAGGCCTCACGACCGTCGGAACGAGTGCCCGGGCAGAAAATCCCCCTCGCGCCGGTTGACACGAGGGGGCCTCGCTAGAACTTGTAGTTGAACTGAACCCCGAAGCGGCGCGGCGCCTGGTAGAGCTGCGTCACGAACGGGTTATAGGACAGGTAGGTCGAGCAATTGATGCTGCTCGCCGAGCACGAGCCGCGGCCGTCGTTGATGCCCGTCAGCGGCGCATTGAGCTGCTTCTCGTGATCGAGGAGGTTGAACACGAACACGTTCACGTCCAGGCGGCCATCCAAACGGGCTCCGACACGCAGGTTCACCTGGTCCTGCGCAGGGCTGTGCCCGGTGAAATAGTTCGATCCGTAACCGGAGCTGCCGAAGGTGGCGCCGGAGTTATAGGCGTTCTGGTACGTGTAGTCGATCCGCAGGAAGCTGCTGAAACGGCTGCTGAACGGGAGGTCGAGCTCGCCACCGGTGCTCGCCTGGAATGGCGGGATGTTGAATTTGTCGCCCGCGTTGAAGCTCGGCGTCGGGCTCACGCCCGGCAGCGTGGGCACGGGGCCCTTCACCGGATCGACGTAGAAGGCATCCGTGTAGCCGGCGTTGAGGTAGAAGCTCAACTGGCGCAACGGCTGGAACACCAACTGCGCCTCGGCCCCCTTGCTCTCGGCCCGGCCACCGTTGGAAGTGAACCCCTGTCCGCACGACAGCGTCGTGGTGGCCTGGATGCCATTCCAGTTGATGCGGTAGGCCGCGAGGTTCAACTGCAGTTTATCGAACAAGCGGAATTTGCCGCCCAGCTCATAGCTCCACACCGTGTCCGGCTTGTAGGCCGCCGGCACGTCGGAGGCCGTGATGCCGATCTGGTTGAGCGCGGTTTCGCAGATGGTCTGCGAGATCTGCGCGTTGACGCCGCCGGCACGAAAGCCGCGCGAGGCCGTCGCATAGACCATGCTCTGGTCGTTGATCTGGTACTGCAGGCCGTACTTGGGAGTAAACGGCGAGTCCGTGCTATGCCCCTGTGTCACCGAGCCGATCGAGGACGGCAGGCGGCCGCTGAACTGTCCATAGTTGGTCTGGTAGTAGTTCAGCTCGACGCCGGAGAAGCGCGCGCCCACGATGGCCTTCAGCCGCTCGGGGATCAGCCAGACAGTCCATTCCGTGAAAGCCGCAATCTCCCGATCCTGAATGCTGGCGGACAACTGCGCCTGGTATCCTGCGCTGTTGACTACGCCGTAGCGTGCGGTGCTGGCGCTGGTGTTGCCGGCCGGTCCCGCGAAGGTCGGCCCATACAACTCCTGCATCACGAGGTCGTCGGTGGCGGCGCTGCTGAGGTACTTGTAGCCAACCTCGGTGTTGGCGTTGGAGAAATAGACGCCCGCAACCCAGTTGAAGCGGTTGTCGCCCATGGAGGCGAAGCGGACCTCCTCCTCGACGCCGCTGCGCTTGTTGATGCCGTCGAAGAGGCCGGTATTTCCCGCCCCGGTCGCGTTGTAGAAGGGCGCGAAGAGTGGAAAGCCGCGATGCGTAGGATCGACGGTCGTGAATTGCCCGGCGCCGTTGGTCGTCGAGCTGAACTCCTCGCCGCCGGTGGTGTCACTATGGCTTTTGTCGCTGAGATAAGAGCTGATCAGCTTGATGTTCATCAGCTCGAGATCGAAGTTCAGCGTGGCACTCACGATGTCCGACTGGGCGGTCGCCGGCTCGATGTTCTGGATGCCGGTAGCGAGAGCGATGTCCTGTCCCTGCGGAAACGGACCGTAAGTGACGCCCGGTCGGAAGTACACGGTTCCGGGTACGGCGGCGGCGCTGGTACACGCCACGTTCGTCGGAATAAAGCTCGCCGCCGGCGCTCCGTTCGGCTGCGCCAGAGGCGCGGTGCGGGTATTGTTCGTGATACACCGCCCTTGCGTCGTAAACGTCTGCCCCGCCGGGGCAGGCGCACGGCCCACGTAGACAGCGGTCGTGGTGCCGGGTCCGCCTTCATACTTGTTTTCGACGTGATAGGCGGAGAGCTGCGCGCTCGTATTAGCGGAGATCTGCCATAGGAGGGCGGCGCGGCCAGCCCAGTCGATGTTGGTATTGTCGTTCTTCTTGATCAGCTTGCCCGTATAGGCGCTGTATTCGTCGATCCAGCCGCCGTACTCCTGCTTGATCGCGCTGACCCGGAAGGCGAGCTTATCGGCGATGATGGGGCCGCCCACGGCACCGCCGGCTTCATAACTCGGCGCGCTGCGGCTGCCCATCGTGGAGTACTCTGCCCGGCCCGTGCCCGAAAATTCGGTGAGACTCGGCACCGGAGTGATGAAGCGGATGGTGCCGCCCTCGGAAGAGCCGCCAAACAGCGTGCCCTGGGGCCCTTTCAGGACTTCGACGCGCGCGAGGTCATACAGAATCGGAACCAGGACGCCGTTGTTCTGCGCAACGCCACCATTGGCCCGCTTCGTCAGGTTCACATCGTCGAGATATACGCTCGTCGTGGCTGCGCCGGTGGATCCGACGATTCCGCGGATGGAGAACGTCTGCTGCCCACCGCCCGGATTGGCGACCGTATTCAATGAGGGGACGATGCGAGTCAGGTCCGCAGCGGTCTTGATGCCCTCCTGATCGAGACTTTCCTGCGTCACCGCCGAGATGGTGATAGGGACCTTGTTAGCGACATCGTTGCGGCGGGTTGCTGTGACGACGATCTCTTGCAGAGCATCTGGCTCTGCCGTTTCCGTTTCCGCGGCTATGCCCGCGGACGCGAAGAGCGCTCCATACACCCCCACTGCCACGCGATGAATGGTTCTCTCACGACGAAACTTACCCATCAGTCATCCCCCCTTTCCAAACGATTATTTTTCAGCGATTACTTCCAAGTGATGACCTCGACGCTACCGCCGCCGTCTTTGCGCCGCCGAGCAACTCCTTCAGCAGCGCGATGGTCGTTGGCTTCGCCACCGGCGGATTCGTTGCCAGAAACACTCCCTGTGCCCAAGTCAGGGCCGTGCGTCCCTGTTTGTCGGCGACGTCGAGAGATGCACCCTTCTGCACGAGAAAGCGAATGATGTCGTCGGAGCCACGGTTCGCGGCTCCATGGATGGCACGGACGCCCATGGTATTGACCGCATTCACGTCGTTGCCGAGCGATTGTGTCAGCGTCACGGCTTCGAGCAGCTTGACCGAGCCTTCGTCATAGGTTTGCGCGTATGTCCAATTTACGCCTGCAGCGGCCATCAGCGGCGTGGTGCCGCCGAAGGTGGCAATGTTAGGGTCGGCGTGATGGTCGAGCAGCACGTGCATCACTTCGACATCACCCGAAAACGCCGCGCGTAGGAATGGCGTCTGCCCGGTGAAGTCCACCCACGCGAGCGAGCCGAGCGGGGTGATCCAACGGCGCTCGGGCGGATACTCCTTAGTGCGTGCGTTCACATCCGCGCCGGCATCGGCGAGCCGCTTGATGAGATCGAGAGCCGCGACACGATCAACGCCGTTGTCCGTCCGATGCGGCCCCGGAATATCGATGTCGCGCAGGTCTACGGCCGCCCAGAGCGGGGTCTCGCCGTACCAGTCCGACGCTTTGACATTCGCGCCCTTCTCGATGAGCAGACGAGCCACCGGAATCTGGTTGTTCAGGATGGCCATGAGAAGCGGCGTAACGCCATCCGCGTCCGCCTGTTCGATATTCGCGCCCGAGCTCAGCAGGAGTTGCACCGTGTCGAGATGGCCTTCGCGCGCCGCATATAGGAGCGCCGTCTTCGCCCCGGGGATTGGCTCGCGCGAGCCGCGCTCCGGCCAGCCGCCGCGCACGATGCCGGCACCCTTCGAGCCCGTGTTGGAGGCCGGAGTGCGGAACTCCGGCGCCTTTCCGGCCCGCGTCTGCGCATTCACATCAGCACCGTGCGCGATGAGCACCTTGACGATATCCGTATGGCCGCCCCGCGCGGCGAAAATCAATGCGGTCTGTTGGTATTGGGGGTCGCGCGCATCCACCGGCGCTTTGTTGTCGAGCAGCGCTTTGACGACGTCGAGGTGGCCCTTGTCTGCCGCCATCATCAGGCAGGTCTCACCGGTAACATCGGCCGAGGCCGGATCAGCGTGGGCATCGAGCAGCAAACGCACCATCGCGAGATCGCCGTCGGCGATTGCAATATGGAGGGGTCTCACCCCGTAACGGTTCGCACCGTTAGCATCGGCACCCGCGCGTAATAATTTCCGCGCGGTATCAACATCCTGCAGACGCACGATCCAGTGCAATGCCGGAGTGCCATCATGCCCGGGCGCGTTGCTGTCGACGTGATTCCGGAGCATCTCCAGTACCGTCTTGACATCGCCTTTCTCGGCGACATCCGCGATGCTGACATCGCCAGCACGCACACCCCCGACCTGCCCCGCTAGAGCCTCGCCAGCCCGTAGGCCCGCGACAGCGCCCGCAGACGCCAACAGGACCCAACACGCGAGTCGCGCTTTCATGGGTACGGCTTCCTATATCTCGACCGCGGCGGTGCTGTCCCCAAAGGTCTCGGCCGGCACATCGAGCTTGTGCAGCATCGCCAACAACAGATTCGACAGTGTGGGCTCGCCATCCACGTGAATGTGCCGGCCACCTTGCAACTTGCCGCGGGCGCCGCCCACCAGAACGATGGGCAGCGGCCGGTGGTCGTGCTGATTGCTGTTGCTCATGCCGCTGCCGTACAGGATGAGCGAGTGATCGAGCAGAGTGCCGTCGCCGTCCGGGGCATCCTGCAGCTTCTTCACCAGGTACGCGAACGTTTTGACGTGGTACTGGTTGAGCTGCGCGAGCTTGTCGATGTTTTCCTGGATGTTTGAATGGTGCGACAGGTTGTGGAACGGCTCGCGGATGCCGCTGGCCGGGTAGATTGCGTTGCTTACTTCCTTCGCGAACATGAGAGTCGCGACACGCGTGATGTCCGCCTGCCAGGCCAGCACCTGCAGATCGAACATGACCTTGATGTGTGTCTCGAAATCGTCCGGAATCCCGCTCGGCGCGTTCGGCAGCTTCATTCCCGCGGGCACCTGTTGCGAAGCCAGGGCGATGCGCCGTTCGACTTCCCGCACATCGGTGAGATAGCGGTCGAGGCGCGCGCGGTCGGGCGCAGGTAGCGTCTTCTGCAACGAGGACGCCTCCGTGGTGATCGAGTCGAGCAGGCTGCGAGCCTCGACCCGCCGCGCCGCGCGCTGCTGCGCGGTCGCTCCATCACCGAACAGCCGCTCGAACACCACCTGCGGATTGTTCTCCATGGGTAGCGGCGACTTCGGCCCCTGCCAGGAAATCGTGTTGCGATAGGCGCAGGACAGGCCGGCGCCGCAGCTCAGACTACCATCCTCGATGGACAGCTCCAGGGACGGCAGCGGCGAATCCTGCCCGATGTGTTTGGCAGCAATCTGGTCGAGGGTGATCCCTAACTCGGCTTCGGAGCCGGTTCCGGGCGAAGCGCCCGAGAGATACACGGCGGAAGAGCGGGTGTGATTCGCGCCCGCGGAGGCATCCTGTCCGTATGCGAGCGGCAGGGCGAGTCCGCTCACCACATTCACGCGGTCGCGGAACGGCTCGAGCGGCATCAGAATCTCGGGGAACTCGAAACCCGTGCCAACCTTCGTCGGCGTCCAGTGGCTCATCACCGCGCCGTGCGGCACGTAGATACAAGCCAGCCGTGCTCGCGGCGTGGCGGCACTGCCGTCCGCGGCAGAGGCCCTTCCTGCCGGGATCATCGATTCCAGCAGGGGCAATGACAAGATTGCGCCGGCTCCTTGCAAGACCGCACGGCGCGACAGGTGTCTCTTCGTGAGATAAAACATAGTTGCCTCGAGGGGAGCTGACCGTCTTAGACGGGTTGCAGCTCCAGGGTGAGTCCGACCGGATCCGTGAACACCAATCCCTGGCGCGATTCGTGAGTGACGATTGCGCCCATTTTTTTCAACTCGCGGGCAACCATCCTGCGATCGAACGACTGAACCTTGATGCCGATGCGATCGATGTGGCCCGTCTGACCGGCCGGCGCCTGCTCCAGCACCAGGCGGGTCTGTGCGACCTGGAACCACGCCTCATCGGGGTGATGTTTGGTGCTCGCTTCCTTGCCGAGAAACTTCCGATAGAACTGCAGCGACTTCTCGAGATCGGTACTCCGCACTACCACATGGTCGAGGTGCACGGGCTTCACCAGTGCTTCCTCGGGGACAATGCGTCCGGCCGGAACAACGGTCTTCGCGAGCCCGCCCGGTACACCCAGCAACTGGAAACCGCAGCCGTCCGGGTCCGGGATGATCCCGAACTTGCCCGGCGGCAGCCCTTGCGCCTTGAGCTGCTCGGCCATGGCCTTCGCATCATAGTTCTCCACCAACGCGCAGAAATGATCGAAGTATCCGTGCGGCGCGGAGCCGTGCGTACCGAGTGCGAGATAACCGACACCGAGGGTTACATAGTAGCGCAGCGGCGGGTCTTGCTCTTTGTGAAGGTCTGGATTGAAGAGGCGCCCATAAAACTTACCCGCGGCTTCCACATCCGGGACGATGGTGCCCATGTGCTCGAGCCCGGTTGTCTTCAGTGGCAACTGCGACACTGCCCGGGCTGCGTCATCGGTGGCCGCTGCGTCTGCGGAAGCGGCTGGCGGAGTCGGCGCACCTTGCGCCGAGCTGCGAGCTGTCATGAGCGGCGCAAGCGCCGCGAAACCTATCCCTTCCAACAGGGCGCGACGCGAAAGAATCGTCGGATTCTTGTTCACTTGTCCGTCTCCAGATCAGGACCGTTGCGATTGGCTTGACGTTGCCCCTCCATGTTCCGGGGTGCGGCCACAGGGCCCTTCATTCTCATCTGAAAGGGGGCGCTGCGAACAATGCCGAGCACGAGCGCGGAGAAACGATAGTTCTCACTACGGCTACGGCGCGTTATCTCGCGGACCGTGGGCTCGTCGTAGTATTCGATCCGCCGTCCGAGTGCGTAAGTCAGGAGTTTCTCAGTGAAACTCGTCACGAAGGCATCGGAACGCGAGAGCAATGCGGCACGCAGATCCGTCACGCCATTCAGCGGCGTTCCATCAACGAGCTTGCCGGACGCGTCGATCGGCGAATCGCCCTCGGTGGTGCGCCAGCGGCCGTCGAGATCGAAGTTCTCCAGCGAGAAGCCGATCGGGTCCATGATCTGGTGACAGGCCGCGCAAGTTGGATTGGCACGATGCCTCTCGAGCCGCTCACGGATTGTCAGGGGATGCCCGGCCGTGGGGTCCTGGTTGAGGTCAGTGTTCACACCCGGCGGCGGGCGCGGTACAGGAGCGCCAAAAAGCGTCTCCATGACGAACGCGCCACGCTGCACAGGCGAGGTTCTATCGCCCGCGGAGGTGATCGTGAGAATGCTGCCCTGACCGAGAATCCCCAGGCGCGGCGAGTCCTTCGGCAATGCGACGCGGCGCATGTAGCTGCCGTAGACATTCGCGATGCCGTAATGCCGGGCCAACCGCTCGTTGACATAAGTGTAGTTCGAGTCGAGCAGGTCGACGACGCTGCGGTCCTCACGCACCATGCTGCCGAACAGCATCTGCGTTTCCTGCTCGAGGGCCTCGCGCAGGTTCTCATCGAACTGCGGATCGGCAGGCTGCGAGCCGTGCAGCTCGCGCAGGCGCAGCCATTGTCCGGCGAAGTTCGTCACCAGCTCATTCGAGCGCGGATCGGCAAGCATGCGCCGCACCTGCTGCTCGAGTACCTTGGGCCGGCTCAACTGGCCGCTGGCGGCGAGGTCCAGCAACGTGTCATCCGGGATGCTGCTCCAGAGGAAAAACGACAGGCGCGAGGCCAGCTCGATGTCACTGATGCGATAGAGGGCACCGTCGGCAAGCTCCGGATGCTCCGCCTCGAAGCGATATAGGAACTGCGGATCGGCCAGCAGCCGTGCGACCGCTTCCTGGATACCGTCCTCGAAAGCTCCCGATTCACGCCCCGCCCGATAGAACTGCATCAGTGTCTCGACAGCAGGATCGCTGGCCCTCAGGGGGCGGCGGAATCCCCTGGTTGCCAGGCGTGTCAGGATCTGGCGCGCGCAGGGTTCCTCCTGTTGCTCGTCTTTCGGATAACACACGAAAATGGCGTGGCGACTCGGTGTGTCCCCGGGCCCGGTCGGGTCGAAGGGTCCATTGATCGTGAAATTGTCTATGGCGGCCTGGCGCGGCAGCGCCTTGGCGTAGAGCTCATCCACGCCCGCGGAATGATGTCTATCGATGATAGCCACGCCGATCACGCGCGGTCCCGCCTTGACCGGGATGCGGAATTTGCTCGTGTCCGCTCCCTTCACCTGCTGGCCGTCGATTGTGATATCAACGAGCGGTGGACCATCGCCGCCGGTTCCGACAGGCAGGCCCGCGCGGCCGGCACGGATGCGGAACTCGTACTCCGCATCAAGCGGAAAATAGTGCGTGACCAGAATGCCGCCGCGCGTCCCGAGTGGCAGGCCCTCGATATGCTCGTCTTGTGACAGGCCGGGAGGCGCGGCGTACTTCACCAACGTGGGCGCCATCGTGCGATCCCCTACAGCTAAGCGGCTGATTTTCATGGCCGCCGATATGTAGCTCTGGATCAGCGTGGGTGATACGCTCAGTACGTCCGCAATGTTATCGAAACCCTCCGCGGCATCGTCGGCGGGCAACAAAGTTGACGCATCCACGTCAAACGACAGGAGGTCGTGAACGGCATTCGCATATTCGGTGCGGTTCAGGCGGTGTAGCGAGTTGGGACCCGGAAAGGGATGCGGACCGGCCGAGTCGTCCAGCCGCGTCGCCAGTTCCGTTGCGAAGCCGTCGAGCACGGCTCGCGGGGGACGAGGTTTGCCGGGCGGGGGCATCATGCCCGTCCGAAGCTTCCGGATCGCCTTCTCCCACGTCTGGGCATCCGCGGGAATACCACCCGGGCTCAAGGCATCGAATGCCACGCCACCGGCCCAGTCCTCGGTGTTATGGCATTTGACACAATACTGGTCCAATACTGGCCAGTTTCTCGGGGTCGAAGGCGCCTGGCCGGCGGGCATCGCCCCCAGACACACTGCGGCCATTGCTGACAGCAGAGTTACACAAACAACGGCCCACACGGCCGCCGGAAAGTCGCGCTTCGACAATCAAGCCCCCTCAAACGTGCCACGCGATTCGCTCCGCACCTCACAGCGTGCGCTAGACAGCGGTCCGCTATTTCAAGTGGTCGGCAATTTTGTCGGCCCCGGCCTTGGCGCAGGCGTGGTCCAGTTGAAAGCCAGGCGCCCCGGATGCTCCGATCGCGCCGACGACGGTCGAACCCGATTTGATCACCACCCCGCCACCAGCCAGCAGGAGGTGTGGCAGGCGGGTCACCAGCACGTTCAGCGCCTGCGCCCGATCCATCATGGCCATGGTGTCGGATTTGAACGTGACCGAGGTATAGGCCTTATCGTGGGCGCTATCGAGCGTATGAATACCGGCGCCGTCACCGCGCAGCGACGCTTGGACCACGCCGTCGGTGTCCACCAACACCGCCGTCTCTGTGTATCCCTGGGCGGCACAACTGGCCACCGCGGCGGCAACGGCTTCGTTGGCCAGGGCGGCACTGATGCGTGGGGCGGGGATCAGCCCCTGGTCCGACGAGGCGGTGGCGCCCCACGACGATCCTGCGACTATCCCAATGGTTAACCCGGCGAGCATGGTTCTTTTCATCTCAACTCCCCCTGCGCTGGCGCCGGTTGCGGCGCCTAAACGATTTCAGCGGGTCTTGAATACGATGATGGATTACTATCTAAAAGTGCCAAACGGTTAGTGCACCCGTGGCATCGTCGTTAGTAACGTGCACGTAACAGCCCGCTACGAGCTTCCATGACTGACGTCGACCCCGCAGGGGCCCGGACCCACCTGGAAAAAGTGCTCGCCTCGGAGCAGCTGGGTAAATCCGAAACCGGCCGCAAGCTCCTGACCTACCTGTTCGATCGTTCCCTGCGTGATGACGCGCCGAAGGAAGCAGAGATCGCCCAGGACGTTTTCGGCAAAGATGCCTCCTTCAACGGCGCCGAGGATTCGGTGGTGCGCGTGGGAGTGCGCACCCTGCGGCAGAAGCTCATGGAGTATTACGCGGGCAGCGGCAATAGGGACCCGGTGCAGTTTGCGATTCCCAAGGGTGGCTACCGCCTTACTTTCGTCAGACAAGATCCGGGCGCGGCGAGGCCAGTTGCCACAGGAATGGAGCCGCCGGGTAACGGGTCCTTATCCAGTGATGCCGGCGCCAACGGCGCACAGACCTCGGGCGGCGGAATGTCGCACCCTATGACAACGGGCGCGGCGGCACTCGCGTCCGGCGCCGGCCGTCCCTGGATGTGGGCCGCCATCGCGCTGGCTTTGCTGGTGCTGTCCCTGTCCCTCTATATGAACGTCCGCCTCTGGAGCGCAGCCCGAACTTCTGCCGTTGAGCCCGCGATCCAGCGCGTCCGTGAAAGCCCGGTGTGGGCGAACATGGTGGACAGCCCCCGGCCGCTCACCATCGTGCTCGGCGATTTGTTCATGTTCACGCAGATCGATCCGAAGACCGGCCATACTCTCACCGTCCGCGACGCGGAAATCAACTCCAGCGAGCAGTTGCGCGCCATCCTCGCCAACAATCCGGCGTTCGCCGCGGAGCGTGGCCAGCGCTATGTGTCGATGATCCAGAAAAGCACCGCCATCGGCATGTCCGCCGTGCTGCGTATCGTCGACACACCCGGCCGACGCGTCGAGGTTGTGGTTCGCGACGATCTGCAGGCGGACGATATCCGCCGCAATGACATCATCTACGTAGGCCCGATCGTGGGTTTAGGTCCGTTGGCGGGCTACTACCAACTTCGCTCGCGTTATCGATTCGACTCCGCAGGCCCGCGCCTCGTCGACCTCGACACGCAGAAGGTCTTCGTCCCGGAAGGCGCCCTTGGCGGGCAGCGGATGGATTACGCCCTGGTCGCGAAATTCCCGGGCCCTGCGGGCAACCACATCATGATTTTCACTTCCGGGCTCAGCAACGCGGGCCTGCTGCAGAACGTACGCGCCCTGACTTCGCCCGAGGGACTGGCGAGCCTCGCGACGACGGCGCGCGCGAAAACCGGCGGCGCGCTGCCCGACTCGTTCGAAGCACTCATCACAGTGACGGGCTTCAGACAGACCGACCTGACAACCGAAATACTCGAGGTGAGCGCGCTACCGGCGGTACGTCGACAAGAGCACGTCGAGGCAGGCCCCCCGGCATCCAACACCGCCAAGCTCGGCTCG
>Ga0070665_100006534_pt1 | contig 11845 bp, 10 predicted proteins | sample KBSS13metaG_FD_65862 | JGI IMG/M metagenome (GOLD analysis project Ga0070665, IMG submission 65862) | Switchgrass rhizosphere microbial communities from Kellogg Biological Station, Michigan, USA - KBS S1-3 metaG | ecosystem: Host-associated > Plants > Roots > Rhizosphere > Soil ...
ACCTTCTCCCGCCCCGCTAGCGCGAAGATAGGGTGTCGGGTCAGCGACGTTAAGGTCGTGTCGGTGAGTTGGATTCCCACTGCGGTGAGCGGCGAAACAGGTTCGCTTCACCGCTCAAAACCAACGGTCGCTTAGCGGCCGTGACCGCGCCAGCGCTTGATGGTGCGCTGGATGATCCCCTCCTCGTCGCCGGTCTCGCGCCACAGGCGGGCAAAGCTCGGGTCGGACGAGGCCGGACGCTTCTCCGGCTCAAGGTCGTCGAAGCGGACGCGGATCGGGATCGCGACGCCTTCGCCGCAGACGATGCATTCGCGATTGCGAAGGGCCGGGATCGCGTCGAGGAAACCGCGCGCGCCTTCCGGCATGGCCGCACGGACGCAGGCTTGGTCGCGATCGTTGTTCAGACGCATCGAGATGATCGTGCCGCACTGCGACAGCACACCCTCGGCAAGGTCGGACGGGCGCTGCGTGATCAGGCCAAGGCTGACACCGTACTTACGGCCTTCCTTGGCGATACGCTCGAGGATCTTGCGGACGGCCTGCCCATCGGCGTTCTCGTCCTTCGGGACGTAGCGGTGCGCCTCTTCGCAAACCAGCAGCAACGGGCGCTGCGCCTCGGTTCGCGACCAGATCGCATAATCGAACACCATGCGCGCCAGCACCGAGACCACCACCGACGTGATTTCGGACGGCACGCCCGACACGTCGACGATCGATATCGGGCGGCCGTGGCTCGGCAGGCGGAACAGCTTCGCAAGGAAGCTGCCCATCGAATCCGACACCAGCATGCCCGAGAACATGAAGGTGTAGCGCGGGTCGGCGCGTAGCTCGTCGAGCTTGGTCTTGAGGCGCTGGAACGGCAGCGTGTCGCCGGCGCGGTCCAGCTTGCCCATCTCGTTGACCAGGACGGTGTTGAGATCCGTCAGGAGATAGGGAATCGGGCTGTCGACGGTGACTTTACCCAAGGTGCTCAAATCCTTGCCCTTAGTGCGTGCGGCAAGCAGGCACTTGGCGAGGATGTCGGCGTCGCGTTGACGCTCCGAGCCATGCGTCGTGAGCATCACTTCGCAATGCTCTTCGAAGTTCATCAGCCAGTAGGGAAGCTGCAGGTTGTCGACGTTAAAGATTTCGCCGCACCCCTTGAACGCAGCCGAATATTCGCCGTGCGGATCGATCATCACGATGTGACCTTCGGGCGACAGCTGCGAGATGCGGTGCAGGATAAGCGCGACCGAGGTCGACTTACCGGTACCGGTCGATCCCAGGACCGCGAAGTGTTTGCCGAGCATAGGGTCGACGTAAAGCGCCCCGCGGATGTCGTCGGTCGGGTAGACAGTGCCGATCTCGATATTCGGCTCATCGCTTGCCGCGAACACCGAACGAAGGTCTTCGGTCGTCACCGGGAAGACTTCCGAGCCGGGAATGGGATAGCGGGTGACGCCGCGGCGGAAGTTGCTCAGCGCGCCGGCTGAATCGCGCGACCCTTCGCCGAGGAAGTCGACGTGGGCGACGAGCTCACCATTGTCGGCGATCCGAAGCGTGCGGACGTTGGCGACCAGGAAGCTCGAACCGACGAGCATCTTCACCTGGCTGCCGACCTGGCCGGACATGGCAACCGAGGGGTCGGAGTGCGACAGAAGGGTATTCACCGCCGCCGAATCCATGCGGATCTGCGAGCCCGACCCGGCAATCTCGACGACCGTGCCGACGGCGCCTGGTCCGGCGCTTTTGGCCTTGGGCGAAGACGCAGGCGATTCATCAGTGAAGTTACTGACTTCGTTGATGAATTCGCGCAGGTTCGGTTGTTCGTCCATGAAATGCACACTCCGGGCGTTAAATCGTGCCCCGGGCATACGCGCGAGCGGTTAAAATTGGCTTAGGGACGCATCGCGATCAGAAGCGGCGGCGGAAGGCCATAGCGGCGGCCCAGCCGAGGCCGAGCGAAAGAAGGACGGCCGTAAGCCCGTAAAGGCCCTCGTGACGGCGGGCCGCCAACGCGACGAACCGCTCGAAACCGGACTTGCTGATCTCGATGTCGCGAGTAGCGGCGGCGATCACCTTGCCGCGGTCGATCAGGAAGGTCTCCGCAGTGTAGGTTCCGACGGGGACCTGGCTCGGGATAGTGATCACTGCGCGGTAAAGCACGTCATCGGTGATTTCGACGCCCCGCGGCGTTTCCGAATAGAGGCCGTGGCGGGCGCGGAGATCGAGCAATCCGGCCTCGAAGCGCCGCTCCTTGTCGGGCAACGCGCCGCCGCCTGGGGAGAGCTGGAGGTTGTGGAGGCCGAGCTCGTAAATCGCTGCCGTCCGCTCATCCACCAGCTGCCCGATCGGACGTGAGGATGCGACGGCGTAGAAGGACGGAGCCGAGCGGAAGCGGTTCTGGTCGGCATTCATCCAGATGCCGGCGATCTTCTGCTTCTCGCGAACAAGGATCGGCTGGACCGGACCGCGCAGGACGACCGCGATGTCCACCTTGCGCGTCGGCGGCCGGCCCCCCGGGTAAACGACCGCACCGAAAAGGAGCAGCTGCGCGCCTGAAAAGCTGTAGCGGATCTGTACCTGCCGCGCAGAGATGTCCGGGACGAGCACCGGCTTGTCGGCCGCGACCAATAGGGGCGCGAGCGCAAGCAGGATCGAGGCCGCGCGCGCCCTCACAGATATTCCACCGTGAAGATTTCGTCGGGATGCCAGAACAGGCCGAAGAACATGCGCAGACCGACGAGCAGAATGATCACCGCCAGCGCCAGCCGCAGATAATCCGGTTTGATGCGCGTGGTCAGCAGCGCGCCATATTGAGCGCCGATCACGCCACCGGCGAGAAGCAGCGCGGCGAGCACGATGTCGACCGAGCGGGTGGTCAATGAGTGGACCATCGTCGTCGCCGCGCTCACCGCGAGGATCATGACCAGGCTGGTGCCGATGACGATGCGGGCCGGCATGCCGAGCAAGTAGATCATCGCTGGAACGAGGATGAAGCCACCGCCGATGCCCAGGAACACCGTGAGGACGCCAGCGGCGAAGCCGAGCGTGAGGGGGGCGATCGGAGAAAGGTAGAGGCCCGAGCTGTAGAACCGCCAGCGGAGGGGCAAAGAGGCGACCCAGCGATTGTGACGCGGCGCCGCGGGCTCCGTCTCTGACTTTGGGCCGACATAGCCGAGCGCCACCAACGCGTCCTTCAGCATCAGGCCGCCGATCGAGAACAGGATCATCACGTAGAGCAAGCCGATGACGACATCGATTTGGCCGCTCGATTGAAGCCAGCGGAACAAGGCCGCGCCGACGATCGAACCGAACAGGCCGCCGACGATCATCACGCCGGCCATTTTCATGTCGACGCCGCCGCGGCGCATGTGAACCATCGCGCCGGATACGCTGGCGCCGGTGATCTGCGTTGCCGACGAAGCGACCGCCACGGTCGGCGGGATTCCGTAGAAGATCAGCAGCGGCGTGGTGAGGAATCCGCCGCCAACGCCGAACATGCCCGACAGCAGCCCGACGACGAAGCCGAGGATGACAATGACCAGCGCGTTGACCGACTGGCCGGCGATCGGGAGATAGATGTCCATGCCCGCCGCACAGGACTAACCGGAACAGTATGAACGGCCAAGCGGCCCGTTCATAAATCTCGTTCAGAAATCTCCGGCAAGCGTCAGCGCGGGGCCAGATCCTGGCGCCGCATTTCCGGCCAGGCGCTGCCGCCAGTCGACGTGAACGCGGACGTTATTGCGCACGCGCATGCTGACCCGCGGCCCCGCATCGACCCGGTAAACGCCGGGCTGCGCCGCGCCCCATAGGCCGAAGCCGGCTGAGAATTGGCGGTAGATAGGCCTGGTCAAGGTCAACCCGCCGTCGATGAAGCGATCGCGGTGGCGGAAGCCGACCACGCCGCCCTGGAGATAGGCGTCGAGGCTGAACTGCCACGGCATCGGCCGGTCATAGACGCCGCCTTCGACGAACAAAGCGAAGGCATTACGACCGCCGCCATATTTTCCCACTCGCTGCCGGCGTTCGGCATTGAACCACACCGGAATTCCGGAGACCGGCTGAATGCGAACGCCAGCGGCGATCTCGCCCCCGCGCCGGCCGACCTGGGATGTGGTGCGGACGGTCGCCGCGATCTGTCGCGTGAAGTTATAATTGAGGCGCGCCCCCGCCTGGCTTCCGCCGAGTGTTCCTCCAGTGGCCAGCGATTGCGGCCCGGAAATGCCAGCCTGTTGCGCGCGGAGAAGTGCCCAGGCGCTCAGCTGGAGGCGATCGAGCGGGCCGCGGGACGCCAGCACAGGGCTGCTCTGGGCACGCACGGTGGTCGCCGTACGGCCGAGGGGCATCGAAACCGCCGCAATCTGCGCCACTGGCCATTGGTCGAGCGGCGGTATCGCGGAATAGAATTGGGGGTCCCGCGTGGTCGTGGGGAGCGCGCCCTTGAGCCCGGTTGGCACGAGCGGGGAGCTGGATGGGCCCGCAGCATAATAGACCTGCGGGCCCCGCGCCGGCGCTGCATATGGGGCGCTTGCCGGCGTGAAATCAGCCAGCGCCATTTCCGGCGGAACTGGCTCGAGCGGTTCGATGGGCGGAAATTCCGTCGGGACGATTTGGGGAATCTTGGCTTCGCCGCGCTCGATCTGGAAGATTTCGGCGCCGGGCAGAAGGTCGTGGGCCGTCGCCCGGAGGCCGGCCCAGCCGACCATCACCAGCCCCAGAAAACGAAGAGAGGGCCTCATTGGGGCAGTTCCGCAGGGAAGATATGACGCGTCTTATCCCATCGTTTCGCGCCACCGCCGAGATGAAGCGACACCGCTCTCGCCGCAGCGAGCATCGCGATGACATTGCCGATCACCAGGCGGGGAATCGACCTCAGGCCCTCACCCACGCCGTAGGCGGAGGTCGTGAAGACGACGCGCATCAGCACGCGCCAAGCGAGTAGCCAGCCGTTGATCGTCAACAGCGTGACGAGCCGGGGGTCGAGCCGCGCATGAATCGGGGCGCCTAGGGCCTCAGCGATCCAGATCTGGGACCAGAGAAAAGCCGCGGCGTAGGCGGCCAGGAGAAGCAGGGCTGCGAGCGGACCTCGGCGATCGCGGAGGCGCATCCATCGCTCGCCGATCCCGCCACTCCAGCCGAGACGATCCCAGCCGGCGAGCGCAATACCGCCGAGCCAACGCGCTTTTTGCCGAACCGCCGACCCAAGGGTGGACGGGAAGTGACCGCGGCTGGCGACCACTCCGCGCTCGCCCGGTCGCGCCGGTATGCGAACGAACATGGTTTTGAGGCCGATCGCGCCAAGCTTCAGTCCAATCTCATAGTCTTCGGTCATGCTGCTGGCGGTGAACGGACGGCCATCTTCCATCGCTGCCAACTGCGCGAGCGGCCGGCGGGCGATAGCGCACCCCACTCCCGCAAGGGGAATGGCGGCACCTACGGACTCGCGGACCACGAGCTCCTTGACGTGAGCCTCGGCAAACTCATCGCAATAGTGGCCGCTGATCCACCGCGAGGCGGGGTCCGGAAGCGGAAGAACGGGTAGCTGCACCACCGCAGCACGCTCGATCAACCGATCGAAGATTCTCAGCTCCAACGGATGAATGACGTCTTCGGCGTCGTGCAACACCACGGCCTTCGCTTCGCACCCGGTCGAGGTTTCGTAGGCGATGAGCGCATCATAGAGATGGTTGAGACAATCGGCCTTGGTCGTCGGACCATTCCCTTCGACTTGGACAGGCTCGATCCGCGGATCATAGACACTGGCGATGGCTGCAAGCGTCGCCGGATCGTTTCGGTAATGGCCGACGAAAATCCGATAGTTTGAATAGTCGAGCCGATCGATAGTCGCCCGCAACATGGAGGCGATCACGGCGGCTTCGTCCCACGCCGGTACCAGCAGCGCGAGAAAGCCGGGCGCTTCGGCTTGTGGCAGTTCACTGGCGAAGGTTCGCGGGTAACGCGGATAGACGGCAACTGCGCGCCAGGCCGCCCGGCCGAAATAGAGCAGGTCAACGGCTAGGTCGTTGATCGCGAACAGCAGGAAGCCGATGCCTGCGAACAGCGCTAGCTCGGCTGCGATGCGGCTGAGGATTTCGGCAATCGCCATGGGGCGCTAGCCGATGCGTCGCACCGAAGCGGTGGAGTTGCTCGGTCGGTCCATAATGCCTCCGCCTGCAAAGCGAATCGCGTGAAACCGAGCGCGATGGAGATGGCATAACCAAAGTTAAACAACAAGTTCGGTTGGTTAAGGCGTCATTTTGGACCTGCCAGTGGCGCGCGGCCCCGTTCCGAGTTAGCCAAATGGCGTGACGCTGCTTGCCCCTCTGTTCCTTGCGCTGAGCGCCGCCGCTCCTGCCACCATTGCCGCCGGTGGCGGCTGGGCCGCGATCGACCGCGGCGGCACCTGCGAGGCGCTGACCCGATCGCTGCGCATTGCCGCCAAGGACAAGGTCCAGGCGAGCGCGGGCTTCGCCTTCACCGCCGACCGCCGCCGCTGGGGCGAGTTCCACGCCCGGCTGAGCCGCGTGCCGCGCCCGGGATCGAGCGTGCTCGTGACCGTCGGCAACCAGCCGTTCCTGCTGGTCGCGCGCGGAGACTGGGCGTGGAGCCGCGGCCCTTCGCAGGAGCAAGCGATCATCGACGCAGCCCGCAACGGCGGCATGATGCGGGTCGAAGCGCGCGATGGAGCGGGACGGCGCTTCGTCGACCCTTATATGCTCGATGGGGCGCCGACGGCCATCGACGCGGCCGCGGCGCGCTGCGCGCTTCGCGGCGCTGGCAAAATCCAGTGAGAACACCTAGATAGCTGCTTCGCCATGAGTGCCGATACCGCCATCATGCCCATTCCCGGGCCGGTCGATCCTGTGCCCGTTCCGCGCGGTGCCCCTGCGCGCGGCGACGGCCGGGTCGAGCTCGTCGGCCTCAGGAAGGAGCAGATCCGTGAGGCGCTCGAGGCCGCGGGGCTCGAGCCCAAGCCCGCGAAGCTACGCGCCAAGCAGATCTGGCATTGGATCTACAATCGCGGAGTCAGCGACTTCGAAGCGATGAGCGACATCGCCAAGGCGCAGCGCCCGTGGTTTGCGGAGAAGTTCACGATATCCCGCCCCGGAGTCGTGGAGGCGCAGGTGTCCTCAGACGGCACGCGCAAGTGGCTGCTCCAGACGCACGACGGCCATGACTTCGAGATGGTGTTCATCCCTGACGCCGATCGCGGCACATTGTGCGTCTCATCTCAGGTCGGCTGCACGCTGAATTGCCGCTTTTGCCACACCGGAACGATGCAATTGGTGCGCAACCTCGAGCCGTCGGAGATCGTCGGCCAGGTGATGCTCGCCCGCGACGCGCTCGGCGAGTGGCCGAGCCAACCCGAAGGGCGCATGCTGACCAACATCGTGATGATGGGCATGGGCGAACCGCTCTACAATTTCGACAATGTCCGCGACGCGCTGAAGATCGTGATGGACGGCGACGGTCTTGGCCTGTCGCGGCGGCGGATCACGCTGTCGACCAGCGGCGTCGTGCCGATGATGGAGCGGGCCGGCGAGGAGATCGGGGTCAACCTCGCGGTGTCGCTGCACGCGGTGACCAAGGAAATCCGCGACGAGATCGTGCCGCTCAATCGCAAGTACGGGATAGAGCAACTGCTCGAGGCGTGCGCGGCTTATCCGGGCGCCAACAATGCGCGGCGCATCACGTTCGAATATGTGATGCTCAAAGGGAAGAACGACAGCGACGAGCATGCCCGCGAGCTCGTTCGCCTGATCCGCCACTACCGCCTCCCGGCGAAGGTCAACCTGATCCCCTTCAACCCGTGGCCCGGCGCGGCCTACGAATGCTCGGAGCCCGAGCGCATTCGGTCGTTCAGCAACATCATCTTCGAGGCCGGGATTTCCGCACCGGTGCGGACGCCGCGCGGGCGCGACATCGACGCCGCTTGCGGCCAGCTCAAGACTGCCGCAGAGCGCAAGCGCAAGGCGCGCGCCGCCGCCTAGATCCTATGCGGTGCGTTCACCGGGAGGCGACGTGTCCCTGATCGACAATTTCCTCGGGAAGCTCATCCGCACTGGCAGCCTGACCGTGGTCATGCCGAATGGCGGGCGAAGCACCTATGGCCCGGGTGGCGGCCAGTCGGCTACCATTCGGTTCGCCGACCGCAAAGTCATCTTCGAGATTCTCAAAAATCCGCGGCTCGGGGTCGGCGAAACTTACATGGACGGACGTCTGATCGTCGAGGAAGGGACGATTCTCGACCTCCTCGAGATCGTCACCAAGTCCAACGCGTGGGAGCGGGGCGGCAAGGGGAAGGCGCTGCGCAAGAGCCGGCTCGCGACCTTGAAGGCGCTCGTCGCCCGCAACACGCCGCGCAAGTCGCGCAGCAATGTCGCCCACCACTATGATGTCGGGAACGACCTCTACCGGCTCTTCCTCGATGAGGATCTCCAGTACAGCTGCGCTTACTTCACCGATCCCAAGAACAGCCTCGAGCAGGCGCAGGCCGACAAGAAGGCGCATATCGCCGCCAAGCTCTATCTGAAGCCCGGCCAGCGCGTGCTCGACATCGGCTGCGGCTGGGGTGGCCTCGCGCTCTACCTAAACCGAGTGGCGGACGTGGACGTGCTCGGCGTGACGCTATCCGAGGAGCAGCTGAAGGTTGCGCGCGAGCGGGCGAAGAAGGCCGGCGTTGCCGATCGGGTGAAGTTCGAGCTGATCGATTACCGGGCACTCGAGGGCGAGTTCGACCGGATCGTGTCGGTCGGCATGTTCGAGCATGTCGGGGCGCCGCACTATCTAGAATTTTATGCCAAATGCCGCGACTTGCTGGCGCCGGATGGGGTGATGCTGCTCCACACGATCGGCAAGCTCGGCAAAGCATCTGCCGCGCACGACCCGTTCATTGCCAAGTACATTTTCCCCGGCGGCCACCTGCCCTCAATTTCAGAAATGGCCAGCGCGAGCCAGAGTGCACGGCTGATCGCGAGCGACATCGAGACCCTGCGCCTCCACTATGCGCTGACCGGGCGCGAATGGCTGCGCCGCTTCACAGCTGCGAAGAAGCAGGTCGTGAAGATGTACGACGAGCGCTTCTTCCGGATGTGGGAGTTCTATCTGTCAGGCGTGGTGGTGTTCTTCGAGAACGGCGGCGGCTGCAATTATCAGGTCCAGTATATCCGCGACCGTCGCGCTTTGCCGATCACGCGCGATTACATGGCCGAGGCGGAAGTGCGTTACCGCAAGCTCGGGGGTATTCCGGCAGCGCCAAAGCGAGCGCCCGTAAGGCGAGCCAAGGCGGCCAAATAAAAAGGCCCGGCGCGATGGCCGGGCCTTTCATTTTTCCGAGCAGAGAAACTGCTTAGCTGGGCTTGGCGGCCTTCATCTGCTGGCGGGCCTGCTGCCGCTCCTGCGGCGTCAGCTTGCCGTCATGGTTGAGGTCGGCACGGTCGAAATGCTGGAGCGCCATCGCCTGGGCTTCGGCGCTCGAGACCTTGCCGTCCTTGTTGGCGTCGGCAGCCGCAAACATGTTGCCGGCAAAGCCGCGATGTTCGCTCGCCTTTTCAATCCGCGCGTGCATCTGGTTACCGACCGCATCGAATTCGGCGCGGGTCACGGTGCCGTCCTTATTCGCGTCGGCACGGGCGAACATTCCGGTGAAACCAGTCGCGTTCGCCTTGGCCGCGGGAATGGTCTTGCCCTTGGCCTTCGCCATCGCGGTGCGGGCAGCGGTTTCCTCGGCGACGGTGATCTTGCCGTCCTTGTTGGCGTCGATCCGGTCGAAAATCTTGTCGGGCTTGAACCCTTCCGCGCGCTTCTCGAGCTTCTGCGAGCGCTGCGCTTCGAGTGCGTCGACCTCGGCCTTCGTGATGAAGCCGTCCTTGTTCGTATCGAGGCGTGCGAACATCTTGCCGACATTCGCGGCAACGTCGGTGCGCGCCTCGGTTTGCGCCATTCGGCCGTGCTGACCGGGCTTTCCGGCCGGCGCGGCCTGAGCGATCGCCGCGGTGGCGGCCAAAGCGGCAATGGCGCCGCCGATAAGCAACTTCGACATCATTAAATCTCCTTTGATGAACCGGGAGATATTGCCCTGAATCTGTATCCGGGTTGAATGCGCGCGGAGCCGCTGGCAAGCGGGCGGCAAGCGAGAAGGGGCTCAATGGGCAATTCAGGCGCCGCCGAAGTGCACGGCACCCACACGGGCGTTCGCCCGTGGTGGGAGACGCGCGTCGCCGTCGCCGTGGCGATTATCGCCGCCGCCATCCCCCTGCTCTATCCGGCAATTCCACCGCTGGTCGACCTGCTCGGTCACATGGGCCGCTACCGGGTCGAGCTCGACGTCACCCACTCGTCGATGCTTCGCGATTATTACAACTATCATTGGGCCGCGATCGGCAATCTCGGCGTAGACCTGTTGGTGATGGTGCTCGGCCCGCTGCTCGGGCTCGAGCCCGCGGTGAGGTTGATCGTACTGCTGATCCCGCCGATGACCGTCGCCGGGTTCCTGTGGGTCGCGCGCGAAGTCCATGGCCGGGTGCCGCCCACTGCCTATCTCGCCATCCCCTTCGCCTACGGGCACCCGTTCCTGTTCGGCTTCGTCAATTTCGCTCTGTCGATGGCGTTTGCCTTCCTTGCATTTGGGCTTTGGCTGAGGCTCGGCCGGCTCGGACGAACGCGACTTCGCGCAGGGCTGTTCGTGCCCATTTCGGTGATCGTCTTCTTCACCCACACCTATGGCTGGGGCGCACTCGGCCTGATGTGCTTTTCCGCCGAAGCGGTCAGGCAGCACGACCGCGGCGTGAACTGGTTTCGGGCCGGCGTGAACGCCGGAATGCAGGCTTTCGTGATGGCGCTGCCGGTGCTGGTGATGGTCATCTGGCGAAGCGAAACGCACGGCTCCGGATCGACGGCGGATTGGTTCAATTGGCAGGCCAAGATGATCTGGCTGAAGACCGCGCTTCGGGATCGCTGGCAGGAATACGACGTCGCGTCAGTAGCTTTTACCGGGCTGGTGCTGGTCGAGGCGCTGCGCAACCCGCGGCTGACCTTCTCGCGTAACCTGGCCTTTTCCGGGCTCGTCCTGATCGCGGGTTTCATCCTGCTGCCGCGTATCATTTTCGGCTCTGCCTATGCCGACATGCGGCTGGTTCCTTATGCGATTGCGGTCTTGCTGCTCGCGATCCGTTTCCGTGGCGAGACGACGCCGCGGCTTGGCACTTCGCTGGCGGTGATCGCGGTACTGTTCGTCATGGTCCGGTTGGGTTCCAACACGATCAGCCTGGCCCGCGCCGCCGACGACCAGCAAGCGAAGCTCGAGGCGATCAACCACCTGCCGATGGGCGCCCGAGTTGCGAGCTTCGTCGGCCTTCCCTGCGGCACGTCGTGGGCGCTCCCGCGCAACAGCCATTTGGGGGCGATGGTGATGGTCCGCCGCGACGGCTTCTCGAACGACCAATGGCTGATCGAGGGCGTGAACTTGCTCGACCTCAAATATCACAAGCCCGGTTATTTCGCGTCCGACCCGTCGAACATCGTGCGGCCCGACCGCTGCCCCGACCGGCTTCACCGGACGATCGACCAATCGCTAACTGAAGTGCCGCGCGACGCGTTCGACTTCATCTGGCTGATCGATATCGCGCCAACCAACCCGCAATCGGTCGCCGGCATGAAACCGGTCTGGCGCGGGCCGGGCTCAATCCTCTATCAGATCCCACGATGAAACTGTCGATCGTCGTTCCCTGCTTCAACGAAGAAGCCTGCCTGCCGGCGCTGCACGAGCGCCTCGCTGCGGCGGCCAAGGGTGCGGTCGGCACGGACTACGAAATCGTGTTGGTCAACGATGGATCGCGCGATTCGAGCTGGGCGATCATGC